>OEKB01000071.1_pt3 | contig 14958 bp, 19 predicted proteins | sample 1503171 | NCBI WGS metagenome assembly OEKB01 (sample SAMEA104379580, study PRJEB20068) | metagenome | isolation source: 1998
CGGCGCAGCCCTGATCGGCGTCGTGCTTCCCGGCCGCTTCGACGACGCGATGCGGATCGCCGTCGTCCGCCGCTATCGACCCTGTCCTGCCGGCATACGCGTGCTGTGCCTCTCCCTGGTCATGCTCGGCCTGATCGACGCCGCCGCCCTGGCGCCGCTCGCCTTCGCCGCCGCCGTGTCTGCAGGCGCAGGGAACGGTGTTCGCGCTGCCCTCGCAGTGGTTGCTGTCGGAGGCGTCGGGGCGGCCGCGTTGATCGTCGGGCTGCCGCGAATCGTCGCAAGCAAGCACCCGTCGCGTTTCCGCCTCGGCCGCTGGCTGATCCCGCGCACGACGTCGCTGCGGCGCGCATCGCAAGCGTGGGCTCTCGTGTCCACCTGTTGGGTCGTTCGCGCAGCTGCGCTCTTCTTGCTCCTAGGCGCACTCGGGATCGGTTACTCGTTCCCGCTCGCGCTCGTCTTCCTCTGCGCCGGCGCCGCGGCAGCCGCGCTCCCGATCGGCCCCGCAGGCGCGGCGACGCAGGCCGGAGCCGGCGCCGCATCCCTCCTCGCCTCCGGTGTCGGAGGCTCCCAGGCGCTCAGCGTCGCGGTCTCCGTGGGTGCCCTCGGCATCCTCTCGGGAACCGCAATCTTTCTCTTTGCCGTCGCCTTCCGAACCGCCGTGTGGCTCGTTCCGACTCGACCTGCGGAGACTGCCGCATGACGACGCGCAGCAAGCTGGACTTCGTAGCGCCTGTCGAGCGGTCGGTGCAGATGGTGCACGACCCTCCGAGCTCGGGCGTTGCTTTCACCGACCCGTCGCTCGATTCGCTGGGACTCCATCTGCGTGCGATCGGGAAGGTACCGCTGCTGAGGGCCGACCAGGAGATCTCCCTCGCAAAGCGGGTCGAGCGCGGCGACCTGGCGGCAAGGAGGCAGATGATCGAGGCGAACCTTCGCTTGGTCGTCTCGATCGCGAAGCGGCACGTCGGCAGCGGCGTCTCGTTGCTCGATCTGATCCAGGAGGGCTCGCTCGGTTTGATTCGGGCCGTGGAGAAGTTCGACTATCGGCTGGGCTTCAAGTTCTCGACGTACGCGACCTGGTGGATCAAGCAAGCCGTCACACGCTCGATCGCCGACAAGGGACGAGCGATCCGCATCCCGACGCACATGGTCGGAAGGCTGAACAGCGTTGGCCGGGTCGAGCGCCAGCTCGTCCAGCGCCTCGGCCGCGACCCGCGTGCCGACGAGATTGCCGAAGAGCTCGACTTGACCACAGCAGAGGTGCGGGACATCCTCAAGATCGCACAGACGCCGGTCTCGCTCGATCAGTCGATCGGAACGAACGAGGACTTGAGGCTGGGTGACGTTGTCGAGGACGAGCGCGCGGAGTCGCCGCCGGAGATGGCCTCGGTCTCGCTCCTGGCGAAAGACATCGAGCACGCGCTCGCTCCACTACCGGCCCGCGAGCGCGAGGTGATCGAGCTTCGCTTCGGCCTGAACGGTGGACAGCCGCGAACGCTCGACGACGTGGGACGCCGATTCGGCGTCAGCCGCGAACGGATCCGCCAGATCGAGACCACTGCGCTCAAGATGCTCTACTCGCTCCCTGAGGCGAAGCGGCTGAGCAACCGCCTTTAGACCTGCCCGGCCCTCCGATTCGAGGAACTCGCCGCGCGTCGCGAACAGATGAAGCGCGCCGTCGCATTCGGATCGCGCGGGAGGTTCTGGGCCTCCACCAGCCATTTGACCTTGCCGATCAGAACCGTCTGACCGACCGAGACCGGTTGATCCGTGATGCGAACGTCCTCGTTTCCCTGATGCCAGAGGACGAGCTCGTACATCGGCATTCTCCGCCCCTTTCCCGCTCTAACGGGACTTCGACAAGTGGCTACCTGAGCCTGCGCTGGCCCCGCAGACGACCTCCGTTCGCCTCAAGCTCCTCGCCTTGCGCGCCGTTTGCGCGTCGGTGGAGTGCGGGCCTAGGGCCGGAATTCTGAGGGCGGGGCCAGACCAGGCACTCTACTCTTTTCGGGCGTCACGGCCTTTGAGCCCTTGCTGAGGCGAGCAGGCCTACTTCCCGCGTGACGTCTTCTTCTTCGGCTTCGGTTTTCCCTGCACCTCTCTGCCTTCAGCCGCTGCTCGCTTCTTTTGCTTCTTCGTCGCCATTTGATCCTCCTCAGAATCCGTGGTCGAATCGATCATGCTAGATCCTTCGAGGCAGGACGTCGACGCAGGAGTCGAAACCGAGCGCGCGGCAACACCTCGAAGGCGTGACGCTCAGGACCAGGCGGAGCGGATGCTGGAGCCGCGGCGTCGCGCCCGGCCGTGGGGCTCCTCGGGGATCAATGAGACGTCGACTGCAACACGAGTTCCGTCGCGCTCGCTCACGGTGAGCACGACCGGCAGCCGCGCACAGCGGCCGACCGGCGCAGCTCTCTCGACGAACCCATCGCGGTCGACGTACAGGCGCTCGCCGTCCGCGGTGAGGATGAAGCCGAAGTCCTTCGCCTCGTCGAACCACAGCATCGTTCCTTTCAGAGTTGTGACCTCCTCGTCGGCGGGCGCGACATCGGCAAGCGTTGCCACGCACGACGCCGGCACATCGGGCAGTGCGGCAGATCACCCGTCAGGCTGATTCCGTAGCCGCAGGCCAGGCACCGGAACTGGACGGTCACCGCGCGCAGACTCGAGATGTCGAACCCCCTTGGCTCCGGAACGGACAAGGAGAGCGCACGCGCGCGGACCCGACTCGTTCTCTGAGCTCGAACACTACCGGAGAATCTGACGGCACTCACTCGAGCGAGTCGAGCAGGCGCTGGGCGTCGTGGACCCGGACGTCGACATCGTCCCGGCGCGCGTCTTCGTTTTGTTGCGCTTTCCGGTCGCGAGGAGCCAGCATCTCGCCGTACATGCGGTTGGTCACGGTGACACGCTGCTTGATCGCCGTCCATGCGCGTTGCAGATCCTCGTCGCTCGACTCGAACCGAAGCTTTCCGTGTTCTAGTCGTGGCTCCTCGAGGTCGGTCGGAAACTCTGTGTACTGTCGAAACAGCGCGACCCACTCGTCGTCGGGCCATGCGAGCCCCTCAGCGTCGAGACCGACTTCGATCTCGAGCAGATCTCCGTAGACGATCCCGCGAACACGCCGAGATCCGAGTGCGATCACCATCGCCGCCCTCCACCGGCCCGACTTGCGCGCCAGCGCGCGACCGCCCAACCGCCGATTGCGAGGCCCGCCACGAAGGCGCCGGCCAGGAACGTGATCAGTCCACCCATCCACTGCTCCTCTCGTCTACCTGGGCCGCCCGCGCCAACGAATCCGCGCGAGCGGCCCACGTGAAAACGTCCCGCTAGGAAGGAGAGGCTGCCGAGACGTCGTACGCCTCGACGCCCTTCGCGCCCTCGCGCTGCTCGAACACGACTTTGTCCCCTTCGGCGAGCGACTTGAAGCCGCCACCGACGATGTTGCTGTGGTGGATGAACAGGTCCTTCTCGCCTTCGTCGGGCGTAATGAACCCGTACCCCTTCGGGTCGCTGAACCACTTCACGGTTCCAGTTGCCATAAAAAACACCTCCCTTGCACGTGACGAACGGGCAAGGAAAGCGCTCTGCGCAACCGAACTCGCTCTAGCTCGCTTCCAAGGTAGCGGAAAAGCAGGACAGCCGTAGACGGCCTGGCGTCACGAATTTCGAAATCGAGCGTGAACAGCGCTCACCGCTCGGGCCCATGTTCTCGCGGGCGCGGGGTCGGTGTTCTCGACCGGTCGAGGGCGTTCGATTGCGACAAAGAGGGCCATTGGAAGAGCCACGACGGGGTCCGGGTCGCCAGCCCCCCAGAAGGCCGCCGCGCACGGCGTGACCGCCCGCTGCGTGGCGGCGACCTTCCTGCGTCTGTTCCAGGAGAAAGGACCGGCGCGTCTCGCAGTGCGGGCCCCAGCGCAAGGTCAAGGCGCAAACGTCTTGTACCACAATTTGTCCACCCGCAGCACAATCTGGCTGCTAACGCGCTACGCTGGACCGGAAGCGCGCTCGTCCCGTTAGCGCCGTTCTCCTCGAGCCAGGGGTTCTGCCCCCAAAGCGCATTTGTCGCAACGGCGCGAAGGGATGGAGCGATGACGGAGGATTTCGAGAGTGCCGAGAGGGATGAACCGTCGAGCGACGGTGTGCCCGCCTCCACGGTGACCCCCGCTGAGCTGGCGCGGCTGACGTCCTACTCCGATACGCAGGAACGAAAGGTCAGAGACCTTCAGACGACCGTCGCCCAGTTGCAGCATGCGCTCGATTCGCGCGTCGCGATCGACCGCGCGATCGGCATGCTCGCCGAACGGTTCGACCTCCTGATCCCCGACGCGTTCGAACTGCTCCGTTCGGCAGCGCGAGACAGTCGGCGAGAGGTGCGCGCGCTTGCAGAGGAGATAACGGAATCCCGCGGCTGGACGCCCGACGAGATCATCGCCGCCCGCCGTCGGAACGAGTCGTCTTAAACCCGATACTCAGCCGTCTCGACCTTGTTTTGTCGACTCGGCCACATCGCCGAAGCGGATCGACGCGCTGCGCTCGCCCAGATCGACCTCGATCTCGGCCGAGCAGAAGGACCCTGTCCTTCACGTTCGACGAACGACGGCCTTCCACACGCATCGCGGCCAAGCCTTCGCAGTAACCATGTGACGGATTCGAGTTGAAGTCGCAAAGACATCGAGGGCGGGGTCGTCGAGACGCCGATGGAGGAATGGAAGCCGGAGGAGATCACGGCGCACTTGGACTACTACAAGGCCCTGCACAAGGAGCCGGTCGGCACCGGCGAGCTGGTGCAGTCCGAGGTTCTGGCAGGTAGGTGGCGAGCGCTGAACGTACCGTCCAACGTCGAGGACCTGCTGCGCGAGTCCGCGCCGCAGGTCCTCGGCGCGCTCGCTCGCCGGTACGGCGACTTCGACGCTGCCGAGGTACGCGAGCACCACCGGCCGCGAGTTGCATCGCACCGAGCTGTCGGAGGAGGCGATCCGCCTGACTCGGCTGCTGCACCGGCTGCTGCCCGACGACGCCGAAGTCACTGGTTTGCTCGCGCTCATGTTGCTCATCGACGCCAGGCGCGCTGCGCGCACCGACGCGGCGGGCGAGCTCGTCCCACTCGCGGATCAGGATCGAACGCTGTGGGATCAATCGCGCATCGCCGAAGGGGTCGCCTTGGTCAACCGCGCCATAGGCCAACGGGCAGTCGGGGAGTACCGGCTCCAGGCCGCAATCGCAGCCCTCCACGACCGGGCTTCACAAGCGGGCGACACCGACTGGCGGCAGATCCTGGCGCTCTACGGCTTGTTGGAGCAGATGACGGGCAATCCGGTCGTCACGCTCAACCGGGCCGTTGCAGCGGCCATGGCCGATGGTCCGCAAGCGGGCCTGGCCCTTCTCGACGGGCTCGACGATCAGCTGAACGGTCGCTACCGCCTCGCTGCGGTCCGCGCGCACCTGCTGGAGCTGGCCGGTGACAGGGAGGCGGCGCTCATGCACTACCGCGCTGCGGCCAGTCGGACGACGAACCTTGCGGAACAGCGCTACCTGACAACGGAGGCGGCGTGCCTCAAGAAGGAAGCCGCGAGCAATCCTGTCTCGACGAAGTAACGGTTAAGGACGCGGCGCCAGGATCGCATCGAGCCGCTCGAGACTGGCGGCCGGCCACAACGCTCTCGTGTCGTAGTAGACCTCGAACGCCGGTGCCGAGTCAGGCAGCGTGATCCAGGGCAGCTTGGATCTCGTGAAGATGTGAACGTCGGGCGCGACTCCGGAGGGCTGATCGAGTGTCCCCCCGCGCACGAACCGCACCTCGGGGCGTCCATACTCGCTGAACACCGCCACCTGGCACGTCGGGCAGCGGAAGATCCGCTGTGTGCTGCCGTCATCGCGAGGCGCGTCGACTGGCTGCGGTACGCCCGCGAGGACCTCCACACGGTCGGCCTCGATCAGCAGGTTGATGACGAAGGCGCTTCCGGTCTGCCGCTGGCAGTTCACGCAATGGCAGCAATGCGTGAAGAGCGGATCGGACGTCAGCCGGTAGCGAACCGCTCCGCAGGAGCAACCACCCTCACGTAGGACGCTCATGATCTCCTCCTCGAGGACACGGCGACGGAGTCTCCACCGTACCCGCCGCGCCGGTGGCTGCAGCGCCCGCGGGACTGAACGTCGCGGCGATCACGTTGTGAGGAGCAGCACCGATTCGAAGGAGTGCCTGATGGAGAAGACGTCCCGCCGCAAAACGCCCTTCGACCCGTCGATTCATCCCGAGCAACCCGCCGCAACTCAGCAACCAGCGCGCTAACCGCGACCGCGCTTCACCTTCCTGCTCGACCTGCGCGCGCCCTCCGCTCGGCTCGAAGAGGGGCCGCGAGCAGTGCGACGGTCGGATCGTCGGGGGTGCCGAGGAAGTGCCGGGCGTCGAGGTCGTCGTCGGCGATGCGCTCGACGCGGGCGCCCAACGCGTCGAGGAATGCGTCCGGGGGGTCGAGGAAATTGATGGCAGCCGTGCGGTAGTGCATCGGTACGACGAGCCGCGGCCGTAGCGCCCGGACGATCGCGGCTGCGTGCTCGCCGCCGACGGTTGGACCAGCGCCGACCGGAAGGAAGAGCACGTCGACCCGGCCGATCGCTCGCGCTTGCTCGACGCGCAGCTCGGCCTGGCCGAAATCGCCAAAGTGACAGAGGCGGAGCCCGTCGAGCGCGAAGCAGAAGATCGTGTTCGGGCCCCGCTTCGTGCCGGCGGCGTCGTCGTGCTCGGAGGCGACGCCGATCACCTGGCCCAGGGGCGAATCGAACGTGCCGGCCGTCGAGCGCAGGAGCTGGGGAGAGCCACCGATGACCTCGACCGCGTTGTGGTCGCCGTGCTCGTGCGTCACGAGGAGCACGTCGGCCTCCACGCCCTCGATCGGCGGATAGTCGAACTGCATTCCCCGCTCCCGAAGTCCTTCCATGACACCGAACGGGTCGATGAAGACCGTCCGCTCGGCGCTGATCAGAAACGCGGCCTGGCCGAACCAGCGGATGCGCATGGTGCCTCCCCCGATGTCTGAAGCGCTGTCAAGGTCGTCGCCCGCGTGCTCGTTTCGGTTCCAGCTCGGCTTGGCGATCGTGGAGCGAACGCAGCTTCTTCGACAGCTCGTCGGCGAACTCGGACAGCCGTTGTTGGCGTCCACGCACGAGCTCGAGCTGCCGCTCGACGAGCGGAATTGCCTCCTCGACGATGCGGGCGCGCTCGCGGTCGCTTGCGCTCTCGGCCCATTGGTCGCGCAGGGCGGCGCGGGCCTCTTCTGCCTCGGCGAGCCCGACGAGCTCCTCGAGCGTGAGCCCGAGCAGGTCGCGGAGCCGGATCAGCTCCTCCAGTCGCGTGATGTCCGCCTCGGTGTAGAGCCGATGTGCGCCTTTCGTGCGCGCGGCTGCGGTTCCGAGGAGTCCGAGCTCTTCGTAGTAGCGGATCGTGCGGGTGGTGACACCGACACGTTCCGCCACCTCGCCGATGCGGTAGCTGCGGTCTTGCGTCTGCACGGTCATGCCGTCTCCTCGGCAGGCCGATGCGCGGGCAGGCGGAGCGTCTCCGGCGCATCGGGCTCGACCGGTTCGAGTCCGGTCGGTGCCCCCGCCGGCGAGGTCGCGTCCTCGTGGTGGTACCTGCCGCCGCGCAGGAGCGAGGCGACCGCGGCGACGCCGCAGGCGGCGATCGCGAAGATGAACGCGTAGACGAGCGCCGTATGGAACGGGCCCGCGATCAGGTGCGGGAAGAAGCTCCGCCCGGTCAGCGTGTGCGCCTGTCCGGCCGGCAGTGCGCCGAGCACGTGCGGGCCGAGCAACGTCGCCATCGGGTTGTAGCCGAGGAAGGACGAGAACAGCGTCGCAACCGGCGGCAGGTGCGAGACGCGGGCCGCATCGGCTGCGCGCACTCCGTGCGCGACGAGGCCGTCTTGCAGCGTATGTGGTAGCCCAGCGGAGAGCCCGACGATCATCAGGGTGAAGAAGACGCCGATCGAGAGCACGCTGGCGGTGTTCATGAACGTGGCGAGCATGCCCGCCCCGGCACCCCGCTGCGAGCGCGGCAGTGAGTTCATCACCCCCGCGCTGTTGGGAGACGAGAACAGCCCCATCCCGACGCCGTTCAGGAGCAAGATCAGGGCAAACCAGAGGTAGGAGAAGCTCACCGGGAGCAGGATCAAGAGCAGGAAGCTGGTGGCGGCGAGAATCATCCCGCCCGTCGCGAACGGACGCGCACCGAAGCGGTCAGAGAGGTACCCGGAGGCGGGGCCGGCGACGAGGAAGCCGGCGATCAGCGGCAGCATGTAGATGCCCGCCCAGAGCGGCGTCTGCGCGAAGTTGTAGCCGTGCTCGGGCAACCAGATTCCCTGCAGCCAGATGATCAGGATGAACTGGAGTCCGCCACGGCCCATCGCCGCGAGCAGTGCCGCGAGATTGCCCGCCGAGAACGCGCGGATCCGGAACAGCTCGAGGTGGAACATCGGTTCGTCGACGCGTAGCTCGATCAGGCAGAACAGGACGAGGAGGGCGACGCCGCCGAGCAGGGACGAGAGGACGAGGGGCGACGACCAGCCCATGGTGTGGCCGCCGTAGGGCTGGATCCCGTACGTGATCCCGATCATCACGCCGACCAGCCCGAGCGCGAAGGTAGCGTTGCCCCACCAGTCGATCCGCGCCGGCCGGCGCTCGCCCAGCTCACGCAGCGAGTGGTACGCCCAGAACGTTGCCACGACTCCGACCGGCACGGAGACGAGGAACACGAGCCGCCAGGAGATCGGCGCGAGCACGCCGCCGAGCACGAGCCCGAGGAACGCGCCGGCGATGGCGGCGATGCTGTTCACGCCCAGGGCGAGGCCGCGCTGGTCCTGTGGGAAGGCGTCGGTCAGGATCGCGCTCGAGTTGGCGAACACGAGCGCGCCGCCGACACCCTGCCCCACCCGCATCAGGATCAACCAGAGCGCGCCGGCGCTGCCGTGCATCCAGCTGATCGAGAGCAGAATCGAGAAGATCGTGAAGACGGCGAAGCCGAGGTTGAACATCCGCACCCGTCCGTAGATGTCGCCCAGGCGTCCGAGGCTGACCATCAGCACCGCCATCACGACCAGGAAGCCGAGGATCAACCAGAGCAGGTAGCTCGTGTTACCGGGTGCGAGCGGATCGATGTGGATGCCGCGGAAGATGTCCGGCAGCGCAATCAGCAAGATCGAGGCGTTGATCGTGGCCATCAACATCCCGAGCGTCGTGTTCGTCAACGCCACCCACTTGTAGTCGAGCCGTCCCAGCCGCACCGAACCTCCGAATCCTTACACTTAACGTTAACGTCAATTTAGCGGACCGCGGACCTAGTGCGCTTGCGTGAAACTCGCGGTTCGGGTTAACCCCATCTCCAGCGCCGTCGTCCGTGGCCGCAACCACGCACGCGGCGCCGATCTGGTCGGCGAGATTGAGTGTTCAAACCGCCATCGCGCTGCTGCTGGCGCTCGCGGCTACGACGCTGACGAACGTCGCGTACCTGCGCGAGCACGATGCCGCCGCCGCTCTGCCCGCTCTGTCGCTGCGGCGACCGCTTCACTCGGCCCAAGTGCTGCTGACAGACCGCAGCTGGCTGGTCGGGTTTGCGCTCGAGAGCGGCGGTTTCGCGCTCTACGTCGCTGCGCTTGCGCTCGCGCCGCTCACGCTCGTCCAGAGCATCTCCGCGGGTGGGATCGGGATCCTCGCCTTTGTCTCCGCTCGGATGAGGAGGCGGCGCCTCGGTCGCCACGAGTTCGCCGGAGTGCTGGTCTCGATGCTCGGGCTGCTCGCGCTGGCCGTGTCGCTCGCGGGCGGGAGCGGCGAGGGCACCGGCGGCTCGACCTTCGAGATCCTGCTCTGGCTCGGAGCGACAGGGGGAGCGGCGGTCGTCGCGCTCGCCCTCGGGCAGAGGCTCGGCGCGCTCGCGGTCGCCGAGGGCGTCGCCGGAGGGCTGTTCTTCTCTATCGGCGACATCTCGGTCAAGGTGGCCACCCAGGGGGGCCCTCGGACGGCGTTCGCGATCGGTGTGATCGCCGGCTACGCGCTCGGTACCGCGTTCCTGCAGTTGGGCTATCAGAAAGGCGGCGCGCTCACGGTCGCCGGCCTGGCGACGCTGCTGACGAATGCGCTCCCGATTGCCGCAGGCACGGTCGTGCTCGGGGAGCCCGTGCCGTCAGGCGCGCTCGGCGGCATCCGCATCGTCGCGTTCGCAGCCGTCACGCTCGGCGCGATCCTGCTCGCCCAGCCCGAGCGCGCGCCGCGCAGTGTCGAGGGCGCACACGAGAACAAACCTCGGGAACTCTTAGGCTGACGCCATGCCCGACCTGATCGCGCGTCACACAGCGACGCTCTGACATCTTCAGGTCCTTTTCTTCAGCCGCTTGGAGAGGCTTCGAGCAGCTGCTTGGCTGCCTCGACGTCCGACTCTCGGACGAGGATCTCGCGCGGGCCCGCCGCCGTGAAGTCCTCGAGCGGCGAATCGATCGCCTCCGTGTCGCGATAGGCGCAGTCAATGCCGGCCGACTGGAGCAACCCACAGACCACCTCGGCCTCCGGCTCCCCGGACACCACCTTCAACACGACGCCCTCGCCTGGTTCCATGACCGGAGGCTACTCCCACAGCGGCGCGCGCGTCGCGTGGTGCGCGAGCGCCTAACGGCCAGGTCGTGGTGGAAGCTTGAAGGTGCCGCGCTCCCAAGGGTCGAGTGGCGTCTCTGCGATGACCGCGTCGACGTTGAGCGGTCCATAGAGGTGAGGAAACGTGTTGCGCGTCTCCGGCTCAGGAAGCTCGTAGCGGATCTCGGCGCTCACACGCGACGGATCCACCCAGAGAAGGACGAGGTCGGGTGTGTCGCTGTACATCGCGTTCGCCGGCAGAGGGGCGAGCTCCGGCGTCGAGAAGTGAAATGAAACCGTCCTCCGACAGCATCGGCGGCGCGTACTCCCCCGTCGACTTCGCCGCTCGCCAGTCGCGTCCGTGCGCAATGTGCACGATCAGCTCCTCCATGCGCGAGACGGTACCGGCCACTCGCCTGGGCCGCACACGCCGTTTAATGATCTGGGGCAACCCCGTCTGGACCCCTGGACGGCAAACGACTACTAGTCGCCGTCGAGCTTCGTTGATTCGCCATCCGCGGGTGCCTCCCCGCCGGAGTTTGCGTGCGCACACGGGACGTATCATCCTCACGCTGTGCCGGATCTCGCAGCGCTGAAGGCTGCCGCGCGCGCGGCGATCGTCATTCCGGCGGTGTTCGCGCTCGCGGACAAGGTCATCGACCAGCCGCAAACGTCGCTCCTGGCGGCGTTCGGATCGTTCGCGCTTCTCGTCCTCGTCGAGTTCACCGGCCCTGCGCGCACGCGCTTCCTCGCGTACCTCGGCCTCGCTTGCACCGGCGCAGTCTTCGTCACGCTCGGGACCCTTTGCTCGCGAAACGCGTGGCTCGGCGCCGGGGCGATGGCGCTCGTCGGTTTCGGCGTGCTCTTCGCAGGCTCGATCAGCGCCTACGTCGCGGCGGGTGCGACCGGGGCGATCCTCACCTTCGTCCTGCCCGTCACGATCCCGGCGCCCAACTCGGCGATTCCGGACCGCCTCGAAGGTTGGGGACTGGCCGTCGGTGCGGGCGTCTGCGCCGCGATGCTCCTCTGGCCGCCGCGTCGGCGTGCCGACCTGCGACGCAAGGCCGGCAAGGCTTTGCGAGCGGTCGCCGACCTCATGGATGCAGAGCCCGCACAGTTGGCGGAACGCGGGCGCGTCGCTCGGGAGGCAGTGGACGATCTCGGCCGGCGGCTCCTGGGCGCGCAGCACCGCCCCACCGGCCCCACCGGCCCGACCGCCGCCCTTGCGTCGCTTCCCGACGAGCTCGACTGGCTCCTGTCGTTCCTCGCGCCGACGGCCGAGCAGCCCGCTCTCGAGCTTGTCTGTGCGGAGGATGCCGAGGCGCTCGCGGCTGCGGCAGCAGCGCTTCGCGCCGGCGCGGACAAACTCGAGGGCCGCGAAGGACAACCCGATTTCGCGCGGCTCGAGCGAGCGCGACACGCGGTCGCGAGCGCCCTCATGCGACGCCTGCCGGAGCTGCCGACCGACATCCCTGCCGGTGAGGTGCCGCGTGCGCTCGACGCGCCGTTCCGCATCCGAACGGCGACGTACTCGGCCCGGCAGATCGCCGGCTACGCACTCGTCGCCGCCGGGGCCGACGTGCCAGAGCTCGACGAGCTCGACCTCGTTCCACCGACAACGACACACGGGGCGCTCGAGACGGCGGAGCAGCTCGCCGTCGAGCACGCGAACGTCGGCTCGGTCTGGTTTCAGAACAGCATCCGCGCCGCCGCAGGGCTCGCCGTCGCGGTCTTCATCGCCCAGCGCACGGGTCTGCAGCACGGGTTCTGGGTCGTCCTCGGGACGCTGTCGGTTCTTCGGTCGAACGCGCTCGGAACCGGCCGCTCGATCGTCAGCGCGCTCGCAGGAACCGCCGCCGGCATCGTCATCGGGGCGCTGCTCGTGATCGCGATCGGCACGCACGAGGCGGTGCTGTGGGGCGTCCTTCCCGTCGCCATCCTCCTCGGGGCATACGCACCTCGAGCGGTCTCGTTCGCGGCCGGGCAAGCCGCGTTCACCGTCGTCCTCTTCATCCTCTTCAACATCATCCAGCCGGTCGGCTGGAGCGTCGGGCTCGTTCGCGTCGAGGACGTCGCCATCGGCTTCGCGATCAGCCTCGGCGTCGGTCTCCTCTTCTGGCCGCGCGGAGCGGCTGCGCTCTTGCGCAGGGACATCGCCAACGCGTACGACCGGGGTGCAGACTACGTCGTCGCGACGGCCAGGCAGATGATCGACGGCGGAGAAGCAGACGACGCGGCTCGTGCGGAGCGAGCCGCGGATGTCGCCCTTCACCGGCTGGACGACGCCTTCCGCCAGTATCTGGTCGAGCGTTCCGCCACCGCGGTCAACGTGGAGGACGTCGGCGCGCTCGTCGGCGGAGCATCGCGCGTTCGCCGAGCGGCACAGTCGCTCGCTTCCCTGGGGCGCATGGTGGACAGGAACGCGCGCCTGCAACGGTGCGGTGAGAACCTCGACCGCGAGCTCCACGCCCTGCAGGCCTGGTACGTCTCGCTCGGGTACGCGTTCGTGAACGCCCGCGCAGTTCCACCGCCGCACATTCGCGACGTCGAGGGAAGCCGCCGGCTTCTCGCATGCCTGCGCGAAGCCACGCGTGGCCGTGACGAGGCGACCGTGAAGGCCGGGCTCGTCCTCCTGTGGGCAAGCCAGCACCTCGACAACCTCTGGCGGCTCGAGGCGCACCTCGGCGAGCGCGCCAACGCCGCACGGGCTGGCACGGCGGATGGCGGACCGCTCCGCGGACTCCAGATCTTGGTCTCGTGATCGCGCGAGGGAGGGGGCGCGCGCGAAACGGCGATCGGCCAGGCAGTAAGGTCGAACTCGTGCACGTCGTTGTCAACCACCTGTACCTGAGCGACCCACTGACGGACGCGACCGTGCGGGCGGCGCAGGAGGCCGTCCAGCTCGTCGTCGATGCCGGCGCGCTCTCAGCACAGGTCGCCAAGGTCGACGAGACGCACCTGATCCTGCTCCTCGCTTTCACCCAGGCGGAAGATGCGGATCGCATCGCACGCGAGGTGGGCGGGCCGTGGATGCGCGAGAACATCGTGCCGCTCCTCGCACGCGACACGGAACGCAGCGTCGGGGAAGTGATCGCCTCGGCTCAGGCCTGATCGAGACGCGACCCGTCGCCTCTCCTGCCACGCTGCCGCCAAGATGGGGCCATGGCCCAGATCGCGACCTGGATCTGCTGGGGGGTCGTCGTCGTGACGTGGATCGCGGGAGCGGTGTACGCCGCACGCACCTCGGGCGGGCACCGTCAAGGCGGCGCCAGCGGAGCGCTCTGGCGTCTCGGATCGATCGTCGCCGCGGCCATCGTCTTCCGGCTCGCCTGGCACGACCTGCATCGGGTCATCGATCACTCCCGGTGGATCGAGCTGCCCGGCCTCGTGCTCCTCGTCACCTCGACGGGCTTCACGATCTGGGCCCGCCTGAGACTCGGACGGATGTGGTCGGCCTCGCCCGACGTGCTTCAGACAGATCACGAGCTGCGAACCGATGGGCCCTACGCGATCACGCGGCATCCGATCTACACCGGACTCTTCGGCATGCTGGTCGGTACCGCTCTCCTGAACGGACTGGGTGTCTCGCTTGCGTTCCTCGCCCTCGGCGCCGTCTTCCTGGCGATCAGGATTCCGATCGAGGAGCGCCTGATGTGCAAGACGTTCCCCGACGAGTACGCCCGCTACCGCGAGCGCGTGCCCCGCCTCGTCCCGCGCCTCCTGCACCGCCGGTCGCACTGATTGGCGGTTTGCCGACGATACTGATCTGTGATGCAGGGTCGAGTTGCGCTCGCGCTGCTCGGGGTATTCGGAAGTCTCGCCCCTTGTTCCGTCGTCGCAGTCTCCCCAAAGCCCCTCAGCTGGCAGCTCGGCCGCGGGTTCACCGCGACTGTCTACGCAAGCGCTCGCGTTCCAGGAAGCTCAATCGCGGAACGGACGCTCTTGATCCAGCGCCGGGGGCGGACATGGCGGCGGTTCAGCCGTCAGGACGAGGGTCTCGGCGTAGAGGTCGGCGACATCTCGGGCGACGGCGTGAAGGACGTGCTCGTTCTGGACTTCCAAGGTGGGAGCGGTGCCTGCGGGGTGTACAGGTTGTTCGGCGGCCCGTGGTTCGGTGAGCTCTGGCGGCGGTCCGACTGCGCAGACACCGGCATCGTGCGGCTCGCGGGCGGTGCTCTGGTTGCATGGCGTGCGGTCCTCTCCTCGCAGACATCCGCAACGAGAGGCCAGATTCATTGCTGCTGGGCCGCATGGCGTCGAACGGAGTGGCGGTGGCGCGCGGGGAAGCTCGTCCGGGTTCGCTCGTCCATCGGTCGACCGCCGCCGGCGCGGTGGCGA
>OEKB01000145.1_pt3 | contig 14824 bp, 14 predicted proteins | sample 1503171 | NCBI WGS metagenome assembly OEKB01 (sample SAMEA104379580, study PRJEB20068) | metagenome | isolation source: 1998
CGATCGCGGCGCGTACCGGTGCGAGCTCGGCCGACTCAGGATCGCGAACCGCCGCCGCGACCAGCTCCGGAAAGGCCGAGCCGAGCGCCGACACCGCTCCCACCGCACCAGCCGCAAGCCCTTGCGGTATCAGCGCCTCGGGGCCGACGAAGACGTCGAGCCCTTCGACGAGATACAGCGCGAAGCGCTCCCAGGGCGTATCGGACACCTTGAGGCCGCGGAAGTTCGACGCCGCCTCGCGGAGTCGCTCGAGCACGAGCGGCGAAACGGCGTAGCCGCTCCGCGCCGCGAACTCGTAGACGTAGAACGGCACCGGCGCGCACGCACGCGCAGCCGCGGCGAAGTGCGCAAGGAGCTCGGACTCGTCCAGCGGAAAGTACGGCGGGCCCATCACGGCGACGGCCGAGGCGCCGATGTCTGCGGCATGGGCGGCAAGCTCGACCGTGTCCCAGGTCGATTGCGCGCCGGCGTGCACGGCGACGGGCAACCGCTCGCCTGCGGCCTCGACGAACAGCCCTGCGGCGCGCATCCGCTGGTCGACGGGGAGCAGAAATCCTTCGCCCGTCGTCCCCAAGGCGAGCACGCCGTCGAGCCCCGCCGCTGCGAGGAAATCCACGTACGGCCGGAAGGCCTCCTCGTCCAGCGCCTCGCCACCGTCCCGAAGCGGTGTCACTGCCGCGGCGAGCGCGCCCCTGATCACCATGTGAACTCTAAGCTCAGCGGATGGCCGGCCTCCGCATCGAACGCGAGGAACACGTCGTTCGGATCACGCTCGCGAAGCCCGCACGAAGGAACGCATTCGACGCTGATCTGATCCGCGAGCTGACGGAGGCGTTCGCGGACGTTGGCGAGGCACGAGCGGTCGTCCTCGGCGGAGAGGGCGAGAACTTCTGCGCGGGCGCGGACATCGAGTGGCAACGCAGTGCGATCGACCTCACGTACGAGGAGAACGTCGAGGACGCGATGCGCCTGTACCGGATGTGCGAGACGATCGACGGGTGCCCGGCGCCCGTGGTCGCGCGCGTGCAGGGCTACGCGCTCGGCGGCGGAGCAGGACTCGTGGCCTGCGCGGACGTGGCGATCGCAGCGCCCGACGCGACGTTCGGTTTCTCGGAGGTCAAGCTCGGAATCGTCCCAGCGGTGATCTCGCCCTTTGTGCTCCCGAAGATCGGCGCCCACGCGCGGCGGTACTTCCTCACCGGGGAGCGGTTCGGCGCCGACACGGCGCTGCGTATCGGGCTGGTCTCCGAGCTCAGTGACGAGCTCGATCCGGCCGTCGAGCGCCTCGTCGCGGAGCTGTCGTCGTCCGGGCCGGACGCGGTGCGCGAGGCGAAGCGTCTCATCCGCGACCGGCCGACCGGCGAGGCGACGGCCGCCATCGCCGCGCGACTGCGGACCGGTGACGAAGGGCAGGAAGGCCTCCGGGCCTTCCTCGAGAAGCGCACCCCCGGCTGGAGGTAGCGTGCGCCGGCTCCTCTGGCTCGTCGGCGCGATCGTCTTCGTCGACACGATGTTCTTCGCGGCGCTGACTCCGCTCTTGCCGCACTACGTGCACACGCTGGGCCTGTCGAAGGCGAGCGCCGGCGCGCTCCAGGCGATGTATCCGGCCGGGGCCCTGGTGGCGGGGATCCCGAGCGGGATGGCCGCGGCGCGGTTCGGCGTGAAGCCGACCGTCTGCACCGGCCTGATCCTGCTCGCCGTGACGACGATCGCGTTCGGTCTCTCGACTGCCGAATGGCAGCTCGACAGCGCCCGCTTCGTCCAGGGTGTCTCGAGCGCCTTCTCGTGGACGGGCGGTCTCGCCTGGCTCGTGGCCGCGACGCCTCCGATCCGCCGCGGGCGCTTGATCGGAAACGTCTTCGGCGTCGCGATCGCCGGCGCGCTGCTCGGCCCCGTCCTCGGGGCTGTCGCGTCATACACCGGCACCGCACCGGCGTTCGGCACCGTCGCCGCGCTCGCCGTCGTGCTGGCCGCCGCTGCGTGGACGACGCCTGCCGCCGCGCCCAACGAACCGCAGCCGCTGCGGATGCTCGTCCGGGCGCTCCGGCTCCCGAAGATCCAGATCGGCGTCTGGCTCGTCCTCGTGCCGGCACTGCTGTTCGGGAATCTCTCCGTGCTTGCCCCGCTCCAGCTGTCGCACCTCGGCTGGGGCGCAGCCGCGGTCGGCGCGACGTTCCTCGTCAGCGCAGCGGTCGAGGCGGCCTGGTCTCCCGTGCTGGGACACGCGACTGATCGCTACGGCCGATTTCCCCCTTTGCGTGCCGCCCTCGTCGGGTCCGCGATCGTCTGCGCTTTCCTCCCCTGGCCCGAAACCGCTTGGCTGCTCGCGTTCGTCGTGATCTGCGGAGGCTTTGCGTTTGGCACCTTCTGGACCCCGGCGATGTCGATGGTCACGGACGAGGCCGAGCGTTTCGGGCTCGACTACGGCTACGCCTTTGCGCTGGTCAACGTCGCCTGGGCGCCGGGCCAGGCGGGCGGAGCCGCGATCGGCGGTGCGCTCGCGTCGGTCACGAGCGATGCGGTTCCTTACCTCGGCCTGGCGGGCGTGTGCGCGGCGACGCTCGTCGCGCTCACGCGGGTCAGAGAGCGGCCCGCGCCGGCGACGGCCGACGCCGGCTCAACGGATTGAGGTCGCGAGGAGAAGCGCGTGGCCCTCGCGCGCGAGCACTCACGGGCCCGGTCCGTTACAACAGGACAGCGTTCCCGGTTTCCGCGGAGCGGTACAGGGCGTCGATCACCCGTGCCTGGGCGACGGCGTCGCGGCGCCCGAGCAACGGCTCGGCCTCACCGCGGATCGCCGCGGCGAAGTTCTCGAGCTGAAGCTGGTAGCGGTCGGCGTCCTGGACGTCGATGCGCTCGCCGTTCAGCTCGAGATGCGGGTCGCGGCAGCGCCACGGCTCAGCGACGAAGACCTTCCCTTCGGAGCCGATCGCCTCGAGCGCGCTCTCGTACGGGAGATCGAAGCCGCAGTGGAAGCCGGCGACGACGTCGTCGGGGAACTCCAACAGCCCGGCGAAGCGGATGTCGACGCCGGTTTCCCCGATGATCTGCCGGCCGAACACCAGCCGGGGCTCGCCCGCGAGCAGCCGCGCGACGTTGATGCAGTAACAACCGACGTCCATCAGCGCGCCGCCCTCGAGCTCGGGCCGCAGACGCACGTTCTGCGGATCGTGGAGCGTGAAGCTGAACGCCGCGCGCACCTGCCGCAGCTCGCCGAGCCGGCCCGAGGAGACGAGCTCGTGCAGCGCGTAGGTCTGGAGATGGTGCCGGTACATGAACGCTTCCATCAGCACGCGACCGTTGTGCTCGGCGGTGTCGAACGCCCGCTCGACCTTCTCGGGACTCCGGGCGAAAGGTTTCTCGCACAGCACGTGCTTGCCCGCTTCGAGGGCAGCGATCGACCACTCGACGTGCAGCGAGTTCGGAAGCGAGATGTACAGGGCCTCGACGTCCGGGTCGGCGAGCAGGGCCTCGTAGCTCCCGTACGGGCGGTCGATCTCGTACTCGACCGCGTACGCAGTAGCGCGTGCGAGCTCACGACTCGCGACCGCGATCACGTCGACGCGATCGGACTCGCGTGCGCCCTTCAAGACCGATGTGTTGATCCGGGCGGTTGAGATCACGCCCAAGCGGACGGGCCAGTCGTCCATCGGAAGCGTGATCGTCCCTCTCTGACGCTATGGGTGGTCGAGGCCGACGACATCGCCGGTCGCGGCGGAACGGTAGAGGCTTTCGATCACCTGCGCCTGCGCCACGGCATCGGCGCGGCCGAGGAGCGGCTCCACGTCACCGCGGACCGCGTCGCTGAGGTTCTCCAACTCCAGTTGATACGAATCAGCGGGTTCGACCTCGATCTGCTCGACGGCGTCGTCACGGCGGAGCTCGATCATGGGCTCCTCGCAGTGCCACGGGTCGTCGAGGAAGAGCGAGCCTTCAGTGCCGATCGCCTCCAGCTCGTCGCGCTCGGGGAGGGACGTCCCGCAATCGAACTGGGCGAAGACGTCGCCCGGGAAACCCATCGTCGCGGTGAAGACCCAATCTGTTCCCGTCGAGCCGAGCAGTTGCTGCGCGTACACCTTGTCGGGCTCGCCGGCGAGCAGGCGCGACCCGCTCACGCAGTAACAGCCGACGTCCATCAGGCTGCCGCCCTCGACGTCGGTCCGGAGCCGAATGTTCTCCGGGTCGTAGAGCGAGTAGCTGAAGCAGGATCGCACGAGCCGCAGCTCGCCGATCGCGCCGGCCTCCACGAGCTGCACGAGCCCCTTCGTCTGTGGGTTGTGCCGATACATGAAGGCTTCCATCAGGATCCGGCCCGACCGCTCCGCGGCGTCGAACGCCTCCTCGACGTCCCTGGTGTGCCTGCTCATCGGCTTCTCGCACAGCACGTGCTTCCCGGCCTCGATCGCGCGGATCGACCATTCGCAGTGCAGCGTGTTGGGCAGAGAGATGTAGACGGCCTCGATCTCGCCGTCCTCGAGCAGCGCCTCGTACGAGCCGTATGCGCGCTCGATTTCCCAGTCGCGCGCGTACTCCTCGGCGCGTTGCTGCTCGCGGCTCGCGACCGCGACCAGGTCGACCTTGTCCGACTTGTGCGCTCCGGGGATGACGAGCCGATTGATGTGCGCAGTCGAGAGGATCCCCCACTTGACGGCGCTCCCTACCCCCATGAGGCCTCCGTCATCGGCCGAAACGCCGTCTCGAGGATGCGGTGGTTGCGGGGTCGTGTCAACGCGAACAGCACCACATCGGCGACGTCGTCGGCGCTCATCATTCCCGGCAGGACATCGTGGGTTCGACCGCGACCTTCCTCGAGCGCGAAGTCGGTGGCCACACCACCCGGACAGACGTTGGTGCAACGCACGCCACGCTCGCGGAGCTCGTGGTCCAGCGCGCGCGTGAAACCCACCTGTGCAAATTTCGAGGCGCAGTACACCGCTTCGAACGGGAGGCCGCGTCGCCCCGCTTCGGACACAAGCGTCACGATGTCGGCCGAGGCGCTTTCGAGCAGGTGCGGGAGAGCGGCCCGGACCGCGTACAGCGTTCCTTTCACGTTCACGTCGATCATTTCCTCGAGATATCGAGGAGCGAGCTCGAGAAACGGCCCGTACGCGCCGACACCGGCGTTTGCCACCAAGATGTCGAGACGTCCCCAACGTTCGACCACGGCCGCGACGATCTCCTCGACCTGCTTCGGGTCCCGGACATCGCACGGGCGCGCGACAGCCTCGTCGATGCCGAGATCGTCACCGGTGCGCGAGGCGAGCCCGACCTTGGTTCCGTGCGAGGCGAGCCGGCGCGCGACAGCGGCGCCGATGCCGCGGCTCGCACCCGTAACGAGAGCGACTCTTCCGTCGAGCGTGGTCACGTGGCCTCCAGGGGTCGAAGGGCGGGATAGAGCCTGCGAAAACGGCGATATCCGTCCTCGTAGGCGGCACGCCACTCGGGATCGGGGTCGATCGTGTCACGGATGCGGACGCAACGCGCGACCGCCTCGTGGACATCGGCGAACACACCGGCCGCGACGCCGGCGAGCAGCGCCGCCCCGTAGGCGGAGCCTTCCGCGACCGTCGTGCGCTCGATCGGCAGCCCCAGCACAGAGGCAACGATCCGGAGCCAGAGGTCGCTCTGTGCGCCGCCGCCCGAGATGCGGCCGACCTCGCCGCGGACGCCGAGCTCAGCGAGCAGCTCGAACGAGTCGCGCAGGCCGTACGCCACGCCTTCGAGTACGGCGCGGACGAGGGCGCCGCGGTCGTGGCGTAGCGAAAGGCCCGTGAAGGCCGCACGCGCCGACGGATCGGCGTGCGGCGTTCGCTCGCCGGCCAGGTACGGCAGAAAGACGAGGCCCTCGACGGTCGGTGGCCACCGTTGCGCTCCTGCAATGAGGGTCCCGAAGCCCTCCTTCGTCCCGAGCGCGTCGCGCAGCCAACGCAGCGCTCCGGCCGCGGAGAGCATCACGCCCATCGCATGCCAGGCTCCCGGGACAGCGTGGCAGAACGCATGGACACGCCCCTGTGCGTCCGCTGCGTACGCGGGCAGTGCGGCGAAGACGACGCCGGACGTCCCCAGCACGACCGAGATCGGTCCCGGACGGTCGACGCCGACGCCCAGCGCCGCGGCGGCTTGGTCGCCTGCTCCGGGAGCACCCGGAACCGCGGGCGACTCGTAGACGGTCGGCAGCCACTCGCCCGGAAGATCGAGCGCCTCGAGCACCTGCTCACTCCATTGCCGCGCCGCGACGTCGAAGAGAAGTGTCCCGGACGCGTCTGCGACGTCGGTGGCCCGTTCGCCGAAGAGCCGCAGTCGCACATAGTCCTTCGGCAGGAGGAGGTGAGCCGTCCGCTCGTAGACCTCGGGCTCGTGCCTGCGTAGCCAGAGGAGCTTGGGTGCCGTGAAGCCCGTGAGCGCGCGGTTGCCCGTGAGCCGTATCAGCCGCTCGAGCCCGACCCGTTCCTCGATCTCGGCGCACTCCGCTGCGGTGCGCTGGTCGTTCCACAGGATCGCCGGCCGAAGAACGCGGTCGGACGCGTCGAGCGCGACGAGGCCGTGCATCTGGCCCGACAGGCCGATCGCCTCGATCTCGACATCGAGCTCTGCGAGCGCGCGTTCGCTGGCACGCAACCAGTCCTCAGGATCCTGCTCGGCCCAGCCGGGCTTCGGAGTCGACAGCTCGTACGGCACTTCTGCCCGCGCCAGGACGGCTCCATCGGGAGCGATCGCGACCGCCTTGGCACCGGTCGTGCCGACGTCCAGCCCGACGAGGGCGAGGGTCACCGAAGGACGCCGAGCTCGTCGAGCGAACCGCGAAGCTCGGCAGTGTCACGGTAGACGCGGAAGGCACCCGCACGCGTCAGCTCGTCCTCGCCGTAGCCACCGCTGAGCAGGCCGACGCTCAGCATCCCCGCACGCCGCGCCGCGAGCAAATCCCACACTGCGTCACCGACGACGTAGCAGGCGGCGGGATCGACCCCGAGCCGCTCCGCGCAAGCCTGGAAGAGATCCGGCTCGGGCTTCGCTCGAGCGACGTCGCCACGGGCGATGACAGGCGTCTCTGCCGGCACCTCGAGCACCTCGAGCGACCGGTCGATGTCCGACCGCCGCCCGGAGGTCGCGATTCCGTGGGGAATCTCCGCTTCGCGCAGCTCGCGCAGGAGCTGCACGGCGCCGGGCAGCGCTCGACGGTCGGGGAGCAGGTCACGGAACAGCTGACCGTGCCGCTGCTGGATCCGCTCCTGCTCCTCCGTCTCGAGCGGCCGGCCGACCTCGCGGGCGACCGCTCGGGCGAAGAGTCCGCCGCTCATCCCGACCCGCCGGTGGATCCGCCAACCGTCAATTGGTAAGCCGGCCTCTACGAGCGCTCGCTGCCACGCGAAGACGTGCGCATACACCGTGTCCACGAGCGTCCCGTCGAGATCGAAGATGAACGCCCGCATCAAGCGCCGAGCGCGGCGTACACGAGCTCGTACGCAGCGACGGCGTCCTTGCGGCTCTGTGCTTCGCGCAGTGCTGCGTCGTCGATCCGCGCCGCGACAGAATCGATAAAGCGCCACTGCAGCACGCTGCGGCGCACGGCCGCAACCGCGTCCTCGGTGTACGGGTACAGATCGAAGCCCAGCCGCTCACCGCGTTCGCCGTAGCCCGCGCGTCGCAGCTCGACGGCAAGCTCGAGCGTCTCCATGAACGCGGTCGCACCAACCATGTTGTCGTCGTCGAACGTTCCCCAGCCCGAGTTGGCGTGCTGGTGCCCGAGCAGCCCTTCCGCGGCGAGCAGCGCCGCGTACTCCGCGAGGTTCTCGCCGTTCATGATCAGGTGCTGCCAGTCCATGTTCACCTTGACGTTGTCCAGGCCGCGGGCGCGCAGCTTGTGGATCACATGCAGTGTCATCCCGATGTTGCGCATGAAGATCTTCATCGCCGGCTCGGAGTTCTTGTGCTCGAGGAAGAGCGGCACGCCGTGCTGCTTGCACTTCGCCGCGACTTCGCCGATGCCGTCGATGAACCAGGCCCAGCTCTCCTTGTACGGCGTCTGGAACGGATAGTTGTAGCCCTCGATTCCGGGCCAGACGATCAGCGGCACGCCCAGCTTCCCGGCGAGGTCAGCCGCAGCGACGGCGATCCCCGTCGCCTCCGCCCGCAGCTGCGGATCCGGGTTGGTCAAACCGCCCCGGCCGAAGCGCGGGTCGAGGTGCAGCCCGCCGGCGAGGCAGTAGATGTCCTTATCGCCGAGCGCCTCGCGAATCGAGTCGGCGTTGTCCTCGTTCAGCTCTTGCGGATAGTGGAACTCATAGCCGTCGATCAGGTCTCCGAGGCCCTCGACGGCGCGACGGACACGCTCGACCGTCGACTCGCCTGCGCGCTCCGGCTGGTAACCGCCGGGCACGAAGCGGGTGACCATGGGCCCGAGCGCCCAGATTCCGAGCGAGGTCTTCATGTCGCGCCCTCCTGTGCAGTGAGCCCACTGTGGCCGTTGAGCGGCCTAGTATCACGCGAGAGTGCGGCAGACGAGTCCTGAAGGAGAACCTTTGACCGCCGACGACCTCCGCGAGATCGGCGTGGGCATGCTCGGCTATGCGTTCATGGGCAAGGCGCACTCCAATGCCTTCCGCAAGATCGGCTACATGACGTGGCCTCCGCCGCTCAGGCCGCGGCTCGTGGCGATTGCCGGCCGGAACGAGCAGGCGGTCGCCGAGGCTGCGAGACGCTACGGCTTCGACCGCTGGACGACGCGGTGGGAGGAGCTCATCGTGGACCCCGAGATCGGGCTCGTCGACAACCTGGGGCCAAACGATCTGCACGCGGCCCCGACGATCGCCGCCGCCGAGGCGGGCAAGCACGTGGTCTGCGAGAAGCCGCTCGGACGTGACGCAGACGAGAGCTACGAGATCTGGCGTCGCGTCGCGGCGACCGGCGTGAAGCACATGTGCGCGTTCAACTACCGCTTCGTCCCCGCGGTGCGGCTCGCGCGAGAGATGATCGATGCCGGCGAGCTCGGCGAGCTGCGTCACTTCCGGGGCCGCTACCTGCAGGACTGGGGCGACACCACCGAACAGGTCTGGCGCTTCGACCGCGGCGCCGCCGGTTCAGGAGCGCTGGGCGACCTCGCCGCCCACGTGGTCGACCTCGCCCGCTACCTCGTCGGGGAGATCGAGGCCGTCGGAGGCTTCGTCCGAACGTTCATCCCGGGGCGCGAGGTCGACGACGCCGTCGAGGCGACGGTCGAGTTCTCCAGCGGCGCGGTCGGCACGCTAGAGGCGACTCGGCTCGCGCTCGGGCGGCGAAACGCGTTCCAGTGGGAGATCAACGGCACGAAGGGGTCCCTGTACTTCGATATGGAGCGCCTCAACGAGCTGCAGGTCTTCCGCGCCGACGGCGACCGGGCCCGCGGCTTCAAGAGCGTGCTCGTCACGGAGCCCGATCACCCGTTCTCGGAGCACTGGTGGCCGCCGGGCCACATCGTCGGCTGGGGAGACACCTTCGTCCACGAGTTGCACCACGTCCTGGCCGCGATCGCCGGCGACGCCGACATGGCACCCCACGGAGCTACCTTCGAGGACGGGTACCGCGCGGCCGAGGTCTGCGACGCAATCGTCCGTTCGAGCGAGGGCGGAAAGCGTGAAGCGATCGCGTATCGGATGGTGCCCGACGCGGGGCAGAGGCGTGCCGAATCGACCTGAACCCCTTCGGCGGTTCGTACTAGAGTTTCGGAGACCACCAGCAAGGAGGAGGCAGTGAAACGAGTCACTGGGAAGGCGGCGAGGGTTGTTCTCGCCGTCGCCGTCGCCGGTGTAGCCGTCGCGGTGGCTACCGGCGCAACAGCCAAGAAGTCCGCGAACATCCAGGTCTGCGTCCTGCTTCCGGACACCAAGTCGTCCGTCCGCTGGGTGCAGTTCGACGCGCCGTTAATCGCCAAGGCCCTGAAGAAGGCCAAGGTGACCTACTCGATCACGAACGCCCTGAACGACCCGCAGAAGATGGTCTCGCAGGCCGATTCGTGCCTGTCCCGCGGGGCGAAGGTGGCCATCGTCACCGACATCGCCCAGGGCACGTCGATCGCGATCGAGAAGAAGTTCGCGGCGGCAGGAGGGCAGTCGATCGACTACGACCGCCAGGTGGTCGGCGGGATCGCGAAGGTCTACGTGACCTTCGACGGCAAGGCAGTCGGCGCCGCCCAGGCCAGGGGCGTCGTCAAGGCTCTGAAGGGTAAGTCGAAGCCGGTCGTCGCCGAGCTCTGGGGCGGCCCGACCGACCAGAATGCGTTCTGGTTCAAGAGCGGGAACGACGCCGTGCTGAACCCGCTGTTCAAGAGCGGGAAGCTGACGAAGGGACCGCAGCAGTTCGTGCCGCTCTGGCTGGCGACGAACGCGCAGCCGATCTTCGAGCAGATGCTGCTCAAGACGAGCAACAAGATCGACGGCGCCATCGCGGCAAACGACAACATCGCCGGCGCGGTGGTCGCCGCCCTGAAGGCGAAGAAGCTGAAGCCGATCGCGCTGTCGGGACAGGACGGGACCGTCCAGGGCGTGCAGAACATCATCTCGGGCTGGCAGTCGATGACCGTTTACAAGCCCGTGCCCCTCGAGGCCAACGCAGCCGCAGCGGCAGCCGTCGCGCTGCTGAAGCACAAGAAGGTGCCCGGGGTCAACGGGTTCCGCAAGAACGGCAGCAAGAAGGAGCCGACCGTCGCCCTGAAGGTCATCTCGATCACGAAGGCCAACTACACGAGGCTCTTCAAGGACAAGTTCATCAAGAAGAGCGACGTCTGCGTCGGGGAGTTCGCGCAGTTCTGCAAGTAACCGGTTCGTGAGGCTAATGTGGAGGCGCCCTTGGGCGCCTCCACCGGTTATGTGGTAGGAAATCCGCCAGTGTGAGTGAGACACCACTCCTCGAGCTCCGCGGTATCTCCAAGTCGTTCGGCTCGGTGCAGGCCCTCACGGACGTCGACTTCGAGGTCCATGACGGCGAGGTGATGGCCCTCGTCGGCGACAACGGGGCGGGCAAGTCGACCCTGATCAAGTGCGTGGCCGGGATCCACGGCTACGACGACGGCGAGATCTACTTCGACGGGGAGCTCGTTCACATTCACGGGCCGAAGGACGCCGCCAAGCTCGGGATCGAGATCGTCTACCAGGACCTCGCGCTGTGCGACAACCTCGACGTCGTCCAGAACATGTACCTCGGCCGCGAGACGCGCGACTGGTTGTTTCGCCTGAACGAGCCGGCGATGGAACAGCGGACGGCCGAGACGCTGAAGTCGCTGGCGGTGACCACGATCAGGTCGATCCGCCAGCCCGTGGCCTCGCTCTCGGGCGGCCAGCGACAGTCGGTTGCGGTCGCGAAGGCGGTGCAGTGGAATTCCCGTCTCGTGATCCTCGACGAGCCCACCGCTGCGCTCGGCGTCGCTCAAACGGAGCAGGTGCTGGCGCTCGTCAGGCGGCTTGCAGACAGGGGCCTCGCGGTCGTGCTCATCTCGCACAACCTGCACGACATCTTCGAGGTGGCGACGCGGATCACGGTGCTCCGCCTCGGCCGCGACGTCGGCGTCTACGAGCGGGCGAAGACGACGCAGCAGGAGGTCGTGCAAGCGATCACGGCCGGTGTTCCCACGAAGGTCGCGGGCATCGCCGAGGCGGCCGAGGCGCCGGTGCCATGACGACCGAGGCCCAGGTCGAGGTCGTCGGGCAGGACGCGGCCACCGCGCTGGCGGCGGAGGAGCCACCGAGGGGCCTCGGCGGCCGGATCCTCGACAACATCAGGTCCGGCAATCTCGGCATCCTGCCCATCGTCATCGGTCTGGCGATCATCGTCGTCTTCTTCAGCTTCAAGGCGACGAACTTCTTCACCGCCGACAACTTCAACAACATCATCGTCCAGATGACCGGCGTGACCATGCTCGCCTTCGGCGTGGTCTTCGTCCTCCTGCTTGGCGAGATCGACCTCTCGATCGGGTACTTGAGCGGAATAGCGGCCCTGACAGTGGCGGAGCTCCAGCTGCCGGGCAGCGGCCACCAGTACCCTGGACTCGTCGCGATCCTGCTCGCGGTGGGTGTCTGTACGCTCATCGGCGGCGTCCAGGGCTCGATCGTGGCTCTGGTCGGCGTCCCGTCGTTCGTCGTCACGCTCGCAGGCCTTCTGATCTGGCAGGGAGTCATCCTGCAGGTGCTCGAGATCAAGGGCGTGATCGTGATCCAGGACAAGTGGATCAACGACACGGCCACCTACTACTTCACAGCCAATACGGGGTGGATCATCGCGGCCGTCGTCACCGGTCTCTATGCCATCGGCACGCTGGGCGGCGTCATCGGCAAGCGCCGCGCCGACGTGGCAATTCGAAACCCGCTGCTCGTTGTCGCCAAGGTCGCCGGCGTCGCGGTCGCCTGCTTCGGCACGGTCGCGATCTCCAACCACGCCAACGTGCCGAAAGGGCTACCGCTGGCCGGCGTCCTCGTCGTCATCTTCCTCATCGGTTTGACCTTCCTGGCCAAGCGAACCCCGTTCGGCCGCCACGTTTACGCCGTCGGCGGCAGTGCCGAAGCGGCTCGTCGCGCCGGCATCAACGTCCCCCGCATCCGCATCATCGTCTTCATGATCTCTGGCGCCATGTGCGGGGTGGGAGGCGTGATCCTGGCCGCGCGGCTGAACTCCGTCGACCTGAACGTCGGCGGGGGCACGCTGCTGCTCGACGCGATCTCCGCGGCGGTCATCGGCGGCACGAGCCTGTTCGGCGGCCGAGGCGAGGTGCGCAGTGGACTCATCGGCGCGCTTGTAATCGTCACGGTCTCGAACGGCCTCGACACGGCGGGCTACAAGACCGGGACGATCTACATCGTGACCGGCGTGATCCTCCTGTTCGCGGTCACGCTCGACACGATTGCGCGCAGGCTGCAGGTTCGCTCCGGACGTTGACAGCGTCCAGGGAATGAGTTCCATGGTGTCGGCCGGTCGGTTGTAGACGCGCGCCGGGCAAAGCCCGGCCCGCTGATGGCGGCATCGCTAGCGGTGCCTTGGGCGCGCCGGCTGCAGGTTCGGTCCGGCCGCTGAGGCGTCAACGGGCCTTGCCGGCGAAGTAGCGCTCGGCAAGCGCCCACGCCCGCTTGCCGATTCTCGAGCCGATCCGCCGGCCGGCGAAGTCGTCCGCGGCGATCTGCGTCCCGTTGTAGAGACCGGAGAGTCCCCCCTCGTCCGCGGCGTGCCGGTACGTTTCCCACCTGGGCAGGCCGGTGCCGGCGGGCAGCGCCGCACTTCTCGTCTGTGCTGTCAGGATCTCCGCCGCCGCACGCCCGAATGCGCTCTCGTCCGAGACCCAGCCGGGATAGGGCGGCGTCACGGTTCCGGCGCGAGGCAGCCAGCGCGTCCCAAGTGTCCAGCCGCGCGCGGTCCGAATCGCAATGTCGCCGACATGCCCTGCTAGGGCAGCGTGGCGCTGGCCGGAGGCACTCGACGCCTTCGTGATCAGCTCGACGAGTCCCGGGACGAGCGGCAGGCCCTCTGGGCTGTACGACGACGCGTGCCGATCGCTCGACTGACCCTGGAACGCGAGCTCACGGATCATCGAGATCGGCCGAACGGACTGGTACGTTCGCTTGGCACCCCACGTGGCGACGGCGGCATCGTGCAGGGCGCCATTGAGCGCGAAGTAGAGCTTCACGTCCCAGGCGAGACGCTTCGCGGCACCCACGCCATGCTCCTTGGAGTCCGAGACCGCGTTCGCGATCGCGTTCCAACGGCCGGGCGGAGCCTCCGGCCCGGACCACCGCGCTGCGATTGCCGCTCCTCCGCGTCGCGAGCTCCAGCGGATCACGTTCAGCGCTGCCTGCTTGTACGCCGCGGACGAAGGATCGCCCAGAAGCGGCGGACCGGGATCGATGGGCAAGCCGTTCTTCGAGCGCGGAAGAGCGAAGCCGCGAACGTGCCCCCACTGGGAACCGACGAAGGTCTGGACCTTCGCAGGGATGGCCAAGCCTCCCTGGACGACGATCCGGCCGAATGCGAGCGGCTGCCAGAACGTGCGATCGTGCATTGTCGCTCCAGGTTGCGACACGACCAGGGGCTCGTTCACGGGCACGTAGGTCGCGTCGACGTAGTGCTCGTTCTCGAGTGAGCCGTCGCTTCGTCCGAACGCGATCGCCGCGGCGGCGATGCGGTTACCGACCGCCGCGGGGGAGTCGCCTCGCAGGCTGACGAATCCGGGCTGGTAGCAGAGCGAACGCATCGTCGCCGTCAGGCGGTCGAATGCCGGACCCATGTTGGCTCCATACGATGCGCGCCAGAGGAGGAGGCGGTAAGCGGCGTAGCTGATCGCCGCCTCCTGTGCTGACAGGACATCGCCGGTCCGGTGCTTCTCGGTGAGGAAGTAGCCGGTCCCCCTGGGCTCGTACGCCGCCCAGGCGTCCCACATGGCCGCCGAGAGATGGAAGAGGTTTCGGGCCTGCGCGGCGGGGTTGTCGCTCCCTGGATCGACGGCGAGCGCCGCCTTGTCCCAAACCCGGGCGACAGAGCGACCAGGTCTGATCGCCGTCGAGCAGTTCGCCTGCACGTAAGAGCGCGGCGGCGTCCCAACGGTGGCGGCCGCGCGCGGCGGCGGAGCCTTGACGACGACGACCTGGTCGGCTCGCACATCGGAGAGCCGCCTCTCGCCTCTGCCCGGGAAGCGGACGACGAGCGTGCTCGCCTTCGCGGCGTCTCCCAGGCCGAAGTGGAAACGTGGGTCTTCGGAGGACAGATAGCTGCTTCCCGCATGCAGCTCCTGCACGAGCTTGCGACCGTCGGGCAGCACGACCGTCGCCACTGCTCCCGGTGAGAAGGTCGCCACCTTCACTTCGAGCCAGTG
>OEKB01000223.1_pt1 | contig 14737 bp, 11 predicted proteins | sample 1503171 | NCBI WGS metagenome assembly OEKB01 (sample SAMEA104379580, study PRJEB20068) | metagenome | isolation source: 1998
CGCGGCGCTCGTCGAGTCCTACCGGCGCCTGGCCGACGTCTTCCACGACGTGCTCGGCGAGCAGAGCCTCGACTCCCTCCTCGACCGGATTGCCGATGCCCTTGCGGAGCTGATCCCTCACGACTCGCTGACCATTTACGAAGCGGACGAGCCGCGGCGGATGCTGATCCCCGTCTGGGCGCGGGACAAGTGGGCTGACAAGATCCTGGCCGACACGTGCCCGTTCGGCGTCGGCCTCACCGGCTGGGGTGTCGAGCAGCGCGAGTCCGTGCGCGTGAATCAGGTGCACCTCGATCCGCGCGCGGCGACGGTCCCTGGAACGCCTGAGAACGAGCCCGAGGCGCTCGTCACGATTCCGCTGATCGCGCGCGACTCGATCAAGGGTGCGCTCAACATCTACCGCCTTGGCGAGGATGCGACCTTCGACGACGACGAGTTCGAGCTCGCGAAGCGCTTCGGCGACGCCGCGGCGCTTGCGCTCGACAACGCTCAGATCCGCGCGCGCCTCGAGCATCAGGCGCAGACCGATCCGCTCACCGGTCTCTACAACCACCGCACCTTTCACGAGCGTCTCCGGGCTGCGTTGACGAGCGCGAGCCGGTCGCACGACGTCGTCTCCGTGCTCATGCTCGACATCGACGACTTCAAGCGGGTCAACGACGTGTACGGCCACGGCTCAGGGGACGAGGTCCTGCGCGGCCTCGCGGACACACTCAAATCGTCGGTGCGAGCGGGCGACATCGTCTGCCGTCTCGGCGGCGAGGAGTTCGCGATCGTGATGAGCTCGCGCGACGCGACGCACGTGGAACGGCTCGCGTACCGGCTCGTCGACCATGTCGCGTCGGCCGAGCTCGAGCCTGCAGGGCGAATCACGATCTCCGTCGGTCTTGCCCGCGGCCCCGAGCACGCCATGAACCCCCGCGAGCTGATCGCCTGCGCAGAGGCGGCGATGATGACGGCGAAGGCGCGCGGGAAGAACCAGATCGTCCTCTACGACGACAGCTCGCTCGAGCGGCCGGACGGCTCGGTCGAGACAACCGCACGCGACGTGCGGTCGATCGCGCACATGAAGATGCTCCAGAGCCTCGGCGGAAAGCTGAACCGGCTCAACGACGTGCGTCAGATCGGGAACGTCATTGCCGACGAGCTCCGGTCGCTGATCGACTACCACAACTGCCGCGTCTTCGTCGTCGAAGGAGAGGACGTGCTTCCGATCGCGTTCGTCGGCGCGTTCGCCGGCGCCCAATCGTCGATGGAGGTCCTCGCGTGCAAGCTCGGGGAGGGAATCACCGGTCACGTCGCCGCGAGCGGCGAGTCGTTGCTGATCGGCGACGCCGCCAACTTCCCGCTCTCGCGCCAGGTCGAGGGGACGGATCGCATCGACGAATCGCAGATCTACGTCCCACTCACCTTCGGGACGCGCGTCATCGGCGTGATCGTCATCTCGAAGCTCGGACTCGACCAGTTCGACGAGGACGACGTGCGGCTCCTCGAAGTTCTCGCCGGCCATGCGGCCGTCGCGCTGGAGAACGCGTCGCTGTACGAGGCGGCGCGGCGTGAGGCCGACCGGGCGACGGCGCTGCTCGAGTTCAGCCGCGAGCTCGCAATCGCGAGCGGGATCGACGAGGTCGTCGATCGCATCGTCGAGCTGTCGGCCCGAACGCTCGGCTCCCCGCGCGCGTCTGTCTGGCTCCAGCGAGCCGTGGGCGAGGCCTTCACGGTGCAGGCCACGCATGGGTACTCGGCGCTCGACGACGAGCGGCTTGCACGCGTGCGTTTCGATCACCAGGCTGCTCACGACTTCCTCGCGGACCGAGAGCCGTTTGTCGTGACTGCCGAGCAGCACGCGGCCATGGACGGAGTGTCGGACGTGGGCCCTGGGAATGCGTTCGCCGTTGCGCCGCTGATGCTCGACGGCGGACGGCTAGGCTGCATCGCGGTTGCGGTTCCCGACGACGGCGATTTCACCGAGCGGCACCTGCGGCACCTGGCGGGCGTCGCGCACCAGGCCAAGCTCGCGCTCACGAACGCGGCGAGCTTCCACTCACTGGAGACGACGTTCCTCGAGACGGTGGAAGCCCTCGCGAACGCACTCGAGGCGAACGACGAGTACACGTCGTCGCACGCCCGGTGGATCACCGACCTCGCGCTCAAAGTCGGCGGCGGCCTCGGGCTCGACAGTCAGCAGCTGAAGCGGCTCGAGCTCGGCGCGCTCTTCCACGACATCGGGAAGATCGGCATTCCCGAGGGCATCCTGTCGAAGCCCGGCCCGCTGACGGACAGCGAGCGCCATCTGATCGAGAAGCACCCGGAGCTCGGCGAGCGGATCATCGCGCCGATCGATCGGCTCGAGGACGTGCGCCCGATCGTGCGCCACTGCCACGAACGGTGGGACGGCACGGGCTATCCCGACGGGAAAGCCGGCGAGGGGATCCCGCTCGAGGCGCGAATCATCTTCGTCTGCGACGCGTATCACGCGATGACGACCGACAGGCCGTATCGAAAGCGCCTGCCGCGGGAGGACGCGTTGCGCCGGCTCGAGGAAGCGGCGGGAACGCAGTTCGACCCAGAGGTCGTCGCGGTCGCGAGGCGCGTGCTCGAAGACCTCGGCCACGGCCGAGGCTAGGGTGCGTTAGCGGTCGGGGCGGCCCGCGAGGGCGTCGAGACCCTCGCTGAAGCTGACATACGGTTCGACGGGCACGAGGGCGGCGCGCTCGCGCAGCCGCTCGGCGTCCTCCAGGCTGCGTTCCCGCCGGCGAAGCTCCTCTTCGCGGACCGCGAGCGCGCCCTGGAGGCGTACGAGGTCCGCCTCGCGCTCTGCGATCTGTGCCTCTCGTGCACGCAGGCTCGATTCGCGCTGCGTCCACTCCTCTTGCTCACCTGCGCGCCTGTCGGCCTCGCTCGCCGCGGCTTCTGCGCGCGTTGCGAGCATCTGCTCTCGCTCGTCCAGCTCGCGGGCGCGCGCGTCGAGCTGCTCGCGCGCCGTCGTGAGCTGCGCCTCGCGCGCGCGCAGCGAGTTGGCGAGCCGGTCGAGTTGCTCGCGCAGCTGGTTGCCGCGCTCCGCCGCCTCCGCGTCGTCGCTCTCGACGCGCGCGCGGAGGTGCCGCTCGCGCTCCGCAAGCTCCACTGCATGTTCGTCGAGACGGGCTCGCTCCGCCGCGAGCTCCGCTTCCTCCGCTTCGGCCGTCGCAGCCCGTGCCGCAAGCTCGTCGCTCGTGCGTGCCGCCGCCGCGTGCAGCTCCGCGAGCTCGGCTCGCTGGCGGCCGAGTGCGGTGCGTTCCCGTTCGAGCTCGGCCTGCGCGTTCGCCGTCGACGACGTCGTTTCGTCGAGCTCACGTTGTCGGGCCTCGAGCTCCTGACGTGCAGTCGCCTCCGCACGCTCTCGCTCGTCGAGCTCGGACGCGCGCCCTTGCAGCTGCGCGTCGAGTTCCTGGAGCTCGCGTTCGCGCGCGGCGACGTCGCGCATGCGCGCCTGGCCCTCTGCCTCGCGGCGAGACAGGAGCTCGTCGGCGTAGGCACGATCGACAGATTCGGCCTCCGAAGGACGCTCCCGCCTCAGCCGCGGTAGCCGCCGCCGTTCCAGGCGGAGCTGTGCCTCTCGTTCCTGCAGCTGCTTGTGCGTCCGCTCCACCTCGAGCTCGCGGGCGGCGACCTCGGCGGCGCGCTCGCGCAGCTCGCGCTTCAACTCCGAGAGCTCGGCGAGCTCCTCGTCGCGCATTCGCTTGCGCTGCCCGGCGAGGTGCCGGGCGAGGCGAAGCACCTCTTCACGCTCGAGCGCGGCGGCGCCGCCCAGATCCCATTCGTCGCGTTCCCACGTGTCCTCGTTCGGCTCCACCACGAAGGAATGTAGCGACCCTCGGAGCCGAGGTGGGCCGCGGGTCAGCGGCTCATCAGCTCTCGTCGCCCCGCCAGACCTGCAAGACCGCGCCCTTGATCCCGCGTCGCCCAACGAAGAGGAAGAGCGCCGCGATCGCGCCGCCGACCCCGGCGCCGACTTCGGGTGGCATCGCCGTCCCGCTCAGGCCGACGACCCAGACGACGAGTGCCCCGAGGCCCGAGCCCGAGCCGAGCGCGATGGACGCGTTCGGGTTCCTGGAGATCAGATTGCCGGTGCTTCCCGGCTGCATTTCGGCAACTGCAGCTGCCTCGCCCATGATGGAACCTCCCTTCCGGCGAGCCGCAATCACCGGCGTTGTTGACGTTTTCCTAGACGAGCAAGCGCGCTTGCGTCTTCCCGCGCTCCCGAGCGACAGCTCGCGCCGGCCTTACGCCTTTCTGCTTGCGAGCAAGGCGAGGACGGCGTTCGTCGCCGAGATCGCGGTCGTCGTCACGGCCGGGCGCCGCGGGAGGCCGCCGGTGACGCCGGTGACGATCGCCGAGACCGTGTCCGTGACGTGCACCACGACCGCTGCGCGCAACGCGTGCCGGCGGACGGCGCGATCATCGGAGAGGAGGTCGAGGCCGATGAGGATCGTCCGGATCCCGAACATGCGGAAGGGGTAGCCCATCGGTCCCGCGGCCTCCTCGACGTCGAGACGGCGAGCGAGCTGCCGTGGCATGAGGAGGCCGCCCGCGCCATTGACGATTCTGATGCCGGCGAGTGCAACCCGCGCCGAGTCCGCGAGCGACGGCCTGTGCATGTGCCCTCCTTAAGCGGCGCCCGCCCGCCGCCACGGGGCGAACGGGTTCTGGACGCCGCGCAGCGCGGGTTCGAGCTCCGGAACGTGTCGTAGGAGCACGGAGCGCATCGAGTTGCTCTCCACCCAGTCCAGCCCGGCCTGGGTGTACACCTCGGGGCGGTAGTCGCGAGTAAAGAAGCGGTCGCTCTTCAGCCGCCTCGACGCCATCAGGATGAAGACGCGGAACGCGGTGTCGCTAAATCCAAAGCCTTGCGGCTTGGGCTCGGCGTACATCCCGATCATGTGATCCACCCGTTCGACGTCGCCGTAGATCTGCTCGAGCTCGTCGGCGGCCGCCTCGTCTCCTCCGGTCAGCTCTTCGAACGAGGACACCGGGTCCATGTGGAAGAGGCGGCGGAACTGGTTGTACCGCGGCACGCCGCGCTCCCGCGTGCGCAGCACGTCGATCGCCGCCAGGTCGATCAGCGTTCCGTCCGGGCGATCGAAGTGCTGCAGGAACTTCGGATAGTTGTGGAGGCTGATCGCCCCGGGGTGAGAGGTTCCGAACGAGTAGAGCAGGTCGGACATCGAGATCTCCGACAGGCGCTCGCGCACGTGCAGGGCACCGAGGTCCGGCAGCGTCAGGCTCGCGAGCTCGCGATCGTCGGCGAGGCGGCGGAAGTCGAAGTCGTCCGGGATGAGCGGATGCATCCGGTAGACGGCGACGAATTCCTCGGTCAGCGAGTACGGCACGCCGTGGTGATCGGTCGGTGAGCCGGGGATCCCGCGCAGGATCTCGTTCGACGAGAGGCGGCCGAAGCGCCTGTCGAGACGCTCGCCCTCGAGACCCCACCAGTTCGTGCGCAGCGCGAGCACGGTCGTCGGGTGCGCGATGATCGCCGGCGTCCAGTCGACCGTGTGGATCTTCGCCATCAGCGCCGCGTTCACGAGCCGCGCCTTGTTGTAGAGCTCGCGGTCGCCGAGGTCGGGGTAGCGCGCGCGCAGGTGGTCGCAGATCGCGTTGTGCTCCCGCATGAAGAGCGAATGGAGGAGTGCGAGCCCGACCCAGAAGTTGCCGGCGACGCCCGAGAGGTCGATGTGCTTCTCGAGCTCCTGCGGCGGCAGGCCGACGTCGTCGATCCTCAGCTTTCCGTGCTCGCCTGCACGCAGTGCCTCGACGAACGCGGGATCGCGGCCGTAGATCTGGGACCCGTCCCACCAGTGCGTGTCGTCGGTGACGAACGTGGCCGGGCCGTTGGGATCGGAGCTCGGGTCTCGCCGCGTGCGCGGGATCCGCATCGGATGCTCGGGCCACGGATCGTCGTCGTCGAGCTGGATCTCCCACGGGGCCTCGGCCTCGTTCTTGCCGTGGCTGAACCAGTCGTGGACCTCGAACTGGATCCACGCGCCGGCCAGCAGGTTCAGCGTCGTCGCCGGCTGGAACTGCTCGCGGGTCAGCAGCTGGCGGCTGATCAGGCGGGGGCTCGGATCGAGGAGCGCGTCGGGTGGCTCGGCGTACGTGTAGCGCAACGGCACGTTGCGGCCGAAGCGGCTGCCGAGGCTGCCCATCAACGGGTCGTTCAGATCGTTGTACGAGCCGTCGACCGTGCGCGCCGTGAGGTACGACTCGTGCGCTGAGATGTCCGGCCGGTCGAGCGCGCCGCGGCCGGTGTCGTAGAGGTTCTCCTCGCGGAGGCGGTTGCGGAGCCCGATCAGCACCGGCATCGCAAGCGGCAGCGGCAGCTTCGGCCAGCCGATGCGACGATCGATGGCCTCGGCGACGTCGTTGAACAACGACGTGAAGGGCGAGCTCTTCACGAAAGTCCTTTCGACGGCGGAAGACTCCGGTTGACGGCTTGGCGATGTAACCACTCGTCCACTGCCGCGTCAACGGGGCAGCGTCGCCGATTGCTGGAGCCCGCCCGCGGTGGTAGGTTCGCTGCCGGCCGGTCCGCACGCCGTCGAGGGGAGGTCACATGGCTATCGACGTGCCGCAGTTGCTGCACAAGTCGAAGGACGAGCTCGACACGCTCTTCGGGAGCAGTCCGGCGGGTGAGATCCCGAGCGGCGAGGCCGAGGGCACCGTTCTGCTCGCTCCCGGTACCGCGCTCGCAGGCCCGGCCGAGAAGGTCGTCCATTTCTTGATCTGGAAGGGCAAGGTCTTCGATCCGGAGAAGGGCGAGCTGCGGAACGAGATCCTCCCGTTCGGGATCAAGGCGGTCCGCGCGAAGGTGTACAAGGCCGCGAGCTGGTTCGACGAGAAGGAGACGATCGTGCTCGACTATTCGAAGACGTCGCTCGTCGCCCACTGGATCAGGGACGAGATCCGCGAGGTCTCGCCTCGTCTGTATCTCGGGCTCGTCTACTGGGAGCGCGCCAGGATCCTCCACTTCGCGCTGCAGTTCCCGAGCTGAGCACCGCCCGCTGATGCCGCACCAGGTCGCGCTGACACTCGCGGGGCACGTGCGACAGGGCGAGGTCGACAGTCTGAGGCAGCTCCTCGAAACGATGGGCGACGGCGTCGCGAATGGCGCGGTCGTCGATCTCGGCGCCCTGGACGGCGTCCACTTCGCGCGCTTCGTCCTGCTCGAGGAGGTGACCGATCTCCGCGGCGAGCGGATCCCGGCCACCCTGCTCTACATGAGCGACCTCGACGTCTCGCGGGAGCAGCATCTTCGCGACCTCGTCGAACGGGGTGCCGACGGCATCGACCGGCTCTTCGGGCACTGCGAGGGCTACCCCGAAGGCGCGCAGCGGACGAACGAGCAGCGCCTTGCGTACCTCCTTCGCCACCGGATCAAGGAGCAGGCGTTCTATGTGAACACGATCGGACGGACGACCCGGCAGATCTGCGAGGAAGCCGAGCTGCGCGACCGCCTGGAGGACGTCCTCGACCAGACCGACGGCCTACGGGATCAGGATCCCGTCGAGGCCCGTCGCGCCCTCCAAAAGCACGTCGCAGGCGACCCGTCGCTCGGGTGGGCGCTGAAGCCACCCGCGGGTCTCGAGCTTCGCTTCCGGCTGCGCGAGCTCGCGCACATGGTCGGCATGCCGTTGCTCCTACTTCTCCTTTCGCCGCTCCTGCTCCTCACCGCGCCGATCTTCGCGTTCCTGCTGCGACGGCACGAGCGCAGCGATCCGGCACCACACGTGAAGCCGCCCCCGGAGCTCGTCCAGGAGCTCGCAGCGCTGGAGGACCACCTCGTCCAGAACCCGTTCAGCGCGATCGGGTTCGTGAAACCCGGGCTCTTCCGCCGCATCACCATCACCACCGTGCTGGTCGCGCTCGACTACGTGACGCGACACGTCTTCAACAACGGCAACCTCTCCGGGGTCAAGACGATCCACTTCGCACGCTGGGTCGTCCTCGACGACTGGCGCCGCGTGATCTTCGCCAGCAACTACGACGGCAGCCTGGAGAGCTACATGGACGACTTCATCGACAAGATCGCGTGGGGGCTGAACGCCGCCTTTGGCAGCGGCTACGGCTTTCCGCGGACACGCTGGCTCATCCACGACGGCGCGAAGGACGAGCTGGCGTTCAAGGACTTCCTCCGGCTGCACCAGGCGCCGACGCGCGTGTGGTACTCCGCATACGGTCGCCTGACGAACGCGAACATCGCGAACAACGCAAGCATCCGCGCCGGGCTGCGCGGCGAGCTCGGCCCCGACGACGCGCGGAAGTGGGTCCAGGCGCTGTGAGCGCGAGCGCCGCCGCTCCGGACCTCCACGACGTGCAGGGTCTCGTCGCCCGCGGCTACGGCAACCTCGGCGCAGCGCGCTTCGTGCTCCTCGGTTTCGAGGAAGGCGCCGCCACGCGGTCCTGGCTGGGAGCCATCGTCAAGGCGCTCACGCCCGGCGACGAGCGGCCGCACGAACGGGCCGTGAACGTCGCCTTCACGAGCTCTGGCCTGAGCCGGCTCGGGCTCCGTCCGGCGATCCTCGGGCGATTCTCGAACGAGTTCGCGGACGGCATGACGACGCCGCACCGCCGGCGGATCCTCGGCGATCTCGACGGCAACGCGCCGGAGCAGTGGGACTGGGGCGGCCCCACGAACGAGGTCGACGCCATCCTCCTCCTCTACGCGGCCGACGCGCAGGGCCTCGAGGCGCTCGAGCAGGAGCAAACCCGGGCGATCCCGACCGGCGTCCGCGTCCTGCAGACGCTCCAGACGTCGGATCGCCAGGGCTTCGAGCCTTTCGGCTTCCGTGACGGGATCTCGCAGCCGCTGATCGAGGGGCTCTCGAAGACGGGACCTCCTGCCCTGACGCTGCGCTTCGGCGAGTTCGTGCTCGGCTACCCGAACGAGTACGGCCTGTACACCGATCGGCCGCTGCTCGACCGATCCGAGGACCCGAAAGGCTTGCTCCCTCCGGCGCCGGATGTGCCTGACCGCACCGACCTCGGGCTCAACGGCAGCTACCTCGTCTTCCGCCAGCTGCGGCAGGACGTGCCTCGCTTCTGGCGGTTCCTCGACGAAGCGACGCGGCGCGCCGACGGCAGCCCCGATCCGGAGCGGCGCTTCCGGCTGGCCGCGAAGATCGTCGGGCGCTGGCCGGAAGGCTCCCCGCTCGCGCTCGCGCCCGAGCGGCACGATCCGGCGCTCGCGGACGCGAACGACTTCGGCTACTTCGTCGACGCGCACGGCGCGCGGTGCCCGGTCGGCGCCCACATCCGGCGCGCGAACCCGCGCGACTCACTCGATCCCCAGCCGGGGACGGACAAGTCGCTCGCCCTGAACAGGCGCCACCGGATCCTGCGGCGCGGCCGGAAGTACGGCTCGCCGCTCTCGATCGAGGACGCGCTCCGTGCAGAGGACGCCGCCCACGGCGACGAGCGTGGTCTGCACTTCATCTGTCTGAACGCGAACATCGCGCGCCAGTTCGAGTTCGTGCACGACACCTGGCTGAACAACCCGAAGTTCGCCGGCTTCTACGACGATTCGGATCCACTCGTCTCGCCGTCGCATCCGTACGGCGGCACGTTCACGATCCCGTCGGAAGGCGTGCGCGAGCGAGTCGTCGACGTTCCGCGGTTCGTTTCCGTCAAGGGTGGCGCCTACTTCTTCCTGCCGGGCATCGCCGCCACGCACTACCTCGCGAGCCTGGGGTAATGGCGATGGGCGTTCCGACTCCGAGCGCAGGTCCGGGCTTCGGCCTGCCGCCTCCGGACACGGGCAACCGCCTGCTGAACGGGATCGCGCGGGCGACGATGTTCCTCATCCATCTCGAGCGTCGGTTCGACCCGTTCGTCCGGCCCGCGTTCGACGCAGTCCTCCGCGGACCCCTGTCGCGACTCGTCACGGCGCTCATCAACAGGCGCCGGAGGGACGAGGGACTCGGCGTCGCCGAGGAGCGGGCGCAGCCGGACGAGGAGACGCACCTCGAGGACATCATCGAGACATTCAGCGCCCAGATGCGCGGGCTCTGGAACCCCGGCTCCTTCGAGCGCGGAGGGAATACGAAGACGCACGGCATCGTCCGCGCCGAGTTCGTCGTCCGCGACGACCTGCCGGAGCGAATGCGACACGGGATCTTCGCGGAGTCGCGCACGTACCGCGCCTGGGTGCGGTATTCGGGACCCGGCCCGTACGTGCCGGCGGACATCGACGACGTCGGCTTCATGAGCATGAGCATCAAGCTCATGGGTGTGCCTGGGCCGAAGCTCCTGGAGGACGAGAAGTCCACCCAGGACCTGTTCGGGATCTCGACGCCGACGTTCGTCACCCCTGACACGCGGACGAACGCGCAGCTGCAGCACTGGAGCTACAAGAACGCGCAGATCTTCTACTTCCTCAACTTCCGAGAGTCGCACATCCTCGACGCGATCATGCAGCTGCTCTGGACGAAGACCCAGACGAGCCCGCTCGAGGGCGAGTACTTCAGCTGCGTTCCGTACCTGCTCGGGGAGGAACAGGCGATGCAGTACTCGTTTCGTCCGAGAGCGAAGAAGAGAACCCGCGTGCCGCGGCTGCCACTCCGACCGCCGGACAACTACCTCCGCGACACGATGGCGGCCACCCTCGCCGAGCGCGACATCGAGTTCGACATCCTCCTCCAGCTCCAGACCGACCCGTTTCTCATGCCGGTCGAGAACAACGCGGTCCTTTGGCCGACGAAGCGCTCGCCGCGCGTCCCCGCCGCGGTGCTGAAGATCCCGAGGCAGACGTTCGACTCCCCCGAACAGCTCGCGTTCGCCAGGGTGCTGTCGTTCAACCCGTGGCACTGCGTGCCCGAGCATCGCCCGCTCGGCAACCAGAGCCGCGCTCGGAAGCGGATGTACAGCGAGCTGTCGCGGCTGCGCCAGACGATGAACGAGGTCGAGCACTACGAGCCGACGGGCGACGAGGAGTTCCCCGGGTCACCGCCGCTCGCGGCGAGGCAGACGTCCCCCGCGGCGTGAGCGCGCAGGAGCCCGCACCGAAGCTCGGCCTTGCGCTCTCCGGCGGCGGCCACCGCGCCGCGTTCTTCCACATCGGCGTTCTCGCTCGGCTGGCCGAGCTCGGGCTGCTCCGGCGCGTCGGGGTCATGTCCACCGTGTCGGGCGGCTCGATCGTCGGCGCGCTGTACTACCTCTACGTCAAGGGCCTCCTCGAGCGGAAACCCAACGCCGAGATCACCGACGAGGACTACGTCGAGATCGTCCAGCGGCTCGAGAGCAGCTATCGGGCCGGGATGGCGGAGAACCTCCGCGGGAGGGCGCTCAGCAACTACCCCGCCAACTTCCGGCTCGTCTCGCCCACCTTCTCGCGGACCGACCGCATCGCCGAGCTGTACGAGCGGTTCTTCTACCGGCCCGTCCTGCCCGGGGAAGGCCGGATCGACATGAACGACCTCCTGATCTCGCCGCGCGGGGACGACGGCGCGCCGATCAGCCCGTTCGATCCCCGCGAGGATGCCGACAAGGTCAGGAACGCGCCGGTGCCGATCCTGCTCATCAACGCGACCACGCTCAACACCGGTCACAACTGGCGCTTCGAGGCGACGTGGATCGGCGAGCCCGAGCTCAAAGGCGTACACGACGCCGACGTGGACAAGAACGTCCATCTGCTCCAGTGGAGGCGTCAGGCGCTGCCGCCCGACCAGCAAAAGCGGGCGCTCGGCACGGCGGTCGCATCTTCGGCGTGCTTCCCGGGTGGATTTGCCCCCGTCTCCATCCGGAATCTCTTCGCCCGCAAGCCGCCGTCAGGCGAGCCCGAGCCGTACGTCGTTCAGCTCGTCGACGGCGGCGTTCGCGACAACCAGGGAATCGACGCGCTCATCGACATGGGCTGTCGGCGGCTGATCATCAGCGACGGATCGGGGCAGATGCAAGACCTCGCGCTGCCTCCGACGCGTTTGCCCGCGCTCCTCAGACGCGTGAGCTCGATCACGGGGAAGGAGAGCCGCGAGCAGCGAGTGCTGCGAACCTACGCGGACGATCAGCTGCAGGTTGTCTTCCTGCACCTCCAGACAGGCCTGCCGGCACGCAGTCTGTGCCCACTCGGAGCCGGGTCGATCCCGGACTGGCCGCCCGAACCGGAACCACCGGCGGTGGGGCCTGAGCAGACGAAGCTCCATCCCGATGCCCAGCGCCTCGTCGGCCAGATGCGGACCGATCTCGACGCGTTCTCCGACCTCGAGGCGTCGTCGGTGATGGAGGTCGGCTACCGCGTCAGCCGCGCGGTCCTGGCTGCGGACACGTCCGGGCTTCGTGCCGGCGCCGTCGAAGCGCCTGCGCCGGACTGGCGCTTCCACGTCGTCGGGAAGCTGCTCGAGGCGCCGACGGACGACTACCTGCGCCACCTCCGCGTCGCGCGCCGTCGCTTCTTCAAGGCGCCGGCTTACCGGCTCGATCCTGTCGCCCGGCGTTTCCGTCGTGCGATCTCATTGCGCGTCCGCAAGGTGGTCGGGTTCGTCCTCGGCCTTGCGGCGATCGCGGCGCTCGTCGTCGGCGGTCTTGCGATCGCGGGCTCGTCGATCCCCGCGGCGGTGGTCTACGCCGTCGGCGTGGGGATCGCCATGGTGTTCGTCATGTACGTCGGGTCGGGGATACCCGGGCTCCGCACGCCGAGTCGCGTCGTGCTCGACGTCGCGCTGCCGCTCTTGGGCGCGCTGCTACCGCTCTGGCTGCTCGGCCTCTCGCAACTCCGATCGGGCAAGAGCCACCGCAGGCTCGGCCCGGACGGGTACGAGCCCGGCCACGCGGCGCGTTAGCCGTGAGACGGTTGGCGTCCCGTGCAATGCCTCGTTCTCACACGGCGCCACGTACGACTTCTGCCGCGTGACGCTCGTCTTCAACATCACCGAGGGTCAGGTGGAGGGCACGGACATCAACGGCCTCAAGGTTGCGGCGATCGCGATGCACCCAAGGTCATGACCGACGGCAACTGGCGACTCGGCGTGTTCATCGATGCCGACGCCTCCGACGAGCAAGCGGAGAAGCTCCTCGGCGTCTTCAGCGGCCAACTCGGAGGGCCGATGGAGGCCCTCGGGCCGCTCGTGGGAGAGAACCTCGGCGCGGAGCGTGCCACGATCGAAGTGCAAGAGCACGGACTCCGTCACAGCGTTAGGATCGGGGACGCGGTCGATTTCGAGATCGAGGACGTCGTCCCGTTCGGCGTCGAGACAGGCCAGCCGGCTCGGATTGCCGGCATCTTCCATCCGGTCGGCTCGGAGTTCACGATCTCGGAGGCGAAACGCTCCAAGATCAACGCCTTCGGAATCGAGTACGAAGGGAAGTCCGCCCTCTCGAAGTCAGAGTTCTCCTGGGCGGCCTGAGCCGCGTTACGAGCCGGCGCCGTCGTCCTGGTCGCGGACGAGCTCCAGCGTCGCACAGTGGAGGCCGGCGATCGCGAATCGCTGGCTCTCCGAGAAGTCGACCTGGAGCACCTCGACCCCTTCCCGTTCGAGCGCGGCGACCACGGTCGGCGAGCCCTGGTTCAGGATCACCTTGCCCGGAGCAAGCGTGACCCCGTTGATCGCGAGGTCCCAGTACTCCTCGAGCGGAACCTCGATGACCTTCACGTCGCGCCGCTTCAGCTCGCGGACGAAGCCGTAGTTCACGAGGTGGGGCGCCAGGAGGACCTTCCCCTCGTCCACGGTCAGCATGACCATGTCCATGTGGGACGTGCCGATGTTGCCGTTGCCGATCGAGTCGTGCCAGCCGGGGCTGTGTGCGACGACGAGCTCGATCCCCAGGTTCTCGAGCACGAAGCGGATCTGGCGGAGTCCTTCCTCGTTCGCGACCACGGACTCGTTGAAGACGAACGTCTTCGAGTCGAGCCAGCGCCCGGCGCCCGGCTCGCCGATCCCTTGGCCGTGGATCGTGAGGTAGATCGGCACCTGGAGCGCCGTCAGCACCTTCGACCAGATCACCTCGCGCCCTCGCTGCCAGGAGCCGAGACCCATGCGATGCACGATCGCTCCGCCTCGAACGACGAGGCCGCCGCCCGCGAGCGTGACGAGATTCTTCAGGTATCCGTACGCGCCGATCGCGGGCACCGGGGGCTCGATGTAGTTGACGCGGACGCCGTTCTCGCGTAGCAGCTCGTAGTAGCAGTCGTACTGGTGCCGCAGCTTGCCGAGATCGGCGGTGCCTGCTGCGGACGAGTAGTAGTACTGCCACTCGTCGGCGTACTCCTCGCGTGTCTCGTTCTCCGTCGGCCGCGAGACGACAACCTCACGGAGCGTCCCGATCCCGCCCGCGCCCCAGCGGCGACCCCAGACCTGTTCGACCTCATCGTAGAAGTCGGTCTCGTGAAGCATCCAGTTCCGCAGTGGCTTGCCGGATTCGAACCAGGGCAACGTCTCGCGAACGTCGACCTCGTCGTGCTCCTCCGCCCGCCGGGGCGAGGAGTAGCTGAGGTCGATCGTCTCGCCGTCGGCGCGAATCACCCGAAACGGTACGTCCTCGCGCTCTCCCTGTCCTCGTTCGCTCTGCGTTCGTTCCTCAAGCACCTGAGCACCTCCTCGTCGTCGCCTCATCCTAGGCCGCGTGGCGGTGCCGACGAGTGGAACGCATCTCACGGCAACCGCGTAGAGCTCTTGAACGTGCCTGAGTGCCGGAGAGATGAGGAGGCACGGAGCCATCGACCGAAGTCATCGTGTTCCGCAAAGCGGAACGGACTTCGGTCGGG
>OEKB01000171.1_pt5 | contig 14699 bp, 14 predicted proteins | sample 1503171 | NCBI WGS metagenome assembly OEKB01 (sample SAMEA104379580, study PRJEB20068) | metagenome | isolation source: 1998
CCCCAGCTGGCGACTTCCTAGCAGGTCGACAACCGACGGAGGAACGCCCCCTCACCAAGAACAGACTCGCCCCGAGCCAGAACCCTGCACCTGTCTAGAGCGGACATCGCGGGGGCCCCGTCGAACCCGGCTGGCCGGACGAAGGCGGCTGGTGCGAGAGCAGCTCGGACACGGTCACCGGCCTGAGCCGCTTGCGGCGAGCCGCGCGCAGGACCGCGGCGGCGGCGGACGGCGTCCACGGATGGAGGTCGTGCATGAGGACGATCGCACCCGGGCGCAAGCCGCGCACGGCGGTTCGGACGACGTCGCGGGGCCTCGCGGCGAAGCGAGAATCGCCGCTGTCGACGCTCCAGCGCACGTCGAGCAGGCCGAGCTCGCGAGCGATCAACTCGTCCATGGGCTCGGCCTCGTCGTAGGGGGCGCGAAAGAGCCGCGGCACCCCTCCCACCGTGCGGCCGAGGGCCGTCTGCGGCCACTCGAGCTCGCGCCACGCCTGGGCGCGGCTGAGGCCGCGCAGGTGCGCGTGGCTCCAGGTGTGGTTCCCGAGCTCGCCCACGAGGGTCGAGGCGCGCGCTCCGGCCGGCCAGGTCACGACGCGGCTCCCCACTTCGAAGAACGTCGCTCGTGCGTGCGCACGTCTCAGGACGCGGACGAGGCGCAGCGTGTACGGACCGGGGCCGTCGTCGAAGGTGAGGGCGAAGCGCCTCCCCTCGGATCCGGCGCAGTACACGGGGCGGGCGGCCTGGATCAGCCTGGGGATGATCGGGAGCTCCGCCGGAGCCGGCAGGCCCGCTGCGGCGGCGATCAGCAGCGTGAGCACTCAGCCCACCGCGCGCACGTCGGAATCGGCGATCGCGGCAATCAACGCATCCGTCTCTACGGCGAAGACGGCATTCGGCGTCCCCGCGGCGCACCACACGACGGGGAAGCGGCGGAGCGACTCGTCCACGATCGTGCGCAGGGGGCGGTCGTGGCCCAACGGCGGGACGCCCCCGATGGCGAAGCCCGAGGCGGCGCGCACCTCGTCCGGCTTCGCGGGCCGCACGCCGGCGCCGAAGAGCTCCGTGTCGACTCGGCGATCGCCTGCACAGAGGACGAGAAAGGGCTGTTCGCCGTCGCGCGTGAAGACGAGCGACTTCACGATCTGCCCGACCTCCACCCCGACCGCGGCCGCGGCCTCGGCGGCCGTGCGCGTCGACTGGGAGAGCTCGCGGACGTCGACGACGAGCCCGAGCGCGCGCAGCCGCTCCTGCACCCTCAAGGCGGTTGGATGCGTCGCCACCGCTCCTTAAAGTAACCCGGCCTTGGCCCTCCTAGAGTTCGACAGCGTCAGCAAGCGGTTCGGCGGGATCGTTGCGCTCGACGACGTGTCGTTCGAGGCCGCCGCCGGCGAGATCGTCGGCCTCATCGGCCCCAACGGCGCGGGGAAGACGACGGCCTTCAACGTCATCACGCGTCTGTACGGGACCGACGCCGGCGACGTGCGCCTGGACGGGGAGAGCCTGCTCACGACCGGACCGGGCGGGGTCGTCCGCCGCGGGATCGCGCGCACCTTCCAGAACGTCGAGCTGTTCGGCGGGCTGACGGTGGGAGAGAACGTGCAGGTGGGCGCTCACGCGCGCCGGGGCAACCACTCGGTCGACGACGTTCTCTACTACGTCGGGATCTCCTCGCTGCGGAACCGGCTGGCGAGCGGGCTGCCCTACGGGACGCAGAAGCGGGTCGAGCTCGCCCGCGCCCTCGCATCGTCGCCGCGCGTGCTGCTCCTCGACGAGCCGGCGGGCGGGCTCAACCACGAGGAGGTGCAGGATTTCGCGGCGTTCCTCGGTCGCTTGCGCAAGGACTTCGATCTGACCGTGCTTCTCGTGGAGCACCACATGGGGCTCGTGATGAGCATCGCCGACCGCGTGCACGTCCTGGATTTCGGCCGCAAGATCGCAGAGGGAACCCCGGCCGAGGTGCAGGCGAGCCCCGCCGTCATCGAGGCGTACCTGGGCACGGCGGCATGAGCCTGCTCGAGCTGCGCGACCTGGAGGCGCGGTACGGCGCCGTAAAGGCGCTCCACGGCGTCTCCCTCGATGTGGCCGAGCAGGAGTTCGTCGCGGTGCTCGGTGCGAACGGCGCGGGCAAGACGACGACGCTCCGGGCGATCTCCGGCACGGTGCGGCGGAACGGGGACGTTCGTTTCGACGGGAAGCGGCTCCGGACGGCCGAGGGCGCGGCGCGCGCCGGGATCGCGCACGTCCCGGAGGGGCGCGGGACGTTCGCGGAGCTGACCGTGTGGGAGAACCTCCGGCTCGGCGCGTACACGCAGCGCGGAACGTTGACGGACGACGCGAAGCGCGTGTTCGGCTTCTTTCCCGTGCTCGAGCGACGCCGCAATCAGCAGGCCGGCACGCTCTCGGGTGGCGAGCAGCAGATGCTCGCGCTCGGCCGCGCGTTGATGGCGCGGCCCAGGCTGCTCCTGCTCGACGAGCCCTCGCTCGGGCTCGCCCCGCTCGTCGTCAAGGAGATCTTCGAGACGCTCGCCAAGCTCAACCGGGAGGAAGGCACGGCCGTGCTTGTCGTCGAGCAGAACGCGAACCTCGCCCTGGCGGCGGCCGCACGCGCGTACGTGCTCGAGGTCGGGCGCGTCGTCGTCGAAGGACCGAGCGACGAGTTGCGCGCGAACGAGTCGGTCCGTCGATCGTATTTGGGCTACTGAGCGTGCTCTTCGTCTTCACATGGTCCGAGTTCGCCGAGCAGATCGTCAGCGGCCTGGCGGACGGCTCCGTCTACGCGAGTCTCGCGCTCGCGCTCGTCCTGATCTACCGCTCCACGGGCGCGCTCAACTTCGCGCAGGGCGAGATGGCGACGTTCTCGACCTTCATCGCGTTCTCGCTGATGAACAACGGCTTCTCGTTCTGGGAGGCGTTTCCCCTCGTGCTCGCGATCTCGTTCGCCGGTGGCATCGCGGTCGAACGGGTGCTCATCCGACCGGTGGAGAACGCGCCGGCGCTCACGATCGTGATCATCACGCTCGGGTTCGGGCTCCTGCTGAACGGACTGATGAGCTTGATCTGGCCTGGCGGCGACCGACCCTTCAACGGTGGATTCTCGAGCCGGACGGTGACGCTCGCCGGCGCGCACATCAGCATCCAGTACATCGGGATCATCGGCGTGCTCGCGGTCCTCGTCACCGTGCTCGCGCTGTTCTTCCGGTTCACCAAGCTCGGGCTCGTACTGCGGGCTGTCGCCCTGAATCCGAGCTCCTCCCGGCTCGCCGGCGTCCGCGTCGGCTGGATGCTCGGCATCGGCTGGGGCATCGCCGCGCTCGCCGGCGCGGTCGCCGGGATGATGGTCGCGCCGCTGCTCTTCCTGAGCCCCGACATGATGCACGCAGTGCTGCTGTACGCCTTCGCGGCGGCGGTGCTCGGCGGGCTCGACAGCCCGGTAGGTGCCGTCGTCGGCGGCCTTCTCCTCGGCCTGACGGTCGACCTGCTTGGCCGCTACGTCGGCTACATCGGCTCGACGCTGAAGCTGCCGGCCGCGCTGCTGTTGATCCTCGTCCTGTTGCTGTTCCGCCCCGCCGGGCTCTTCGGGCGGGTCGCAACGAGGCGCGTGTGACGAGCCGATGAAGATCAAGCTCCTGCTCGAAGCGGTCGCGTTCCTGCTCCTCGTCGCCGTCGTCGCGGTGATGCCGCAGATCGTCTCGGACTACCACGCGCGCGAGCTCGCGCTCGTCGGGATCTTCTTCATCGCGCTCGTCGGGCTGAACCTGCTCACGGGTTACAGCGGGCAGATCTCGCTCGGACACGGCGCGTTCATGGGGATCGGCGGCTACACGACGGCGATCCTCATCACGGATCACGGTCTACGCGACGTGTGGACGATTCCGGTCGCGGGTGCGGTCGCGGGGCTCGCAGGGTTGCTCGTCGGCCTCCCCGCGCTTCGGCTGACGGGCCTCTACCTCGCGGTGGTCACCTTCGGCATCGCCGTCGCGTTCCCGCAGCTGCCGAAGAAGTACGAGCACTTCACGGGCGGGAGCACGGGCAAAGGGACCGGCGTCTACCGGGCGGAGCTCGGCTTCCACACGACCGCGAACCGGTGGCTGTACTACGTGACCTGGACGATCGCGCTCGTGCTGCTCGCAGTCGCGTGGGCGCTCCTGCGCGGAAAGTTCGGTCGAACGTTGCAGGCTGTGCGTGACAGCGAGGTCGCGGCCGCGTCGTCCGGCATCAACATCCCGCTGTACAAGACCGCGGCGTTCGGCATCTCCGCGTTCTACGCCGGAGTCGCCGGGGCGCTCTACGGGATCGCGAACTACCTCGTCACGCCGAGCCTCTATCCGATCGCCCTCTCGGTCTGGCTCGTGGTCGGGCTTGCGGCAGGCGGGCTCGGCTCGCTCGCCGGACTCATCGGAGGCGCGGCCCTCGTCTACTACCTCCAGAACCACTCGGACGCGATCGCGACGTGGGCGAACCATCTTCCCTGGCTGTCGGTCGACCCGAAGCAGCAGGGAATCTCGAGCGTCGTCTTCGGCGCCGTCCTCATCCTCGTGATGCTCGTGCTGCCGACCGGCATCGGCGGGCTCTTGCGCCGCGTGCTTCGACCCCTAACAAGCCGGTTGTACACTCGGTCCTAGGTTTGGGGAGGATGCCGATGAGGAGGCACGTGGCGCTCGCGTGTGCGCTGGGGGCTGCCGTCGCGGCCGCGACGGCGGGGGCGCGCTCCGACGCAACGCCGGGCGTGACGTCCACGGAGATTCATCTCGGGTCGAGCGTGCCGCTCAGCGGCGAGGCGGCGGCCGGCGGCAACGTCGCACGCGGGGCGGACGCGTACTTCGATTACGTCAACGCGAGAGGCGGCGTGCTCGGTCGCAAGATCAAGTTCACGTTTCTCGACGACGGCTACGACCCGGGACGCGCGGTCAACAACACGATTCGCCTCGTCCAACAAGAGCAGGTGTTCGCGATGTTCAACACGCTCGGGACGAACAACAACCTCGCGATCCGCAAGTTCCTGAACCAGCAAGGGGTGCCGCAGCTCTTCGTTGCCGCGGGAGCGACGACGTTCGGACGCGACTACACGCAGTACCCGTGGACGATCGGCTACATCCCGCCGTACTCCGAGGAAGGAAAGCTGTACGGCAAGTACATCCTCGCGAAGCTCAAGCGCGCGAAGATCGCGGTCCTCTACCAGGACGACGACTACGGTCGCGACCTGCTCTCCGGCCTCCGGAAGGGTCTCGGAGCAAAGGCCGGCTCGATCGTCTCGAAGGTCGGTTACGACCCCACCTCGTCCGACGTCCAGCCGCAGATCGCGCAGCTCAAGGCCTCGAAGGCGAACGTGCTCTGCATCTTCGCGTTCGGGAAGTTCTCTCTGCAGGCGTTCAACGGCCTCAATCGCGTCAACTGGCACCCGCAGGTCTTCGTGAACGACGTCTCGGCGGCTTCCTCGCTCATGATCGCGGTGCCGCAGAAGGCGGCGAACGGCGCGATCTCGATCACGTTCGGCAAGGACCCTGCGGCGCCGATCTGGGCGAAGGACAAGGGGATCACGCTCTTCCGGTCGGTCTGGCGCAAGTACGGCAGCGACATCAAGTCGATCGATTTCAAAGACGGCTACCTGGTCGCCGGGATGGCGGCGGCCTACACCATGGTCGACACGCTGAAGAAGGCCGGGAAGAACCTGACGCGTCAGGGCGTCATGCGTGCTGCGACCCATCTGAAGGAGAAGGGCAACCCGTTCCTGCTACCGGGGATCGTCGTGAGGACGACGCCTTCGTTCCGGTTCCCGGTCACGCAGGTCAAGCTCCAGCGCTGGACCACCCGCGCCTGGCACCCGTTCGGGAAGCTCGTCTCCGTGCGGCCGGGCTGAGCCCCGCCTTTCAGCTCCCTTCGCGCCTCCGTCCCGCCGCGATCGTCTCGAGGTCGGTTCGTTCGACGCGATCGCCGGCGATGCGAACGATCTTCGCGGGCGTCGCGGTGCGGAGCGTCGCCGTTCGCACGCCGTTCTCGAGCAACGCTCGCTCGCCGACGATGGCGCCGGGGCCCAGCTCCGCGACGACGTTCCCGTCGATCACGACGTCGAGGATGCCGTCGAGGAGGAGGAAGAGCTCGTCGCCCTCCTCGCCCTGCTCGACGAGCGTGGTGCCCGCGTCGAGTCGCTCAGGCTTCGGTGTCTCCCCGTGGCGCATGAGGTCGCGTGACAGCTCGCGCTCCAGCTCCGACTCGACCTGCGTGACCACTGCGGCGGAGTCCGCCGATCCCCAGGGCGTGTTCTGCTCGTGGGACTCGCGATACCACTTCTCGAAGTCGATCGTGCCCGTCTTCTCGACGAGCTTGCCCTCCTGGTCGTAGATCCAGTGTCGGGGGAACGAGCTCGCGCCGGCGAGGGCGTGCTTCGACGTCCCGTCGGCATAGATGATGAGCGTCAGTGTCGTCCAGGCGATCGCCGAGTCCCACTGGAAGTACGGCTTGCCGCGCACCCGACGAGGAGCTGGTGCGCCCCGCCGTCCGCCCGCGGTCTGGGTGAACTTCACCCAGCTGTCTCCGACGTCCCAGCCCTGGAGCGTCGGGAGCGCGACCGGGCGAATGGTGACCTCCTTCGGCCCGAGCGCCAGGCGCGTGACGGCGATCCGGCCGCGGCCCGCATGTCCGTGGTCGACGATCCGCCCGTCCTCGACCTCGATCCACGCCTTCAGCTCGTTCGCCTCGCGAAAGAGGCCCGCCCGGTGCATCGTCCCGATGTCGACGAGCCGGTCGGGCGGCGCTTCGTCGTAGTGGGCGATCCCGAAGCTGAAGGGAAGCTTGGGGAGCCCTTCGACCGCCTCGGATGGGATCCAGGAAATCGACGTGACGGATGACTCGATTCGCATGGCCGGTCCTTTCGCTACCGCAGGTCGTCCTGGACGCTACGCCGACACGCGTTCGGTTACAAGCCGCCGCGGACGGCTGCCCGAGGGCCGTAAGCTGACCGCCATGGAGCCGCACGCACTTCTCGACGCAGATCTCGACGAGCTCTGCGCAGAGGCGAGGCGGGTCCGCGCCGAAAGCCACGGCACGCTTGTCACCTATTCGCCGAAGGTCTTCATTCCGCTGACGAAGCTCTGCCGCGACGTCTGCCACTACTGCACGTTCGCGCGTCCGCCGCTGCGCGGCGAGCGGGCGTACATGACGATCGACGAGGTGCTCGCCGTTGCACGAGCCGGTGCGGCGGCCGGATGTCGAGAAGCGCTGTTCACGCTGGGTGACAAGCCCGAGCTTCGCTATCGGGTCGCGCGGGAGGAGCTCCACGCGCTCGGATGCGCGACGACGCTCGAGTACCTCGCCCGCGCGGCGGCGGCGGTCCTCGAGGACACGGGTCTGTTGCCGCACCTGAATCCGGGCGTGCTGACGCTCGACGACGCGCGGGCGCTGCGTTCCGTGAGCGCGTCGATGGGGCTGATGCTCGAGACGACGGCTGAGCGACTGTCGGAGCGGGGCGGACCGCACTTCGGCTCGCCTGACAAGCTGCCTGCCGCGCGGCTCGCGACGGTGCGCGCAGCGGGCGAGGCCAGTGTGCCGTTCACCACCGGCATCCTGATCGGGATCGGAGAGACGCGCGCGGAGCGGATCGACGCGCTGCTCGCGATTCGCGCGCTCGCGGGGGAGCTCGGACACGTCCAGGAGGTGATCGTCCAGAACTTCCGCGCGAAGCCGGGCACACGGATGGCCGACGCAGCGGAGCCGCTGCTCGACGACCTCCTCTGGACGATCGCGGTCGCGCGAATCGTGCTCGGCCCGCGCGCGCACGTGCAGGCGCCGCCGAACCTCTCGTACGACGATTTCCCGCGGCTCCTCGACGCGGGCATCGACGACTGGGGCGGCGTGTCGCCGGTGACGATCGACCACGTCAACCCGGAAGCGCCGTGGCCGGCGGTGGAGCGGCTGCGGACGGCGACGCAGAGCCGTGGCCTCCAGCTCGTGCCGAGGCTCCCGGTCTATTCCGAGTGGATCGACGGCGCCTGGATCGATCCGCGGGTGATGCCCGCCGTGTTGCGCGCGTCGGACGCGAGCGGTCTTGCCCGCGAAGACCGCTGGTCGCCGGGGGAGACGCGCGGCGTTCCCTTCGTTCCGCGCGATGCGCTTCCGGTCGACACGCGCGGCGAGCTGGGGGAGGACGAGCTCGTCCGGCTCCTGAACGCGCGCGGCGGCGAGCGCGAGCGCGTGTTCGCGGCGGCCGATCGACTGCGGCGCGACGTCTGCGGCGACGAGGTGTCGTACGTCGTGACCCGCAACGTCCAGTACACGAACGTCTGCTATTTCCGCTGTGGCTTCTGCGCCTTCTCCAAAGGCAAGCTCGCCGCGAACCTGCGCGGAGCGCCCTATCTCGTGCCGCACGAGGAGATCGTCCGGAGGGTACGCGAGGCTTGGGCGCGCGGCGCCACGGAGGTCTGCCTGCAAGGCGGGATCCATCCCGCGTTCACCGGCGCGTACTACGAGTCCGTCGTCGAGGCGATCAAGAACGCCGTTCCCGACGTCCACGTGCATGCGTTCTCTGCACTGGAGGTCTGGCAAGGAGCCGCGACGCTCGGGCTCCAGCTCGACGAGTACCTGTCACGGCTCCGGGACGCCGGGCTCGGCTCGCTGCCCGGAACCGCGGCAGAGATCCTCGACGACGACGTTCGCCGCGTGATCTGCCCGGACAAGGTCACGACCGCTCAATGGCTGGAGGTGCACGAGACGGCGCACCGGGTCGGCCTCCGCTCGAACGTGACGATGATGTTCGGGCACGTGGAGTCGCCGCGGCACTGGGCGCGTCATCTGGTACGTGCGCGCGAGCAACAGCAGCGAAGCGGCGGCTTCACGGAGTTCGTCCCCCTGCCGTTCGTGCACATGGAGGCGCCGATGTGGCTCCAGGGCCGGGCGCGCTCCGGACCAACGTGGACCGAGACGCTCCTCGTCCACGCCGTCGCGCGGCTCGGATTGCATCCGTGGATCGCGAACGTCCAGGCCTCGTGGGTGAAGCTCGGCCCGCACGGTGTCGCAGCCGTCCTACGTGCCGGCGTCAACGATCTCGGCGGCACGCTGATGAACGAGTCGATCTCACGCGCGGCCGGCGCCCGGCACGGACAGGAGATGCCGCCCGAGCGGATGGAGGAGCTGATTCGGGCGAGCGGGCGGGTGCCACGCCAGCGGACGACGCTCTACGGTGACGCGCCGAGCGAACGGCGCCGCGCGTCGTTCGGGGCGCCGCCGCTCGCCGAGCCCGTGAATCCACCGGTGAAGGAAGCAGGTCTCACGGCACCGCCGCGCCTCGTCCGCCCGGGCTTCGCAGCACGTCGTGCGGCCGCCGCCGCCGGTTAGCCGGCCTCCTCGTGCGCCAGCAGCTCGCCGACCTCCTCACGGCGGCGGATCAACCGCACCCGGCCTTCGCCGACGAGGACGGCGGCCGGACGTGGGACGCCGTTGTAGTTCGAGGACATCGCGAGCGTGTACGCGCCCGTGGCGGGAACCGCGAGCACATCGCCGCGCCTCGGCGATGGAAGTTGCACCTCGTCGATGAGGACGTCTCCGGACTCGCAGTGCTTGCCTGCGATGCGGTAGGAGCCGGCGAGAGGCTCCTCCGGCCGGTTGGCTAGCAGTGCTTCGTACCTTGCGCGATACAGCTGCGGCCGCGGGTTGTCGGACATCCCGCCGTCCACAGCGACGTAGTCGACGTCGGCGCTGCGCTTCGTTGCGCCGACCGTGTAGAGCGTCACGCCTGCGCGTCCGACAAGGGATCGGCCGGGCTCGAGGACGAGGCGCACCGGGTCGCTCCAGCGGGCGCGAAACCGCCTCACGAGCGTGCCCGCGAACTCCTCGATCGTGGGCATCTGCTCGTCTCGCGACTGCCGCACGCCGAGGCCACCCCCGAGGTCGACGAGGCGCGGCCGCCACCCGAGCTCGAGCCGAGCGCGCTCGCAGAAGTCGACGAGGCGCTCGACGGCGACGAGGCTCTCGTCCGTGCGCATCAGCTGCGAGCCGACGTGCACGTGGACGCCCGCGACGTCGAAGCGCCCGGGAGCTGCCCCGATCGCAGCGAGCGCCTGCTCGGGGTCCAGTCCGAACTTCGATCCTGCGTGTGCGGTCTGGATCGACCGATGGGTTTCCGCCTCGACGCCGGGGGTGAGCCGGACGAGCGCCTGGCTCACGCCGGCAGCGGCGGCGCGCTCGGCCTCGTCGGGCGCGTCGAGGACGAGGATGGCGCGCGCTTCTGCGGCAGCCCGCAGCTCGTCGTCGGACTTGTTGTTTCCGTGGAAGACGATCCGGTCGGCTGCAATCCCGGCGCGGAGGGCGAACGTGAGCTCGCCGAGCGTGGACACGTCCGCGCCGAGACCCTCACTCGCGAAGAGCCGGAGCAGCGCGACGTTGGCAAACGCCTTCGTCCCGTAGACGACGAGAGCGTCGGGGTCGACGCGCCGATACGCGTGCGCTTGCGCGAGGAGTGTGCGCTCGCAGTAGACGACGAGCGGCGTGCCGTACTCGGCCGCGAGTTTCGTGGCCGGGACGCCGCCGAGGACGAGCTCGCCGCGCTCGATCGCCGCCGTGTCGGGAAGGAGCTCGAGCATGACGACAGTGTGACGGCGGCGGTGCGGAGGATCGGCGCTGAATCGTCACAGACACGTCCACCGGCAGCCGGTATCGTCGACGTCGTGGGTGGTGGGTGATGTCCCCACCCTCAGAGGGTGGGGGTCGCGCGCGCGTGTACCTAGACGCTACGAGCGTAGAACCTACGGGCGTCCGGGGCTGCTCAGTCGCCCCACCAGCCCGGCACCGTCTCGGCGTCGCCGCCGCCGGTCTTCGGCGTCCCGATCACGAGCAGCTCCGCCCCCTCCGCGCCGCCCTCGTAACCGCGCATTGCCTCCGGTGACACGCGGACCGCCGTGAACGGCTTCAGGTCGATGACCTCGTCCTCGACCTTCATCCGCGCGCTCCCGTTGACGAGGATGTAGATCTCTTCCTGCGTCTTGTGGGTATGGCCGAAGGGCGCGCGCCAGCCGGGCCCGAGCTTCATGTAGGAGAGTCCGCAGCCGTTGCACTCGAGCGGATCCTTCGCCATCCGCAGCTGGAGGTCGTTTTCGTCCATGCCCAACTTGGGGCCCTGGTTTTCGACCTCCTTCAGGTTCCGCACCGTGTATCCGGCCATTTCTTCTCCTCGCGTCGGGTGACGCGACGCTACCCGCTTGCTACAGTCCGGGCAATGGAGGAGCTGCTTTCCTAGCGCAGGGGACGACCGCGGCGAAAGCCGTGCCGGCTCCCCGTGGCCTCTCAGTCGAGAGGCTTTTTCGTTTCTGAGGACGGTCATGGAACGGTACGACCCACAGGCAATCGAGTCGAAGTGGCAAGGGATCTGGCGGGCGGCGCGCGCCTTCAACGTCCCGAATCCCGGGCCCGGTGCGGAACGCGGCGCCAAGACATACGTCCTCGAGATGCTCCCGTATCCCTCGGGCGAGCTCCACATGGGGCACGTCCGGAACTACATGCTGGGCGAGGTCGTTGCCCATTTCCGCCGCCGCCACGGGTACGAGGTGCTGCGGCCGATGGGCTTCGACTCGTTCGGCCTCCCGGCGGAGAACGCCGCGATCAGGGAGGGTGCACATCCGCGCGAGCTGACGGAGCGGAACATCGCCGCCATCCGTTCGCAGATGGAACGGCTCGGTTGGGCCTTCGACTGGGACCGCGTCCTCGCCACGCACGAGCCCGAGTACTACCGCTGGACCCAGTGGCTGTTTCTGAAGTTCTTCGAGCACGGACACACATACCGGAAGGAAGTTCCGGTGAAGTGGTGTCCGAACGATCAGACCGTGCTCGCCAATGAGCAGGTGATCGACGGGCGGTGCGAACGTTGCGGCGCCGAGGTCGAGTCGAAGAACCTCGAGCAGTGGCTCTTCCGCATCACGGCTTACGCCGATGCGCTGCTGGACGAGATGGACTCCCTGGAGTGGTGGCCCGAGCGCGTCCTGACGATGCAGCGGAACTGGATCGGTCGCTCGGAGGGCGCAGAGGTGCTCTTCCGCGTCGACGGCGAGGACATCGACATTCCAGTGTTCACGACGCGTCCGGACACGTTGTTCGGCGCGACGTTCTTCGTGTTCGCGCCGGAGCATGCACTCGTGCCGAAACTGGTCGCCGGGACGCCGGACGAGCACGACGTGCTGGAATACGTGCGCCACGCGGCCGCGCGTCCGGCGGTCGAGCGGGAGACGAAGGAGAAGGACGGGGTTCCGACCGGCCGCTTCGTCGTCAATCCGGTCAACGACGAGCGGATCCCTGTCTGGGTGGCCGATTACGTCCTGATGGAGTACGGCACCGGCGCGATCATGGCCGTCCCGGCGCACGACGAGCGCGACCACGCATTCGCGCAGCGGTACGGCCTACCCGTGCGGACGGTCGTCGTCCCGGCCGACGGGGAGCCGCCGGAGGAGGGGGCGTTCTCCGCGCACACCGAGGACGAGCGGCTGGTGAACTCGGCCCAGTTCTCCGGCATGTCGAGCCCGGAGGCGAAGCGGGCGATCGTCGAATGGCTTGAGAGCCGTCACGCCGCGCGGTTCGCGGTCGGCTACAGGCTGCGCGACTGGCTGCTGTCACGGCAACGCTACTGGGGCTGTCCGATCCCGATCGTCCATTGCGAGAAGTGCGGCGTCGTTCCCGTTCCCGAGGATCAGCTGCCGGTTCTGCTGCCCGAGATCTCGGACTACCTGCCAAAGGGGAAGTCGCCGCTCGCCACCGCGGAGGACTGGGTGCGTGTCGAGTGTCCACGTTGTGGTGGGTCGGCGCGGCGCGAGACCGACACGATGGACACCTTCGTCGACTCCTCGTGGTACTTCATGCGCTACTGCGACGCGCGCAACGACCAGGCGCCGTTCGACCGCGAGGTCGTCGATTACTGGCTGCCGATTGACCAGTACATCGGCGGTGTCGAGCACGCGATCCTGCATCTGCTCTACGCACGCTTCTTCGTGAAGGTCCTGAACGACATCGGGCTCGTCGGATTTCGCGAGCCGTTCGCCCGACTGTTCACGCAGGGGATGGTCTACCGCAACGGCGCGAAGATGTCGAAGTCGAAGGGCAACGTCGTCGACCCGCGCGACTACATCGAACGCTACGGCGCCGACGCGACCCGTCTGTGGCCGCCCTTCCTCGGACCGGTCGACCAGGATGCGGAGTGGCACGACGACGGAATCGAAGGGGTGGTCCGATTCCTGCAAAAGCTGTGGCGCGTCGCGCTCGAGGGGGCGGAGCAGCCGCCGGTCGGCGACGTGCCGCCGACGCCGCTCGCGCGCAAGGCGCATCAGACGATCGCCAAGGTCACCGACGACATCGGTCGCCGTTTCGTGCTGAACACGCCGATCGCCGCGGTGATGGAGCTCGTCAACGAGATCTCGCGGACACCCGGAGATCCCGCGGCGCGATTCGCGGCGGAGACGGCCGTCTCGTTGATCCAGCCCTACGCACCGCACATCGCCGAGGAGCTGTGGGAACGCTTCGGGCACGAGCGGCTCTGGGAGCATCCGTGGCCCGAGGCGGACCCGGGGCTGCTTGCGGAAGAAACCTTCGAGCTGGTGATCCAGGTCAACGGGAAGGTGAGGGACCGTCTGCGCGTCCCGGCGGATCTTCCTGACGACGAGCTCGTCGCCAAGGCGAAGGAGTCGCCGAAGGTTCGGGCACACCTCGACGGCGGCGAGATTCGCCAGACGATCGTCGTCCCGCGCAAGCTCGTGAATCTGGTCGTCGGGTAGCGCGACCTAGCGAATGCCCAGGTCGAGCGTGAAGTTCACGCGCGCGTAGCGTGCGCGTGGGACGAGCGCGTGCGCGGGCTCGAGTCCGCGCCCGATCGCGCCGGCGCGTCTCGCACGAACCGCATAGCGCCCGGGGGCGAGAGCGATTCGGAAGGTCCCGTCGATCCGCGTTCGGGTCGTGGCGACGCGTCGGCCTCTGCGGACGAACGTGAGGAGGTCGTTCGCGTCGGGCGCGGAGCACGAGACCCCGGCAACACAGATGGGACGAGCCGGGTCGATCACGACCTTGCCGTAGAGCCCGCTTCGCGGGGAGACGAGGACGAGCGCCGCGAGCAAACCGTCGATCACTCGAACAGTGTGACGGAGTCTTGACACGAAGTCGCATCAGGCGCGTCGGGCTTTCTCCGCCACGATCGAAAGGTGCCCGAGCTGTCGTTCAGCCGCCGCCAGATCGTGACCGGCGCGGCCGTCCTCCTCGTGCTCCTCGTGCTCGGGAGCCGCCTGCTCTCGCGCTCGTCGCCGCCTGCGGCACCGCCGATTCCCACCGCAACGGCGACGACGAGTCCAGCGACTGGAGGAGGTGCACCAACCGCCGAGGCCCGCCTCGTCGTCGACGTCGTCGGCGCGGTGCGACGTCCGGGGCTCTATCGCCTCCCGCACGGCGCCCGGGTCGCCGACGCCGTCGCGCGCGCGGGCGGCCCGACGCGGAAGGCTCAGCTCGAGCTGGTGAATCTCGCTGCTCCGGTTGCCGACGGAGAGCAGGTCGTCGTCCCTCGCCGTGGCGCGGCTGTGGTCGCTGCGGGCGGAGCGGCAGGCGCCGCGAACGGAGGCACATCCGGGCCGGTGCACCTGAGCACGGCGACGCTCGAGGAACTCGACACACTCCCCGGCGTCGGGCCGGTGACCGCCCAGAAGATTCTCGACTACCGACAGCAGCACGGCGGGTTCTCTTCGG
>OEKB01000265.1_pt2 | contig 14606 bp, 15 predicted proteins | sample 1503171 | NCBI WGS metagenome assembly OEKB01 (sample SAMEA104379580, study PRJEB20068) | metagenome | isolation source: 1998
GACCTCGCGCTCGAGCGCTACGAGCTCGCGGCGCCACGCCCCCGCGGCTTCTCGCTGGGCCGGCGGGCTTGGACGTCGCTGCGCGTGGCGGTCGACGCCACGATGGCATTCGGGGGAACGCTGGCGGCGGACTACGGCTCGCGCCGCGTCGGTGTTCACGGGCTCGGCGGGTGGTGGGTGCTGCTCTTCGTGACGCTCTTCCTGGCGCTGATCGCGGGCCACGGGATCTACCGCGTGCGTCTCCAGCCGTCTCTCCTGGACGACGCGCGCTCCATTCTGATCTCGCTGACGGTCGCCACCACGGCCGTTCTCTCCGTCGAGCTGCTCCTGACCGGACGGAGCTCGGGTGCGGCGCTCGTGCGGGAATGGGCGTTCGTCGGCGTGTACGTGCTAGCAGGCCGCTTCGCGCTCCATTGGTCGGCCATCAACGCACGTCGCTCCGGAAAGCTCCTGACGCCGACCCTGATCGTCGGCCGCGGCCGCGTCGGCACGCTGCTCGCACAACGCCTGCTCGCCCGCCCCGAGCTCGGGCTGCGGCCGGTCGCGTTCCTCGACAAGGAGCCGCTCGTCGAGCCCGACGAGCGCGTCGGCATCCCGGTCGCCGGCGCGAGCTGGGATCTCGACCGCGTCGTCGAGGCCTACAGCGTGGAGCAGATCATCGTGGCATTCTCCACCGCCCCTGACGACGTACTCCTGCGACTACTGCGGCGGGCGGAGGAACGAGGCGTGCCGGTTGCATTCGTTCCACGGTTCTTCGAGCGCGTCCCGGAGCGCGTCGGCGTCGAGCATCTCGGCGGCCTCTCGCTGCTCGTGCCGCGCCCCGTCCGTCCGCGGGACTGGCACTTCGTCGTGAAGTACGCGCTCGATCGACTCATGGCCGCGGTCCTGCTCCTGCTGTTCTCGCCTGTCCTCCTTGTGACAGCGCTTGCCGTCCGGCTGACGATGGGCCGACCGATCCTGTTCAGGCAAACGCGGGTCGGTCGCGACGGCAGGCCGTTCGAGATCGTGAAGTTCCGCTCGATGCGGGAGCAGTCGGCCGAGGAGCGGCTGCCGTTCGTCCTGCCCGGGGATCTGGGGCCAGGCGGGGTCGAGGGCGTCGACCGGACGACGCGGCTCGGCCGGATCCTGCGCGAGGCGAACATCGACGAGCTCCCCCAGCTCCTGAACGTCCTGCGCGGCCAGATGAGCATGATCGGGCCGCGCCCGGAACGTCCCGAGTTCGTCGACCGCTTCGAGCAGAACGTCTATCGCTACGGCGAGCGGCATCGCGTCAAGGCCGGGATCTCGGGCTGGGCCCAGGTGCACGGGCTCCGCGGCCGGACGTCGATCGCAGATCGTGCGGAGTGGGACAATTACTACATCGAGAACTATTCGCTCTGGCTCGACGTGAAGATTTTCCTGATGACCATCGGGTACGTTCTACGCGGTCTGACCGCCGTCCGCCAGGCCCCCTGAACGCGCTCCCGGAGCCGCCTCTTCCAGGCGTAAGGATCCCGTTAAGGGGGCAGACATAGGCTCCGCCGGCTGGGCTACGATGAGCCTTCCCCGCCAGGAAAGGATTTGAGGCAGGTGTTCGAACGCTTCACGGAACGGGCCCGGCAGGTCGTGGTTCTCGCCCAGGACGAGGCGCGCGCTCTCAAGCACAACTACATCGGCACCGAGCACATCCTGCTCGGCCTCGTTCGCGAGAACGAAGGCGTCGCTGCACGCATCCTGCTCGACTTCGATGCAGACGCGGACAAGATTCGCAACGAGATCATCCGCATGCTGTCCGGTCCCGGTCGCCGTCAGCAAGGCGGCGGAGCGGCGCCTGGAGAGAAGTCCAAGTCGTCGAAGCTGCTCGACCAGTTCGGCCGGAACTTCACGAAGCAGGCGGGCGAAGGCAAGCTCGATCCGGTCGTCGGACGTCAGACGGAGATCGAGCGGATCATGCAGATTCTCTCGCGCCGGCAGAAGAACAACCCGGTGCTGATCGGCGAGCCCGGCGTAGGCAAGACCGCCGTCGTCGAAGGCCTCGCGCAGCGAATCGCATCAGGGCAGGTTCCCGAGCTGCTGAAGGGCAAGCAGATCTACTCGCTCGACCTCGCTGCGCTCGTGGCCGGCTCCAAGTACCGCGGCGAGTTCGAAGAGCGGCTGAAGAAGGTCATGAAGGAGATCCAGCAGCGCGGCGACATCATCCTGTTCATCGACGAGCTCCATAACCTCGTCGGCGCCGGTGCCGCGGAAGGCGCCATCGACGCGGCGTCGATCCTGAAGCCTGCGCTCGCCCGCGGTGAGCTGCAGACGATCGGCGCGACGACGCTCGACGAGTACCGCAAGTACCTCGAGCGCGACGCGGCGCTCGAGCGACGCTTCCAGCAGATCCGCGTCGACGAGCCGTCGGTGGACGACACCGTGCAGATCCTGCGCGGGCTGCGCGACCGCTACGAGGCGCATCACCGCGTCAAGATCTCCGACGACGCGCTGTTCGCAGCTGCGTCCCTCGCCGACCGCTACATCCAGGACCGCCATCTGCCGGACAAGGCGATCGACCTCATTGACGAGGCCGGCTCGCGCATGCGCATCCGTTCGATGAGCGCGCCGCCGCGGTATCGCGAGCTCGAGGAAGAGATCGAGAAGGTCCGCAAGGACAAGGAAGACGCGATCGAGAACCAGGAGTTCGAGAAGGCCGCCTCACTGCGTGACAAGGAGCGGAAGCTCACGCAGAAGAAGCGCGAGCTCGAAGAGAACTGGCGCCAGAACGAAGCCGACGGCGAGCAGCCCGAGGTCGGAGAGGAAGAGATCGCCGACATCGTCTCGATGTGGACGGGGATCCCCGTCTTCAAGCTCACCGAGGCCGAGTCGCAGAAGCTCGTCCACATGGAGGACGAGCTGCACAAGCGCGTCATCGGCCAGGAGGAGGCGATCACAGCCGTCTCCAAGTCGATTCGCCGCGCGCGCGCCGGGATCAAGGACCCGAAGCGCCCGACCGGCTCGTTCATCTTCCTCGGTCCGTCAGGCGTCGGGAAGACAGAGCTGGCGCGGACGCTCGCGGAGTTCCTGTTCTCGGACGAGGACGCGATGATCCAGGTCGACATGTCGGAGTACATGGAGAAGCACTCCGTGTCCCGGCTCGTCGGTTCGCCCCCGGGCTACATCGGCTACGACGAGGGCGGCCAGCTCACCGAGGCCGTGCGCCGCAAGCCGTACTCCGTGCTGCTCCTCGACGAGATCGAGAAGGCGCACCCGGACGTCTTCAACATCCTGCTCCAGATCCTGGAGGAGGGAAAGCTGACGGACGCGCAAGGGCGCCGCGTCGACTTCCGGAACACGATCGTGATCATGACGTCGAACCTCGGAGCGGCGCAGATCTCGAAGAACGTCGGCCTCGGCTTCGCGATGGGCGACGACACGGGTTTGTCCTACGAGGACATGAAGAACCGCGTCATGAGCGAGCTGAAGAAGGTCTTCCGGCCGGAGCTCCTGAACCGGATCGACGAGATCATCGTCTTCCACAAGCTGACGAAGGAAGAGATCACGACGATCGTCGACCTGCAGATGCGGCGCGTGCGCGAGCAGATGGCGACGCACGAGGTTGCGATCGAGCTGACGGACGAGGCGAAGGAGTTGCTCGTCGAGCAGGGCTACGATCCGGCGATGGGAGCGAGGCCGCTTCGCCGCGCGATCCAGCGCGTGATCGAGGATCCGCTCGCGGATTTCGTGCTCGGCCGCGCGCTCGAGCCGGGCTCGACGATCCTCGTGGGCCGCAAGCTCACGGACGACGGGGAGCCCTCGAGCGAGGTGGACATCACGGTCATCCCCGGCGAGGTCACGCCGGAACGGATCACGGTGCCGGCCACCGGCGACGGCGAGGAGCCGTCGGACTCGGCCGACGAGCCAAGCACCGACAGTTAGCACAGACAGCTGGGCCAACTGCAGGGCCCGACCAGCTCGTCCTGACCGGGGACCCACGTTGCCGGCGGCGCCGGGTTTTTCGCGCACTCGTCTGCGGCAGCTCTCCGCGCCGACGCGTACTCGCTGACGCGGCGGAGACCTCGCTTCCGCCGCGTCAGCGCGAACCAAGGGTCAGACCTGAAGGTCTGCCCCTTGGTTTCCCTACCGCGTGGGTTGCCGCTGGTCCGAGTCGTTCACCTGGCCGCGGATCTCGCCGGCGGGCCACCGTGCCGTGTGGACGTTTGCGTACACGTCCCCGACGCGGAGCGCCCGAACGGCCTCCTCGAACGAGCCGGCCTCGATGCCCTGGGTCGCCGGCCCGATGACGTCCGCCGCGGTGATGTCGCCCGTCACGGTCCCTGACGCCGGACAAGCCGGTTTCGGTCCGCCGCACAGGAACGCGATGATCCCGCCGCTGACGGCACGCTGCCCGAAGTGGATGTGTGCCTGGGTGACGGTGCCTCCCTCGAGGTCGCCGTACGTGAGCGTGTAATGGATCACGTCGCCGTCCAGGTCGGCCTCGAACGAGCCGTGTCCAGCGGTCGAGACCGGACCTGATGGAGGCCCGACGACCTCCTGGTAGCCGATCAGCGCGTCGGCCTTGAACGTCGTCTTGTTGCCGTTGTCGTCGTTGCTCGCGAATGCGAGCGAGCCGGCGACGAGCGCGAGCACGCCCACGGCAAGCAGCGCCGCGTAGGTGGCCAGCCTGCTCATAATCCTCCCCTTCCTCTGCCCCTGCCGGGAATCGCGTCGGAGTATGACCGCCCCTCCGAAGGGGTCAAGCCGCTTCTGCCGGCGACCGATAAGACCGCTGTGGCCGCCGCCCTTCCGCTCGCCGTTCTCCTCGGTCTCGTCCTGCTAGGCCTCTTGCAGGCGCGGGCGAATGCCGACGACCCCGCCGCGCTGCGCTACCAGGCGTGGCAGCTGCTCGGAGGCGGCCTCGTCCTTCTACTCCTCGTCGCGCACACGATGCTCGGCACGCCGCTCCCGCACGTGGATCCGAAGATCGCCGGCCTCGTGCTCGCGCTCGTCCTCGCCCTCGTGGTTCTGCTCCGGAAGCGCGGGCAAGCCGCCGGCGGCGCCGACTTCTAGTTCCAGAGTCGGCACGGTTGGCGTCGGGACCCGCTGCGAGAATCGCGGCGTGGCGAAGCAGGCTGTCCAGTTCGCGTGCACCGAGTGCGGCTACTCGTCCGGACGGTGGTTCGGCAAGTGTCCAGCCTGCGGCGCGTTCGGGACGCTCGTCGAGGACGTCCTGTCCGCGTCGCCCGCAGCGAAGGCTCCCCCGAAGCCCCTACTGCGCCTGGCAGACGTCGAGGCCAAGGAGGCGGAGCGCATCCCCACCGGTGTGGCCGAGCTCGACCGTGTTCTCGGAGGCGGGCTCGTGCCGGCGTCGCTCGTGCTCGTCGGCGGCGAGCCGGGTGTCGGCAAGTCGACGCTCCTGCTGACGGCACTGGCGGCGATCTCGAAGGAACGGCGTGCGCTGCTCGTGACCGGCGAGGAGTCGAGCGCGCAGGTGAAGCTGCGGGCAGCGCGCCTCGGCGGGGCGGAGAGCGTCGAGATCCTCGCGGAAACCGAGCTGGACAACGTGCTCGCGACGCTCGAGAGCGAGCGGCCGGCGGTCTGCGTGATCGACTCCGTGCAGACCCTCTACTCCCAGGACGTCGCCTCGGCGCCGGGCTCGGTCGCCCAGGTCAGAGAAGCGGCCGCGCGGCTCCTCCGTACTGCGAAGGCAGCCGGCGTCGCCACGATCCTCGTGGGCCATGTCACGAAAGACGGTTCGGTGGCCGGGCCTCGCGTGCTCGAGCACCTGGTCGACTGCGTGTTGCAGTTCGAGGGCGACCGCTACCACGAGCATCGGGTCCTGCGCGCCGTGAAGAACCGCTTCGGCTCGACGAACGAGCTCGGCGTGTTCGAGATGACCGGAGCGGGTCTCAAGGGCGTTCCGGATCCGTCCGAGGTCTTCGGTCGAAGTGCCGGGAGCGAGATCGGCTCGGCGGTCGCATGCGCGCTGGAGGGGACCCGGCCGATCCTCCTCGAGGTGCAGGCACTTGTCTCTCCGACCGACCTAGCGATGCCGCGGCGCGTCGCGACCGGCGTCGACCCGAAGCGCCTGGCCATGATCGTGGCCGTGCTGGGCCGGCACGCACGGGTTGCCCTCGGCAGCGCCGATGTGTTCGTGAACGTGGCCGGAGGGGTCCGCATCGACGAGCCCGGTGCCGATCTCGCCGTCGCGCTCGCGATCGCCTCGGCGGCGCGCGGCGTCCCGGTCAAGGAGGGACACGCGGCCTTCGGCGAGCTCGGGCTAACCGGCCGGCTCCGTCCTGCGGCCCAGGCTGAGCGGCGGCTCGAGGAGTGCGCGAAGCTCGGTCTCAGCGCCGTTGTGGCCCCGCCCGGCACCCCGCCGGCGGCCGGGAGGCTACGAGTGCTCGCGGCCGAGACCGTGCGGCAGGGGATCGGGGCGGGGCTCGAAACCGCTCCGGACGGCTAGCAGCGACTGCGGCCGAGTTTCACGCCAAACCTCTAGCCTCAGAGGGTGACCTTCCGGCGTCTCGGCGAGCGGCCGGTGCTCGCGGTCCTCGTCGGCGCCGTTGCGATTGCTTTTTCCGGAATCCTCTTTCGGCTCGCGCACGTCTCGCCGACGACGGGCGCGTTCTACCGCTGCGTCTGGGCCTTGCCGCCGCTCTGGCTGCTCGGACGTCGCGAGGACCGGCGTTTCGGCCCCCGCCCGGCCCGCGCCCGTCGACTCGCCTGGTTGGCCGGCGGGTTCTTCGCAGCGGATCTGGTTCTCTGGCACAACGCGATCGAGCAGGTTGGCGCCGGTCTCGCAACCGTCCTCGGGAACACGCAGGTGGTGCTGGTCGGGCTCCTGGCCTGGGCGCTGCTGGGGGAGCGGCCGCACCGATCCTCGCTCGTGTCGATCCCGATCGTGGGAGTCGGCGTCGTCCTCATCTCCGGAGTCGTGGAGCGCGGCGCGTACGGATCGAATCCGGGACTTGGCGCCGTCTACGGCGTCCTGACCGGGATCTCGTATGCAGGTTTCCTGCTCACGCTCCGCGAGGGGAGCCGCGACCTCCGCCGGCCGGCCGGCCCGCTCTTCGACGCGACGCTCGCTGCCGCAGTCGGCTGCGCCGCGATCGGCGTGGCTGTGGGGGATCTCGACCTCACGCCGTCGTGGGCGGCGATGGGCTGGCTGATCGTTCTGGCACTGTCGTCCCAGGTGATCGGCTGGCTTCTGATCTCGGTCTCGTTGCCTCGCCTTCCCGCAGTCATGAGCTCGATCCTTCTCACTCTGCAGCCCGTCTGTTCGGTCGTCTTCGCGGCCCTGATCGTCGACGAGTCCCCGTCGGCGCTCCAGCTCGCGGGCGCCGGCTGCATCCTCGCTGGGCTTGTCACTGCGACGGTCGGGCGCCGCGCCGCGGCGGTCCCCGAGCCCGAGCTCGCCGGGTGAGCATGGCAAACTGAGCCCGTGCAGACGGACCCGACGAGGCACAAGCAGGAAGCCCAGAGCGCGCTCGGGTTCACACGCACGCCGTCCGAGGACGATCCTCGTCGCGACCCAGAGCTGCTCGCGGCGCTCGAGCGCATCGCGCCCGGGACGGACCTGCGGCAGGCGATCGACGACATCATCCGCTCGCGTGAAGGGGCGCTGATCGTGATCGGCGACCCTGAAGGGCTCGCATTTCTGTACTCCGGCGGGATCAGGCTCGACCAGCCGTTCACCCCGCAGCTCCTCTACGAGCTCGCGAAGATGGACGGGGCGATCGTCATCGATCCGGGGCTGACCAAGCTCGCGTACGCGAACGTGCAGCTCATGCCGGATCCGACGATCGCGTCGAACGAGACCGGGACTCGTCACCGCACGGCCGAGCGCGTGGCGAAGCAAACCGGGGCGCTCGTGATCTCCATCTCGCAGCAGCGCTCCACGATCTCCCTCTACGCGGGCCAGGCGCGGTACCAGCTCGATTCCGTCCCGGACGTGCTCGCCAAGACGAACCAAGCGCTCGCGACGTTGGAGACCTACCGCCAACGCCTCGAGCAGGTGCTGACCAGGTTGACGGCGCTCGAGTTCCAGAACGCGGTCGTGCTCGACGATGTTCTCGTCGTCCTTCAGCGCGCGGAGATGACGACTCGGATGGCCGCGGAAATCGAGCGCGACTGTGTCGAGCTGGGCGCCGAGGGCCGGCTGATCCGGATGCAGCTGACGGAGCTCGTCGGCGACGTCCCGGCCGAGCGGATCGCCGTCGTCTACGACTATCACGTCGACGGGGCGGGCCCGAGGGCACAGCTCGCGCTCGAGGCGCTACACGCGCTTCCGTACCGCCAGTTGCTCGAGTTCGAGCGCCTCGCCGAGATACTCGGCTATTCGGGGGACGTGAATCCGCTCGACCACTCGGTCGCCCCGCGCGGCTACCGCGTGCTCTCACACATCCCGCGCCTCCCCGAGCAGGTCGTCAACCAGGTCGTGTCCGACATGGACGGGCTCGAGGCGATTGTCCGCGCGTCGCAGCGTGACCTCGAGGCGATCACGGGAGTCAGCTCCGTTCGCGCGAGGGAGATCCGCGAAGGGCTGCGCCGCCTGCAGGAACACAACCTCGTCGACCGGTATCTGCAGCTCTAGTGTCAGCGGGCTGACGGGTCGCCCGAAGGCGGTCTCCCAGCGCTGAGGAGGGCCTGGGGCCTCGCGGCCGCGTTCGGAGGCTTCGGCCTGTGGTGGGGCGCGTGGGCCTCGTCGCTGCCCGCGGTGAAGAGCTCCACGGGAGCGAGCTCTGCCCAGCTCGGCCTCGCGTTGTTCGCGATCAGCCTCTCATCTCTCCCTGCCATGCTCTTCGCAGGCAGGATCGCCGACCGCCCAAGGCTCGTCCCGCTCTCCCTGATTCTCTTCAGCGTCGCAGGCATGCTCCCCGGTTTTGCCGCCTCGCCACTCACCCTCTTCATGCTCCTGTTGCTGCTCGGGGTCGGCACGGGGATGCTGGACATCGCGATCAACGCCCGTGCGAGCGCCATCGAGACGGGGCGCGGGGTCAGGGTCATGGACGGCCTGCACGCGGCGTTCTCCGTGGGGGTGCTCGTCGGGGGGATCGGCGCCGGGTTGCTCCGGGGGGCCGGCGCCCATCCGTGGGCGATCCTGCTGGGCGTCAGCGCCGTGCTCCTCGTCGTGGCCGCGGCGAACGCTCGCGACGATGCTCTGCCGGCGCCCGCGTCGCGGCGAGCGAGCCTCGAACGCCCACTGCTCGTGATCGGCGCTGTGCTCGCCTTCGCGTTCCTGGTCGAGAGCGGGCTCGAGACGTGGACGGCGCTCTTCCTGGAGCGTGGCCTCGGATCGAGCCCCGCCGTCAGCGGGCTCGGGCCGGGGTTATTCGCCGGCTCGATGGCGGTGGGCCGGCTCTCGGCGCAGCGTGTCGAGCGAACATCGGTGGTCGGTCGGATGGTGTTCGCGGGCGTCGCGTCGGCCGCAGGGCTCGCCGTTGCGGGCACGGCCATGCATCCGGCCGTGGCCCTGCTCGGATTCGTGATCGCGGGAGGAGGGCTCGCGCTGTCTGCGCCGACCTTGTTCGGGGCGGCCGGCCGCCTCGGCGGCGGGGCTGCGATCTCGACCGTGGCTGTTCTTGGCTACCTCGGCTTCCTCGGCGGGCCGCCGCTCTTCGGGGCTGTGGCCGGAGCGACGAGCCTTCGCGGCGGCTTCCTCTTCCTCTGTGGCGCCGCCGTCGTCGTGGCCGCTTGTGCCCCGGCTCTCAGGCGGGTCGGGGAAACAGGGGCTTAGCAGGGATTTTTGTCTACATCGGCCAAAAAGTGGCGATTTCCAGCGCCTTTTGCTAGACTTCCGTCACTCCGCCGGCGGCTTGAACCCGCCGGCGTCGCGGTCACAAAGGACGGAAAGGGGCGGGCTTGTACAAAGTCGGCGACAAGGTGGTGTATCCACACCACGGGGCAGGTACGGTCGTAAAGAAGGAACGGCGCGAGGTCCTCGGCGAGAAACGGGAGTACCTCACGATCAAGATCCTGCACAACGACATGACCGTCAACGTGCCTTCGGACAACGCAGAGAAGGTCGGTCTGCGGAAGGTCATCGGCGAGGACATGGTCAAGGTCGTCGTCAAGGCTCTCACCGGCGGCGGAACGCAGATGCCGAAGAACTGGAACCGCCGCTTCAAGCACAACCGCGACAAGATGAAGACGGGCGACATCCTCGAGCTTGCTGAGGTCGTCCGGAATCTCTCGCTCCGGGACCGCGAGAAAGGGCTCTCGACGGGCGAGAAGCAGATGTTCGTCAAGGCCAAGAAGATCCTTGCCAGCGAGTTGATGTACGCGAAGGACCTGGACGAGGAGGCCACTGCGGAGTGGCTGGAGAGCGTCCTTGCCGGAGCGAACGGCTCGAACGGACAGAAGAAGACCACGCCGGCGACGACGAAGGCCGTCGTCAAGAGCGCCGCGAAGGCGCCGACGAAGGCGTCCACGAAGCAGCCGACCGCTGCCAAGACGTCGGCCAAGAAGCCCGCCGCGAAGAAGAAGGCGACAGCCGGGGCGCGGTGAGCGTCTGGGCGGTCCTCGCTGCTGCGGGTAGCGGGGATCGACTCGGCGCCGACAGGCCGAAGGCGTTCGTCCGTCTCGGCGAGCGCGTGCTGCTCGCCGAGAGCCTCGAGCGGCTCGACGCGTCCGAGTGGGTCGACGCGATCGTGGTCGCGGTCCCACCGGGCTGGGAGGAACCGGCCAGCCTCCTCGCCGACGAGCTGGGATGCGGCAAGGTCAGCGCCTCGCTGACCGGCGGAGCGACTCGCGGGGAATCCGTCCGCCTCGCGGTCGAACAGGTCCCGGATGACGCGGCGGTGCTGCTCGTCCATGACGCGGCGCGGCCGCTCGTCTCCGACGACGTGATCGGGCGCGTGCTCGGGGCCCTGAACGGGGGCTGGGACGGGGCCATTCCTGTGCTCGAGGTTCCGGACACGGTCAAGCGTGTCGACGGCGAACGAGTCGTTGAGACCCTCGATCGGTCGGAGCTCCGCATCGTCCAGACGCCTCAGGCCTTCATCGCGCCCGTCCTGCGAGAGGCTCTGGCCGGAGACGTCTCGTCGGCGAGCGACTGCTCGTCGCTGGTCGAGGTGCGTGGTGGCCGGGTCAGGGCGGTCTCCGGCGATCCGCGCCTGCTCAAGGTGACCGACAAGGCTGATCTCGAGCGCGTAGCGGCCTTTCTTTGATCGCCGACTACCACATGCACCTCCGCAACGAGCGCGGAGAGATCGCGCACGAGGCCGCGGCGGTCGAGCCGTTCGTCACGGCGGCACGAGCTGCCAGCGTCGACGAGATCGGATTCACCGAGCACGTGTACTACTTCCGCCAGACGCGTTCCCTCTGGACGGTTCCGTACCACGTCGAGCGCTGCGTCTACGACCTCGACGCCTACGTCGGCGCCGTCGTCGAGGCGAAAGACCGTGGCCTGCCGGTGAAGCTCGCGCTCGAGGTCGACTACGTCCCGGGTCGCGAGCACGAGACCCGCACATTGCTCGAGCCCTATCCCTGGGACTACCTCCTCGGGTCGATCCACTGGCTGGACGGGTTCGCGATCGACGATCGCCCGCGCCTCCTCGACGAGCTCGGTGTGGACGCCGCCTGGAGCAGATACTTCGAAACGCTTGCCGACGCGGCGCGGAGCGAGTTGTTCGACTCGCTGTCGCATCCGGACGTGGTCAAGATCTGGGACGAGCGTCCCTCGCGCGAGCTCGAGGATGACCTGCACGAGCGCTTTGCCGGCGCCGTCGCGGAGGCGGGCATCGCGGTCGAGGTGTCCACGGCCGGGCTGCAAAAACCCGTCCGCGAGCTGTATCCCGATCCCCATCTGCTCGACGCTTGTCGCCGCCGCGGCGTGCCGGTGACGATGGCGTCCGATGCGCACATGCCAGAGGTTGTGGGTCGCGACTTCGACCGAGCGCGCAAGCTGCTCGATGCGGTGGGGTACGAGACGATCACCCTGTTCGACGCGCGGGCGGCGAGGCAGGTCCCGCTCGGATGACCGATCTGCGGATCGGCCTCGGGATCGACGCGCACGCGTTCGAGGACGGCGTTCCACTCGTACTCGGCGGCGTGCGTTTCGAGCACCCGCGTGGCCTCGCGGGGCACTCGGACGGCGACGTGATCACGCACGCCCTGATCGACGCGTTGCTGGGCGCAGCCGGTCTCGGCGACATCGGCACGCTCTTTCCTTCGGACGAGTCCACGCCGGCCGGGATCGATTCGCTCGAGCTGCTACGCGAAGCACAGGCGCGCGTGCGCACGGCAGGCTATGAGCTCGTCAACGCGGCTTGCGTGCTGGTGGGTCAGGAGCCGCGCATCGCGGACCGTCGCGCCGAGATGGAGGCCAAGCTGGCGGAGATCGTCGCCGGCCCAGTCGCCGTGCAAGGCACGACGACGGATCGCCTCGGCTTCACCGGACGCGGCGAAGGGCTCGCCGCGGAGGCGGTTGCGCTTCTTCGCCGCCCCTGAACCACAGGTCACGCATCGGCGGCCAGGAGGTCTTCCACGCGCGGCGCATCGCGAATCGAACGCGCCGACAGCGCTGCGCCTGCGACGAAGACCATGACTCCGGTGAGCACGAGGATCGTCGGGACCGCTCCGAAGCGTTCGAGGAGGAGGCCGGCGACCAGCGAGCCGAGTGGGACGGCGCCCCACGCCACCACCAGCGCCGCGCTCTGAACACGGGCCAACAGGCGGTCCGGGACGAGTGCGTATCGATAGCTCGAGAGCGTGACGTTGAAAACCGGTCCGAAGATGCCGGCGACACCCCAGATCGTCCCGAGGACGAATGGGCTCTTCGGCACGGCAAGTGCCCCGGCCGCGACGGCCCAGACGCCGAGCGAGCCGACGACGACCACCTTCGCGTGCACCTGTCGCTGGACCCACGGGGCGACGATCGAGCCGAGGATCGCGCCGGCTCCGGAGAGGGCGAGCATCACGCCGATCACCGAGGGCGACGCGCCGAGTGCTTGCGCGCGCACGATCAGCGCTAGCGTCATCCCGTTGAACGCGAAGTTCGAGCCGGCGACCAGCACGATTGTCGTGCGCAGGAACCGTTGGCGCCAGAGCCAGGTGACGCCCTCTGCAATGTCGGAGCGGAGTCGTGCGCGAACACGTTCGCGCTGCTCTTGAAACGGCGGCCGGACGAAGAGCAGCGAGACGAACGAGACGGCGTAGGAGATGGCGTCGAACGCGAACGGCAGCAATCGGCTGACGCCGAACAGCGCCCCACCGAGCGGCTGACCCGCCAGGTCGGCTCCCTGCACACGTGCCTGGTTCTGCGCCACGGCCTGCGCGATTTGCGGCTTGGGAACGATCTGCGGCAGGGCGGCCGACTCCGAGAGGTAGAAGAAGACGAACAGCGAGCCCTCCACGAACGCGACGACGACGATCTGCGCGAACGGCAACGACCCCAGCCCCAGCATGATCGCGATGCTCCCGAGCGCGAGCGCGCGTCCCGCGTCGCTGACGAGCATGACTCGCTTCCTGTTCCAGCGGTCGACGAGCGCGCCGGCGGGGAGGTAGAAGAGCATGAACGGAAGCGTCTGTGCGAAACCGACGACTCCGGCCTTCGCGGGCGAGTGCGTGAGCGCCAGCACGAGCAGCGGGAAGGCGACGCCGGTCACGCGTGTCCCGAGCGTGGAGACGACCTGTCCGCTCCACAGCAGCACGAAGTCGCGGTTGCGCCAAAGCGGCGTCAACCGGTCGGGAGCTCGATCGACCGTCGCTAGCGGCGTCCGCGCTTGCGCGCGCGTTCCATCTGCCGGCGCATCTGGCGGTTCTGCGGAATCGCTTCAGCCTGCTCGCCGGCGGCCTCGAGGTAGGCACGGCGCTCCGCCGCGGTGAGGTTGCTCATCGCTGCCTGCGCGCGCTGCGGGTCACGCGCCGCTCCGTAGCGCTCGAGCTTCTGGATCGCGCTCGCGAGCTCGGGGTTCTGGCGCTCGAGCGCTGCCTGGGACGCCTTCTTCATCCCGCGGCCGACGAACGGCACCTTCGTCAATCCCTGGACGATGGGTCGCAGGTACTTTCCGCCGCGGATCCGCGCCAGCAGGGCGAAGACACCCATGATCAGCAGAAGGCCGAGGAGGATCCACAGCGGGATCAGGTAGATCCAGATCGCGGCGCTCACGCAGCGGATCGTAACCGTTGCCGGGACGGCGTCCCCGACGGCCGGGCTGGCTCACGCCGGGAGGCTGACGCGCCCGTGCGCGATTGCGACGAGGCCGTCGGCGTGGAGCGACTCGACCGCCGCGGCGTCGAGCTCCCCCAGCGAGCATTCGCGCTCGGCCACGAGCCGAAGGGTCGCGCCCCGACGCTGGCGGAACGAGCCCTCGAACCGGGACTGCCGCCGCGAGGCCTCGTAGCGCCTGCCGCGCGAGGGACAGGCCCCAGCCAATGGACAGCGCTCGCAGCGCGGGACCCGGGCGAGACAGATCGTTGCGCCGAGATCCATGAGCGGTTGCGCGGCCGCCGGCGTGAACGTGTGGCCGGTGCGCTCCTGCACACGCGCGACGTTCGTGTCCACGGGTAACTCCGGGCGGCCGAAGGCGAAGTTCCCGATCGCAGCCGCGGTGTAGGGCCCGACTCCCGGAAGCTCCGTGAGATCCGCCGGCCACCCCCGCTCGGCGACGGCGCATGCCGCTCGGTGCAGGTTCAGGCCTCGGCGG
>OEKB01000018.1_pt1 | contig 14435 bp, 16 predicted proteins | sample 1503171 | NCBI WGS metagenome assembly OEKB01 (sample SAMEA104379580, study PRJEB20068) | metagenome | isolation source: 1998
CGCTGACGCGGCAGGAGCGCGGTCCCGCCGCGTCCGCGATTGCGGTTGGGGTGTCGGCGGCTCGTCCTTCCGGCTTCGGATGTTGGCCGAGTCCATTTGGTTGGCTTTTCCCTGCATAGCGGCATAATTGCGTCATTCTGACGCCTTGTGACGCCAATTCGAGCTTGACATGACATCATCGTGATGTCATGATGCCGCTCATGAACGTGGCGGTCTTCGTCGAGGCACTCCAGCGGGATCTCGAGGCCGTCGCCGGTATGGGCGACGACGCCGTAGGAGATGCCGCTCGCCGAATCGCGGCAGCACTGGAGCCATCCCTCCGGCTCCGGCTAATGGACGTCCTCGGCGAGGCCGCCGCGGAGCTGACGAACCAGCTCCCGAACGGGCACGTCGAGGTCCGGCTCACGGGCGGCGACCCCGAGCTCGTCTACGTCGAGGAGCAGGGCGCGCCGATGCCGCTGCCGGACGACTCGCTGAGCGCGCGCGTGACGCTCCGGCTGCCCGAGACGCTCAAGTCGATCATCGACGCGGCGGCGCAGGACGCGGGCGTGTCCGCGAACACGTGGCTCCTGCAGCAGATCTCGAAGAGCGCGAATCCCCAACGGCGCGGGCCGGGTGGCCGGCGCATGACCGGCTACGGCCGTAGCTGAAAGGAGCAAGCCATGCACGTACTGCCACTCCCGTTCGGACTTGCGCTTGCGGTGCTTCCGCGGCGTGAGGCAAGCCTGATTCGCCCCAAGCAAGATCGGCCGATCGTCGTCCGGCGCAACCCCGGCACGCGCGACCGTGTCCTGTCTGACCTCCGCTACGCCGACCTCCGGCAGCACATCGTCTGATGCCCACCTGGGACTTCGATACTCCGGGTCAGGTTCGGCTCGACCTCGAGATCCCGTTCGGGCGCATCGAGATCGAGACGGCGACGGGCGAGACGACACACGTGTCCCTCGAGGGCAACGAGTCGGTGAGCCGCGAGCTGATCGAGAACGCTCGGGTCGATGCACACCGGCGCGGCGACGGCACAGAAGTGATCGTCGAGGTTCGCCACCGCGGATTCATGTTCTCGATCGGGCGCAGTCCGGAGATCCGCCTGCGCGTGATCTGCCCGCCCGGCGCCGACGTGATCGTCCGCACGAAGTCGGCCGACATCACCGCGCGGGGCAGCTACCGGTCGCTCGAAGCGAAGACCGCGTCCGGCGACATCGAGATCGACGAGGTCGCGGGCGACGCACGGATCAAGACCGCGAGCGGCGACGTGGCGCTGCAGGAAGTGGGGGGTCAGACGGAGATCCAGTCCACCTCCGGCGACGTCGCCCTGCAACGCGCAGGCGGCGACGTGATTGCGAAGCTCGTCTCCGGCGACCTCTGGATCCGCGATGCGAGCGGCTCCATCCACGCGAACACCGTGTCCGGCGACCAGCGCGTCGAAGCGGTCGTCGCCGGGACGATCGAGTCGAATGCGATCTCTGGCGACGTGTACGTCGGGGTGCGCCGGGGCTCGCGCGTCTACGTCGACGCGAACACCGTCAGCGGCTCGACGAGCTCGGAGTTCGACCTGTCCGACGCGCCGCACGAGGGCGAGCCCGACCCGGACGCCCCGATGGTCGAGGTTCGCGCCAAGACCGTCAGCGGGGACATCATGCTCGCCCGTGCACCCGCACCTGCGCCGCTGCCGAAAGGCTGATGCGCACACCAGGGGCACTCTGGCCGCAGGGCGGCCTGTGGCGGCACGCCGACTTTCTGAAGCTCTGGTCGGCGCAGTCGATCAGCCAGCTCGGCACGCAGATCAGCGGCATCGCGCTTCCGCTCGTCGCGCTCTACGCGCTGCACGCAACCGCGTTTCAGGTCGCCGCACTCGGAACGGTCGAGTTCCTGCCCTTCCTCCTGTTCACGCTCCCGGCCGGTGTGTGGGTCGACCGGCTCCGCCGTCGCGTCATTATGGTCGTCGCCGACTTCGGTCGGGCGGTCTCGCTCGGATCGATCCCCGTTGCGGCTGCGATCGGCCACTTGACCCTGGCGCAGCTGTACATCGTCGGATTCGTCACAGGAACGCTGACCGTGTTCTTCGACGTGTCGTACCAGTCGTACCTTCCGTCGATCGTCGAGCGCAGTCGGCTCGTCGACGGCAATGCCAAACTCGAGCTCACGCGGTCGGGCGCCCAGGTCGCGGGGCCGGGCATCGGCGGGCTGCTCGTGCACGCGATCACGGCGCCGTACACGATCCTCGCCGACGCGATCAGCTACCTCTGGTCGGCGAGCTTTCTGTTCGCGATCGGGGGGAAGGAAGCAGTCCCGGAGCGCGATGCCGACTCGCCCTCGATGGTGCGAGAGCTGACCGACGGCATCAAGTATCTCGTCGGTCACCGGTACTGGCGCGCGATCTCGATCTCGACCGCGACGTTCAACTTCTTCAACAACGTTGCGTTCGCGATCCTCGTCGTCTACATGGTGCGCCGGCTCCACATGTCCGCACTGTCGATCGGCGTGACGTTCTCTCTCTCGAGCGCAGGCGGTCTCGCAGCGGCGTTCTTCGCGCAGAAGATCGGAACGAGGCTCGGAATCGGACGCACGATCGTGTGGGGGATGGCGATCGGCGCGTTGCCGCTCGTGCTCGTCCCGCTCGCGCCGACGTCCTTTCCGATCCCGTTCATCGTCATCGCCTTCGTCTTCGTCGAGTTCGGCGTCGTCGTCTACAACGTCAGTGCGATCAGCCTCACGCAGGCGCTCGTGCCGGAGCGGCTGCTCGGGCGAGTGAACGCCTCGCGCCGGTTCATCGTGTGGGGAACGATCCCGCTGGGGTCCCTCATCAGCGGTGCGCTCGCGACGTGGATCGGGCTTCGGCCGACGCTCTTCGTCGGAACGATTGGGTGCATGCTGGCGACGCTGCCCGTTGCGCTGTCTTCGGTGCGTCACCTCAAGGAGCTTCCGATGGCGCCGGAAGACCTGCCTGTCACCGAAGAGGCGCTTCTGCCGACGCAGGCAGCGACGCTCTCGTCCGAGGGGCCGGGCGCCTGATGCGGCGTGTCCTCGGCATCCGCGACGCACGGGTCTTCCTCGCCGGCTGGACCCTGTCGGTCTTCGGGGACTGGGCGATGTTCATCGTTCTCGGCGTCTGGGCCAAGGACCTGACGGACAGCAACTCGGCTGCAGGGCTCGTCTTCTTCGCGCTCGCGGCGCCGTCCCTCTTTTCGCCACTCGCCGGCGTGCTCGTCGATCGCGTCTCACGCCGCGGCGTGATGGCCTGGACGTACGCGGCGGAGGCGGTGGTGATCCTATCGCTGCTCCTCGTGCACGACCGCGGCGACATCTGGCTTCTCTATGCGGTGACGGTGTTCTACGGCGCAGCCGGGACGGTGGCGGCATCAGCCCGCTCCGCGCTGCTGACCGTGATCCTCCCGCGCGACCTCCTCGGCGAGGCGAATGGGATCTTCCAAACCGTCCGCGAGGGGTTGCGGCTGATCGCGCCGCTCGTCGGCGCCGGGATCTACGCCGCGACCGGAGGCGGCGCGGTCGCCGTGCTGGACTCGGCGAGCTTCCTCGCCGTCGTCGTTGCTCTGATGTTCCTTCGCACGCCTGAGCCGCGTTTCGAGCGCGAGGAGCATCACTTCATGTCCGAGGTCCTTGCCGGCGCCCGGCACATCTTCCGTACGTCGGCGCTGAAGCAGATCGTCCTCACCTGCGGTGTCTGTCTGCTCGTGGTCGGCTTCTCCGAGACCGTGATCTTCGCGGTGCTCGACCAGGGCCTGCACCGGCCGACGTCGTTCTTCGGCGTGCTCTCGTCGCTGCAGGGTGTGGGCGCGATCGCCGGCGGCGTCACCGCGGCGCGCGTCCTGCGCCGCATCGGGGATGCGAAGCTCGTCGGGCTGGGGATGGCGCTCTTCGCCCTCGGCGACTTCACGTTCATCTCGACGAGCTTGCCGCTGATCCTGTTCGGGATCGCCGTTGCAGGCACCGGCGTGGCCTGGCTGATCGTCGGGTTCGGGACGGCAATCCAGACGAGGACGCCGGACCGGCTGCAGGGGCGGGTTTTCTCCGCAGCCGACACGCTCGTCAGCACGCCGCAGACGGTCTCGATCGCGCTCGGCGCAGCGCTGATCGCGGCCGTGGACTACCGGCTGCTCGTCGTCGTGGAAGCCGTCGTGACCCTGCTCTGCGGGATCTACCTCGTGACCCGCCGGATCGCGCCGGTCGCTACTTCTCCGTCTCCGGCTCGAGCTCCTTCGGCTGACCAGACCCCGAGCCAACCTCTGTCTTCAGCTTCGCCAGCTCCTGGTCCACCTGCGTCTGCGACGAGAGCTGAGCCAGCTCGCGGTCGAGCTGCGTCTGGTCCGAGGTGAGATCCTCGAGCTGCCCGGTCGAGACGAGCTCGTCGAGCGCAGCCGCGCGCGACTGCATCTGCTCGGTCTTGTCCTTCGCGCGCTGGATCGCGAGCCCCGTGTCCTCCATCTCACGGCCGATGCCGGTCGCGGCCTCGCCGATCCGCACCTGCGCCTCGGCGGCGGAGTACTGGGCCTTGATCACTTCCTTCTGCGACCGGAACTGCTCGATCCTCGCCGAGAGCTGCTGCTCGTTCGCGACCAGCTTCTGCTGCTGGTCGTCGAGCTGCTTCACCTGCCCGTCGAGCCCCTGCAGCTGCTGCTGGAGACCGGACTTCCGCTCGAGCGCCTGTCTCGCCAGGTCCTCGCGGTTCGCGGCGAGCGCTTGCCGCGCCTGCGTCTCGAGCTTGACGACGTTCTGCTCGAGCTGCGTCGTCTGGAGCTGGAGGCGCTTCTTCGCGGTCACGACGTCGGCGATCCCACGCTTGACGTTCTGCAGCGACTCGAGCTGCTTCTCGTAGGAATAGTCGAGCGTCTCGCTCGGGTTCTCCGCTCGGTTCAAGAGCGCCGACCACTTCGCCTTGATGATCGTCGCCGTTCGGGACATCAGGCCCGGCATTCGGTCCTCCTGGTCGCAGGTCTCCCGGTAGCGTACCGCTGTGCTCATTGCTCGGAGCATGCACCCCGACTGGCTCTCGAACGCCTACGTCATCGCCGACGAGGAGGGCGGGACCGCCGTCTTCGTCGACTCCGGCGCGCCGCTCGAGCCGCTGCGTGAGGCGGTCGAACGCTGGCGCGTCGAGCCGGTGTTCACCCTCCGGACACACGGCCATCACGACCACGTCGCGCACGAGGCCGAGCTCGGGCTGCCGGTGCGGACGGACTCGCTGGAGGCCGGCGGTCTGCGCGTCGAGGCCGTCGCGACGCCCGGCCACTCGGACGATATGGTCGCGTTCGTCGTCAACGCGGAGGCCGTCTTCACCGGGGACACGCTGTTCAAGGACTCCGTCGGGGGCGGCAGCTTCGAGCAGATTCGTCACTCGGTGATGGACGTGCTGCTCGTGCTCCCGCATGCGCTCCGCGTACTGCCGGGCCACACGGACGAGACGACCCTTGCGCGCGAGTGGGAGGAGAACCCGTTCGTGCGGGTGTGGCGCGGTGTCGAGCCCGAAGCGGCCGAGCCCTGCCGCGTGGGTGGGGAGGAGGCCACGCTCGTCGTGTGGTCGCCGGACTACGACGGCGGCGGCAAGGCGTGGGTGCGCTTCGCCGACGGCCGCGACGTCATCGTCGGCGGCTCACGGGTCGAACGCTCCGCCTAATGCGGGAAGCCGGAGAGGGCCCGGTGGATGACCCTCACGACCCAGAGCCCCGTGATGAACACGTAGGTGAAGAGCGGGAGCACGACGCAGAACGACGCGACGAATCTCGAGGCCGGGATCGGTGAGCCCACGACGGCGACCGTGAGCACGGGCAATGCTCCGATCACCGCGATGCCGGCGAGGAGGTGGAGCACCGCGTAGGGGAGCGTCGCGGGGCCGAGGTCGGGAAAGCGGGCGGCGATCCAGAACGCGAGCACGGCGCTGCCGAACACGAGTGCCGAAACGAACGTCCACTGTCCGCTCACATGCCGCTCCCCAGGGAAATCCCGCCCTTCATCCTCTCAGAACCGTCGGCCGGATGCAGCACCCGGCCGCGTGCCGCGGCTGCGTATGAGTGGCCGATGGTCTAGCTGGTTCCGGCCGTCGGTCCATTCAGCCGGCGCGACGAGCGCGCAACTCTTGGCCGCAGGGGGGCGATGAGGCCCCGGAAACAAGAGGGAGGGTTCAGATGCATCTGCTCAAGTCGCTCTTCGCGCGCCTCCACGCCGATGAGGGTCAGACGTTCGTCGAGTACGCGCTGATCCTGGCCGTGGTCGTCGTCGCAGTGCTGCTTGCAGTCACGTGGACTGGCCTGGGGACCGCGATCCAGAACGCGATCACGCAGGTCAGCAACGCGATCGGCGCGTAAGCGACCCGCGCCAGAGGCAGAGCCTTCGCCGCGGCCGGCGGAGGCTCTGCCGGACTTCCGAGCCCTTTCGACCCTTTACCCACATGACGAAACCCAGATGGATACGACAATCGAGACTTCGAGACGAGAAGGGCCAGTCGATCGTGGAGTTCGCGTTCGTGATGCCGTTTCTCGTCTTGCTGCTGGTCGCGATCTGGCAGTTCGGCCTCGCCTTTCGGAACTACCTCTCGATCACGGACGCAGCTCGCGTCGGCGCACGCAAGGCGGCAGTCAGCCGGACCGCGAGCGGGGGGCCGTGCACTGCGGCCCGGAACGCGATCCAGGCCACCGTCTCCACGACGCAGTGGAACGTGATCTCGAGCCGCATCACCTGCACGGCCGGAACGAACACCGGCGACCCGGTGACGATCTCGATCGGCTACCCGGTGACAATCGGTCTGCCGCAGATCTTCGGACTGCAGAGGATCAACGTCAGCGGGACGATGACCGCGAGCGCGACGGAGCGGCTCGAGTGAGCACGTTGCTGGCACGCGCACGCCGCGAGACCGGCCAGGCCCTGGTCTTCGTGATCTTCGCCTTGCTCGGGCTCGTCGGGATGGCCGCGATCGTCATCGACGGCGGCCGCTGGTACCAGGCCCAGCGCCACTTGCAGACGGCGGCGGACGCGGCTGCCCTGGCCGGCGCCCAGAATCTGCCGATCGACCAGACCGGCGCCCGTTCGACGGCGATCAATTACGCGCAGCAGAACTACACCGGTCTCGCCGCACCCACCGTGACCTTTCCGAGCGCGGGCGAGATCGACGTTGCGGCACAAACGACCGCTCCCGGCGTGCTGGCAAGGATGTACGGCGCGGTCTTCAATCCCGTCACCGTCCGGGCGCACGCGCGCGCGGCGATCAGCGTGCCGGCCTTCCTGAAGAACGTGGCGCCCGTGGCCGTCAAGCAGAGCGTTGCCTGCGCCGCCACGAATCCCGGCTGCTACGGGCAGACGGTCACGCTCAACTTCAACGAAAGCCAGGTGAGCTCGAGCACGATCGGGCTGATCAACCTGACCTGCCACTCGACGGTGTCGACGGCCTGCGGATCGTCCGCCGGGATCGGCGGCAGCCAGCTGAAGGACTGGATCGAGAACGGCTACGCAGACGCGCTGCCGGCCAATCAGTGGTACGGAGTCAAGACGGGGGAGACGGTCGGCCCCATCAAGCAGGGGTTCACCGACCGGGCCGGCACGCCGCTCTTCTTCCCGGTCTTCGACCAGGTGGCGAACAGCGGCAGCAACTACTTCTTCCACATCATCGGCTGGGCCGCTTTCGTGATCGATCCCAACGGGATCGTGTGGGGACCGCAGGGACGATCACTCACCGGCCACTTCGTGACCTACATCGCCACAGACCTCGCGGCCGGCGGACCGATCGACGGCGCAACCGACTTCGGCGTCCACGTCATCACGCTCACGCAATAGGGAGGGAAAGGAAGTCTCGTGACCACATCCAAACTTCGAAACTCCGCACTGCCGTTGGGCCTCGCGGCGCTCGCAGCCGTGCTCATCGGCATGTACATCGTCAGCTACCGGAACAGCGTCACGCACGGGGCAGGGCTGGTGAAAGTGCTCGTGGCCTCGCGTGACATCCCGTCCGGGACGGAGGGTTCTCAAATCGCTGCCGGCGGGTACCTGAAGACGCAGACGGTGCCTCGCCGTGCGGTCGTCCCCGGGTCGGTCACGAGCGCTGCGCCGCTGACGTCGCTCGTCGCAGCTGGGACCATCTACAAGGGCCAGCAGATCACGCTGCGGCAGTTCGCGCCGGTCAGCCAGGGAGGCGTCTTCGCCAAGTTCTCGGGCAACGAACGAGTCGTCATCGTCCCGGGCACCGAGAACCAGTTGATGGCCGGCACGCTGTCGGCAGGCGACCATGTCGACGTCGTCGCGACCGCCAGGTATCACACGGGCGGGATCTCCCGATCGACGTCGCGCGTCGTCCTGCACAACCTGCTCGTGCTCGACGCGCCGGAGAAGTCGAAGTCCTCCGGCCTGAGCAGCGACACCCCGAGCGCGGCAGCGACGATCGTGATGACCGACAGCCAGGCGCAGACCATGGGCTGGGCGATGAAGAACACGACCTGGTTCCTGGCGCTGCGGCCGACGAAGCGCCCGCGCAACAGCCAACAGACCGCTGAAACGCTGTTCTCGTTCCTCGCGCGTGGCCTGTCGCAGGGCACGGCGCCTCGCGTGATTGCGGGCGACTTCCCGGAGAGCGTCGACGATGGCAACTAACAGTCACAGCTCGACGCTCCGCGTGCTGCTGAGCGGCCCCGCGGCGGGACGGGTGGAATCGGCCCTGGGGGACGAGCCGGCACTCTCCGTCGTCAAGCCGACGGAAGACGGCAACGGCGCGCGTCTCTCGTCGCCGGTCGACGTGATGCTGCACGTGCTCGCCTCGTCCTCCGAGGACGCCTCGTCCTCCGAGGACGCGGCGGGCGAGATTCGCAGCCTTCGTCAGCTCACGGACGCACCGCTGATCCTGGCCGCGTACGGCGAGCCGAACGGCATCGTCGAGACGGGTCTCGAGCTCGGAGCTGCGGACGTCCTGGTCCTGCCGCAGTCGGCCGAGACGCTGCTGTTCGCACTGCGCAAGGCCGTGCGGAGTGGCACGGGAACGGAAAGCGGCACCGTCATCACCGTCTTCTCGCCGAAGGGCGGAAGCGGCAAGACGGTGCTGGCGACGAACCTCGCAGCCGCCGCCGCCCGCGCCGGCGCGGAGACGCTGCTCATCGACCTCGACCTGCACTTCGGCGACGCGGCGTTGACGCTCGCGGTGGCCCCGCGGGCGACGATCTCGGATCTCGCCGCCTCTGCAGGCGCGGTCGACGTCGAGAAGCTGAAGGCGTTCGTCAGCATCGAGCCGCGGACCGGCCTGGCGTTGCTGCCGGCGCCGAAACGCCCCGAGGAAGCAGAGGTCGTCGGACAGGCGGAGCTCGCGGGCGTGCTCGAGGCCGCCCGCAGCGCCTACCGCGTGATCGTGATCGACACCGGGCCGCTCTTCGACGGTGCGATGCTCGGCGCGCTCGACCGGACGGATCACCTGCTCCTGATCTGCAATCCGGAAGTCACGTCGCTCAAGAACGTCCGGATCGGACTCGAGACGATCGATCGGCTCGGCTTCCCGCGTGACCGCGTCTCGCTCGTCGCGAACCGCATCGGCGCCCGCGGTGGGGTCGACCGGAAGGACATCGAGCAGGCGCTGGACGCGGAGATCGCCTACGAGCTGCCCGACGATCCGGCCGTCCCGGCCTGTGTGAACCGGGCGGTCCCGATCGTCGTCGCCGACGAAAGCAGCCGCTTCGCGCGTGCTGTCACCGAGCTCGCCGTGTCGATGTTCGCACCCGCGCCGGCGCGTCAGGCCGGCAACTCCGGCCGTCGCTCCCTTCTGCGAGGCCGACGATGAGCCCCATCGATCGCAACGGCCTTTCGAAGAGCGGCGACGCGTCCGTCCTCGCCGAGCGCTTGCAAGTCGACCGCGGGGCCATGAGGGCCCGAGCGCGCGACCCGCACGCGGAGCTGAAGACGAAGATCCACCGCACCTGCATCGCGAGGCTCGGTGCCGCCTTCGTCAACCTCGAAGGCTCGGAAGAGCTCGAGCGCCGCGTGCGCGCGATCGTCCGGGAGCAGCTGAACGGCGAAGAGACGCCGCTCAGCCCGAGCGAACGGGCGCAGATCGAGCGCCAGATCGCCGACGACATCCTGGGCTACGGCCCGCTCGAGCCGTTCCTCCACGACCCGACGATCACGGAGGTCATGGTGAACGGCTACGACCAGCTGTTCGTGGAGCGCGCGGGCAAGATCGAGGAGACCGAGGCAACGTTCCTGGACGACGCACACCTCCTGCGGATCATCGATCGCATCGTGTCGCAGGTCGGCCGCCGGATCGACGAGTCGTCGCCGATGGTCGACGCGCGCCTGCCCGACGGTAGCCGCGTCAACGCGATCATTCCGCCGCTGTCGCTGCGAGGCCCGTCGCTGACGATTCGGAAGTTCGCGCGCGACGCCCTCGCGCTCGAGAGTCTCATCGGGCTCGAGACGATCACCCAGCAGGCGGCCGATTTCCTCGCGCAGTGCGTACGTGGAAAGCTCAACATCCTGATCTCGGGCGGGACGGGCACGGGGAAGACGACGCTTCTGAACGCCGTCTCCGCCTACGTTCCGGCGGCCGAGCGGATCGTCACCGTCGAGGACGCGGCGGAACTGCGTTTGCAGCAGCGTCACGTCGTCTCGCTCGAGTCCCGCCCGCCGAACGTTGAAGGCGAGGGCGAGGTGCGCATTCGCGATCTCGTCAGGAACGCGCTGCGCATGCGGCCCGATCGGATCATCGTCGGCGAGGTCCGGGGCGCGGAAGCGCTCGACATGCTCCAGGCGATGAACACGGGCCACGACGGATCGCTGACGACGATTCACGCGAACTCGGCGCGGGACGCATTGCACCGCCTCGAGATGCTCGTATTGATGGCGGGAGTCGAGCTTCCGGTGAAGGCGATCCGGGAGCAGGTCGCCGGCGGTTTCGACTTGCTCGTCCACATCGCACGTCTCGTCGACGGTTCACGCCGGATCACGCAGATCACCGAGATCGCGGGCATGGAGGGAGACGTGATCACCCTGCAGGACCTCTATGTCGCGCGTTCGCCCGAGGCGCGCCCGGCGCACGGCTCGCCGCTGCTCGAGCCGCTTCGGCCGACCGGGCTGCGGCCGGGGTTCCTGCCGAAGCTCAAGGCGAACGGCGTGGAGCTGTCGCCGATGGCGTGGCTCGGGGAAATGGCATGAGGAAGGCATTCCTCCTGGCCGTCATCGCTGCCGCCGTCGCCGCTCCGACGGCGGTCGCCGCGTCTGCGCCCCTGCAAATCCGCCGTGTCGACCTCGGGAGGTTCCCGCTCGTCCGGGTCACCGTGGTTGCACCGGAGGGAGGCCGCCCGCAGCTCTTCGAGGGCGGCCGCGCGGCACAGTTCGCGAAGGCACGCGAGCTCGGCTCCGCAGACGCGATCGAGCTCGCGGTGGACAACTCCGAATCCATGGCCGGGCGGCCGTTGCGCGAGGCGAAGCGCGCGGCAGGCGAGTTCCTCGCGCAGGGTCAGCGCGCCGGCTCGACCGGGCTCCTTGCTTTCGGTCACGAGGCGCTCCCGTTGACCCGAGCGGGTGAAACGAAAGCGGACGTGGCGCAGACGCTCGCGGCGCTCGCCCCGGACACGCGGACGGGAACCTCGCTCTACGACGCCGTTCTCTCGTCCGTCGCGCGTCTCGAGCGGATGTCGACCGGGACGCGGATCCTCGTCCTGCTCACCGACGGCCACGATGTGGGCTCGCGCGCGTCGTTGTCCGAGGCGATCGCCGCCGCCCAGCGCGGCGACGTCATCGTCTATGCGATCGCGGCGGGCTCGAGAGCGGACACCGAGCCGCTCGTCGCCCTTGCCACGGCCACCGGCGGCAGGCTCTTCGACGCCGCGAATGCGACACGCCTCAGCTCGACGTACGCGGCGCTCGGCCGGGAGCTCCACCGCACGTGGCAGATCTCGTACCTGACGGATGCGCGGCCGGGCGACCGGGTCACGCTCACCGCGCGAGCGGCAGGGCTCGAAGCCGAACGGCTGGTCAGCGTCCCGGACCAGGGCGGAGACGGCCTTCTCGCTCGGATCCCGAAGTCGATCGCGCACAGCCCGATTACCGCGGCCGTCGTCGTGCTGCTGGTCGCGCTGCTCGTCGCGGCGGCCGGGGCGGTCGGCGTCCATCGTCGGCGCGGATCGGAGATCAGCCGGCTGCTCGAGCCGCACGTCAAGCGAGTGCGCGAGCGCGAAGAGAGCGCAGGACAGGCCTCTCGCTGGGACTCCCTGCTGGATTGGACGGAGCACTCGCTCGAGGACCTGCCCGGATCGCGCCGGCTCGAGTACGCGGTGGAACGGTCGGGCCTCCGGCTGCGCCTCGGCCACGTGCCGTACATCGGAGGCTTCGCCGCGTTCTTCCTCGGCGTCGTCGGAACCATCTTGGGTGCCGGGCCGTTCTCGACGATCCTCTTGATGCTGGTCGGCGTCGCCTCGCCGTTGCTCGTCTTGTGGCTCGCCTCTCAGCGGCGGACAAAGGCGTTCGACCGCCAGCTGCCAGACGTCCTCGCGACGATCGCATCGACGCTCCGCGCCGGACACGGCCTTCGAACGGCGCTCCGCGGCGTCGCGGACGACGGCTCGCCGCCGGCGTCGCAGGAGCTCACTCGCGTCCTCGGCGAGGAACGGCTCGGACGGCCGCTCGACCAGGCGATCGCCGCCATGTGCAAGCGCATCGGCTCCGAGGACCTCGAGTACGTCGCGACCGCGATCAACGTCCAATCGCAGACCGGCGGCTCCCTTGCGACGCTCTTCGACACCCTCTCGGAGACGGTTCGCGAGCGCCAGCGGCACGCGAGAAAGGTCCGCGCGCTGACCTCGATGGGCCGCATGTCCGCGACCGTTCTCATCTGTCTGCCGATCGGCCTGGCGACGCTGATGACGCTGATCAGTCCGTCGTACATGAGACCCCTGTTCACGACCTCCGGAGGGCACATCTTGATCGCGTTCTGTCTCACGTCGATGGCGCTCGGAGCCCTCGTCCTGAAACGCATCGTGAGCGTGAGGTACTAGGGCGATGATCATCATCCTCATCGCCGGGCTTCTGTCCCTCGCGCTGTTCGGGCACCAACTCGTGCGCCCGAGCTCGGCCGCGGAGCGCGACCGTCGCGCCGCCCTGCACAGGGTCCGCTCACTCACCGGGGGCGGCGCGATCGCCGAGACCGTCAGGGAGTCGGTGCTGCTGGCTCGCATCCCGGGCTGGCTGGCGGGCGTCCACAAGAAGCTGTGGCCCAGGGTGTCGGAGGACGACATCACGACGAAGCTTCTTCGCGCGGGCGCGTCGCGCCGGCTCACGGCGGAGTACTTCATGGCGGCGCGCGTCGGTCTCACCACGCTCGGGCTGCTCGCAGGATTCACCTTCGCGCACGGCGCGGGCCGCATTCTCCTGGCAATCGTGTTCGCGGCCGGCGGCATCCTCCTGCCCGGCTTCTTCCTGAGCAAGGCAGCGACCCGCCGCGCAGAGCGGATCGATTCCGAGCTGCCCCATTTCGTGGATCAGCTCGCGCTCACCATCGAGGCGGGAATGAGCTTCGACGCCGGGCTCAACTACCTGGTCGAGGCCAGCGACGGTGCGTTGCCGGAGGAGATGCGGCGCGTCCTCACCGAGCTGCGCGTCGGCGAGTCCCGCCGGTCGGCGATGCGCAGCTTCGCGTTGCGCGTCGGGAGTGAGGAGACGATGGCATTCGCGAACGCGGTGCTCACGTCGGATCAGCTGGGATCGCCGCTCGCAGGCATCCTCCGTGCGCAGGCTGCCGATCTCCGACACCGCCGGCAGATGCACGCCGAGGAACGTGCACAGAAGACGCCGGTGAAGATGCTGTTCCCGATGGTGATCTTCATCCTGCCGGTGATGTTCGCGGTGATCCTCGGTCCAGCGTTCCTCGGGCCGCATGGCATCCTTTGACGTCCCGGTACGGCGTGACGCTCCGCCCGTGATGCGCGCCGTTGGCGCGGTGCTCTCTCGCGCCGTGCTCGTCGGGCTGTTCGCGGCGTTCGCGTGGTCGAACTTCGCGCACTGGCGCTCCACGGGCCAGCCGTCCGGTCTGGGCACGACGGTGCTCGAGGGGTGGGTCGCGCTCCTGTTCCTGGTTCGTCGGTCAACGCAGTCCGTCAGTAGCAGACGGCTCGCCTGGGTCGCCGCGCCGATCGGGAGCTTCGCGATGCTGTTCGCACGGCCTGCCGGCGGCGGCTTGCCGCATCTGGCCTGCGAGGTCCTCCAGCTCGTCGGCGTGCTCGTCGCGCTGGTCAGTCTCGGCGTGCTCGGTCGTTCCTTCGGGCTCGTCGCAGCCAACCGTGGCGTGAAGACGGGCGGGCCGTACGGCTTCGTCCGTCACCCGGCGTACACGGGGTACCTCATCAGCTACCTCGGCTACGTCCTCGAGAACCCGTCGCTTCCCAACGCGGCGCTGCTCGTGCTCGGGACCGCGTTCCAGCTCGTTCGGATCAGCGAGGAGGAGCAGGTGCTCGCGCGGG
>OEKB01000034.1_pt3 | contig 14422 bp, 17 predicted proteins | sample 1503171 | NCBI WGS metagenome assembly OEKB01 (sample SAMEA104379580, study PRJEB20068) | metagenome | isolation source: 1998
TTCGGCTGATTTGGCCATCGATCCTCCATTCGTAGAAGCGCACGGGCCGCCGCTCGGCGCCTCTCGAGAATGGACGGTCAGAGGTGAACCGGCAATGACTGGAGCGACGAAATCGTTGTCCGATCGTCCGGCGTTGTACGCGAATGTCGCCGATCAGCCACTCCGCCTGGCACGGCTTGCCCCGCTCGGTGCAGGCCCGTGCGTGGATGACGTGGTGCCCCGCGAGGCCCGGCGAGCTCGTCCCGTGACTGCTCGGACGTCGGCCCGACCGTGAGCACGTGCCGACTAGACGGCACGCCGGGACGGCCGGGCGGGTGCGGTCCGCATCGTCTGACTGCGTTCCGCGAAACGAGTCGTGAAGGAGTCGACGCGCCGCCGTTGCACGAGTGCCGACCCGAAGAAGAAGACGGCCGCGCCGACGAGGCAGAGCACAGCGGACGCGAGACCGACGCTGACCCACATCGCGACGAACCCGAAGCCGATCAGCGCGGCGAAGTACCTACCGAACAGGCTGTTCAACTGAGAGGACCTCCTCGGAGACAGGGAGAGAACGCGGAACGCACTGTTCGCGTTCGTCGCCCGACTCCCTACTTCCGCCGCGCAGGAGTCGAGTGCCGGCCGGTGAAGAGCGAGTCGTGCGCGGGACGCGAGCAGTCGCTTCGGCATGGCCGTCGGCCGGGCGCGAGCCCGACCGTCCGACCGCGACACTGCCTCGACAGCGCAGTGCCGACCGGACGCAGACCTGGATCCTCGTGGCCTCGGCCTTCGTTCTGGGCCTCGTCCTCGGCGCTTCAGCGCTCATCGGGTTCTGGCGCACGAGCACACGCCAGAGCGATCGCGCCGACGCCGCCCGCGCCGTGGCTCTTCGTGAAGCGAATGGCCGCTCGGCGACGCTGACGAGCCAGCTCCGCCGGATGAAAGCAGACCTCGCCGCGGCGGTCACACAGAGGAAGCAGACCAGAGCCGAGCTCCGGAACGCCCTGCGGCGGGCAACGCTCTCTGCCCAAGCAGCGAGCAACGACCGCGCCAGGCTCTCCGGGATGCTGCACGATGCCTCGACAGTCAAGTCGTATGTGGCCGCTCTCGACGCCTACCTCAGAGCGACGCCGAGTCAGTCGCTCGACAGCGCCTTCCTCCGCTCGCAGCTGTCATACCTGTCCGCTGCGGCTGAGCGCCTCCAAAAGCGTTAGCCAGCGGCGCTCTCGGCGTCGCCGAGAATCCCCGGTCGCGTCCGCAGATGATGGACGGTCTTGCCGCCGGAGCAGATGCAACTGCCCCGCTTGTCCGATCAACTGGCTCCGTCCCTCGAAGAGATCGGGACGGTGGCGATGCTCGGGCACGGGACTCCTCCGCGTCGTTCGTCGTCCGCAGAAAGGTACGCCGACGGACTCAGCGTCGGTGCTCTACGTCATGGTCGACAGCGTCGAGGCGACGGTCGACGCGGTCGTCGCCAACGGCGGCGAGATCGTGCAGCCGATCGGCGCCGACGCGCCCGAGATCACCGCGCGATTTCGCGATCCCGGCGGGAACGTTGTCGGGCTCTACCAGGAACCCAGGGCGTAGGTCGACGCGGGATCAGCCTGGCGGCGGCGGCAACGCACCGACCTGCTGCAACACGTGCGCGACGTCGACGACGGACCAGTATTCGACGATCTTTCCGCTCCGCACCCGATGGATCGCGATGCCTTCGGTCTCGATCTCGTTGTTCGTCGCCGGGATGCCGAAGAGCTCGCCCGCATGCACACCCTGGCCGAAGACATGGCTGACGACGAGATCGCCTTCGCCAACCTGCATCCTGATCTCGTGCCGACCCGGTGTCGCCTGTCGAAAGATCTCTGCTGCCTCCTTCACTCCTTCGCGATCGAGTGACACGCCCGGCAGGGGCGGATTGTGTGCCACGAAGTCTTCCGACAGAAACTCGTCGATCACGCTCCAGTCACTCGAGTCGTTGTTGTCGATCGCCTCGATGTAGCGGCGAATCAGCGCCTTGTTCTCCTCGCTCGCCATGGCGTCCTCCGTCCCCTCGATCACAGCCGGACGGGGAGGATAAGCGCTCCCGGTAGCCTCGGTTGCGGCGAAACATCGCACGGGAGGAGCCAGGCGTGCGGAAGCCGCTTGTCGTCGGACTCGCTGTCGTTCTCACAGGCTGCTCGTCGGGCGCGCGGACGGTCGACTCGACGCTCCAGCGCACCTACGTCGACCGAGGCGGGAGCGGAGTCTTGGAGTCCGGACCTGGCGAGCCGGCGGTCGAGCGAACGGACCTCAGCCCGCGCGCACGGGTGACGCACACGCTCGCGCTCTTCGCCCAGTTCACGGACGCACACGTCACCGACGAAGAATCTCCCGCGCGCGTGGAGTGGCTCGACCGGCTCGGCGCGCCGTTCACGTCCGCCTTCCGGCCACAGGAGGCGTTGACGACCAAGGTACTCGACGCCGCGGTCGTCGCGCTCGACCGGCTCGGACCGCAGGCGGTCGTCGAGACCGGGGATCTGATCGACAACGACCAGCAGAACGAGCTGGAGCAGGCGCTCGCCGTCCTGCGCGGTGGCCGCGTCGATCCGAACAGCGGCGCCGCGGGCTACGAGGGCGTCCAGGCGGCGTCCGATCCGGACCCGTTCTACTACCGGCCCGACGTCGACCCACCCCAGCATCCCGGTCTGCTCGCGGAGGCCGAGCGCTCGTTCACCTCGCCGGGCCTGCACGCACCCTGGTTTCCGGTGCTCGGCAACCACGACGTGCTGGTCCAGGGGAACGTCCCGCCGTCGGCCACGACGAACGCGATCGCGACGGGAGCGCGCAAGCTCGTTCGATTCGACCGCGCCGCCGTCGCTGCGGCGCGCGCCGGGAACCTCGGCGCGATTCGGGCGCTGCTCTCCCGAGGCATCCCTGGATCGACGATGCGCGTCAGCGCGGATCCCGGTCGGCACGAGCTGTCGGCCGCGGAGGTCGTGCGGCAGCTCCGGCAGGCGAGCGCCGCCCCGAAGAGCGGCGGTCAGTTGCTCGACTACACGTTCGACCTCGGCGCGAGCGTGCGCGGGATCGTCCTGGACACCATCCGCCGGAGCGGCGGCGCAGGCGGCGTGTTCCGCCCCTCCCAGGCCCTCTGGCTGCGCCGCGAGCTGGCGCAGGCAGGTCGGCGGTGGGTCGTCGTCTTCTCGCACAGCCCCTTGACAACGGCGGTCGGAGGCGAACGGGCGCTGGCGTTGCTCGACCGGGATCCGTACGTCTTGGCCGCGATCAACGGGGACACACACCGAAACTCGATCACGCCCCGGCACGCCTCAGCCGGCGGCTACTGGCTCATCTCGACATCGTCGCTCGTCGACTATCCGCAGCAGGTCCGCGCGTTCCGCGTCGCGCAGACGACGAAAGGACACGTCGTCCTGCAGACGTGGATGCTGAACACCGATCCAGGAGTGAAGCTCGCCGTCATCTCCCGCGACCTGGCGTACCTCGACTTCCAGGGCGGGAGGCCGCAGGGATTCGCGGGCACGCGCGCCGACCGCAACGCGAACCTCTACCGCTGACGCCTCATTCCTCTCGGAGCGGCACGACGATTGCATCGGCGGTCGCGCTTCGCGTCGCCCAGGCGGCCGCAACCGCAGTCGCAACTGCGATGCCGAGCAGGACGAGCAGGATCGGCTGCGCCCCGGCCGCCAGCGACAGCGTCACGTAGGAGACGGCGAGGTGCGCGACGGTCGGGCCGAGGAGGAAGCGCTCCGCGCCGATACCGATCGGAGCCGCGAACGCCGCCACGAGCAGTGCCGCACCCGCGAACAACGCGAACACCTGCGAGCGACTGGCGCCGACCGCTCGCACGATCGCCACCGCCCGGCGCCGCTCGCGAGCGATCAGCGCGAGCATCTGCGCGAGCGCGTACACGCACACGACCCCGTCCAGGAACGCGACGCTGCGGAGCAAGGCGGCGAGCACGCGCAAGAACGAGGTGCGCCCGACCGAGCCGACGCCGCTGTCCTGCGCGATACCACCGGTCTTCTCCGCCCTGGCTCCGCGGCTGAGCAGGATGTTGCGCACCCGGTCGAGCTCGTCCGGGGAACGAAGCTTCACGGCGATCTCGGAGCCCACCGACGGCATCGCTGCGAGCAGCCTCGGCGCCTGCACGTAGGCGACGAGCCCCTCGTTGCGGAGGGCGTCGACGATTCCGACGACGCGGAAGCGCGCCTCGCGTCCGGACGGCAGCTGCGTCGCCAGCGTCGCTCCGACGTGGAGATCGAGTGCCTGCGCAAGCCCGAGCCCGACGTCCGCCTCGCCGCTCGTCCGCACGCGCCGGCCTTGCGAGAGCGGCGGCGCCTCGTACCGCGCCACGTCTCCCGAGAAGGCGACGAGCCGAAACGACTCGCCCAGATCGAAGGAGTCAGCCGCGTCCGTCTCGTACCGCATCGCCGCCGACTGCACGCCGCGAACGCGCCGGACGTCGCCGATCGACGCCGCCCACAAAGGGACGGTGAGCTCGTAGCGCGTCCCGAGCGTCTGGGCATTCCGCTCGAGCCCGCGGAGGGTGCTCGCGATCGCGAGGATCAGCAGGATCACTGCCGTGGATGCCGACAGCACGGCGACGAGCGCCGCGGTGCGGAACGGTCGCGCGAGCGCGAGCCGGGCGCCGAATCCCGCGAGCGCCGGAAGCGGGAGGCGACGCGGTGCACCGACGACGTCGCCGCCGCGAAGCGAGTCGACCACCGATGCGCGCGCCGACCTCCACGCCGGAATCCACGTCGCGGCGGCGACGAGGCCCACGATCGTGAGCCAGCAGCCGGTGAGAAGCGCCAGCATCGTCCCGCCCGGCGGCGTCAGCTCGTTCAACACGCCGAGCAAGCGGCGAGTCGGTCCGTTCACGACGAGCCACCCGAGGAGAAGCCCCGCCGCGGCCGCGGGAGCGGTGAGCGCCGCCGTTTCGAGCGCGTAGCCGCCTGCAACCGCGTGGGGTGATGCGCCGAGCGCCCGCAGGATGCCGATCGCCTCCCGCCGCCGTTGGATCTCGGTGGCCGCGGACGCGGCGAGCATGACGCCGGCGGCAGCGAGCGCGATCAGCGAGAACGCGACGAGGAGCGCGATCACGAGCCCGGCGGCGCGGCCGATCACGTGCCGGTACCCGCTGCGGGTGATGAAGCGGAGATCCTGGAGGCCAAAACTCGCAGCACGCGCCTGCGTGAGCGTGACATCGAGCTGCGCAGGATCGTTCACCCAGAGCAGCACCTCGTCGACGTCGGGGCCCGCACCCGTCATCCGCCGAGCCGTGTCGTAGGACGCATACAGCTGTGGCGACCGAATCAGCGGATACGCGACGGTGCCGGGCGTGACCGCGACGCCGACGATGCGCGCGGACACGGTCCCGCTCGGTCCGTCCAACGCAAGGGACTGTCCCGGCCGCAGATTCCAGCTTCGTGCGAGCCCCCGCTCGAGCACGATCTCGCCGTCTCCCGCGACGTCGCGCCCAGACGTGACAACGTAGCCCCGCGGGCCGTCGCCGCGGACGCCGTCCACCACTGCGTCGGCGTAGTTGCCCCCGTCCTGGATGCGAACCCCGTTTGCCTCGAATCGGTACGACGCGGCGCGGATGTTCGCCAGCGCCTGAACCCGGGACGCGACGAGCGACAGCGGCTGCTCTGCGAACCGAGCCGTGATGTCCGGCATGTGCGCCGTGGCGGCAGAACGGTCGAAGGCGGTGGCGAGCGCGAAGACGATCGTCGCCGCCGCGGCGATCATCGCGCTCGCTGCGGCAACCCCACCCGCGGTCAGGATCGCCCGCGCTCGATCGCGCCGCAGACGCGCAAGACCGTGACGGAGGACGGCTCTCACGCGACGAGGCGCCCGGCCGCCAGTCGCAGGACCCGGTTGGCCAGGGCGGTCGCGGCCGGATCGTGCGTGACGAGTAGGACGGCACGGCCCGAGTCGGCGACGCGCCGGAGCAGGTCGAGCACGACCGCCCCTGACTCTTCGTCGAGATTTCCCGTCGGCTCGTCCGCGAGCACGAGCGAGGGGTCGTTGACCAGCGCGCGGGCGACCGCGAGCCGCTGCTGCTCCCCGCCGGAGAGCTCGGTCGGGAGCCGTCGCGCCACATCGCCGAGGCCGAGGCGGTCGATCAGCTCCCGGGCGCGTGGAGCGGCCTCGAGGCCGTCGCGTGCGAGCCGCGCGGGCAGGAGCACGTTCTCGACTCCGGTCAGCTCCGGCAGCAGGTGAAACGCCTGGAAGACGAACCCGACGTGCTGCCGCCGCACCGCGGTGAGCCCGCGCTCGTCGAGCCGCTCGAGGCGCATGCCGTCGAGCTCGATCGTCCCCGCGTCCGCGCGGTCGAGGCCGCCGAGGACGTGCAGCAGCGTCGACTTCCCCGAGCCCGACCGCCCGACCACGGCCACGAACTCGCCGCGCGCGACGTCCAGATCCGCACCGTCGAGCACGCGGACCGCGCCGTGGCCGCCACCGTAGGTCTTGGCAAGCCCGCGCGCGCGGACGAGTGGCGACCCCACCGCTCCAGGATAGGCCGACGCGCGAGCGGGTTGTCGAACGACCCGTCGAGTCGCCCGCTAGGCTAGCCCTTCCCCCGAGAAACGAGATCGTCCGGATGTTCTGGGGTCAGCGGAGTCGCACAGCCGTTGGTCGGCCGCGTTCGCGTGTCCGCGGAATCTTCACGGGGAGATGGGTCTCGGTGCGGCGGCGACGTCGCGTGGGGTCGGTCGCCGCGCTCCGCGTTCGCCCCCGTGCGATCGTCGAGCCGATCTCGTCGGCCGAGCGTGACTTCTTTCACCAGCCCGCCTTCTACGTCCGGCTGGGTGCGCTCGGCCTCGTCGCGATGACGCTGTTCGCGATCCTCCTGCTGAGGTTGTGGTCGCTGCAGCTGATCCAGGGGAAGCGCTATGCACACGTCGCGCAAGAGCAGTCGTATCGAACGGTGCACTTTCCGACTGCGCGCGGCCCCATTGTCGATCGTTCCGGACGGCTCCTCGTGGGGACGACCGGGAGGCTCGCCGTGACAGCCGACGCGGCGACGCTCGGTGAGGTCGACGCGAAAGGACGATGGCGGCCAACGCCGCGTGGGCTTGCGCGTCTCCGACAACTCGGTCGCCTCGCAGACGTGCCGACCTGGAAGCTCGTCTTCAGGGTGCGACACAGCCTGAAGCGAGCGCCGTTCTCACCCGTCGTCGTCGTCCCTCGAGCATCTCGCGCGCTCGCGTTCTACCTCGACGAACGCGCGCCCTCGTTCCGCGGCCTCGACGTGACCGTCCTCCCGCAGAGGTGGTACGCGGACGGCGCGTTCGGCAGCGAGTTCCTCGGGCTGCTCGGCGAGGTCAACCCCGCCGAGCTGCACCAGCGACGGTACCGCGCGACGCAGCCGGGCCAGATCGTCGGCCAGTCGGGAGTCGAGGCTGCGTACGAGCGTGTGCTCGACCGCGGGCTCACCACGGCGCGCGTGCCGGTGGACGCGAGCGGCAGGATCGTCGGTCCTCTGCGCTACGTGCCGTCGCGACGTGGCGGTCGCGCGCTCGAGCTGACGATCCAGGCGCCGCTGCAGCGCGCGGCCGAGCGCGCGATCCGCGACGGGATTGCGTTCGCTCATCGAGCCGGCCATACCGACGCGGACGCCGGCGCGGCGGTCGTCATGAACCCCCGCGACGGATCGATCTACGCGCTCGCGAGCTACCCGGACTTCGACCAGCGTCGAGCGGCCACCGACCCCGGCTACTTCCAGGGCCTCTTCCACGCGCCCGGGACGCCGCTCCTGAACCGCGCGACGCAGGGCCTGTATCCCACCGGATCGACCTTCAAGCCGATCGTGGCCGAAGCCGCGCTCGCGAGCGGACTGATCACGCCCTCGTCGACGCTTCCGTGCACGGGATCGCTGACCGTCGGGAACATCGTCTTCCACAACGTCGAGCCCGCGATCAACGCGACGTTGAACCTCGATCAGGCGCTCGAGATCTCGTGCGACACGTGGTTCTACCGGCTGGGCACCATGTTCTACGCACGTCAGGTGGCGAGCGGCGCGCTCGACATGCAGCGGTGGGCGTCCATGTTGGGACTTGGCCACCCGACCGGCATCGACGTGCCCGGCGAGTACGGCGGCGTCGTCCCGACACCCGCGTGGCTGCGGAGGACGTTTCACGACCCCGCGCAACGGATCTGGTACGAGGGCTACTCGGTCAACCTCTCGATCGGCCAGGGCTACCTCGCCGTGACGCCGCTGCAACTGGCCGTCGCGTACTCGGCGCTCGCGAACGGCGGGACGGTCGTGCGTCCGCACGTCGGCCGCGCGATCCTGTCTGCTCGCGGAACCATCGCCCGCCCGTTGCGGTTCCCACCGCGCCGCCGCCTGCACCTGACCGACGTCGACACAATCCGCCAGGGCCTCTTCGACGCGGCCCATGCGTCCGGCGGGACGTCAGCAGCCGTCTTCGGCTCGTTCCCGGTCCCGGTCGCGGGCAAGACGGGGACCGCGCAAACGCCGAGCGGGAGCGACCACTCGTGGTACGCGTCCTGGGCGCCCGCGAACAATCCGCGCGTCGTCGTCGTCGTGCTGATCGAGCACGGCGGATTCGGCGTCGAGGCGGCCGCGCCCGCGGCCCGTGAGATCTACTCGTCGTTCTTCCACGTGCACTGAGAAACGTCAGGCGCGCGTGGAGAAACCGAGGTCGAGGAGCGGCCGTGCGTCGTCGTAGACGTCGCGGTCGTCGAGGAGGACGGCGACGATCGTCCGTCCGTGCCGCGTGGCCGATGCGACGAGGCAATGGCCGGCCACGGTCGTCCACCCCGTCTTGACACCGTCGGCGCCACGGTACCTCCCGAGCAGCGCGTTCTTGTTCACGTAGACCTTCTCGTAGGTCGGCGGCGACCACGGGACATGAACGATGCGGGTGCGGACGATGCGACGGAAGCGCGCGTCTCGCAGCGCGTAGCGCGTCAGCGCGGCGAGATCCCAGGCGCTCGAGTAGTTCTGGGAGTCGATCACGCCGCTCGGCGTCGAAAAGTGCGTGTCGGCGAGCCCCAGCGCCCGCGCCTCCTCGTTCATCAGGCGGACGAACCCGGCCCTGCTACCCGCGGCCGCAATCGCCAGCGCGAGCGCGTCGTCATTGCCCGAATACATCAGCAGGCCGTCGAACAGCTTCCAGGCCCGCACGCGCTCGCGCGGCCGCAGGCCTTCCTTGACGAGCGGAACGCGTGTCGCCAGTGGGTTGACGGTGACGACGTCGTTCGGCCGCAGGCGCTGCAGCGCCAGCACCGCGGTCATGATCTTCGTCGTCGAGGCGATCGCGACTCGCCGATGCGCGTGGCGTGACCAGAGCACGCGTCCACTCCGTGTATCGACCACGATCGCAGCGCGCGCCGCGACCGGGGGCGCGAGCAGCCGTGCAGTGGGAAGCGGGCCGACGAGTGACGCGAAGATCCTCGGTTGCACGGCGCGCTCTGCCGGCGATGCGTGCGCTTTTGCAGGCGGCGGTTTCGCCGGCGCACGCGGGGCGGTCGCCGCGTGGCTCTTCTCGTGTAGCCGCAGCACGAACGGCGTCACGGCGCCGGCTGCTGCCGCGACGACGAGCAGCACTGCCCATCGCCCGAATCGTCTCCGCCGCCGACGAACAACCGGCGTCAGGACGCGGCTCGGCACCCGCGGAGGCCCTGCGACCACGGCGCGACGCTAGCACTCGCGGCCGCGGTCCTTCGAGCGACGACGAGTTCGCTACGTGCCGAGCTCGAGCTTGCGCGCCCAGCGGAGCCAGCCGGCGAAGAGCTTCGGATCGACGTCGGCCGCGTCTCGCAGCTTCGCGTGCGCCATCGCGTCGCCCGACGTCTCCGGGTGTCCCGAAGGATCGTCGATCGACGCGCGTACTTCGCCACAGCTCCTCCTCGTGCCACAGCATAGGATCGCGCGCGAGGCTCTGGTGGGCGTCCGTCGACTCGAGCACATTCCCGGCTTCAACATCGACCGCGTCGCAGCGGCGGCGGGCGACGACCCCGACGTGCTGCGGATGGAGAACCTCGACACGGACGTCGCGCCGCCGGCTGCTGCGATGGAGGCGACCCGCGCCGCGATCGGCGAGGACGACGCGAACAGCTGGCTCCCGTTTACCGGCCGCGACGACCTCAAGGACGCAGTGGCGACGTTCATCGAGCGCCGGGGCGGCCCGCGCTACGACGGGCGGCGCGAGATCGTCATCACCTGCGGCGAGGGCGACGCGATGCTCGACGCGCTCTTCTGCCTGACCGATCCCGGAGACGAGGTCGTCCTCACCGACCCGACCTACGCGGGGATGCTCAACCGCACACGTCTCGTCGGGGCCGTTCCGCAACTCGTGCCGCTGGTCGTCCGCGACGGCGAGTGGCGGCTCGACCTGGCTGCGCTGCGGGCGGCCGTGAGTGACCGCACGCGGGTCGTCTTCGTCAACAACGCGTCGTTCCCGTCGGGCTGGGTTGCAAGCGACGAGGAGTGGGATGCGATCGCGTCGGTGTGCCGCGATCGCGACCTGTGGCTCCTCTACTGGGCGGGATTCGAGGGCGTTCTGTTCGACGGCCGGGCAATCCGTCATCCGGCCGCGCTCGACGGGATGCGCGACCGCACGGTCACGATCGGCTGCCCCACGCTCGAGCAGCGGATGATCGCGTGGAGGATCGGTTGGGTCGTCGCACCGGGAGAGCTCGTCAACGACGTCTCACGTGTCCACATCTACAACGGCCTCGTCCCGAGCGGGTTCAACCAGATCGGCACGCACGCGGCGCTCACCCTGGACGACGACGGGCTCGCGGCGGCGAACGCCGAGTGGCAACTGCGGCGCGACGAGACGCTCCGCCAGCTCGACGGCCTTCCCACCGTCCGTCCCGCGGGAACCTGGTCGCTGCTCCTCGACGTCGCCGCGCTCGGTCTCGACTGCGTGGAGGTCTCCGACCGCTTGCTCGAGCAGAAGGTCGCGGCGACGCCGATGCGCGGCTGGGGAGGCGAGGTCGCCGATCGACATGTCCGCTTCGTGTTCAGCAACGAGCCGGTCGACCGGCTTGCCGTCCTCGGAGAGCGGGTGCGAACAGCGCTCGCGGCCGCCGGCTACGAAGGGTGATCGGCGAGAACGGGCTGCCAGCGCTCGTGCAGCGGTACCTCGATCGCGTCGTGCCGGACTGCGAAGTCGCTCCACGGCAGGTGGTGCTCACGCAGACGGGCGAGCTGCGCTTGAAGCAGGACGCTCGCTGGCTCCGGTTCACCGCAACGCAGGAAACCGCCGTGCACGAGGTTGGATTCTCGTGGCGAGCGCGGGTCCGGGTGTTGCCGCTCGTCTCAGTGCACGTGAGCGACCGGCACGCGGCCGGTGAGGGCTCGAACGAGGTGCGCGTGATCGGACGCATCCCGCTGATGCGCGAGTCCGGGCCCTACGTCTCCGAGGGATCCGCGCTCCGATACCTCGCCGAGCTGCCATGGACGCCGTACGCGATGGCCGCGAACCACCACCTGGAGTGGCACGCGCTCGATGCAGAGACCGTCGAGGTCGCGACGCAGGCGGAAACAGCACGCGCGTCCCTTCAGCTGCGGTTCGACGCCGAGCCGCGGATCGTCGACGCGTGGTCGGAAGGCAGGCCGCACAAGGAGGGCGGCACGTTTATCCGCCGACGGTGGGGTGGTGTCTACAGCGACTACGGCGTCGTGGGGGGGATCGAGATCCCGAAGCGCGCTGAGGTCAGCTGGGACTTGCCCGAGGGCCGCTTCCCCTGGTTTCGCTGCACGATCACGTCGCTGGACGTGCGCACCTAGCGCATCAACTCGTCGCCCCGGCGATCGGGGACTCTCCCACCATCGCCGGCAACTCTGTGCGCAGGATCTCGGCCGCGTCGCTGACGATCCGTCGGACGACGTCTCCCGCCGGCTCGACCGAGTCGATCAGCCCTGCCGACTGGCCGATCCACATCAGCGTGTACTCGAGGTCACCTTCCTGCTCGGCCTGCTCGAGCTTCTCCCACACCTCTGCGCGCCGCCTCCGCAACTCCGGCTCGCGGCCGAGCCACTCCTCGATGAACCGCGTCCGCAAGACGCGTGCCCACGCTCCCGGCCAGTCGCGTCCGCTGAGCGAGTCGGAAACCGTCGTCGCGACCGTGTCGTGACCGTCACTCGCGACGACTGCATCCTTGTAGTACCCGTCCACCGGGGCCTCGTCGGTCGCCAGGAACCGCGTCCCGAGCAGCACACCCGAACCGCCGAGGGCAAGCGCCGCCGCGAGTCCCGCCCCGTCCGCGAACCCACCGGCCGCGAGGACCGGGACCGGCGCGACGGCCTTCGCGACCTGTCGGACGATCACGGTCGTGCCCATCATCCCGATGTGTCCGCCGCCCTCGTTCCCCTGGGCGACGATCGCGTCGGCGCCCGCTTCGACGGCCCGCTCGGCGTCCGCGAGTGTCTGCACCATGTGCATCGTCTTCGCGCCGGTGTCGTGTGCTCTCGCGAAGATCGCGGTCAGATCCTGATCGTCCCTCGGCCAGGCGGTGGAGAGCACAGCGGGCTGCTCGTCGAGCACGTCTTCGAGCAGATGCTCGTTGGCGAAGAGCAGGAGGTTGATTCCGACCGGCTTCGCCGTGATCGCCCGTGCGCGCTGCATCATCGCGCGGACGTCGTCGGCACCGACGAACGACGCACCAATCACGCCGAGACCACCAGCTTCGGAGACAGCCCCGGCGAGGTCGCCGTCCGTCGCGCCTCCGCCCATCCCCGCAGAGACCACGGGATGCTCGACGCCGAGCAGTTCGGTGAACGGAGTGCGGATCATCCGCGCGACCATCCTCTCCCAGTGGGCGGTGCGCGCCAAGGGCGATCAGCCGATCGACTCGTAGTGGTGGAGAAACGATTCATCGATCAACTGCTCGACGCGCTCGTCCGGCATGACCGGGCTCTCCCAGTCCTCGCCGGTCATGCTCTTCATCGCGTCCAGGTCTTCCCAGATCGTGATCATCGTCAGCTCCTCGCCGGTGGAGCCCGCGCCCCGGCCGAGGAATCGGGCCACGAGGCCCGACTGGCGCTCGACGAACGGCAGTGAGACCTCCTCGGCCAGACGCGTCAGCTCATCGGCCGCTCCCGGCTTCGGGCGGGCGCGGAATACGCGAATGATCATGCGCCACCTCCACTTGCGGGCTCCGACCTCCAGACCTCGTAGAATTGTGGGCGGGGGTCGATGGACGACCGAAACCTTGCCAAGCAGCTCGCACTGCTCGCAACCGACGTCGACTCGCTCGAGAAGACGGTTGCGCAGGCTGAGCAGAAGCTGGCCGCAGAACGGTCACGACTCGCCCGGGCAGAGGGCGAGATCGACGGCCTGCGTGAACAGCTCGGCCATGCACGGGAACGCGCGAAGGTGGCAGAGCGCGAGCTCGCGCAACTCGCTGCGGCGAGCGACGGCGCGTCCCAGGCATCAGAAGCCCGCGAGCGCGAGCTACGCATGCGGCTCGAGCAGACACAGTCGTGGAACGAGCAGCTGCAGGAGCGCCTGGAGCACAAGGAGCGCCAACGCCAGGCTCTGGAGTCGAACCTGCGTGAGGTGATGGAGAACCTGCGGAATGCCGCCCGAGAGGCCCGCGGGAGCGAAGCCGCGGATCCGGAGGAGCAGCCGACGCTCATCCGCGAAGACCGCCGAGCCTAACGCTCGTCGAAGATCCGGCGCACAACGGGCGGACGCCGCTCGTGCACGAAGCCAGGGGCACCGCCGTTAGGCAGTCGAGCTCGAGCGGGTGGAAGTCGAGCTGGCAGCCGTTCGCGTCGCGAAGGACGTAGGCGGCCGGCCAGTGATCCTCGTCGACGCGACGGAACTCAGGGAAAATCGTCGGAAGGCGCGCGAGATCCACTGCGCGGATTGCGAAGTCGAGATCGTCGTGGGCCGCGTCTCGTTCGAGCAGCGCGTCGACGCCCAAGCCGCCGTCGATCCACCCTTCGACCCCGGCGGCGTGGAGGCGGTCGAGAACGGAGAGCACGTCAGCCGCGGTCATCAGCGAAGAGTCTCGCCACATGCTCGCGCAGCTCGGGAACCTTGCGACTTCCGGGCGTAGCATCCCGCTGAAGCCCGGAATGCCGCTGCAGAATCGCGTCACGCCGCTCGGCGAGCTCGTCGCGGATCCAGCGCGAGGCCTCGTCTACGGGAATCGCGGCTGCCTCCACGACGAGACCGGTCGCATCCGCCGTCGCTTCAACGGCAAGCGCTGGATCGCCTGCCGGCTCGAATTCCGCGGGTGGCGACGCGGGCCGCTGATGCAGCCCGGCCGCTTCACGGAACTGTTCTTCCTCGACGAAGCGACCGCGTTCGCAGCCGGCCATCGCCCGTGCGCCCTCTGCCGCCGCGAAGACTATGTCCGGTTCTGCGCGATCTGGCGCGAGTCCCACGCGGACCAGGTTGGAGCCGATGCGATCGACGCACAGCTCCACACCTGTCTCTTATACACATCTCCGAGCCCA
>OEKB01000098.1_pt1 | contig 14172 bp, 13 predicted proteins | sample 1503171 | NCBI WGS metagenome assembly OEKB01 (sample SAMEA104379580, study PRJEB20068) | metagenome | isolation source: 1998
CTTGCACAATCGGACCCCACGAAGTCGTCATGTTCCGCGAGGCGGAACGGACTTCGGCCGGGTATGGAGCCAACGGGACTCGAACCCGTGACCTTCTGGCTGCCAGCCAGACGCTCTCCCAACTGAGCTATGGCCCCCTGGGTCGCGTCAGTCTAGCCGTCGTTGAGCCCAACAGCAGGGACTGACCCGATGAGTCAGACCCTCGAAACGGGGTCGGCGGTCGCGGCGACAGTGCCGTCTTGCGAGGAAGCCTTCGGCGACGAGTCGCGCGTAGCGGCCGCGCTGCGCGCCGCCGCGGAGTGCGCCAGTAAGGCCCGCCGCTCGCGCCCATCGGCGCGCGCGACGGGCGCTCTTACGCTGTCGCGGCTTCGACCTCGACGCTGGGTACGTCTCCCCACAGGTCCTCGAGCCGGTAGTACGCACGCGCCTGGGGTGTGAAGACGTGCAGCACGACGTCGAGGTAGTCGGCGACGATCCAGCTCGCCTCCCGCTGGCCGTCCACGGATGCGGGCAGCAGACGCGCGTCGCGCTTCAGCTGCTGGTGCACCTCGTCGTAGATCGCAACGGCCTGCCGCGGATTCTGCCCCGTGCAGATGACGAAGAAGTCGGTGTACGAGCAGGCTGGCCGCATGTCGAGGATCACCACGTCCTGCGCCAGCTTGTCCTGGGCGATGCCGGCGATACGGCGTGCTTGTTCGAGGGGCGTCAGCGGGTCGTCAGATCCTTTCCGTGAGGCGTCAGTCTAGCGACCGCTTTCGCCGTCACCCTCGGCTCGGTTCTTGGTGGCCGTTCGGGCCGGCACGTAGACGCCGGCGAAGCCCGGCATCTCCTCTCAAGCGGCACCGTCGAGCGGCGCCGCAGGTTCCGTCGCAGTGGAACCGCGATAGAGGCCGAGCTCCGAGATGAGATCGGCGACGGCGGGCGGGACGAGCCCGCTGATGTCCTCCCCGCGCGCAACGCGCTCGCGGAGGTCGCGGGACGAGATCGGGAGCGGATCGATCTCGAAGAAGAGCACGCGCTCAGGGCGTGACAGCTGTTCGAGCACGGCGTCCAGACGCTCTCTCGGATAGCCCGGCCGAGTCGCAACGCCGAGGTGCGCCCGTGCGAGGACCCCTTCCGGGTCCTTCCAGCTGAGGAAGTCGCTGAACTCGTCGGCGCCGATGAGAAAGAGTGGGTCGTCCCAGTGTCTGTCGCGGAGGGCGTCGACCGTGCGCTCGTGCTCGTCGAGCTCGACGCGGTCCGGGGGAAACGCAGCGCGCACGAGGCGGAAGCGGGTGTCTGCGTCGAGACTCACCTTCTTGTGGCCCGGCCGGGCCGCGACGAGCACGACGAAATCGTCGAGAGCGAATCTTTCCTTTGCAGCGCGCGCGAGCGCGACATGGCCGTTGTGCGGTGGATTGAACGTCCCGCCGAGCAGCCCGATCACGTGGCTGCCTCGAAGTCCGCAAGGCGTTCGTCGTCCGAGGGGGTGTCACGCAGCCAGCGTGCGAAAGGCCGGACGTCCGGCACTCGCGCGCTCGCGGCGGCGATCGCGCCCTCGGTGTCGTAGTCGGTGGCACGCAACTCGACCTCCGGGCCGAGCACGGCCCACCACGCGGCGGGACGGCGAGTCGGCGCGCCGACGCTGCCCGGATTGACGACCCGGACGCCGCCGACCTCACGGTCGAACTGGAGATGCGTGTGTCCGCAGACGAGGACGCGCTCCTCGGTCGCCGCGAGCGCGTCGGCCCATCGTTCCTCGGAGGACGCAGGCGTCAGGATCTCGTCCGCGCTCCGCGGTGTCGCATGACAGAACAGCGTCGAGCCGAGGCCGTCCACGTCGAGCGAGAGCGTCAGCGGCCAGGCGGCGGCTCTGGTGCGCTGCTCCGGGCGCAGGCGATCCCGTGCCCAACGGTGGCGCTCGGACAAACCATCGAGGAGGAGGGTCTCGCAGTTTCCGCGCAGGAAGCAGGCGCGCTCGCCGAGGGCTTCCGCGCAGTCGAGCGTCTCGCCGGGCCACGGCCCCCAGACGAGGTCGCCGCCGAAGACGACGAGATCCACGCCTGCGTCCTCCACCTCGGCGAGCACGGCCTCGAGCGCCGGCAGGTTCGCGTGGACGTCGTAGAGCGCGGCGACCCTCAGCCCCACTCGCGCTCCTCACCTCCGACCTCGACAGTGTCGCCCGCGCGCACCCCCGCAGCCTTGAGCGCGGCCTCGAGCTCCGACTCCTCGGGCTCGTCGCCGGTCACGCGAAACCCGCGGTCCGTGCGGAGGATGCGGAAGGGCCGAGCGGACGGTCGCGGCCGGTAGACGAGGAAATCGACGAGGCCGTTCTCGTCGGCGACCACGGGCTGCTCCGCCGGCGGGCACAGCTCGAAGAGTGCGCGCTTCAGCTCGTCGATTCCCGCGCCCGTTGCGCACGAGACGCGGAAGACGCGCACGATCCGGTCGTCCTCGATACCGAATGACGGGTCCGGCAAGAGGTCCGTCTTGTTCAGGACGACCGCCTGCGGTCGCTCGTGCAAGCCGGCGCCGTACGCGTCCAGCTCGCGGTCGATCACCCGCCACCGCTCGTTCGCGTCGTCCTCCGACGCGTCGATGACGTGCAGGAGCAGCCGCGCGCGCTCGAGGTGGGCAAGGAATTCGTGGCCGAGCCCGACGCCCTCGCTCGCGCCCTCGATCAGGCCGGGTACGTCCGCCACCGTGAGCTGTCGCGTCCCGTCGGGCGCGTCGACCGTCCCGAGCACCGGCGCGAGCGTCGTGAACGGGTACGCCGCCACCTTCGGCCGCGCGTTCGAGATGCGCGCGAGCAGGAAGGACTTGCCGGCGTTCGGGAGCCCGACGAGCGCGGCATCCGCAAGCAGCTTCAGCCGGAGCTCGAAGTCGCCTTCTTCGCCAGGGAGCCCGACCTCGGCGAAGCGCGGCACCTGTCGGGTCGGAGAGGCGAAGCGCTTGTTCCCGCGGCCCGCGCCGCCGCCGCGCGCAAGGACGACGCGGGCCTGCGGCGCGGCGAGGTCCGCGATCAGCTGACCGTCCGCGTCGAAGACCTGGGTCCCGACGGGAACCCGCACTTCGGCCGCCTCGCCGCTCGCGCCGTGCTTGAGGGCACCGCGGCCGGGCTCGCCGTTGCCCGCCTTGATCCACCGCCGCGCATGGAACGAGCTGAGATCGCGGAGGTCGGCGTCCGCGACCAGGACGACGTCTCCTCCGGGGCCGCCGTCGCCGCCGTCGGGGCCGCCCTTGGGAACGTGCTTCTCGCGGCGGAAGTGGAGGCTGCCGTCGCCGCCGCGACCCGCCTGCACGTGGATGCGGGCGCGGTCGTGGAACACGCTGACCTACTCCGGCGCTTCGGTGACTTCGACGAAGCGGCGCTCGCCGCTCTGTCGGAACGCGACCGTGCCGGGACGGGTCGCGAAAATCGTGTCGTCACGGCCGATGCCGGTGCCCTGGCCCGGGCGGAACCTCGTCCCGCGCTGACGCACGAGAATCATCCCAGCCTTGACGTCCTGGCCGGAGAAGATCTTCACGCCGAGCATCTTCGGATTCGAGTCGCGCCCGTTGCGCGACGAGCCGAGTCCTTTCTTGTGGGCCACTACTCCTCCTTCTCTCTTTCCTGCTTCGCCGCAATGGCCGACTCGAGGGCGGCGACGGCGCCCTTCCGCTCCGCGTGCGCGTGCTCGTACTCGAGCGCCGCCTCGAGCTGCTCGAGCTTCCAGCGCTTCGCCCGCTCGCCGATCTCGGCCACAGTGAGCTCCGCGTACCCCCGTGGAGGCTGCGGCGCCGTTTCCTTCGTCGGAGTCGGCTCGGCTCGCTCCGCCGGCGCCGGCGCGGCTGGGGCTCGCTTGCCACCGCCGATCGACTCGATCTGGATCTGCGACAGCGCTGCCCGGAAGCCGGTCTGCCTGCGGTACCCCGTCTTCGGGCGACGCTTGCCGATCCGGATCTTGTCCCCGCGCACGTGGCCGACGACCCGGACCGTCACCGTGGTCCGCGGCGCCAGCTGCCCCTTCCCCTCACCGCCAACGAAGAGAACGCCCGGCTGGAACGTCTTGCCTTCCTCGGCGCCGACGCGGTCCACGAGCAGGCGCTCGCCCTCACGGACGACGTACTGCTTGCCCCCGAGGGCGATGATCGCGTAGCTGTCGGTCTTCGTCGCCATAGCGTGGAAAACGCGGGCGTCTGCCCGCGAGCCGAAGGAGTCTAGCGGAGATTCAACCGGCGCCGTCCCCGCCTCCGCGTCACCGGAGGTGCAGCGCGGGCAGCACGTCGCCGTAGAGGACGTGCTCTCGCTGCGAGTCCGCGCCGGTGAGCACGACGATCACGTGGCGGCTCGGGAAGACCGCGATCTCCTGGCCGCCGTAGCCGAGCGCCGCGAAGCCGGCGGGGCCCCCCAGGACCCACCAGCCGTAGCCGTAGCCGAAGCCCTTGCCGAAGACGGTCGTGCTGCGGGTCGCCGCACGGACGTACGCGGCGGGGACGATCTGCTGTCCGCGCCAGCGCCCCTGACGGAGGAACAGCTCTCCGAGGCGAAGCAGGTCGCGGGAGCTGAGCCGGAGGCCGGTGTTGCCGAGACTGTGCCCTTGGCCGTCGGTCGCCCAGTTCGGTGCTGTGATCCCGAGCGGCCCGAAGAGGACCCGCCTCGCATAGGCGCTCGCCGTCAAGGCGGTGGCCTTCGTGAGGACCGCCGAGAGCAAGTGGTACGAGCCGTTGTCGTAGCCCCAGCTCCGTCCGGGATCTGCGGCGAGCGGCCGGTCGATCTGGGCGTGGATCCAGTCGTCCGAGCTCACCGCAGGAACGTCCCGATAGCCGGACGTCATGGTCAGCAGCTGCCGGAGCGTGATCCGGCGAATCCGCCGGTCGTGAGCGTGCTGCACGTCCGCGGGAAAGAAGTCGCCGAGACGGGCGTCCAGGCTCCGCAGCGTTCCATCGTGCAGCGCGATGCCGACGAGGCTCGAGATCACGCTCTTCGTGACGGAGAAGACGTCGAGATGCGCGGAGCGCGCGGAGCCGTGGTAGTAACGCTCAAAGATCAGCCGGCCGTCGCGCTCGACCAGCACGCTCAGGACACCATGCTCGGTCCGCAGCTTCCGGTCGAGCGCCTGTGGATCGAAGCGCGCAGTCGCGTGCGCCGCCGGAACGGCGAGCAGCAGCACGCCGGCGGCGGTTCCCGCTACTCGTCGGAGAGGTCGTCCGCCCACTCGGACATTGGGACGTAACCCCAGTCCTCTTCGTTGGCGGGCTCGTTCTCGGGTGCGGCGGTCGCGCTGTCGGACGTGGCAGCGGCCGCGGTCTTGCGCTTGCGGTTGCGGCCTCCGCGCGTGCCGCGGCGGGTCTTTTTCTTCCTCGGTGGAGGAGCAGGCTCGTCGCCGTTGTCGGACGGAACCGTCAAGACTTCTTCGACCGGTTCGGAGTCGGTCTCGAGCTCTCGGTCGGGGACGTGAATCCGCGCAGCCGGCTGAACCTCGTTCGGCTCGCCGGCGCCGTTCCCGGTAGCCGCCGCTGCTCCTGCGGCCGTCGTCGCGGTTGAAGACTTCTTCTTCCGGCCCCGGCCGCCGCGCGACCCGCGGCGCGTCTTCTTCTTCGGCTTCGGTGCTTCCTCGTCCGCGGTCTCCGCCTCGACCGTCGCTGCGGCCGGCTCCCCCGCGGACGCCGGAGCGGCTTCCGTCGTCGTTTCGGCGGCCTGCTTCTCTTTCTCCGCCGGCTTCTTCGCCTCCCCGGCCTTCTTAGCCTCCCCGGCCTTCTTCGCCTCCGCCGTCTTCTTCGTCTCCACCGTCTTCTTCGCCGCCGGCTTCCGCGTCGGCTTCTCTGCCTCCTGTTCCGCGGTGATCGGGTCGACGGCCGGCTTCACGGCGGTGACGAGGGTCGCGTAGGCCGTTCCGTCGAGGACGCGCTCGACGCGAGCCTTCACCTTCTTTCCGACGAGCTTCGACGCGTGCGCAACCGAGACGACGAGGCCGTCGAGCTTGCCGACGCCGGCCTGTGGATCATGCAGCCCGACCTCACCGAGCTTCACCTCGACCTGGTCTCCCTCGCCCACCGGCGCGTCGACGGCGAGGTCCTCGCGCTTCCCTTCCGCGAGGACGAGGAAGTGATCGAGGTGCACGCCCTCCTTCGATACGAGGTAGAAGCGGCGGCGAGTCTGCGCCTCGAGCTCGACGAGCCGCTCCGCACCGGGCCCGATCAGAAGGGAGGCCACTCTCGGCGCCACCTCCACCCGGTACGCCTGGGCACGGGAGCCGGTTGCAAGCGCCCGCAGCCGACGCTCGACGTCGAGCGCCGCGGTCCCCTCGGAGACCACGATGCCGTCGCCGCCGCAGGTGGGGCACTTCTTGGTCATCACCTCGCGCGGGCCGTCGGTGACGTTCTGCCGCGTCATCTCGACGAGCCCGAGCGGCGAGATCTCGACCACGTAGGTCTTGGTCCGATCCCGCCCGAGCTCCGAGCGAAGCGCTTCCTCGACCGTCGCCCGATTCTTCGGGTTCGCCATGTCGATGAAGTCGATGACGATGATCCCGCCGATGTCGCGCAGACGCAGCTGGCGAACGACCTCCTTGACCGCCTCGAGGTTGTTCTTCGTGATCGTGTCCTCGAGCCGTGCGCCCGAGCTCCGCGAGCGCGAGCCGACGAAACGGCCGGTGTTGACGTCGATCACGGTGAACGCCTCGGCGTAGTCGAAGACGAGGTAGCCGCCGGACGGCAGATCGACCCGGCGGCTGATCGTCGACTTGATCTCCGCCTCGACGCCGAACGCATCCATGAGCGACTGCTTGTCCTTGTAGCGCACGACGCGCTCGACCATGTGCGGCGACGTCTTCTTCAAGTAGCCCGTGATGCGCCTGAACGCCTGGTCGTTGTCGACGTAGGCGCGCTCGAAGTCGTCGGTAAAGAGATCGCGGGTGACGCGGAGCGGAAGCTCGGCCTCCTGGTAGATGAGCTCGGGAGCCGTCGCCTCCTTCGCGCGCTGCTGGACCGACTTCCACAGCTTCTGCAGGAAGACGAGGTCGCGCTCGATGTCATCGGCCGACGCGCCCTCGGCCGCGGTGCGGACGATGACGCCCGCATTCTTCGGAGCGATCTGCTTGAGGATGTCCTTGAGGCGCAGCCGCTCGTCCTCATCGAGCCGCCGGGAGACGCCCTGACCCTCGCCGTTCGGGACGAGGACGACAAAGCGTCCGGGAAGGGAGATCTCGGTCGTGAGCCGCGCGCCCTTCGTCTTCATCGGGTCTTTGACCGCCTGCACCATGATCGTCTGGCCGCGACTGATCAGGTCCTGGATCTTGCGGCCGTGCCGCTTGCCTTCGAGCTCGGGGGTGACGATCTCGTCGACGTACAGGAACCCGTTCTTCTCGAGGCCGATCTCGATGAACGCGGCTTCCATCCCGGGGAGGACGTTGTCGACGACGCCGAGGTAGATGTTCCCGGCGATCGACCGGCGCTCCGGCCGCTCGAGGTAGACCTCGGCGACCCGGTCGTCCTCCAGGACCGCAACGCGCTGCTCGCCGACGTCGACGGAAACGAGCAGCTCCCGCTTCGCGGACGGCAGCGGCCGTGGCTTGGGGGGCTCCCGGCGGCGCCGCGTCTGCGTGCGCTCACGCTGGCGCTGCGGTTTGGTCGTCGACGCCGTCGAGGCGGTCGTGGCCCGTCCGCGCGCGTCCTCCTTCTGCTTGCGGTCGAGTCCTGCCTCGGCCGGCTTGCGGGTGCGGCCACGCCCCCCGCGATTGCCGCGGCGGCGCTTCGGCTTGGTGGCTTGTTCGCCCGCCTCCGCGGCGGGCTCGGGTGTTACGGGGTGGGCGGCCCCAGGTTGCGGAGCGGCAGCCTCGACGGGCGCCTGCTCCTCGGACTTACGGCGAATTCGGAACCAACGCAAAGAAAAACTCCTTCGTGCGCGCGCGCTGCAGCAGCGCCCGTGTCAGCCGGCCACGAGGATGAACCTCGCGGCCTCTTAGGCGGCATCGCAAGCGATGCCTCAGGGGCGGCGCGGAGCGTGCGCGGCAGGTCGTGAACGGTGACGTACATCTGACCTAAGGGTAGCCGACGCTCGACCGACGGACTCATGGGCGATCGGTGGCAGCCTCCCGGGGCACCCTTCGGCCCTCGGCGTGCCCGTTTGACGTCCGGCCGGGGACCTACGCTTCGAGCCAGTCAGCAACCCGGAGGTGTCTGGTGGCGGGACAGCGACAAGCCCACGAGCTGCTGTTGATCGAGGAGGCCGACGCCTGGTTCGAGTACCTCGAGGCCACGCGCGGTCAGTCGCCCCTGCGCTACAAGGAGGTCGAGCCGTGGGCTTGGGCACGGCTCTCCCAGCGGCTCCGAGCGATCAAGACCCGCCGCGCCAAGCTCCGGCCGACCGCGAACGCCGCCTAGTGGCGTCCTGGGTCTTCGAGGCGCCGTCGCGCCGCCGCCGTCAGCGACGCGCTCCGCGGGCCCTGACGTGGATTGCCAGGAGGATCCCCAGCGCAACGAGGTTCGCGATCATCGACGAGCCGCCGACGCTGAGGAAGGGCGCGGGGATGCCGGTGATCGGTGCGATTCCCATGGTCATACCGACGTTGACGAAGATCTGGAACAACAGCGCGAAGACGATCCCTCCCGCGACGATCGCGCTGAACGCGTCCCGTGCGAGCGCGACGATGCGTAACCCTCTCCAGACGACAAGCAGGTAGAGCCCCAGCAGGATCGATGCGCCGACGAATCCGCGCTCCTCGGCGAGCGAGGCGAACACGAAGTCCGTGTGGTGCTCCGGGAGGAAGTGCAGCGTCGTCTGGGTTGCGCCTTCGACGCCACGGCCGCGCAGCTGCCCCGCACCGATCGCGTTCTTCGACTGCGTGATGTTGTAGGTCGCCCCGCCGGGGTCGCTGTCGGGATGGAGGAAGCCGGTGAACCGGTCGCTCTGGTACTGCTTGAGGATGTGGACGCCGCCCGCGGGGCCAATCCACAGCACCATCGCAGCAAGGAAGACGACGCCCGCGCCGAGCGCGGCGAGGTGCACCCATCGCGTCCCGGCGACGAAGAGGATCGCGCCGAGCGCCGCGGCGTAGACGAGTGCGGTGCCGACGTCCGGTTGCGCGAACACGAGCAGGATCGGGATGCAGGCGAGGCCCACCGCGCGCAGCGTCGTCCCGACCTCGCCGAGCCGCTTGCCCCGATCCGCGAGGAAACCGGCGAGTGCGAGGACGAACAGCACCTTGCCGAACTCCGACGGCTGGAAGCGGAAGAAGCCGAGGTCGAGCCAGCGCTTCGAGCCGCGCGTCACCGGCCCGGCGAGGAAGACGATCGCGATCATGAAGATGGTGCCGCCGAAGATCGTGCGCCAGCGGCGCCGGTACCAGTCTGGATCGATCGCCAGCGCGATCAGCAGGCCGACGACGCCGACCGCGACGAAGGCGCCCTGCCGGACGACGTAGTAGTCCGGATTGCCGGAGACGTCGTGGTGCGTGATCCCGGAGATGGCCCACAGCCCGTAGCCGACGAGCACGCCGACCGTCCCGAGCAAGACCCAGTCGAGCCGGCGCACGAACGACGCGATGTCCGAGGCCTCGCGGCGGCGTGCGCGTGCGGCGGCTCTCGCGTTGACGTAGTCGACGGCCATGTCTAGTGCCCCATCCCTAGTCCGAATGGACCGGTCCCGTGCCGGTCGCCTGTTTGCCGAAGAATTCCTCGAACACGTGCAGCGCCGCCGGCGCCGCGGCCGTCCCGCCGTGGCCGCCGTTCTCGATCAGCGCGCAGACGACGAGCGTGGGATTGTCCGTGGGACCGTAGCCGCACCACCAGGACTGGTTGAAGATGCGCGGATAGCCGTCGCCGGGATCGATGGTCTTCTCGGCCGTGCCCGTCTTGCCGGCGATCGGGATGGGGAAGCTGCCGAAGACGCCGACGCTCGTCCCGAACGACGCATGGGTCGCCTCGAGCAGGCCCTGACGCACCACGTCGAGGGCGCTGGCGTCGACGTTCGTCGGCTCGGGCGCGGGAGGCGGCGCGGTCGGGAGGGGGCGGCCGCGTTGCCCGTTCGCGGGCGGCTGCTCGACGTCCATCAGCAGGTGCGGCGTGACCAGGCGACCGCCGTTCGCGATCATCGCGTAGAAGCGTGCCATCTGGATCGGCGTCACGAGCAGGTCCTTCTGGCCGATGGCGAGCTGGATCGAGTCGCCGGGCTTCCAGAGCTTGTCGATCTGCCAGCAGCACGGGTCGGTCTTCTTCGTGTACGCGGCCTCGCGCCAGCTCGGCGTCGGCAGGAGTCCCGTGCGCTCCGGCCCGAGGTCGATACCGGAGTGGGCGCCGAAGCCGAAGCGGCTGGCCCACCGCTGCAGTCGCGGGCCGAGCCGGGCCGGCATCCCGTAGAAGCGATACCCCACTTGGTAGAAGTAGGTGTCGCACGACGCGGCGAGCGCCGTGGGCAGATCCATCCACTGGTTCGCGTTCGGATCCCAATTCTTGAACGTCGTGCCGTTCTTCGTATACGAGCCCGAGCAGAGCAGGTTGGAGTACGGCGTGAGGATTCCCTCTTCGAGCGCCGCCAGCGCCGTGACCGGCTTCCAGGTCGAGCCCGGTGGGTACGCGGCGTCGATCGTACGGTCGAGCCCCGGGTAGTTCATCGTCTCCGCCGTCTTCGCCGTCAGCCCCGCGAGGTCGAGAGCGCGCGTTGACACGCGGCCGGCGTACAGACTCGGGCTGTACGTGGGCCAGGAGGCGAGCGCACGGACGGAACCGTCGCGCGGATCCACGGCGACGATCGCACCGCCGTTCGCGTTCCAGCACCCGGAGCACTGCGAGTTGCGCGCGTCCGTCAGCCCGATCTGGAGGGCCTGCTCTGCGGCCTGCTGCAGCTTCAGGTCGATCGTCAGCCGGACAGCGTTCCCGGGATGGGCGAGCTGCGAGGGCTCGAAGTGCGAGAGCGGACGCCCGAGTGAGTCGACGACGAGCTTCGCCTCCCCCGGCGTTCCGCGCAGGTACCGGTCGTAGGTCGCCTCGACACCCGCCTGACCGATCTCGTCGCCGGGCTGGTAGTCCTGTCCGCGCAGCGCCTTGACCTGGGCGGGCGAGATCTCACCGACGTAGCCGAGGAGGTGAGCCGCGAGGGTTCCATGTGGGTATGCCCGCAGGAAGGTGTCCTCCATCTTGACCCCGGGGAACTCCTCCTGCCGCTCCGAGAGGTAGTTCACCTGCAGCTGGCTGACCCCGGTCTTGACGTGGACGGGCGTCAGCGGGTCGCTGCGATGCTTGCGGATGGCTGCGCCGATCTGTGACACCGGCACGTCGACGATCCGCGCGAGCCGGCGCAGCTCGCGCAGGCGTTGCGCCCGGCGCCTCGGAAGGTCGGAGGGCCAGATGAGCACCTCCGTGCCGGCCCGGTTGGTCACGAGCGGCCGTCCGTACTCGTCGAGGATCGGCCCGCGCGGAGCCTGGACACGGACCGTGCGGAGCTGGTTGTTCTCCGCGGCACGAAGGTACTGGGCGCCGGACAGCACCTGCAGAGCCCAGAGGCGAAGGAAGAGCACGGCGAAGACCACGACCGCGAGTGCGCCGAGGATCCCGATGCGCAACGCCAGCGACGGCGTCAGCCGATACGGCCCTTCGACCCGTGGGTCGGGCGGCAGGAACCGTCGCGGCCCGGACGGGCGCTCCGAGTCCTTAGGCAAGGAGCCGGACCTCCCGCGCGCGGTCGCGCCACTCGCGCGGCGGGAGCACCTTGGACACGAGCGCGTAGACCGGGAACGTCAGCAACACGTTGAGCACGATCGTCGGGACGAGCCCGTTGAGCAGGACTTCGCGTGCCGGCGCGGCCTGGCCGAGCATGAAATGGAGAACGAGCGCGCCGAACTGGTACAGCGCGGTCACGACGGCGACGGACAGCAACGGCGCGTGCGCACGGTCGCGTCCGGTCGTCTCGCCGTAGCGCCCGGTCCAGTAGCCCGCGATCGTCAGGAGCAGCGACGTGAACCCGAGCATCCCGAAGGTCCCCGTGTCCGCCACGAAACCGGCGCAAAAGCCGCCGAACGCGCCGAAGACCGCGCCGCGCAGCAGCGACACGCTCACGACGGTGACGAGCAGCAGCTCCGGCCGGCCGTGGAGGATGTCGACGCGGGACAGGATCGAGATCTGGACGATCACGGCGACGAAGAGGATCGCCGCCGCCTTCGCTGCGTCGGCCGTCGTCACGGGGCCTTCGGCACCGGCTTCTTCGTGACGAGGGCGGTCACCATGTCGAGCGAGCCGAAGTTCACGTACGGGTCGATCTGGATCGCCTTGAACGGCGCCGTGTCCGACTGACCGACACTGGTGACGCGGCCGATCTGAATCCCCTTCGGATACAGCGACGGGTACTGCTTGGATCTCGTGCCGAGCGTGATGATCCGGTCTCCGGGCCTGACGTCGTTCTCCTTCGCGACTCGGTCGAGGATCAGCTGGCCCTGACCCTGTCCGAGCCGGACGAGCCCGCTTGCTCCCGTCCTCTGGTCGACGGCGGGCACCGCGCTCTCGTCGTCCGTGATCAGCGTGACGAGCGCGGCGCTTCCGGTCAGATCGGTGACACGGCCGACCAGGCCGTCCTCCGTGACGACCGGCGTGTCCTGCCTGATGCCATTCGCCGAGCCGGCGGAGATGACGACCTGCTGGTCGAACTCACTCGGAGGCAGGGAGATGACGCGCGCATTCACCGGCGAGTAGTCCTGCGGGAAGCGAGGGCCCTCGATGAACTTCAGCATCGCGCGGAACTTGAGATTGTCCTGGTGCTCCGACCCGTACTGACTGAGCTGTTGGCGCAGCTGGTCGACCTCCGAGCGGAGGCGGCCGTTCTCGCTCTTCGCGTGGACGAGGCCGCGGAAGTAGCCGTAGACATCCTCGAACGGCCGCGCGATCCGCTCCGCCGCGATCTCGAAGGGGCGCAGGACCGTGACCCCCGCGGACTCGACGCCGTGCAGCGGGCCCGAGGTCGGAGAGCGAAACGAGATCGTGATCAGGACGAGCGACAGCACGATCAGGGCGCCAACCGCTGCGCGGCGCCGGAGGGCGGAGCGACTGCGGGAAGGGAACGGCTGCGGTCGGGGTCTGGAGACCGTGTCGTCCAGAACCGCGCTGACACTGCGGTTGCGAGGCACGAGAACGGTCTAGGTTAGCGCGCTCTGCGGCCTGCGTGGTCCCTGGGCGTCAGGGAGGGCCGCGCTCCGGCGGCTCAGCGATGGTTGCGATTGTTGCGTCTCGCGCGCGCGCTCCGGTGGATTGCCTCGAACTCCTCGAGGCTACGACCCGAGCCGACGGCCACACACGTCAGCGGCGACTCGGCGAGATGCACCGGCATTTGCGTCTCGCGACGGAGCCGCTCGTCCATGTTCGTCAAGAGCGCGCCGCCGCCCGCGAGCACGATGCCCCGATCCATGATGTCGGCCGCGAGCTCGGGCGGCGTCTTGTCGAGGGTCGACTTGATCGCCTCGATGATCTGTGCGACCGGCTCGTCGAGCGCGCGTCTGACTTCCTCGGAGGAGAGGACGACGGTCTTCGGGAGGCCGGTGAGCATGTCGCGACCGCGCACCTCCGCCTGCACCTCCTCGCGTAGGTCGTACGCCGACCCGACTTCGAGCTTGATCTCCTCGGCGGTCTGCTGCCCGATCAGCAGCTTGTATTCGCGCTTGATGTGATTGATGATCGCCTCGTCCATCTCGTCGCCGCCGACGCGCAGCGACTGCGAGACGACGATCCCTCCGAGACTGATCACCGCGACCTCGGTCGTGCCTCCGCCGATGTCGACGATCATGTTTCCGGTCGGTTCCGCGACCGGAAGCCCTGCGCCGATCGCCGCCGCCATCGGCTCCTCGATCAGGTACGCCTGCCGTGCGCCGGCGGACAGGGTTGCCTCTTCCACCGCGCGCTTCTCGACGCCGGTGACGCCCGACGGCACGCAGACCACGACGCGCGGATGCGCGAAGCGATGCTGGTGCACCTTCTGGATGAAGTGCCGCAGCATCTGCTCGGTAACGTCGAAATCGGCGATCACGCCGTCCTTCAGCGGACGGATCGCAGAGATCGTGCCCGGCGTCCGGCCGAGCATCCGCTTCGCCTCGACGCCGACGGCATGCACCTCGCCCGTGCGCTGGTCGATGGCGACCACCGACGGCTCGGAGAGGACGATCCCGCGGCCGCGGACGTAGACCAGGGTGTTCGCCGTCCCGAGGTCCACGGCCATGTCGCGGCCGCCGAAGC
>OEKB01000182.1_pt6 | contig 14104 bp, 13 predicted proteins | sample 1503171 | NCBI WGS metagenome assembly OEKB01 (sample SAMEA104379580, study PRJEB20068) | metagenome | isolation source: 1998
TCACGGGGCGCAAGGTGGCAGAGGCGGCCGTCGGCAAGGCGGTCGTTCTGGAGCTGGGCGGCAACGGGCCGGTCGTCGTGATGGACGACGCGGATCTCGACGCCGCCGCCGAAGCGACCGTCACCGCCTGCTTCCTGTGCGCCGGCCAGAGCTGCACCGCCGGTGAGCGCCTGCTGGTGCACCGCGACGTGCGCGAGGAGTTCGTGCGGCGGCTCGCGAGGCTCGTGACGGAGCGCGTGGTCCTCGGCGACCCGTTCGCGGACGAGACGACGCTCGGGCCGCTGAACAACGCCGGCGTCGCGCAGAAAATGGACGAGCACGTCGCCGACGCGGTCGAGCGCGGCGCGACGGTCGTGGCGGGAGGTTCGCGGTCGGACGGCTTCCCGACGGATCTCTACTGGCAGCCGACCATCCTCGACGGCGTCCTGCCGGAATCGCTCGTCGCCCAGGAAGAGACGTTCGGTCCGGTCGCGCCCGTCGTTGCGATCGACTCGCTCGACGATGCCGTCGCGCTTGCGAATGCGTCGCCGTACGGCCTGCTCGCGGCGATCTTCACGGGCGACCTCGGCCGCGGGCTCGAGTTCGCGGACCGCGTGCGCACCGGCTGGGTCAACGTCAACGAGTCGACGAACTACTGGGAAAGCCATCTCCCCTTCGGCGGCCGCTCGGGCACCGCGAGCGGCATCGGACGCGTCGGCGGCACGGCGCCGATGGAGTCGTTCACGGAGCTCCAGACGGTCGTCCTCTCGTGAGCGAGCGATACGACTTCGTCATCGTCGGCGGCGGCTCCGCGGGGTGCGCGGTCGCGAACAGGCTCAGCGCCGATCCGTCGACGCGCGTGCTCGTGCTCGAGGCGGGGCGCCCCGATTACAGGTGGGACCTCTACATCCACATGCCCGCGGCGTTCTCGTTCCCGATCGGAAACCGGTTCTACGACTGGAAGTACGAGACGGAGCCCGAGCCCCAGATGCACGGGAGGCGGATCTACCACGCGCGCGGCAAGGTGCTCGGAGGCTCGAGCTCGATCAACGGGATGATCTTCCAGCGCGGCAATCAGCTCGACTACGAGCGCTGGGCGTCGGACCCGGGGATGGAGCACTGGGACTACGCGCACTGCCTGCCCTACTTCAAGCGCATGGAGACGTGTCTCGAAGGCGCCGACGACTACCGCGGCGGCGACGGCCCGATCGTGCTCGAGCGGGGGCCCGCGACGAACCCGCTCTTCACGGCGTTCTTCATCGCCGTCCAGCAGGCGGGTTACCGGCTGACGACGGACGTGAACGGCTTCCGGCAGGAGGGTTTCGGCGCCTTCGACCGCACGATCCACCGCGGCCGCCGCCTGAGCGCTGCGGGCGCGTACCTCCATCCCGTCATGGGCCGGCCGAACCTCGACGTGCGCTGCCGCGCCTTCGTCAACCGCATCGTCTTCGACGGGAAGCGGGCGCGTGGAGTCGAGGTCGTCGAGCGCGGACGGGCACGCACGGTGGACGCGGACGAAGTGATCCTCTGTGGCGGCGCGATCAACTCACCGCAGGTGCTGCAGCTCTCGGGGGTCGGAAACGCGCGAGAGCTGGAGGCGCTCGGCGTCGACGTCGTGCACGACCTGGCCGGCGTCGGCGAGAACCTGCAGGACCACCTCGAGGTCTACGTGCAGCACGCGTCGAAGCAGCCCGTCTCCGTGTCGCCGTCGCTGAAGATGCGCAACCGTCCCTCGGTTGCGTTTCGGTGGCTCTTCCTCCGCTCCGGCGCGGGTGCGACGAACCACTTCGAGGGCGGCGGCTTCGTGCGCAGCAACGACGAGGTGGAATACCCGAATCTGATGTTCCACTTCCTCCCGATCGCGATCCGCTACGACGGGTCGGCGCCTCAGGGCCACGGCTACCAGGTGCACGTCGGGCCGATGTACTCCGACGCTCGCGGCTCGGTCAAGATCACCTCGCGCGATCCGCGCACGCATCCCGCGCTCCGGCTCAACTACCTCTCGACTACGCAGGATCGCCGCGAGTGGGTCGAGGCAGTTCGGTGCGCCCGCCGGATCCTGAGCCAGCGTGCGTTCGATCCGTTCAACGCCGGTGAGCTGTCTCCAGGCCCGGAGGTCGAGACGGACGAGGAGATCCTCGACTGGGTCGGACGCGATGCGGAGACGGCGCTTCATCCGTCCTGTACCTGCCGCATGGGGAGGGACGCGGCGTCCGTCGTCGACCCGGCGACGATGCGCGTCCACGGGCTGGAGGGTCTGCGCGTCGTCGACGCGTCGGTGATGCCTTACGTCACGAACGGCAACATCTATGCGCCCGTGATGATGGTGGCCGAGAAGGCGGCCGATCTCGTCCTCGGGAACACGCCGCTCGAGCCGGAGAGCGTACCGTTCTACCGCCATGCGCCCGGCGTCGCCGCGCGTGGCGCTTAGCGAGCTGCAGGTCGGCGAGTTCCTCGCCGCGCTGGGTGAGCGAACACCTGCGCCCGCGAGCGGCGCGGCCACCGCGCTCACGGCCGCACTCGCCGCGAGCCTCGTCGAGCTCGCCGCGCGTTTTGCGGGCGAGGAGGCCGTCGTCACCAGGGCGAAGGCGCTCTCGACGCGTCTGACGCAGTTGGCCGACGAGGACGCGGAGGCCTACACGGCGTTCATGGAGACGAAGACCGAGGACGCCCGGCGACGGACGATCGAGGTGCCCGAGGAGATCGCCGCGAATGCTGACGAGGTTGCGCGGCTCGCAGCGGACGTCAGCGCACGCCTCACGTCGAGCGTCGCCGGCGACGCCGAGGCTGCAGCTGAGCTCGCCCACGCCGCCGCGCGCATCGCCCGCCGTCTCGCCGAGCTGAACGGTTAGGTCGTGGAGGAGTGTGCGCCGGATGCGCGCACGTCCCCGTGCAGGACGGCCTCGACCACCGCGACCGTCTTCGCATCGGCGAGACCGCGCAGCGCGACCGTCGTCCTCCGGCGAAGGACGTCCTCCGGCCGACACGCCCACTCGACGTCGCGCGCATAGACCACCTGCGCGACGATGTCCGGCCCAGCGGGGTGCAGGGGCTTCAGCAGCTCGGGATCCTCCGCGCCTAGAGCGAGCACATCCTCTGCGAAGTTTCCGTACAAGTGCGCGAGATTCGAGCTCACGAGCGAGTCGAGCTCGGGCCGGTTCGCAGAAAGCCGTCGCGCGACGAGGTCTGCTGCAGCACCGCCCGGAAGCTGGAACGGCCTACGATCAACTGTTGAGAGGCCGAGCTCGGAGCGGAGCGCATCCAGAACGGCGAGCGCGATCCGGCGGTAGGTCGTCAGCTTGCCGCCGGCGACGCTGAGCATCCCGCCTGTGCCGCGGTGGAAGACGGTCTCGCGGCGCGCACTCGCCGTTTCGCCGTCCCCGTGGGGGAGGACGCGGAGTCCCGCGTAGGTCGAGCAGATCGCATCGGGGCGCAGGAGCTCGGGCGCGACCGCGACGGCTGCCTCGTCGAGAATCTGCGCCACCTCGACTTCGGTCGCCTCGACCGCGCCGGGCGGTCCTTCGTAGAGGACGTCCGTCGTCCCGAGTAGGAGCATCCCTTCCCACGGGACGGCGAACGACACGCGCACCTTGTCGTGCGGGATCGTCAACGCGGCGGACCACGGTTCGTCGAGCCGGAGCAGCACGTGCGATCCCTTGCTCAGGCGCACGGTGGAGGACGCGGACGGTTCCTCGAGCCGGCGAATCTCGTCGACCCACGGGCCGGTTGCGTTGACGACTGCACGGGCGTTGACCGCGACCGTGTTTCCGTCAACGATCACGTTTGCACCGGCGACGCGGCCGCCGACGATCCTCAGCTCGCCGACCTCCGCGTAGTTGAGAACGGTTGCGCCGGCCGCAGAGGCGGCGCGGATGTTCGCGAGAGCCAGCCGTCCATCGTGCGTTGTCGCGTCCGCGTAGACGCCGCAGCCGCGGAGACCGTCGAGGCGCAGGCTGGGAACCTGGGCGCGCGCGCGCTCAGGCGGGGCGAGCCGGTGGAGCCGTGATCGTGCGAGCACGCCGTAGAGCAAGAGCCCCGCTTCCGTCGTCGCTCGGCCGTAGGGCCCCTCGCGATAGAGAGGAAGCAAGAACGGGAGGCGCCGAACGAGATGCGGGGCGACGAACCGCATCAACAGCCGGCGCTCCTGATGTGCCTCGCGGACCAGGCGGACGTCGCCGAGGCGGAGGTACCGCAGACCACCGTGGATCAGCTTCGACGAGGCGCTCGAGGTCGCGCCGCCGAAGTCGCCCCTGTCCACGAGCGCGACCCCGAGCCCGGCGCGCGCGGCCGTGGCGGCGATTCCCGCACCGATGATCCCGCCGCCGATGACCAGCACGTCGAATGGTCGCGCGCCAAGCTGGTCGATCGCCTCTTCCCTCGTGGTCAGCTCCATAGCGGGTTTGTCCATGCCTTCCGGCCGTGAGCGTCGACGAGCTCGAGCCGCCCGAAGTCGGCACCTGGCGGCCGTTCGAGCCGTGCAGATGTGATTTGCCCCGCCTTCGATTCGGAGAGGACCTCGCCCCGGTAGCGGTAGCCGGACGGGCCCGCGCTCACCGAGGAACCGCGTTGCCGTCGCGTGCATAGCGTCACTCGTCGACAGGGGCTGCACCTCACCTCGACGACACCGTCCGTGACGGCGAGCTCGCGGACCACCGGCCCCGTCGAGCTGTAGAACGCGCCCGTGGCGAGGGCCTCGAGCACTGCGTCCTGGGAGCGTTCGGCCACACGAGCCCAGACCCAGGCGAAGCGGCTGTCGAGCTCGCCGTGGTGCGAGTCGTCGGCGGCGATGCCGTAACAGTGCTCACCCCGCTCGAGCAGGTCGTCCCAGTGCACCGTCGAGAGACCACGCCCGGTCTCCAGCTCGCAGCCGGCGTTGTAGACCTCGAGGCCGGCGACCCCATCGCCCAGCGTGAGGCCGCTCGCCGCCACGCCCGACCAATACGGGTGGGCGAGGTAGGCGACGCCGCCGTGCTCGGCCACCCAAGTCGCGGCTCGGGCCAGATCCGGCCGCGTGCTGACGAACTCGAGCGGATCTTCGTCGATGCCGTAGGCAAGGAGATGGCCGTCAGCCACTCCGGGCAGCAGGCAGCTCAGCTCGGAGCTCGGGACGACGAGGAGCCGACCGGTCGATTCGGCCTCGGTCCGTACCCAGTGGTCCGTGATCGCGAGCACATCGAAGCCGGCCCGCTCGTAGTGGCGCACCAGCTCCCCCGGCGTCAGCTCTCCGTCGGACCCCGTCGTATGCGCGTGCAGCGCGCAGCGAAGCCAGATTCCCGATCCTGCGAAGGGATCGCGCCCAGCACCCATCGGACAACCCTAGACCGCTCCCGTGCCGTCACCACTCCGTCATTGAATCCCGGCGGCACCGGGCTTACCATCGGGACTCAGTCACCGGGCCTGGGAGGATCGAATGGAGGACTACGAGCTTCAAGAAGTCGAGTTCTGGCGCAAGCTGGAGGAGGAGTCGATAAGCCGGAGCGCGATGCTCCGCCGTAGCGCGGCGGCCGCGGTCGGCCTCACCGTTCTCTCGAGCCCCGCCACGGCGTGGGCGCGGCGTGCCGGCCAGGCCGAGGCGATGACCGCCGACGGCGTCCCGCTCAAGAAGCTGATTGCGGCGGCGAAGAAGGAAGGGCACCTCAATGTGATCGCGCTGCCTCATGACTGGGCGAACTACGGCGAGATGATCAGCGCGTTCAAGAAGAGGTACAGCCTCGGGATGACCGAGGACAATCCCAACGGCACCTCGGCGCAGGAGAACCAGGCCATCCGCTCCCTCAAGGGCGACAAGCGGGCGCCGGACGTCGTCGACGTCGGACCGTCGTTCGCGATTACCGGGGCAGCCGAAGGCTTGTACACGCCGTACAAGGTCGCGAAGTACAAGACGATCCCGGCGAAGATGAAGGATCCGCGGGCGCGCTGGTACGGCGACTACTGGGGCGCGATCTCGATCGGGTACAACTCGAACCTGATCAAGCCGGCGCCGAAGACGTTCAAGGACCTGCTCAAGCCGGCGTACAAGAACAAGGTCGCCCTCAACGGCAACCCGCTGACGTCGAACTCCGCCGTCTCCGGCGTGTTCGCGGCCGCGCTGGCGAACGGCGGCTCCCTCAACAACGTCGAGCCCGGCATCGAGTTCTTCCGGCAACTGAAGAAGGCCGGGAACTTCATTCCGGTCGACGCCACGCCCCAGACCGTCGCCTCGGGCCAGACGCCGATCGTCATCGACTGGGACTACCTGAACCTCGCGTACGCGAAGGAGTTCCCTGCGGTGCACTGGAAGGTGTCGCTGGACCCGAAGCCGTACGGCTCGTTCTACTGCCAGGCGATCAACGCCACGGCGCCGCATCCGAACGCGGCGAAGCTGTGGATGGAGTTCCTGTACTCGGATCAGGGACAGCTGATCTGGCTGAAGGGCTACTCCCATCCCGCGCGGTTCCAGGACCTCGTGAAGCGCAAGAAGGTCCCTGCCGCGCTGCTGAAGGCGCTCCCGTCGGCGAAGCTGTACGCGAAGGTCAAGTTCGCCAGCGACGCGCAGCAGACGGCGGCGAAGGCGAAGATCGCAGCCGAATGGCCCGGGATCTAGGGCTCTAACTGGCGACCCAGGCTGAAGCGCAGAGCGTACTCCGGCCGGACACCCGTTCCGGCCGGAGGCGTTTTCCGCTTGCCTGGCTTGCCACGCTCCCGTTCTTCGCGTACGCGCTCGCGTTCCTCTTCATCCCGGCCGGCGAGGTCATCGTCGGTGCGTTCAAGAACGCCCACGGCGGAGCGACGACCGAGCACATCCGACAGATCGTCCGTCAGCCGTACCTCGACCAGTACTGGCTCTCGATCAAGATCAGCCTCATCACGGCGGGAGCCGGCTGTGTGCTCGGGCTCTGCATCGCCTACGCAGCCATCCGCGAGGGAACGCCGCGCTTCCTCCGAACGATCCTGACGACGTTCTCCGGCGTGGCGGCGAACTTCGCAGGAATCCCGCTCGCGTTCGCCTTCATCGCCACGCTCGGAACGATCGGGATCGTGACGACGTTCATGCGCGACCACCTCGGCTTCGACCCATATGCGCACGGGTTCACGATCTTCGGCCAAACCGGGGTCGAGATCACCTACCTGTACTTCCAGATCCCACTCATGATCCTCGTGATCGCGCCCGCGATCGACGGGCTGCGCGCAGAGTGGCGCGAAGCCGCGTCGAACCTCGGGGCGAGCCCGTTCCAGTTCTGGCGACACATTGGGGTCCCCGTCCTGTTCCCGTCGATCCTCGGCGCCTTCATCCTTCTCTTCGGCAACTCGTTCTCGGCCTACGCGACTGCGTACGGGCTCGCAGCGAACGGCATTGCGCTCGTGCCGATCACGATCGGCTTCTACTACAGCGGGAACGTGCTCTCCGATCCACACCTCGCGCAGGCGCTCGCGTTCGGAATGTTCGTCGTGCTCGCCGTGATGATGCTCGTCTACGTGCCGCTGCAAAGACGCACGGCGAGGTGGATGCGATGAGAAGGCGTTGGATCGCGCCGGGGGCGATCGTGTGGCTGCTCGTCGCCTCGGCCTTCTTCCTGATCCCGTTGATCGCGACGCTGCTCTTCAGTCTCAGGAGCCTCCAGACGAACAAGTGCTGCAGCGGAGCGGCCTACTCGCTGATCATCCACGACCATCAGTTCTGGACGACGATCCGCGTCTCGTTCGTCCTCTCGCTCGAGACGATCGCGATCAGCCTGCTGCTGTTCGTGCCGACGGTCTACTGGGTCCACCTGAAGATGCCGCGCCTTCGGCCCGTGCTCGGCTTCATGGCGTTGATTCCCTTCGTCGTGCCGCCGATCATCCTCGTCGTTGGTCTGCTCAATCTCTATAAAGGCGCGCCGTCGTGGTTCTACGACAAGCCCTACGGGTTCCTGGCCACCGCCTACGTGATCCTGGCGTTCCCGTACATGTACTTCGCGCTCGACGCCGGATTCCGCGCGATCGACGTGCATACGCTCACGGAGGCGTCGCAGAGCCTCGGCGCGAGTTGGCGGACGACGCTGACACGCGTCATCCTCCCCAACATCCGGGTTGCCGCCCTCGGCGGCTCGTTTCTGACGCTCGCGATCGTGATGGGCGAGTTCACAATCGCGAGCCTCTCGACCTTCAAGACCTTCCCGACGTACATCCAGTTCGTCAACGAGACGCAGCCGTACGAGGCCGCGGCGCTCTCGCTGCTCAGCTTCCTGATCGTCTGGGCGGCGATGCTCGCGCTGCTCTTCGTTGGACGTGGGCGACCGAGGCCGGCTCAGGTGGCGGCGACCCGCTGATGGCGTATCTCGAGCTGCATGGTCTGCGCAGGCAGTTCGGCCCGGTTGTCGCGCTCGACGGGATCGACGTGTCGATGAACGCAGGTGAGTTCCTGTCGCTCCTCGGACCGTCGGGTTGCGGGAAGACGACCGCGCTCCGACTGGTGGCAGGGTTCGACCGTCCCGATCAGGGCTCGATCGTCATCGACGGGAAAGACCTCACGCGTGTCTCCCCCAACCGCCGTGACATGGGCATGGTCTTCCAGGCCTACAGCCTCTTTCCGAACATGACCGCGGAGCAAAACGTGGAGTTCGGGCTGCGCATCCGGAAGCAGAATCGGGGGCCGCGGCGAAAGCGCGTGGAGGAGCTGCTCGAGCTCGTCGGGCTTGGACACGCCGGCAAGCGCTACCCACACCAGCTCTCCGGCGGCATGCAGCAGCGCGTCGCCCTCGCCCGCGCGCTCGCGATCGAGCCGCGCGTCCTGCTGCTCGACGAGCCGCTCTCGGCACTCGACGCGAAGGTGCGTGTCCAGCTGCGTGAGGAGATCCGCCGCATCCAGACGCAGCTCGGCATCACGACGCTGTACGTCACCCACGACCAGGAGGAAGCGCTGTCCGTCTCCGACACGGTGGCCGTCATGTCCGCGGGGCACATCGAGCAGATGGGAACACCGGCCCAGATGTACGGCGCCCCGGCGACGCCGTTCGTCGCGGAGTTCATCGGCACGATGAACCGGCTCGAGTCGGTCGTCCTCGACGGCGTCAACGGTCACATCCAGCATGCTGGGAGGCGCCTGACCGTGGATGCGGCACGGGGGCGCGCGACCGGCGAGCGCGTCCTTGTGCTCGTCCGGCCCGAGCTGCTCGAGTTGGAGTCCTCGGCGAACGGCAGCGACCGCGAGAACACCCTGGCGGGCGAGGTGCTCACGCACACGTTCCTGGGCTCGGTGACCCGGCTCAAGATCGTCGGGCCGGAAACGGACCTCATCGCCGACGTCCCGACGGCGCGGGTGGACTCGCTCCCCATCGGCAAGGCTGTCATCGCGCACGTGCCCCAGGTGGGGACGCGATTGCTCAGCCTGAGCGAGGAGCCGGCAGCCGCCGAGCCGGCTCAGGCTCGGTGAAGATCCGCTAGTCAGTCCAGCAGCCGTCGCATCAGCGGCACGTCGATCGCCGGCACGATCTCGTCCGCCGCGGCGAGCCGCCCCGGGCTGAGCGTGCCGAGCACGGCCACGCAGCGCGTGCCCGCTGCTTTCGCCGAGGCGACACCCGCCTCCGTGTCCTCGAACACGACCACGTCACCAGGCTCGAGTTGCCCGTCGAGCAGCGCGAGCGCGCGGAGATAGCCGGCGGGATGCGGCTTCCCGTCCGAGACGTCCTCGGCGGCGACGATCGTCTCGACACTCTCCGCGAGCCCGGCTGCGCTGATCACCGGCTCGATCTCGGCGCGGGCGGCGCCGGAGACGACGCCAACGGCGACTCGTTCCGCCGAGTAGCGCACAGCGTCGCGAATGGTCTGGGGCACGGTCGACCCGTTGGCGACGCGCTCTCGATAGAGGTCGATGCGCTGCCGAATGACGTCGTCCACTGCCGGGTGGTCAGGGCCGAGCCACGTCCGGACGATCTCGGGGTCGGAAAGCCCTGCGAGCTCGTCGAAGTACTCCTGCGCGGAGAGGGGACGTCCGTGCTGGGCAAACAGCTCGGAGTAGATCTCGCAGAGCACCGGCTCGTCGTGCGAGAGCGTGCCGTTGAAGTCGAAGATGACGGCTCGAACGGGCACGCGCGCCAACACACTATCGTCGCCTGATGCCTGCAACGGCTCTCGCGTTCGCGCTCGCTGCGGCCTTTCTGCATGCGTTCTGGAACATCCTCTTGGCGCGTGCCCGCGATGTCGAGGCGGCGACGGCCGTCGCACTGCTGGTCGCGGTCCTCGCCTTCGCTCCCGTTGCAGCCGCGGTCTGGGGCGTGCGCGCGCGTGTCTGGCCGTTCCTCGTGGGCTCAGCGGCCTTCGAGCTCCTCTATTTCGCGCTCCTGGCCGCGGCATATCGTCGCGCGCATCTCTCGGTCGTCTATCCACTCGCGCGCGGGGCGGCGCCGGTCCTGGTTCTCCTCGTCGGGGTCGTCGCCCTCGGAGCGGCGACGTCGTGGCGCCAGGGCGCCGGGGTCGTCCTCGTCGCTGCGGGCGTCGTCCTCGTGCGCGGCGTCCGACTGAACGCACGGGGGGTCGACCTGCTCCTCGGACTTCCAATCGCCGGCTGCATCGCCGGCTACACGTTGATCGACAAGCACGGCGTCCGCTACGCGAACCCGCTGGCGTACCTCGAGCTCGCCATGATCCTTCCCGCGGTGGCGTACGCGGCGGCGATCGCGGCGGCAAAGGGGAGGGAGGCGCTTCGGGCGGAGCTCCACACGGCGACCATCGCAGCCGGGCTGGCGACGTTCGGTGCCTACGCCCTCGTTCTGGCTGCTCTCCAGCGAGCGTCCGCTGCCTCAGTGGCCGCCGTCCGCGAGACGAGCGTCGTCATCGCCGCGGTCCTCGCCGGCGCCGTGCTGAAGGAGCCGGTCGGCCCGGCCCGACTCTCCGGCGCAGTCCTGGTCGCCGGAGGCGTGGCCCTGATCAGCCTGACGTCGTAGCCGCCGCCCTACGCGCCCTTCCACCTGGGGCGTCGCTTCTCGAGGAAGGCGCAGATGCCCTCTTGCGCATCGGCGGCCATCGAGTTCATCGCCATCACCGACTTCGTGAGATCGTACGCGCGGTGCTCGTCGAGCTCGATCTGCGCGTAGAACGCCTCCTTCCCGATCCCGACCGTGAGCGGGCTCGAGCGCGCGATCGCCTCGATCAGGTGCACGACGGCGTCCTCGAGCCGCTCGGATGGAACGACGCGGTTGACGAGGCCCCATTCGGACGCGGTCGTCGCGTCGATGAAGTCGCCGGTGAGGAGCATCTCGAGCGCCCGCTTCCGACCGATCGTCCGAGACAACGGCACCATCGGCGTGGAGCAGAAGAGACCGATCTTGACCCCGGGCGTCGCGAAACGTGCATCGTCGGTCGCGACGGCGAGGTCACAAGCGGCGACGAGCTGGCAGCCGGCGGCCGTCGCGACACCGTGTACCTTCGCGATCACGGGTTGCGGAACGCGGTGGATCGTCTCCATCAACTCGGTGCAGACGTCGAAGAGGCGTTGGTAGAAAGGGAGGTCGCGGCCGACCATCTCGCTCAGGTCGTGACCGGCCGAGAACGCGACACCCGCGCCTTCGATCACGATCGCCCGCACGTCGGGATCGCCCCCGACCGTCCCCAGGGCGCCGATCAGCTCCTCCATGAGCTCGAGCGACAGCGCGTTTCGCTTCCCTGGCCGGTTGAGCGTGATGCGGGCCGCAACGCCCTCTCGCGCCACGACGATCGTCTCGAATGCCGTCGAGATCGCAGCCACGGCAACCTACGCTAGCGCCGCCGTCCGGCAGCGTCCAGCGATCGCCGTTTGTGCCCTCGGCATCCGCGTTCACGCTGCGGTGTCTTGGCCGCACCGGCTTGACACTCGCCGCGGGCAGGTGGGATTCTCGTCCGCGCGTCGAGGCCGTCGCGGCGTCCGATTCGGAAGGGGGTGCCATGGAACGCCATGGTTTCGAAAGCTACTTCGTGATCGGCGAAGGGCTGCTCGGGGAGAGCGCTGACGGAAGACCGAGGACGCTCCCCGACGACCTGGAGCGCGCGACGCCGCCGTTTCGGTTCTCGCGCATGGGCCCGAACGGTGCCGGGCTCCAGCTTCTGGACCCGAACCGCAAGAGGCTCGGAGCCGCGATGACGGTCACCCCCAGCGCGCCGTCGCAGCTTCCGGCGGGGTTCACCTATCTGGGTCAGTTCATCGACCACGACCTCAGCTTCGACAAGACGAACGTCATGCTCGGCCAGAACGTCTCGCCGGCGCAGCTTCTCCAGGCGCGCTCTCCGAGCCTCGACCTCGACTCGCTGTACGGCGCGGGGCCGCAGGATCCGGGCTCGGCGAAGTTCTACAGCGACGGCGTGCATCTCAAGATGGGACAGGCGGACGGCCCGGCGATGCCCGGCTTCGACCTTCCGCGCGTCGGCACTGGCGCGTCGAACGCGGCGAAGCGCGAGGCGCTGATCCCGGACCGGCGAAACGACGAGAACCTGGCCGTCGCCCAAACGCACCTGGCCTTCATCCGCTTTCACAACCGTGTCGTGGACAGCCTCCCCGCGGCGACGCCGCCGGCGCAGCGCTTCGCGCAGGCCCGGGAGATCGTCGTCAAGCACTACCAGTGGATGATTCGCCACGACTTCCTGCCGCGCATCTGCAAGAAGGCTCCGCTCGACGACGTCTTCAAGCACGGCCGGAAGGCGTTCGAGGTCGGCGCCACCCCCACGGACGTCCCAACGATGCCGATCGAGTTCTCGGTCGCCGCGTACCGCCTCGGACACAGCATGATCCGCGCGGCGTACAACTGGAACAAGAACTTCGACAACGGTGGCGGCACGCTCGACCTCCTCTTCACCTTCTCCGGGACGAGCGGCGATCTCGGCGGCGGGCTCGTCCTGCCGAGCATCTGGATCGCCGACTTCCGCCGGCTCTACGACTTCAACGAGGCCGGCCGGGCGGACCTCGTCGTGCCCGCCGCGAAGTTCAACCGGGCGATGCGTATCGACACCAGGCTCGTGCACCCGTTACAGACGCTGCGCCAGCAGACCATCGGACCGCCTCCCGTTCCGGCCACGGATCCCCGGCGGAACCTGGCCTTCCGCAACCTCACGCGGGCGAGGATGGTGAAGCTGGCGACGGGCCAGCAGATGGGCAGGTTCCTGAAGAACAAGGGCATCGTCATGAACCTGCTCGCGAAGCCGCAGATCCGAGACGGCAACGGCGGGGCGACGCTCGAAACGCTGACGGCGACGCAGCGCGATGCGCTGCTGAAGAACACGCCGCTCTGGTTCTACATCCTGCGCGAGGCCGAGCTGAATGCAGGCAAGCTGCGTGGGGTCGGCGGGCGGATCGTGGCGGAGACGTTCCACCGTGCGATGGAGGGAAGCGAGTTCTCGATCGTGCGCGACACGGCCTTCCGTCCGACGTTCGGACCCAACAACACCACCTTCCGCATGGTCGATCTGCTGCTGTTCGCCTTCGAGGGAAAGAAGGCGCTGCTCAATCCGCTCGGAGACTGAGCGCAAGGCCGCGGGCTGCTTCCCGGGCCGGTGGGAACAGACCGGCCCGGCCGGTCTAGTCTGCGAGAAACAGTGGCGCCGCTCGAAGGAACTCGCCCGATGTCGACCGCTGCCGGCGCCATGCTCTCCGGAGGCCTCCGGTGACCGACGTCCACGACGAACGCGAAGCGCGGCCGCCGTCGACGATGTTCGATCTGGCCAAGCCGGTGAACCGCCGCGTGGAGCTGCATCGCACTCCCGGCCTCGTCGTCGATGCGGTCAGGATCGTTTGGCGGGCGAGCGCGCGCCACTTCCTCGCCACCCTCGGCCTGCAACTCGTGTCCGGCGTCGGCGTGGCGGCGCAGCTCTTCATCGCCCGCCGCATGCTGCAGGACCTCGTCGACGTGAGCCATGGGGCTTCCGTCACACCGCTCTACGGCGTGTTCGGCGTGTTCGTCCTTGTCGGCACGGCGCTCGGTGTCGTCAACGCCGTCACCCTGCGCGAACAGGCACTGCTCGGAGAGCTCGTGGGCCGCCACGCCTTCGACCAGATCATCCGGGTCTCGAGCCGGGCGGACTATCGCCTGTTCGAGACCTCCGCGTTCTACGACGAGCTCCAGCGAGCTCGGACCTCAGGGCAGTTTCGCACGATCGACGTCGTGAATAGCCTCAGCGCCCTTGTCTCGGCGGTGCTGACGTC
>OEKB01000188.1_pt1 | contig 13978 bp, 11 predicted proteins | sample 1503171 | NCBI WGS metagenome assembly OEKB01 (sample SAMEA104379580, study PRJEB20068) | metagenome | isolation source: 1998
CACCACCACGACGACGCTCCCGACGACGACAACGACCACGCCGAGCACCACCACGACGACACCCGGCGGAACGTCGTTCGCGCAGCTCTTCCTCACGCCGAGCGGCTCGGACGCGAACGCGTGCACGGCATCGGCCCCCTGCAAGACCCTGCAGCGGGCGTACAACCTCGCCCAACCGGGCCAGGTCGTGCAGCTCGCCGCCGGCACCTACGGCGGCCAGTCGATCTCCTACTCGTCTGCGAAGGCCGGTGCGGGCGGCCGGGTCACGTTCCGCGCGGCTGCGGGAACCCTCCCGGTGATCAGCTCGCTCGGTCTGCAGGGCGCACAGCATCTGGCGCTCGTCGGCCTCGACATCCGCGGCGACTTCGGGGCGCAGGCGGTCGACCGCTCGAACCCGTCGAGTCCCGAGGTCTCGGATGTGCTGATCCAGGGTGGCCGGATGCAGTCGTTCCACATCACCGGCGCCCAGAACCTGACGATCGACGGCGTCGACATCGGCCACTACTCGTACGCGGACGGGTTCGGCTCCAACAGCCTGTATTCGGACACCGGCCAGCCGACGGAGCGGAACATCACGATCCAGAACTCGATCTTCCAGAACATCACGGTCCCAACCGGGGGCCACGACGAGTGCCTGTTCGTGAAGCGCATCGACGGCCTCACGATCCGGAACAACCGGATGCTCGGCTGCCCGGGCCTCGCGATCGCTTTCTACGATGCGAACGCCGGGAGCGACTCAGGCTCGAACGCCGCGCAGAACGTGCTCATCGAGAACAACTTCCTTGCCTGCAGCTCGTACTGCTACGGCGGGTCGCAGACGATTCAGATGGACACGAAAGGCTTCGAGGCCTTCAGGAACATCACGTTCCGGTTCAACAGCATCGTCGGCTCTGTCTCGTTCCTGTCACCGTCGAGCCTCTACTCCAACGTGCGCTTCTACGGGAACTCGCTCATGAACGGGAGCGTGACCTGTGGAACGCCGGTGACGCTCAACTACAACGTCGGCGCAAGCTGCGGCGGCACCAACATGTCGAGCGAGCCTTCTTACCTGACTGCGAGCTCAACGCCGACCGGGGACTACCACGAAACGGTCGGGGCGACTCAGATCGACGCAGTTCCGATCAGCTTCTGCTCGAGCGCAGGCTGTCCGTCCACCGACATCGACGGACAGTCGCGGCCGATGGGCGTGGCGTTCGATGCCGGAGCGGATGAGCGCTGACCAGACGTCAAGCGTCCTGAGCGACTGACAGGTCCGGGCCGCCGTTCGGCGGCCCGGACCTTTGCCCCTTCGTTCTTTCATCTCCTCGGATCCATCGGATGACACCGGTCGGACTAGACAAAGGAGGAGGTGACCGATCTCCGCTTCTTCCTACACTGGAGCTGTGACCCGGCTCTCCTGCGGCAGCCCGGGGCTTCGACCATGAGACGGGTGCTCTTCCTTGCGTACTTCTTCCCCCCGCTCGGGGGCGGCGGTGTGCAGCGATCCGCCAAGTTCGTCAAATACCTTCCCGCGCTCGGATACGAGCCGATCGTCGTCACAGGCCCGGCGCGACGTTCGACCCCGTGGTCGCCGACCGACGCCACCCTTTTCGACGACATTCCCAGAGGCACGGCCGTTGCGCGGATCGCGCAGCCCGAGCCCGCGTGGAGCGGCCGCTGGCGCTCACGTGCGGAGCGCTGGCTCTCGATGCCGCAGCCGTTCTCGCGCTGGTGGGTCCGGGAGTCGGTCGAGCTGGGTCGGTGGGTGGGACGAGACGCCGATCTGATCTACGCCTCGATGTCGCCCTTCGAGTCAGGGGAGGCGGCCGCGAGACTGGCGCGGGAACTCGACAAGCCGTGGGTCGCGGACCTGCGCGATCCGTGGGCGCTCGACGAGATCACCGTGTATCCGACGCTGCTCCACCGGAGGCGCGAGGCGAGCCGAATGCGCCGGACGCTGGCATCCGCCGCCGCGATCGTCATGAACACACCGGAGGCCGCCGACCAGCTTCGCCGCGACTTCACGGAGCTCAGAGCCACGCCGATCGTGACGATCCCGAACGGATACGACGGCGACGACTTCGCCAGCCCGTCAGCCGGCCGAACGGACCCGGTCTTCCGCATCGTTCACGCAGGCTTTGCTCATACCGCCCCGGTGGCTCGACGTCCGAGCATCTGGCTGGGCGGAGCCGTCACGGGCTTCGACATCATGACCCGTTCGCACGCGCGCCTCCTGGACGCCGTCAAGCGAGTGCTCGCAGCCCACCCCGAGCTCCGCGGACTGCTCGAGGTGCACCTTGCGGGTTTCATGTACGACGAGGAGAAGCAGCGGCTCGGATCGAGCCCCGTGCACGCGCATGGATATCTGACCCACCCCGAGACCGTCGCCCTTCTCCGATCCGCCGATCTGCTCTTTCTGCCGATGCACGACCTGCCCCCGGGAAGACGAGCGCGAACGGTCCCCGGCAAGACGTACGAATACGCGGCGACAGGGCGCCCGATCCTTGCTGCGGTCCCGGACGGGGACGCGCGGGATCTCCTCAGCCGCATCGGCACCGCATTCGTCTGCCGGCCGTCGGACGTCGAGACGATGGAGCGAATCATCCTCCGCGAGGTCGAGCGGAAGCGGCACGGCGGACCGGATCCCGAGCCGAACTGGCCTCTGATCGAGCAGTACGAGCGGCGGGCGCTGACGGGACGGCTCGCCGACGTTTTCGACTCCATGCTCGCCCCGGCGATGCGGAGAAGCGCGCTCGAGGCACGCACCGGCAACCCGAGTGCGGCCGTCTCCGCAATTCGGACGGGAGCCCGATGAGCAGCATCGCGATCGTCGTTCTCACGTACAGCCGTGTCCACCTGCTCTCCAAGTGCGTCGAGAACGTCCTGATGCGGACGTCCCCGCTGACGAAGGAAATCGTGATCTGGAACAACGGGTCGACCGATGCGACGGCTGAGTACCTCGGCACGCTCGACGACCCACGCTTCCGCGTGGTCAATCACGACGCGAACATCGGCATGAACGCTTACCCCCGAGCGTTCGCGATGACCGACTCCGACTATCTCGTCGACCTCGACGACGACATGATCGACGCGCCTCCCGAGTGGGACCGCCGACTGCTCGAAGCGATGCAGCAACTTCCGGACGTCGGCTTCCTCGCGGCAAACCTCGTCGACAACCCGCACGATCGCACCGCGCAGGTCATGTACCACCGGGATGCACATCTCTACCGTGTCGAGACGATCAACGGTGTCGAGCTCAAGCTCGGCCCGACCGGCGGCGGATGCGCGATCACCCCGCGACAGCTCTACGAACGCGTCGGCGGCTTCCGGCAGAGGCGCAAGGACGTGTTCTGGCTCGAGGACGCGGCGTACATCGCGGAGATCAACAAGCTCGGCCTTCGCGCTGCCTACCTGAACGACCTCAAAGTCCTCCACGCCGGCGGAGCGCATTACTCGGCGGTCAATCCCGAGAAAGAAAAGTACTGGTCGGCGCGCGCGCGGCACATCGCCCGCAAGAACGTCGTCAAGCGCGTCTTGCTCTCGCTCCCCTTTGTCTCCGCGCTAAACGCGAGACACGGTTGGTTCCAGCCGCCACCCGCCCGGGCGGATCGCACATGACCACCTCTTTGACGGACGTGTCGGTTCCGTTTCTCGACCTGAGGCCGAGCCACGAGCCGATCCGCAAGGCGCTCATGGCGCAGATCGGCCGGCTCATCGACGAGGACGTCTTCATCAACGGCGCCGACGTCGCCGCTTTCGAGGACGTTTTCGCCGCCTATTGCGGAACGCGGCACGGCGTCGGCATGGCGAGCGGCCTCGATGCCCTTCGCCTCTGCTTCATGGCTGCGGGGCTTGAACCCGGCGACGAAGTTGTTCTCCCCGCGATGACGTTCATCGCCACGGCCGAAGCGGTCACGCAGGCGGGCGGCGTGCCGGTCTTCGTCGACATCTCGGACGAGGACTACGGGCTCGACGTGACTGCCGTCGAGGACGTTCTCACTCCCTCGACGCGGTTCGTCTGCCCGGTTCATCTCTACGGCCAACTCTCAGACATGCGGTCGCTCGCCGCTCTCGCGGACCGCCACGACCTGCAAGTAGTCGAGGACGCCTGCCAGGCACACGGCGCCGAACGCGACGGGCTGCGCGCAGGAACGGTGGGAATCGCTGCCGCCTTCAGCTTCTATCCCGGAAAGAACCTCGGCGCGATGGGCGATGCGGGCGCACTCGTCACGGACGACGACAGCCTCGCCGACGCTGCAATTGCGCTCCGCGAGCACGGCCAGCGCGCGAAGTACGTGCACGAGCGCGAGGGATACACGGCGCGGCTCGACACGATCCAGGCGCTCATCCTGCTCCTCAAGCTCCCTTTGCTCGATCGGTGGAACCAGGAGCGCGCAGATGGAGCCGCGTTCTATCAGGAAGCGCTCGACGGGGTCGGGGACCTTGTCTTGCCGACCGTGCCGTCCGGAAGCTCGCCGGTCTGGCACCGGTACGTCGTCAGGACACGCGAGCCACAGAGGCTCGCGGAGTTTCTCCAGGCGCGAGGAATCGGTACTGCACGGAACTACCCGCAGGCTCTGCACCTCATGCCCGCGTACGCCCAGCTCGGTCATGCCGCCGGCGCGTTCCCGTTGTCCGAACAACTAGCCGCGGAGGCCCTGTCGCTTCCGCTCTACCCCGGTATCGATCGACGCCAGCTCGACCACGTCGCGGCGTCGATCGGCGACTTCTTCGGGGGCGCCTGACCCGTCTCAGGGCGCGGCGCAAAGCCGGCGCAGGAATCCGGTCGCGCGGCCTGCTCGAACGGCTAGGTTCCACATCCTCCCCTTGATGGATCGGTATCCCTTTCACAGCATGTGCCTGGTGAGGCCCTCTGATGGCTAACGGCGAGGCCGCAGCGCTCGCCGCCGATCGGGTACGCCCAGAGGGCGACTCGACCATTCCGGTTTTCGACCTTCGCTTCGACGACGACGACCTCGAGGCCGTTGCCGACACCTTGCGATCGGGCTGGCTGACGCTCGGTCCGCGAACGGCGGCGCTCGAGGATGCGTTCGCCCAGCATCTCGGCGCCAAGCACGCGGTGGCCGTCTCGAATTGCACCGCGGCCCTCCATCTTGCGTACCTGGCCGCCGGCCTCGGTCCCGGAGACGAGGTGATCGTGCCTTCGTTCACCTTCGCGGCGACCGCGGCATCGGCGCTCTACACGGGTGCGACGCCCGTCTTTGCCGACATCATCGGTCCCGAGAACCCCTCCCTCGACCCAGCAGACGTCGAACGGAAGCTGACGGGCAAGACGAAAGCCGTGGTGCTCGTCCACTTCGGCGGTTATGCCGGCAGAGTCGACGAGCTCAAGGCGCTCTGCGACCGGAACGGCGTCCAGCTCCTAGAGGACTGCGCTCACGTCCCGAGTGCCTCGTTCCACGGGAAGAAGCTCGGGACCTTCGGTCTCGCCGGCGCCTTCAGCTTCTTCTCCAACAAGGTGCTCGCCGTCGGCGAAGGCGGGATGCTCGTCACCGACGACGACGAGGTCGCCGAGTTCGCGCGCTCGCGGCGCTCGCACGCGATGACAGCAGGGACCTGGCAGAAGCACACCGGGCACTCCGACAGCTACGACGTCGTCGGGCTCGGGTTCAACTACCGCATCGACGAACCTCGCAGCGCGCTCCTGCTCTCACGCCTGTCCAAGCTCGAGGCCGACATCGAGCAGCGGCGCAGGCTGACGTACAGGTACCGAGAGGCGCTGCGCGACATTCCCGGACTGGTCGTTCCCTTCCGGGACGAGGACGTCCCCGAGTCCTCGTGCTACGTGATGGCCGTCTTCCTGGACGACCCGGCACTCCAGGGCCCGTTCCGGCGGGCCTTGCTCGAACAGCACGGGATTCAGACGAGCATGTTCTATCCGTCGGTCCATCTCTTCAGCGCCTACCGAGAAGTGGCCGCGGGAGTTGGGCTTCCTCGGACCGAGCTCGCCAGCCGGACTGAGGTGACACTGCCGTTGTTCACGCACATGACGGACGGACAGGTCGACCGGGTCGTCGCTGCCATCCGGACGGAGCTGCACGCATGAGCTGGGCGGTCCCGCTCGCAGACGTGAAGGTGCCCGAGGAGGACGTGCGGGCCGTCGTCGACTGCATCCGGGACGGATGGCTCACCATGGGGCCACGAACCCAGCGCTTCGAAGCCGAGTTCGCCGACTACGTGGGGTCACCCTTCGCCGTCGCCGTCTCGAGCGGGACCGCGGCACTCCACCTCGCGCTCCTCGCGCTCGACGTCGGCCCGGGCGACGAGGTCATCGTCCCGGGGCTGCCGTTCGTCGCCACAGCCGCCGCGGTGCGGTACACCGGAGCCGAGCCCGTTCTCTGCGATGTCCTCGGGCCGCATGATTTTTCGATCGACCCGACTCGGGCGCCGTCCCTCGTGGGACCCCGGACGAAGGGGATCATCGCCGTCCATGTCATGGGGTACCCGGCGCCGGTCGACGAGCTGCGCAGCTTCTGCGCTGCGAATGACCTGTTTCTGCTCGAGGACGTTGCGCAGGCGGTCGGTGCGACGCTCGACGAGACCCGGCGCCAGGCCGGGACGTGCGGACAGGCGGGGGCCTACTCCCTGTTCTCGAAGGGCCAGCTCGCAGTGGGCGAGGGCGGCATGGTCGTCACGTCAGACGAGGCGATCGCAGCCCGCGTACGCTCGTTGCGTTCCCACGCGATGACGTCTGTGACCTGGGATCGCCACCTTGGACATTGGGATACGTACGACATCGTCGACGTCGGCTTCAATTTCCGCCTCGACGAACCACGCGCAGCGCTCGGCCTCAGCCGCCTGCCGCGTCTCACGGAGGACATCGAGGGACGGCGGCGCGTCGTCCGCTGGTACCGAGAGCGGCTCGTCGATCTGGACGGGGTGGAGATTCCATGGGACGACGAGGCCGTCGAGCGAAGCTCGCACTTTGCGTTCCCGATCTTGCTCCCAAGCCGCCAGGAGCGGGACCTCGTGCGCGGCGGTCTCTCCGATCGAGGCGTCCAGACCACCTGGTACCCGTCCCTGAGCCGGCTGACCGCCTACGCGGACGCGCCTGGAAGCGACGCCCTCGGGCGCTCCGAGGAGGTCGCCGATCGACATTGCTGCCTGCCGCTCTCCCCCAGCTTCGACGAAGGCCGGATCGATCTCGTCGTCCAGGCCCTCCGAGAGACAGTCGACCGCGTCCGGTAGTTCCGGCCTGCCTGGAAGAACGGGTAGGTGCCCGGCCGCCCGGACGGGTTTCGACCTCTAGCCTGGAGCCGGCATACCGGTACTCCTACGCTTTGCAGCTAATAGGCGGCTGAAGTCGACTCGAGTCGCCGTTAGGCCAAGCAGCGGGGAGAGAGCCGACGACATGGGGGCTGTTTCGGAGCCGGCCATCGCGGCCGGTCAATTGACTGCGAATCGCGAGAGCACCGACCTCGTGTCGGTCCGCATGCGAACGAGGCGCTCACCGCGTGGTGGCCGCCGCGGGTGGCTCATGCGCCGCTTCCTGGTCGGCGCCGACCTCGTCGGTCTGACCGCTGCGTTCGTCGCGACGGAAGCCACGCTCGGCGTCAACAAGGGAACCGTCGGCGATGTCTCCCCGATGCTGGAGCCACTCCTCTTCGCCGCGGCACTGCCGGTGTGGATCATCGCTGCGCGATTCCACGGCTTGTACGAGAAGGATGAGGAACGCACGGATCATTCGACGGTCGACGAGCTGTCGGGCGTCTTCCATGTCGTGTCGATCGGTGTCTGGCTCGTGTTCGCTGCAGCGTGGCTCACCGGGCTCGCTGTCCCGGACCCGACCCGACTCCTCGTCTTCTGGCTCAGCGCAATCGCGCTGGTGACTGCTTCGCGCGCGACGGCACGCGCGATCGCCCGAAAGACTGACGGGTTCCAACAAAATGCCGTCATCGTCGGTGCCGGCGACGTCGGGCAGTTGGTCGCGAGAAAGTTCCTGCAGCATCCTGAGTACGGCATCACCGTCGTCGGGCTCGTCGACGACGCGCCGAAGGAGCTGCGCCTCGATCTCGGCAGCCTCCCACTGCTCGGCTCGCCGGCCCGACTTCCGGATCTGGTTCGCGAGTACGGCATCGACCGTGTCGTCTTCGCCTTTTCGAACGCCTCGCATCACGAGACGCTCGAACTCGTCCGATCGCTCGACGAGTACGACGTCCAGATCGATCTCATTCCGCGGCTCTTCGAGATCGTCGGGCCCCGCGCCAGCCTGCACACGGTCGAAGGCCTGGCGCTGGTCGGGCTCTCGCCGGTCCGTCTCTCTCGCTCGTCCTGGTGGATCAAGCGCACGGTCGACATCATCGGCGCAGTCGTCGGCCTCGCTGTCGCGACCCCGCTGTTCATCTATGCCGCGTTCCGTATCAAGCGCGAGTCACCCGGACCAGTGCTCTTCCGGCAGGTTCGAGTGGGGCTGAACGGACGCTCGTTCACGATGTTCAAGTTCCGGACGATGCGCCCGGGGACCGACCAGGACGCTCATCGCCGGTACATCAGGTCGATCGCCGATGCAAAAGCGGCGCCACAGGCGGTCGGGCTCTACAAGCTCGAGCTCCCGGACGCCGTGTTTCCTTTCGGCCGCTGGTTGCGCAAGACGAGCCTCGACGAGCTCCCACAACTGATCAACGTCCTGCGCGGAGAGATGTCGCTCGTCGGACCGAGGCCGTGCCTCGCGTACGAGCTGGAAAACTTCGAGGCACATCACTTCGAGCGATTTGCGGTCCCGCCCGGCATGACGGGGCTCTGGCAAGTCACCGCACGTGCCCGCGCGACGTTCGGCGAGGCCCTCGACATGGATGTCGCCTACGTGCGCGGCTGGTCCTTGAGGCTCGACCTCTCGCTGCTCTGGCGGACGCCCGTGCATCTCCTGCGTGGCGAGGCGACCCTATGACACCTCCGGCCACACTCACGAGGCGGCCCCCCCGCAGTCGCTCCGCGAGAAGCAAAAGCACGATCGGTGTTGGGGTCGTCGGCCTTGGCTATTGGGGGCCGAACCTCGTCCGCAACCTCCACGAGGTCCCTGGCGCGACGGTGGCGGGCGTCTGCGACCTGCGTCCGGAATCGCTCGCCAAGATCAAACGCCGCTACCCCGCAGTCCGAGGCACGACGAGCTTCGACGATCTGTTGAGCAACCCGCAGGTCGACGCCGTCGCGATTGCGACACCGGTTCCTTCGCACTACCGACTCGCACGCGCCGCCCTGGAAGCCGGCAAGCACGTGTTCGTCGAGAAGCCCCTCACCGCAAGCTCGAGCCAAGCCCTCGCCCTGATCGACCTGGCCGCCGAGCGCGAGCTGGTGCTGATGCCGGGACACACGTTCCTGTACAGCCCACCCGTGAGCCTCGTCCGCGAACTGATCGATGCCGGTGAGCTCGGCGAGATCTACTCGATCTCCACGAGCCGGGTGAATCTCGGTCTCCATCAGGCCGGCGTCAGCGTCGCATGGGACCTCGCCCCGCACGACTTCTCGATTCTCCGCTATTGGCTCAGAGAGAGACCCGCGCACATCGCGGCCTTGAGCCGAAGCTGCATCATGCCGGAGACACCCGACGTCGCGTTCATCAATCTGGAGTTTCCCTCAGGCACGATCGCGCACGTCGAGATCTCCTGGCTCGCGCCCAGCAAGTTGCGACGCACCACGATCATCGGCTCCCGGAAGATGGTCGTCTACGACGATACGAGCAGTGAACCGGTTCGCGTGTTCGATTCCGGGGTCATGCTCAAGGATCCGGAAACGTTCGGCGAATACCAGTTGACGTACCGAACGGGCGACATCCTCTCTCCCCGGGTCGATCCCGCCGAGCCGCTCGAGCTCGAGCTGGCCGACTTCTGCAGCGCGATCCGCCTGCGGACCCCACCCCGCTCCAACGCCGAGCTCGGCCTCGACGTGGTGCGCATGATCGAAGCGGTCGACCGCTCGCTCGAGCAAGACGGCGCCCGCGTGGATCTCGACGACGTCGTGATGGGGGAGGCCTAGCGTCCGGCAGGCGGACATAAAGGACGCCCAGTTCCATGAATCTGCAGTTCTTCTCCACCTGTCCGGCCTCGAGAGGAGAGGCCGCAGGCTCGTACCTCGAACGAGTCAAGGACGTCGCCCGTTGGTGCGACGAGGTCGGGTACGACGGCATCCTCGTCTACACGGACAACGGACTGGTCGATCCCTGGCTGCTGGCTCAGCTCATCCTCCTGGAGACGATCCGCCTCGCACCGCTCGTCGCGGTCCAGCCCGTCTACATGCATCCGTATACCGTGGCGAAGATGGTCACGTCCCTCGCCTTCCATCACGGCCGCCGCATCTTCCTCAACATGGTTGCCGGCGGCTTCCGCAACGATCTCGTCGCGCTCGACGACCACACCGAGCACGACGCGCGCTACGACCGGCTCGTCGAGTACACGCAGATCATCAAGGGCCTGCTCGCCAGTGACGCGCCGTTCTCCTTCGACGGGGACTACTACCACGTCAAGAACCTGAGCCTCACGCCCCCGCTGCCTCCCGAGCTGTTCCCCGGAATCACCGTCTCCGGCTCGTCGCCGGCGGGGCTCGAGGCCGCGAGGGCAATCGGAGCGACGGCAGTGCGCTACCCGCAGCCGCCTTCGCACGAGAACGGCCGCATCGCCTCGGAGTCGATTCCGCTGGGCATGCGCATCGGGGTGATCGCGCGCGCGAACGAGGAGCACGCTTGGCAGGTCGCATTCGATCGGTTCCCCGATGACCGTGTCGGAACGATGACGCACAAGCTGGCGATGCGAGTGTCCGACTCCCACTGGCACGAGCAGATGTCCGCACTCGGACAGGAGGACGCCAGGACCGGCGCGAGCCCGTACTGGCTCGGCCCGTTCGAGAACTACAGGACGTTCTGCCCGTACCTCGTCGGGAGCTACGACGTCGTGGCGCAGGAAATCCGGCACTACATGGAGCTCGGATTCGGAACTTTCATCCTGGACATCCCGCCGTCCCGCGAGGAGCTGGAACACATTGGCGTTGCCTTCGACAAGGCTCGCACCCTCGTTGCAGCCTGACCTGAGCGCGTACCTGACGCGGCAGGCGGAGCGGCAACCGGACGCGGGGGCGCTCGTCTACGAGGACCGGCGTCTCAGCTACCTCGAGGTGGAGGAGGCGAGCAATCGGCTCGCGCGACTCCTGCGAGACCTCGGCTGCGAACGGGGTGACCGCGTCTGCCTGCTCGTCCCCAAGAACCCCGAAACCATCGTCGCGATGCTCGCCGCCCTCAAAGCGGAATGCATCTACGTCCCGATCGACATCGCGAGCCCGGCGCCGCGGGTCGAGAAGATCATCGGCTCAGCGGACGCACGACTCCTGCTGACGTCGAAGGCGGCGGCGGGTCTCGTCGACGACCTGTTCGCCCGCGGGAACCTCGGCGCAGGGACGATCGTCGGCTCCATCGACGGGGAGCCCGTATCCGGCAGCAATTTCAGTTCGATCTTTGCCCTCGAAGACGCCGAAGCGTTTTCGGCCGCAACGGTGGCTCCCGACACTCGTCCCGACGACGCTGCGCACATTCTCTTCACGTCGGGATCGACCGGTGTTCCAAAAGGTGTCGTGATCACGCACTCGAACGTCACACACTTCGTCGACTGGGCTGTCGCGTACTTCGGGATCGAGGCGACGGATCGCGTCTCCGGGCATCCGCCCCTCCACTTCGATCTTTCGACATTCGACATCTTCGGCGCGTTCGCCGCCGGGGCTGAGCTTCATCTGGTCCCTCCCGCGCTCAATCTGCTTCCGCACAAGCTCGCCGACTTCATCGAGGAACACGAGCTCACGCAGTGGTTCTCGGCTCCGTCAGTGCTCACGTACATGACGAAGTTCGATGCCGTCCGCCAGGGCGCGTTTCCGCACCTCACGCGACTTCTCTGGTGCGGCGAGGTGATGCCGACGCCGACGCTGATCCAGCTCATGGAGCGGCTTCCGCACGCCTCGTTCACGAACCTCTACGGGCCGACCGAGGCGACAATCGCGAGCAGCTACTACACGGTTCCCACGATTCCCGCGAGCGAGACGGAGGCGATCCCGATCGGGGAGCCGTGCATGGGCGAGTCGCTTCACGTGCTCGGCGACGACCTTCGGGAGCTTCCTGTGGGCGAAACGGGAATGCTCTACCTGGGAGGTGTCGGGCTCAGTCCGGGCTACTGGCGCGACCAGGAGAAGACGGACGCGGCCTTCCTGACATCCGCGCCCTCCCGGGACCGCCTCTACCGCACGGGTGACCTCGCGCACCTCGGAGAAGACGGGCTCGTCTACTTCCACGGGCGTCTCGACTCGCAGATCAAGAGCCGTGGCTACCGGATCGAGCTCGGCGAGATCGAGTCGGCCCTCAACGCTCTCGACCGCCTGCGCGAATCGGCGGTGGTGGCGATTCAGGGCGGCGAGTTCGAGACGAGCACGATCTGCTGCGCATACGTCCCCATGTCGGACGACGACCTCGCACCTCAGGAGCTCGCCGCAGAGCTCCGGAACGTGCTTCCGACGTACATGATCCCGACCCGCTGGGAGGCGTTCGAGCATCTGCCGAAGAACGTCAACGGCAAGATCGACCGTCCGCGGTTGAAGGAAGCCTTCGCAGAGAGCGCGAAAGCGTAGACGGGTCCGGGAGTCGGGCATTGGGACGCAACCAGGTCGTGTCTGAACGGGGGGACGAGACGTTCGAGTCGCAGCAGTCCGGTGACGCCGAAGTCCTGGCGCGAGTTCGCGCGCTCCTCGTGCCGCTCTTGCGCGGCGACCCTCCGTCGGACGACACGGACATCATCGACGCCGGCATGGTCGATTCGCTCGGACTGATCGAGCTCCTCGTCGGGATCGAGAGCGAGTTCCAGATCCAGCTCGAGCTGGAAGAGCTCGACCTCGACGACTTCCGGAGTATTCGGGCACTCGCTCGCACGATCGAAGGTGCAGGGGGGAGCGGGCACGCACGTGTGCCCGCTGCGACAAGCGCCAAGACCGAGGACAGCGGGCAGCCTCCGGCGCGCGTGTTTCGCTCACTCGTGCACGAGGACGAGCTCGACTCGTTCATCGATCCGGCCTTGGCCTGGGTTCACGACGCCGGGCAGCCGTACTTCGACTGGTTCTTCGGCAGCCCCGACGTCGCGACGAGAACGCTTGCCGAATGGATGAGACGCCCGTCGTCCGAGGTCTACGCGGGCCGGTTGACGACGCTCGTCGAGGACGGCCGGGCGATCGGAGGCTTCATCGCCCTCGGCGGTGCAGATCTCGAATCGTCGCGCAAGGCAGACGCCGTGGCGGCGATCAAAGCGGCGGGGCGCGAGGGGCTTGCCGGACTAGAGGAACGCCTCCGGGAGGGACAGGGCCTCTTCGCCCCCGTTGGGCACGAAGACTTCTACCTGAGCAAGATCGGCGTGATCGGGGACCTGCGGGGCCGTGGCCACGGCCGGGCGATGATGGATCAGTTTTTCGCCCTCGGGCTCGAACACAGCTTCCGCCGATTTCGCGTCGACGTCTGGGCCGGAAACGAAGGGGCGATCCGCTTCTATCGTGGGTTCGGCTTCGAGCTCATCGCCGAGTCGACAAGCGCGGGAGCGGAGATGACCTATCTCGCAATGACGCTCGAGAAGGAGGTCAGCTCAGCCGGCCGGTAAACGCCGCCAGGCGGTTGTTGCAGCCCGAGCCCGAGACTCGGATCGTTCCTTTCACCTGTTCTCCGACGAACGACCCCTCGATCGCGACTCGGCCGCCGGCGACCGACAATCGCGAGCGGAAGTGCCCGTTCGGCCGAATCGGGACGCGCTGGAACACGATCCGCCCGACGCAGGCCGCCTGGTACGAGAACTCCGTGATCGACCGCCCTCTCGGATCGACGAGCAGCTCGCCGCCGTTCGGCATGAGGTAACCGGCGTCAGGTCGCGCATAAGGCCGGACGGCGGTCCTGCGAAGCGCCGACGTGAGGGCTTGCGACACGGGGCCAACGCTCGTTTGGGCGGCGAGCACCGAGGCTTTCTGCGGCGGG
>OEKB01000273.1_pt3 | contig 13720 bp, 12 predicted proteins | sample 1503171 | NCBI WGS metagenome assembly OEKB01 (sample SAMEA104379580, study PRJEB20068) | metagenome | isolation source: 1998
AGGGAGCCCCGCAGCTCTGAAGGTCGCCGCGATCTCCTCCATCTCGCCGACCCAGCGCCAGCCTTTCGCGGCGGCCGACTCCGCGGCGCGCACAGACTGGTCTGGAAGCTCGGGCAGCGATTCTGCCCACTCGGCCAGCAGCGGTTCGGCGATGCCGAGGGCGCTCGCGACACCACGGACGGCGAGCAGGAGCGCCGCCGTTCCCTTCGTCCAGCTCGCGTAGGCCATCTTCAGCGCCGACGCATCGCCGATGGCGTCGGACAGGATGCGCGCATCGACGGTGGTGCCGGTGAAGAGGTCCGCGACGCGCGGCGCCTGCGGGCCGGAGAGATAGAGGCGGGTCGTCCCGCGCGACAGGGGCGGCGGTCCGATCACCCCGCCGTCGACGAACTGCTCGAACATCTCCGCGATCGCATGTGTCGTCCCCGGCGCGATCGCGTTCGCGTCCACGTAGATGCCCGCGAATCCGGTGACCGATCGCGCCACGTCTGCCGCCGCGTGCGGTGGACAGACGCTCAGGAGCACGTCGCTGCGGCGTGCCACGTCGTCCGCGGTACCGACGTCATCGAGATCCGCGGCACGTGCGCGAGCAGCCGTCGCCTCGCTTCGGCCCTCCGAAGCCCACACGACCGCATGCGCGCGCTCGCGCAGGGCAGCGCCGAGCGCGGAGCCCATCTCGCCCGGATGGAGCAGTCCCACGGTGGTCTCGGGCACGGCGGCGCGACTATTCCACGTCGATGCGCGTTCCGGCCTGCCCAGCGAGCGCGTCCTCGAGCGCGTCGAAGTTCGTGATCAGCGTCTCCCCGCCGAAGTTCAGGGCGGACTCGACCTTCGGGCGCATCGATCCCTCGGCGAGCGCAGGCAGGAGCGCCGCTGCGTCCGCGCGGCCGAGCTCGCGCAGCTCTCGCTGGTCAGGCTCGCCGAAGCGCTCGTAGACGGCTGGGACCTCGGTCAGGATGAGCAGGCGATCCGCGCCGAGCTCGCGGGCAAGTAGGGCCGAGGCGCGGTCCTTGTCGATCACCGCGTCGACGCCGGCGAGCCGGCCGCCGCGCCGCACGACCGGGATTCCGCCGCCGCCGCACGCGATCGCGATCGCGCCGGCATCGGCGAGGGCGCGGATCGGGTCGAGCTCGACCACCTCGAGCGGCGCCGGAGAGGCGACAAGGCGCCGGTGGCCGCGGTTCGCGTCGCTGGCCATCGTCCACCCGCGCTCCCGCTGGAGCCGTTCGGCTGCATCGGCAGCGTAGAACGGGCCGATCGGTTTCGTCGGCCGGTCGAACGCCGCGTCGTCCGCGGCGACGCGCACGTGCGTGAGGACGCAGGCAATCTGCCGCTCGACCGCGGGGCGCACCTCGGCCGCGATCAGCGCCCCGATCTCGGCCTGGGTCTGCGCGACGGCGAGCCAGAGCGGAAGCGGCGGGGCTTCGTCAGCCGCACGCTCCTGCCGGAGAAGCTCGTTGCCGACCTGCGGGCCGTTTCCGTGAGTGAGGACGAGCCCCGGGTCCCCGAGCAAGGGCGCGAGGGCGGCGACGGCGCGGCGCAGGTTCGCGAGCTGCTCTGCAGCCGTTCCACGCTCCCCGGGCCGCATCAGCGCGTTCCCGCCGAGCGCCACGACCGTGCTCACACGAGGGCTGTTTCCTCGATCAGGCCTTTCTCGACGAGGACGTCCTTCAGGGTCGGCTCGCCCATCTCCTGCAGCTTGTAGGTGATGCGTAGCGCCGGAGTGTCCAGATGGATCAAGCGGCGCAGGTCGATCGGCGTCCCGATCAGCACGAGCTCCGCATTCGAGCGGGCGATCGTCTCGCGCAGGTCGCGCATCTGGTCGCGCCCGTAGCCCATCGCCGGGAGGAGCGTCCCGATCTCCGGGTACTGCACGAAGGTCTCCGCGATCGATCCGACCGCGAACGGGCGTGGGTCGACGAGCTCGGCGGCTCCGTGCTGCTTCGCCGCCAGCACGGCCGCGCCGTACGTCATCTCGCCGTGCGTCAGGGTCGGGCCGTCTTCGATCGCGAGGACGCGCTTCCCCCTGATCTCGCTCGCGTCCCCTTCGACCTGGATCGGGGACGCGCCGAGAACGACGATCGCGTTCGTCGTGTTGGCGCGGATCGAATCGAGGACCTCGTCGACGCCTTCCTGCGGAGCGCTGTCGATCTTGTTGACGACGCACACGTCCGCCATCCGGAGGTTCGTCTCGCCCGGGTGGTAGCGCAGCTCATGCCCGGGACGGTGCGGGTCGACGACGACGATGTGGATGTCGGGTCGGATGAAGGGCGTGTCGTTGTTGCCGCCGTCCCAGAGCACGACGTCCGCTTCGGCCTCGGCTGCACGGAGGATGCGTTCGTAATCGATGCCCGCGAAGACGAGGTTCCCCTCAGCGAGGTGCGGCTCGTACTCCTCCCGCTCTTCGATCGTGGCGTCGGCGTGGTCGAGGTCCTCGTAGTGCTCAAAGCGCTGGACGACCTGCGAGGCAAGGTCGCCGTACGGCATCGGATGCCGAAGGACGGCGACGCGCTTGCCCGCCTCCCGCAGCAGCTCGGCGACGCGGCGGGTCGTCTGACTCTTGCCGGAGCCCGTCCGCACGGCGCAGATCGCGACCACGGGCTTTGTCGCGGTGAGCATCGTCAGACGCGGTGAGATCAGCCGGTACGACGCGCCCGCTGCGAGCGCGCGCGACCCGATGTGCATGACGTGCTCGTGCGTCACGTCGGAGTACGAGAACACGACCTCGTCGATCTCGTGCTCGCGAATCAGCTCCTCGAGCGCCGATTCGGGCAGGATCGGAATCCCGTCGGGATAGAGCGACCCCGCCAGCTCCGCGGGGTAGACGCGTCCGTCGATGTTCGGGATCTGCGTCGCCGTGAACGCGACCACCTCGGACTCCGGATGTCCGCGGTAGACGACGTTGAAGTTGTGGAAATCGCGGCCCGCAGCGCCGACGATCAGGACCCGGGTCCTGGCCATGCATAAAGTGTATGCAGCCGGTCAGGACGGATGGAACTGCCGAACGGCTAGGTCAGGGCTAGGTGAGGACCTCGCGAACCCGGTCTGCCACGGCCTCCATCTCCAGCGTGGAGCCCGTCACCTCCTTCAGCATCTCCTCGGCGCGGAGCCGCTGGCCCTCGCCCCAGAGCTCGCGTAGGAGGGAGCCCGCATCCCTGGTCGTGAACCAGCGGTTTCCGAACTTCTCGCGCAGGTATGCCCGGAGCTGCGCCTCGAACGCCCACGAGCGCAGGTACGACGAGACGTAGAAGCCCGAGTCGACGTCCGAGAGATAGTTGGCCGGGGTCGGCTCGATCTTGAGCGCGTTGCCGAGCAGCTCGACGTACCGATCGCGCATCGTCGTCACGTCCTCGGCGGCGTGGAGCTCGATCTCGTACAGGATCTTCGCGCAGTAGCGGCGCACGAAGTAGAGGAGGCCCGTCGCCCCCTCCTCGGCGTACTCGCCCGGCCGCGGAAAGTCGAGGCGTCGCGTCAGCCACTCGGGCTCGTCCGTCAGGTGCTGCAGGAGCATCGCCCAGCCCTCGGTCACTGCGTTGTCGCCAAGGCGCTTCTCCTCCATGGCGAGGTCGCGTGACGTGTTGGCGAAGTGCTCCGTATGTCCCGCCTCGTGGAAGAGCGCGCGCCAGTCGTCAGGCCCGCCGATCGGCTGGATGACGAGGACGACGCGGTCCGGGATCTCGATCGGCGCGCAGAACGCGCGCGGGCTCTTGTTCGGTCGCTCCTCGAGGTCGAGCTCCACGTTCTGCTGCGACTTCAGGTCGACGCCGAGATCCGCGAGCGTGCTCTCCAGCGCCGGCAGCATCATCTCCTTCGGGAACATCGGATCCCATTCAGGAGCGCGGAACAGCCGTGGCACGTCCCAGCGCTGCGCTTCAGCGAGCCCGACGCCGACGCGGTTGCGAAACAACTTGTCCGCGGCGTCCTCGAACAGACGCTCGGTCGAATCGAGGAGCACACGGCATTGCTCGGCCAGGTCGTCGAGCGCCGACGACGGCAGCGCCTTCCGGTAGAGCTCGAGGTAGTTGTCGAAGCCAAGCTCGCGTGCAGCGCCTTGCACGGCGTGCACGGCTTCCAGGTGGATCGGGTTCATCTGCTCGTCGAGGATCTCGTTCGCACGCTCGTCGAGGCGCCGCCGTTTGTCCCGATCCGGCTCGTTCGCCATCGCCGGCCGAACCATTCGGAACGGGATCTCTTCGCCGTCGACGGAGACCTGGATCTCCGACTCGAGCGCGGCCAGCTTCTCGGCGTGGCCGCGCGTCAGCTCGCCGAAGTAGCCCTCGCAGGCGAATCGCCACAGCTCGCGGATGCGGTCGCCACCGTTGACGGCCAGACCGATCGACCGCACCAGCGTGGGATCGGTGAGGTTCTTGTGCCGCCCGTAGATCGGCGTGAGGTCGAACGACTCCTTCAGGCCGGCGTAGTGGAGATAGAACTCTTCGTCGAGCTCTGCGATGAAGCGGTCCGCCTGTTCGCGGTACGCGTCGAGCTCGCGGTCCGAAGGCGGGGCAGGCGGCACGGGTTGCTTAGGATACCCGCGTGCAGGAGATCCGCCTCCGGACCGATCGGCGCACGCAACTCGTCGACATCACGAGCCAGGTGCAGGAGGCGCTCGGCGCGACGAACGGTGCGGCGGCCGCGCTCGTCTACGTCCCGCACACGACGGCCGGCGTCACGATCAACGAGGGCGCCGACCCGGCGGTCGCACGCGATCTGGAGAGCGCGCTGGAGAAGGTCGTCCACGACGATTGGGACTGGAAGCACGTCGAGGATCCCGACGGCCCCAACGCCCCCTCTCATATCCGCGCCTCGCTGATGAGCCCGCAGATCCTCGTGCCGGTGGAGGACGGCCGACTCGCCCTCGGCACCTGGCAGGGAATCTTCTTCTGCGAGTTCGACGGGCCGCGCGAGCGCAAGGTCTACGTCACGGCATTACGTTAGGACGCCAACTTCTAACGCAGGCATAACGGCGTTTTAACGCGGCGCGGGTAAACCGGGAGGGCGACCGACCCAGGAGAGGGGGACTCCCGCAATGCGCCGTTTTGCCTTCGTGATCGGGCTCGCCGCCGTCGGCCTGGCAGCCGGCCTCGCCTTGGCCCTTGCGCCAAGCCGGTCCCACGCCGCCCCGCGTCCAGGGCGAAAGCCGCCGACCGGCATCCACAAGATCAAGCACGTGATCGTGATCATGCAGGAGAACCGCTCGTTCGATCAGTACTTCGGCACCTATCCCGGGGCGGACGGCCTGCCGCGCAACACGGACGGCGGCTTCGCCGTGTGCATCCGGAATCCGGCAACAGGGAGCTGCGAGAAGCCGTTCCACGACACGCGTGACCTGAACGCGGGCGGCCCGCACGGCCAGGCGGACGCGACCGCCGACATCGACGGCGGCAAGATGGACGGATTCGTCGCGCGCGCGGAGAACGCGAAGGTCAAGGGCTGCAAGCAGAACCCGAACAACCCGATCTGCTCCCAGCGCGCGGTCAATCCGGATGTCATGGGCTACCACGACGGACAGGACATCCCAAATTACTGGGCGTACGCGAAGAACTTCGTCCTACAGGACCACATGTACGAGCCCAATGCGTCCTGGAGCCTTCCTGCCCACCTGTTCATGGTCTCGGAGTGGTCTGCGCACTGCACTAACAGAGACGATCCGTTCAGTTGCACGAACGCGCTGCAGAATCCCGGCCCGCCGCCCGACGCGAGGAGCAACCGCCTGGGGCGACCGCCGACGTACGCCTGGACGGATCTCACCTATCTGCTCCACAAGCACAACGTCAGCTGGCAGTACTACGTCTTCAGCGGCACCGAGCCGGACTGCGAAGACGACGCGATGATCTGCGAATCGGTGCGGCAAGGAGCAAAGACGCCCGGCATCTGGAATCCGCTGCCGTTCTTCACGACCGTGCAGAACGACAACCAGGTAGAGAACGTCGTGTCGTTATCCCAGTACTTCAAGGCGGCGAGGAGCGGGAAGCTCCCGGCCGTAGCCTGGATCGATCCGACGGGAAGTGTGAGCGAGCACCCGCCCGGCCTCATCACCGCCGGGCAGACGTACGTGACGAAGCTCGTCAATGCGGCGATGAGCGGGCCGGAGTGGAAGTCGACCGCGATCTTCATCTCGTGGGATGACTGGGGCGGCTTCTACGATCACGTCGCTCCGCCGAGGGTCGACGAGAACGGATACGGCCTGCGCGTTCCCGGTCTCGTCATCAGCCCGTACGCACGCCGCGGCTACGTCGACCACCAGACGCTGAGCTTCGACGCCTACGTCAAGTTCATCGAGGACGACTTCTTGAAGAGCCAGCGGCTTGATCCAAAGACAGACGGACGGCCGGACCCCCGGCCGGACGTGCGCGAGCGGGCAACGATCCTCGGCAACCTCGTCAGGGACTTCGACTTCAGGCAGAGACCGCGTCGCCCCCTGACCCTGGATCCACATCCGGTGACTGATCTGCACTGATCGACGCGCCAAAGGGAGCGGCTACCCTCCACAGGTGGCCGCTCCCGTCTCCAAAGACCAGGAGCTCGAGCTCAGGATCGACTCGCTCGCGTACGGCGGAAACGGCGTTGCGCGCCTCAACGGCTTCGTCGTCTTCGTGCGCCGCGGCCTGCCCGGAGACACGGTGCGTGCGCGGGTGACGAAGGTCCAGCGGCGCCATGCGGAGGCGCTCGTCACGGAGGTGCTGGCGCCCGGGCCGCAGCGCGTCGACGCACCGTGCGCCCACTACGCCGCCTGCGGCGGCTGTCGGTTCCAAGACCTCGCGTACGACGCTCAGATCGCAGCGAAGCAGGCGCAGGTCGACGACGCCCTGCGGCGCATCGGAGGCCTGAAGTCTCCGCCGCTCGAGCCGATCGTCGCGGCGGAAGCGATCTTCCACTACCGCAACAAGCTCGAGTACTCGTTCACACAGCTCGAAGACGGGCCGACGCTCGGCTTTCACAAGGCGGGGCGATGGGACGAGGTGCTCGAGATCGAGCGCTGCTGGCTCACCACGGATCTGGGCAACGCGATCCGGAATGCCGTACGCGAGTGGGCGCGCGCAGAGCGGCTCGTCGCGTACGACCAGGCGGACCAGAGCGGCTACCTACGGCATCTCGTCGTGCGAGAGGGCCGAAACACCGCCCAGGTGCTCGTCCAGCTCGTGACCGCACCCGGTGAGAAGTTCGACACCGGGCACTTCGTCGACCTGCTCCGGACGTTCCCCGAGGTGCGCTCGGTGCACTGGTCGGAGAATGGGTCGGCCGCAGAGCTGACGAATCTCCCGACGATGCTGCTCTGGGGGGAGGAAGCGATCGAGGAGGTGCTCTGCGGTCTTCGCTTCCGCGTGCGTCCGAATGCGTTCCTGCAGACGAACACGCGCATGGCGGAGCGGCTGTACGAGCTCGCACGGGACTTCACAGCGCTCAGCGGACGCGAGACCGTGTACGACCTCTACTGCGGGATCGGGACGATCGGACTGACGCTGGCGCGTGACGCGCTCACCGTATGGGGCGTCGACGTCTCCGAAGAATCGGTCGCATGCGCGCTCGAGAACGCGGACCTGAACGGGATCTCGAACGCGGCCTTCTTCGCGGGAAACGTCGGGCAGTCCCTGGAGGAGCTCCGCGACCGTAGCGGCGAGCCGGATGTCGTGATCGTCGATCCGCCGCGCGCCGGCCTGGCCGGGAAGGCGTTGAAGCGCCTAGGAGAGATCGGGGCGCCCCGGATCGTCTACGTCTCCTGCAATCCGACGACGCTGGCGAGCGATGTCAAGACGCTGCGCTCGGCCTACGGCTATGAGCTCGTGCGTGCCCGTCCGCTCGACATGTTCCCCCATACGCCGCACGTCGAGACCGTGGCTTTGCTCGAGCCCGGGACGGCGATCTAGGTACACGCGCGCGCGCGTCCCGCACCCGAGGGTGGGGCTCGATCCCGCCACCCTCGTGGTCGACGATACCGAGTCTCGACGCACGGGTGGGTGACAATTCTGCGCCGAGATTCGCGTTGCGGAAGCGCCTCGCCCGAGCCGTGATACGACTCGCCGGTGACCGTCTGGGCGGGAGTCGACGTGGGCGGCCGGAGGAAGGGCTTCCACGCGGCGATCATCGACACGGTCCGCGTCGTTGCCGGTCCGCTTCGTCTGCGCACCGTCGACGAGGCGTCGGCCTGGCTTCGAACGCACGAGCCGTCGCTTGTCGCCGTGGACAGCCCACGGACGGCGGCGCCCGACGGACTGCGCTCGCGGCCGGAGGAGCGCGCGCTCGTGCGAACGGTCTGCGGGCTTCGGTATACCCCCGATGCGGCCCGACTCGCGGGCAACCCCTACTACGAGTGGATCCGCCACGGCTTCGAGCTCTACTCGGCCCTCGAGGCCTGGGGGTTGGATGCGATCGAGTGCTTTCCGACGGCGTCGTGGACGCGTTGGGCAGGTCCTCGCGGGAGTCGCCCGCGCGGCAGCTGGTCGGCGCTCGCGCTCGCCGGAACCGGCCTCCGCGCCGTTCCGCGTGGCCTGGATCAGGACGGACGGGACGCGATCGGCGCCGCGCTCACGGCCCGTTGTCGGGGCCGCGGTCGCTGGGAGTCGTTCGGGCCGATCGTTGTTCCTGCCTGAGCCGCTCCCACAACAGGTCGACATTCGGGGCCAGGAATCCGAGCGAGAGCAGGGGAAGCGCAGGCAGACCGCGCAGCCTCAGCGCGACGGTGATCGCGATCGTCGCGCCGAACGAGGCGGTGAGCGCGAGCCACGTCCAGCCGGGTCGCAACCCGAACCGCGCCGCCCCCGCAAGAAAGAGCGCGAAGAAGAGCAGATCGGGTAGACCGAGGTTCGCTGCCGTGTGCTCCCCGGGAATCGGAAACGCGTACGACAGCGTCGTGAAGACGTGCTCGTGGTGCGTGACGATCACCTTCGTCGGTCCCTTCCAGACGGAGTACGCGTCCACCCACGGCACGATCAACGCCACGAGGACGACCCAGCTCGCACTCTCGAAGTAGCCGAGGAACCAGAATCCGAGCAGCGTGACGGCGAAGAGCTTCACGATGTTCTCCGGCGTGTTCCAGCCCGCGACGTGGAGCACGTACGTCAGAACCGCGAGGGCGATCCCCACGGGAAGCAGGCCGCGCGCGTTTCGCAGCGGCAACACGAGCCAGACGAGCAGGAACGACGCGGGGATGAGGATCGCACCGATGAATGCGACGTCCCACCAGTCCGACGACGCATCCCAGAGACGCGCGTGCTCGACGTCGTACGCGGCGAGCGCGGCGACGAGCGCTAGTAGGGCGGTAGCTCGGCCCACCACTGGCCGAGCGGCTTGAAGGCGTTCCAAAACGCTGTCTTCGCCGGAGCTTCGTCGAGCGACGCATCGATGTCCGGCACGACCAGTGCATCGACTGTCGCGGTGAACCGCTGAAGCTCGCCCGGCTTCCACTCCAGCGGATCGGCCAATGGGAACTCGATCGAGTTCAGGAAGGACACCGCCTCCTCGCCCATGGGGACGACGAGCTTCGGCTGCACGATGTGCAGCTCACGCGTCAGGAAACCGCGTGACTCCTCCTCGTCGCCGTCTGCGAACTTGAGGCAGTTCGTGCCGTAGATCGCGAGCGGGTCGACGTGCAGCCGCTGCAGCGACTTCAGGATCGCCTGGCCCGCGCGGCCGTAGAACGCGACGCCTTCCTGGACCTCGGCCGGCTGGGGCCGGTGCTTCAGCAGCAGGATGTCGCCGAGCGGGTGGCCCGACCCGAGCACGGGGACACGGCCGTGCGCGGCGCGGGCAATCTCGTCGCCGAGGGCGTTGATCTCGAGGATCGCCTTGTCGCGGTACTTCTCGTAGATCTCGTCGGTGGGCACAGGACTCACGGGCGGGCTCCTGGCACGTTCTCCGCTACCGCACGCGTTCCTTGGCCTGGGCCACCCATTTCAAGGACTGGAGGTAGAAGAGCGACCTCGGGCGGCGGAGGACGTGGGCGGTACGGAGGGAGAGGAGGAATTCCTCCGGGCCGTCGAAAGCCCGCATACGGAGAGCTCCCGTCCCGACGCCTTGCAGGACATGCGCGTCCGAGCCTGCCCCGACCGTGAGGTTGTACTTGTTCGCGAAGCGCACAGCCTCGTCGTTGTAGGCCTCGAACAGGAGTCGGGCGTTGTAGACCTCGAAGACGTCGATCTCGCTCAGGTGGCGGTGGAGCGTCGCCGCGTCCGGAATGGCGTGGAGGCGGTCGAAGGGGTGGGGGAGATAGACGAGGCCGCCTTGCTCGTGAATCGCCGCGATCGTGTCGCCGAAGGACATGCCGCGCGGGATCTCCTCGTGGAGGAAGAGCCCGATCACCTCGCCCTGGCCGTCGGTCTTCACCTCCTCGCCCGGGATGACGATCAGCTCGCGCTCACGGGTGAGCTCGGCCGCTTCGAGCGCTCCGCCGAGCGCGTTGTGATCGGTGACTGCGATCGCCCCGAGCCCGACGGCCTCCGCGTACATGACGAGATCGGCGGCCTCCACGGCGCAGTCGTGGGACCAGCTGGTGTGCATGTGCAGATCGCAGATGAGCCAGTCCCGGTCTGCGAGCGGGTCCGTCGCGCGCGCCGGGCGGCGGCGGTCTGCGAGCGTGCGGTACACGTCGTCGAGCTCGCTTGCGACTGCGGCGAAGCTCTGGGGCTTCGCCCGCTTCCTCGACTCGGCCTGCCGGCGCGTGCGGAAGCCCTCGTCCTCCGTGAGCCGCGCGAGCTCCGCCCCGGCGAGCTCGGGCTGGCTCTGGGTCTCGGGGGGAGCCGCGATCGCACATCCAGCAGCGGCTGCCTCGAGCGAGACGCGTCCGAGACCGTCGAGTGCCGGCACGAAGACCGCCGCCTTCGCAAGGAGCGGCGCGCGCGTCGCGCCGTCGCGTGCGGTCCGGACGGAGATGCGCTCGCGAAGCGCCCGTGGGATCGTCGGCCTCCCCGCCAGCGGCTTGGTGCGCAGGAACACCAGCTCCCAGTCGGGCGCTTCCTCGAGCGCACGCAAGACGGACCGTGCGAGCGCCCGCTCGGCCGGCCGCCACTCCAGCACGACGAGCTTCTGCTTCCGCCCCGGCGCGAAGAGCTCGAGATCCACGCCTTCCGACACCACGCGGTACGTCCCCGGAAAGCGAACGGCGGCCGCATCCCTCGTCTCGGGGCGCGTCGCGACGAGCGCGTCGAGGCGCGCGAGCAGGCGTTCCCGCTGAGCGCGGCCGGGGGGATACGCGAGCCGGTCTGGTGAGACGAAGGTCCCCACCGTCAAGGCCTGTGCGTCGCGCAACGCGAGGTACGAGAGGCTCGGGAGCCCGGGCTCGAAGCCGTGGACGATGTCGAATTGACCGAGCGCGAGCGCGAGCGACAGGTTGGCGCGCGCACCGACCGGGACGCCGATGCGGCTGCGGCGGGAGATCGGAACGGCCGGTCCGAGCGCCACGATCTCGGCGTCGAGCCCGTCGAGCAGGGCACGGCGTCCCGCAGCGAGGTCGCGGGCGCGGTTCGACGATGCGAGGATCGTGACCGAATGGCCGAGCGCCCGCAGCTCCCTTGCGATGCCCGCCACGTGCTCGTTGACGTCGTGCGGCTGCGACCAGGCGAAGGGCGTCACGAGGCAGATTCGAAGGCCCATCCGATCCGAGTCTAGAGACAGACCTCGGGCGGTTCGCGAACGACGGCTCGGCCGGCGGGCCCGTGCCTGGCCGCTCAGGCCGGGCGCACGACGATCGTCTCGTCCTCGCCGATCGCGACCTCGCGACCGCCGAGATGGACGCGACGTCCGCCACCCCCGCTCCGAACGGCGATGACCGCTGCACCGGCGATCACTCCGAGCACCCGCTCGGCCGGAGCCGCGCCGTCGGCGGGCGTGACGACGAAGCGCTGGAGGATCGGCGTCAGGATCTCTCCAAGCGCCGCCAGGATGAGCAGCACGGCGAAGAGCTGCCAGCCGTCCCCCTGTTCGCGGAGCACCATCGCGCTGACGACGATCGCGGCACCGAAGGCTGCCGCAAACGTAGCGGGGTAAAGCGTCCGAAGCAGTTCGGGCGACCGCGTCATCAGCCGGGTGGTCGTCGCCATCAAGAGGGCGAGCGTCCAGATCAGGATCAGCGCCAACAATTTCCAGTAGGCGCCGCTATGGTGCTGGTCCCAGATCTGGTCGGCCCAGAGGATGAAGCCGCCGCACGCGAGGATGACCCCGAGCGGTCCGAGCGGACCGGAAACGCCGCGTTCGAGACAGGCCAGGCTCGCGATCGCAGCCGATCCGGCCACGAAGGCGGTAGCGAGCGTCGCGAAGATCTTCCCCTCGGTGTCGCCGAACTCCCCGTTCACGATCGCCGCGATCGCAACCAGCGCTGCCACCGAGACGAGCGTCGCCGCCCCGAGGAGGAAGATGCGGCGCAGCGACACGGCTACGCCTTCGCCGGCTCCGGATCCCCGGTCGTCCGCCGGGCGTTGCTGCGGATGAACGCCTCAGTCGCCTCGTAGGCTTCGTCGTCGGGGACCTGCTTCGGCGGCGACTTCATCAGGTAGGAGCTCGGGCCTTCCAGCGCGCCCGCAACGCCGTTGTTCAGCGCGAGCTTGGCGAGGCGAACGGCGTCGATGACGATGCCGGCCGAGTTCGGGGAGTCCCAGACCTCGAGCTTCAGCTCGATGTTCAGCGGCACGTCACCGAACGCCGATCCCTCCATGCGGACGTATGCCCACTTGCGGTCCGTGAGCCAGGGCACGTAATCCGACGGCCCCACATGGACGTTCTCGGCGCCGAGGTCGTAGTCGAGCATCGACGTGACCGCGTTCGTCTTCGAGATCTTCTTCGACTCGAGCCGCTCACGCTCCAGCATGTTGCGGAAGTCCGAGTTGCCGCCGACGTTCAGCTGCATCGTGCGGTCGAGGCGAACGCCGCGTTCCCGGAAGAGGGACGTCAGAACGCGGTGCGTGATGGTGGCGCCCACCTGGGACTTGATGTCGTCGCCGATGATCGGCAGCCCTCTCTCCTCGAAGCGACGCTGCCAGTACGGCTCGCGGGCGATGAACACCGGCATGCAGTTCACCAGCGCGCAGCCGGCCTCGAGCACCTGCTCCGCGTACCACTTCGTCGCCGCTTCCGAGCCGACGGGGAGGTAGTTGACGACGACGTCGGTCCGCGTTTCACGGAGGATCCCGACGACGTCATCGGTCTCGCCCGGCGCCTTCGTGACGACCTCCGAGATGTACTTGCCGAGCCCGTCGTGCGTCATGCCGCGCGACACCTTGATGCCGGTCTTGGGCACGTCGGCGAACTTGATCGTGTCGTTCGGATGCGCCCAGATCGCGTCCGCCAGGTCCTGCCCGACCTTGTCCGTCGTCACGTCGAACGCCGCCGTGAACTCGACGTCGCGAACGTGGTATCCGCCGAGGTCGACGTGCATGAGCCCGGGCACGAACTGATCGTCGGGCGCGTCCTTGTAGTACTCGACCCCCTGGAGGAGGGAGTTGGCGCAGTTGCCGACGCCGATGATCGCGACGCGAACACGCTCGTCCAGCCGCGCCTTCCCGTTCTCGGGCCTGCCGTTCGTCTCAGTCACTCCTGCTGACCTCCTATCGCATTTCTGCTATGGGCGCGACTATAGCAGGTTTGCGATGGGCATCTATCGCAGACGGGCTGAGGGGCCGGTGATGCCGCGCTTCTGGACGAATCGTCGATAGAGGTACAGCAACAGGATCGCGCCGAGCACGGCAAAGACGAGTCCACCGGCGGTGCCCAGCAGAACCCGCGCGATGAT
>OEKB01000104.1_pt1 | contig 13659 bp, 12 predicted proteins | sample 1503171 | NCBI WGS metagenome assembly OEKB01 (sample SAMEA104379580, study PRJEB20068) | metagenome | isolation source: 1998
CGGGTTCAGCCGGCGCACGATCCGCGCGACCCCGGCATTGAACTTCTCGACGAGCGCGAGGCGTGTTCCGCGTCGGGCGATCACGCGCTCGACCCGTGTGTCCTCATGGCCGGGGCGGAGGAGGAAATGCGTCGGTTCGGTGCGCGCCCGCTCGTACTCGTCCATCGTCGCGTCGACTCGCTCGGCGCACGCCTGGTCGGCGCACTCGCAGACGAACGAGGCTTCTTCCAGCTCGAAGCGCTTCGCACTCTCGGCGATGCGTTCGTTGACGTTGCGGAACAGCGACTCGGTCCGCGCGATGCGTTCTTCCCCGTTCGTCATGTGTCGTCTCCCGTCCTCACAACGACCGACGGCCGGGTCCGGTTGCGCGGGTAGCCTGGGCCGCATGTGGCCGCCGGTGGTCGAGAGGGTTGCGGAGGTGTTTCGTGCGGCCGGGGCCGAAGCCCGGCTCGAAGAGCTGCCGGAGGGGGAGGAGTGGCCCGGCCAGGGCGTCCGCGCCGAGGCGTTCGACTGTGCGGGCCGCCTCGTCGTCGCGCTCGTCCCGGCCGAGCGTTCAGCCGATGCGCGCAAGCTTGGCTGCCCGAGCGCCCGCGTCGTTCCGCTGCCACCGTTCCCGTTCCGCCGGGCCAGCGTGTATCTCGAACGATCCTTGCTCGCGACCTCGACCGTCTGGATCGAGGCCGGCACTTCGCACCACGTGGTCGGCGTTTCGCCCTCCCAGCTCTTGCAGCTCGTCCGTGCGCAAACGGGTGATTTCGTCGCCGACGACTGAGCGCGAGCGGTGAAACGACCAGGCACACGGCTAGAATCCGAACTGCGGCACGTCACCTATCGAGGAGATGCCCAATGCAGGAGCTCGAGAAGGTCTGGATGAACGGTGAGCTGATCGACTGGGCCGACGCCAAGATCCACGTCGGCGCGCACGGTCTGCACTACGGCTCCGGAGTCTTCGAGGGGATCCGCGCGTACGAGACGCCGAAGGGGAGCGCTGTCTTCCGCCTCACGGACCACCTACGGCGGCTCGACAACTCGGCGAAGCTCCTGTACATGGAGCTCCCCTACGCGGTCGGCGAGCTCAAGGCTGCGTGCATCGACCTGATCGGCGCCAACGGACGAGCCGAGTGCTATCTCCGGCCGATCGCGTTCTACGGCTACGGCGAGCTCGGCGTCTCCGCGGTCGGCAACCCTGTGGACGTGGTGATCATGAGCTGGCCCTGGGGCGCCTACCTCGGCGAGGACGGCCAGCGCGCGGGCATCCGTGCCAAGGTCTCGTCGTGGAAGCGCGTCGGTCCGAACGTCATTCCCCACGTGGCCAAGGCAACCGGGATCTACCTCAACTCCATGCTCGCGGTGATGGAGGCCAACCGCGCCGGGTACGACGAGGCCATCCTCCTGACGGACGAGGGGTTCGTCGCGGACGGCTCCGGCGAGAACGTCTTCGTCGTCAAGGATGGGACGATCTCCACGCCTGATCTCTCCGCGTCGATCCTGCCCGGCATCACTCGCGACACGATCATTCAGATCGCGCAGGACATCGGCCATCGCGTCGTCGAGAAGACGCTGATCCGCACGGATCTCTATCTCGCCGATGAGGTGTTCATGTGCGGGACCGCCGCGGAGGTGACGCCGATTCGTGAGGTCGACGACCAGGTGATCGGACCCCCTGGGCCGGTGACGCTCGCGATCCAGCAGGCGTACCTGGACACGGTGCGGGGGCGCAGCGAGCGCTGGGCGCACTGGCTCGAGTACGCCTCCGTATCGCCGTCGCCTGCGACCGCGGAGGCGTGAAGCCGGCAACCCGCGAGATCCCGCTCTCGCGTCCGTGGATCGACGAGCGGGAGGAGGAGCTCGTCCTCCAGGTGCTGCGGTCCGGGCGGCTGTCGCTCGGCCCGTGGATCGATCGCTTCGAGGAGCTGCTGGCCGAGCGGGTCGGCGCCCCGTATGCCGCGGCCGTCTCGAGCGGGACCGCCGGTCTGCACCTGCTCTGCCGGATCGCGGGGCTCGGTGCCGGCGACGAGGTGATCACGTCGCCGCTGTCGTTCGTCGCCTCGGCGAACTGCTTCATCCTCGAGGGTGCGACGCCGGTCTTCGCCGACGTGGATCCAGCGACGCTCAACCTCGATCCCGCTGCAGCCGAGGCAGCGATCACGGATCGAACACGCGCCGTCGTCGCGGTCGACATGTTCGGGTATCCGTCCGACCTCGACGAGCTACGCGCCCTTGCCGACCGACACGGGCTGACGCTGATCGAGGACGCCTGCGAAGCGCTCGGCGCGGAGTACGGAGGGCGGCCGATCGGCTCGCACGGACCGTCGGCGGTGTTCGGCTTCTATCCGAACAAGCAGATGACGACGGGGGAGGGCGGGGCGGTCGTCACGCACTCGGAGGAGGAGTGGCGGCAGCTGGTCAGCCTGCGAAACCAGGGGCGTTCGTACGACGAGGGCGGCGGTTGGTTCCACCACGTACGCGTCGGCCTCAACTACCGCTGGACGGACATGCAGGCCGCGATCGGCGTCGCCCAGCTCGAGAAGCTCGACCGGATTCTTGAGTTGCGCGCGGCGGCCGCGGGCCGCTACGACGAGTTGCTCCGCGACGTCGGTGGCGTCGAGCTCCCTTTGCCGGACGATTCGGCTCATCGCCGCTCGTGGTTCGTCTACGTGGTGAAGGTCGATCCCGAGCTCGACCGGGACGAGGTGATGGAAGAGCTGCGGCGCCGGGGGGTCGCAACGGCGGAGTACGTTCCGTGCGTCCATCTGCAGCCGTACATGCGCGAGCGTTACGGCTTCGCCGAGGGACTCTGTCCGGTCGCCGAGAAGACGGCTCGGCGCACGCTCGCGCTGCCGTTCTTCACCCAGCTCGAGGCGGACGATCAGGAGCGGGTCGCCGAGGCCCTCCGAGCGGCCGTCGGCGGTTAGCGGAGGCGGCAGGCCCAAGAGTCGGCACGAACTCGGCGCAGACGCGCGCGCCGAACGCAGGTATCGTCGATTGCAGTGGGTGGTGGGTGTCACCCCCACCCGGGCGGGGCGCGCGCGCGTGTACCTGAACACCGTCGCTCGGAGATAATCCCGGCATGGCCGACGCGAGCCGCATGGTGTTTCTCGGATTCGGGAAGTACGCGCGCGCCGACAAGATCTACGCGCTCGAGCCTCTCGGCGAGGGCGAGCGCGGGCACGGCCGGCGGACGCGGGTCTGGATCGAGGGCGTCCCTGATCCGATCGTCGCGTCACGAACGGAGCGGACAATTCTCCTCGACATGGGGCAGGACGCAGCGGGGAACACGCAGATCGTGGATCAAGCGATCGATCTCGCGGAGCGCCTCGCTGAGCAGACGCAGGCCGGCCGCGTCGATCTCGGCGACCTGGGCCGGCGCGCCCGTCGCCTGCTCGAAGCCACCGCCAGGCCGGACGACAACAAGCTCTTTTGACGGACGAGCCAGGGGCTCTTCGGGCGGACGAGCCTCGCAGCGGCTTGCGCCGCTTCTTCGTCGACCTCACGCCGCTGCGAACGTCGCCGGAGTACCGGCGACTCTGGCTCGGCCAAGGCCTCTCGTACGTCCTGGGCGAGGTGACGTACGTGGCGCTTCCGTATCAGGTCTACCAGCTCACGAAGTCGACCTTTGCGGTCGGGGCGATTGCGCTCGTCGAGCTCGTCCCGCTCCTCACGCTGACCTTCATCGGCGGTGCGGCGGCCGATGCACTCGATCGCCGTCGCCTCCTCGTCTGGACCGAGGCCGGCACGCTCGCTTCGGTCAGCGGGCTTGTCGTCAATGCCGCGCTTCCGCATCCGCGCATCGAAGCCTGTTTTGCGCTCGCGTTCTTCGCCGCTGCGTTCTCGTCGTTCGGCGTGGGGGCCTCGCGCTCGCTCATCCCCCGGATCGTTCCGACGGAGCACGTCACGGCCGCGCTCGCGCTCAACTCGCTGTACTCGAGCCTGGGCTCCGTCGTCGCACCCGCGCTTGCGGGCGTTCTCATCAGCACCATCGGCATCGCAGGGGCATACGGGGTCGGCGTCGGAGGCTTCGCCGCTTCGCTGGCGGCCTTCTGGCTCCTGCCCTCGATCGTGCCGCTCGGCGGCGGCGAGCCTCCGGGTCTGCGCTCGGTGATCGAGGGCTTCCGCTTTCTCGCGACGCAGCGCGTGATTCTCGGATGCTTCCTCGTCGATACGAACGCGATGGTGTTCGGCATGCCGAGCGCGCTCTTCCCGGCCATCGCGATCTCGCACCTGCACGCCGGCGCCGAAGTCGTCGGCTATCTGTTCGGGGCGCCGGCCGCCGGCGCGCTCCTCGCGTCGCTTTTTTCGGGCTGGCTCGGCCACCTCCGGCGCCAGGGCGTGGCGATCGTGGTTGCCGCCACCCTCTGGGGAGTCGCCATCACCGGGTTTGGATTTGCGACCGCGCTCTGGCTCTCGCTCCTGCTCCTCGCGGCTGCCGGTGCGGCCGATGCCGTGAGCGCGGTCCTGCGGAACAGAATCATGTTCGCGTTGACACCCGACGCGCTCCAGGGCCGAGTGTCCGCGGCCTACCTCGCACAGGTGACGAGTGCGCCCAGGCTCGGGAATCTCGAGGCGGGTGGGCTCGCTTCGTTGACGAGCATTCGCTTCTCGGTCGTGTCGGGCGGCGTCGCGTGCGTCGCCGGTTGCCTGTTGCTCGCGCTCGCGATCCCCTCGCTCCTCCGGTACGACGCGAAGGCCCAGGCATGATCGGCCGGGAGTTCTTTGCGCGCAGCGTGCACGAGGTGGCGCCGGACCTGATCGGCGTGACGCTGCTTGTCGACGGCGTCGGCGGCCGGATCGTCGAGCTCGAGGCCTACGATCAGGAGGATCCCGCGAGCCACGGCTATCGAGGGCGAACCGCCCGGAACCTGTCGATGTTCGGCCCTCCCGGCCACGCGTACGTCTATCGCTCCTACGGTATTCACTGGTGCCTGAACCTCGTCTGCGGCGAGGAAGGACGGGCTGAGGCGGCACTGATCCGCGCGCTCGAGCCGACCGCAGGGATCGAGGAGCAGCGGGCGCGGCGCGGGGTCGAGGACCTGCATGCGCTCTGTTCCGGGCCCGGGAAGCTCTGTCAGGCGCTCGCGATCACGCGTGACCACGACCGGCTTCCACTCGACCGGCTGCCCTTCCGGCTCGAAGAACGCGAGGGGGTTCCCGCGATCGTGACCGGCCCTCGCATCGGCATCACGCAGGCCACCGAGCGCTCCTGGCGCTACGGCCTGGCCGGATCGCGATTCCTCAGCCGCGCCCTGCGCGCACCGTCAGCGTGACGGGCATGCGCGGCGCGGCGGCGACTCCGGGCTGCGGGAACTGACGAATGACCAGGGCGGTGCCCTGGAAGCCGCCGGGGGCTACGGCTTTCAGTCCGTGCGCGAGCAAGCGGGCGCGCGCCCGAGCGAGCTGCAGACCGACCACCTTCGGAACCACGCCGTGCAGAGGCTTCGCGAGGACGAGCGTGATCGTGTCGTATGACGACGCGCGGCCGCGTCGCGGGAACTGGTCGACGACCACGTCCACACGCTCCTTCGGGCGCGCCGGCTTGTAGACCACCGTCGTCCGCAACGGCTGCAGCCCGAGGCGTTCGCGCGCGCTCGTCAACGTCTGGCCCACGACGGACGGAATCTCGACCTCGTTCGGCTTGCAGTCGGCCTTCCGCGCTGGGCCCGCACCGGCGAAGTACTCGAGTGTCGCCGTCTCGCGGCAGTAGCCGTTGTCGAGCTCCAGCTTCCCGTCGCGGAACGCCACGCGCCGGGCGACCGAGTACGGCACCGAGTACGACGGAAACGACTCGGGAGCCGTGCCTGCGAGCGCAGCGTGCATGAACGTTCGCCAGATCAGCGCGGGAAACGTCCCTCCCGCAACGGGTTGCCCGTGGTACTGCGTCAACATCGGCACGAGCTTGTTCGGATAGCCGACCCAGACCGCTGCGGCGAGCTGCGGCGTGTAGCCGACGAACCATGCGTCGCCGAAGTTTTCCGTCGTTCCCGTCTTGCCCGCGCTTGGCCGATCCGGCAGCGCCGCGCGCGTCCCCGTTCCGGACCGCACGACGCCCTCGAGGATGCTGGTAAGGAGCGCGCTCTGGTCTGGCGTCAGCACCGGCTTGCGCAGCGGGCGGTTGTCTTCGATCGGCGTCCCGGCGGCGTTGCGGATCCGTGCGACCGCACGCGGCCTGTTCCCGAACGCCGAGCCGTCGACCCGAGCGCCGCCGTCGGCAAAGGTCGAGAACACGCGCGCCATCTCCAGCGGGCTGACCGGATCCGCCCCGAGCCCGATGGCGAAGTACGGATTGAGGTGGCGCATGATGCCGAGGCGGTGGGCCATCGCGGCGACGTTCGCCGGTCCGACGTCCCGCGTCAGCTGCGCGTAGATGCTGTTGTCGGAGATGATCGTCGCGGTCGTCAGGTCGGCGGACCCGACGTACTCGCTCTCGAAGTTGCGGACGGGCCAGTACTTGTCGCCGATGAAGATCGACACCGGGTGCGAGGCGAACGTCGTCGAAGGCGAGATGCCCTGCTTCAGCGCGGTGGCGAGCACGATCGGCTTGAACGACGAGCCCGCCTGGCGTTCCCCTTGCACGGCGAGGTTGAACTGGCTCTCCCGGAAATTGTCTCCGCCGTACATGGCCAGCACCTCGCCTGTGCGAGGCCGGATCGCGACGAGGGCCGCAGAGGGCCCGTCCGGCTCGGTCAGCACGGACTCGATCGCGTTCCGCGCGAGGCGCTGGAGATGCAGGTCGAGCGTCGCCTGGACGTTGAGGCCTCCCCCGAAGACGCGTCGCGTCCCGTACTTCGAGATCAGCTGCTGCTTGACGTAGTTCGCGAAGTAGGGGGCGGGACCCTGAATCCCAGGAAGGCGGACGTCCTGCGCACGGGGGAGCGGTGCGCGGTTCGCCCTCCGAAAGTCCGCGCGAGTGATGTCCCGCTGGTCGAGCAGATCGCGGAGCACCTCGGCGCGCCGCCCCCGTGCCGCCGCCGGGTTCGTGACGGGGTCGTAGCCGCTCGGATCCGCCGGTAGGCCGGCGAGGAGCGCCGCCTGAGCGAGGTTGAGCTTCTTCGCGCTCGTGTTGAAGTAGGTCTGCGCGGCGCGCTGGATCCCGTACGCACCGTTGCCGAAGTAGATCGTGTTCAGGTACGCGGTGAGGATTCGGTCCTTCGACCAGCGCTGCTCGAGCTGCCAGGCCAGCGCCGCTTCCTTGAGCTTGCGGCTGATCGTGCGCTTCGACGTGACGCAGGAGTTCTTGACGAATTGCTGCGTGATCGTCGACCCGCCCTGCACGACGTGCTTGCTCGTCACGTCCGCCCAGATCGCACGCGCGATCGCGCGGACGTCGACTCCGCGATGCTGGTAGAAGCGCTTGTCCTCGACCGCGACGATCGCCTGGAGGAGCAATGGGCTGATCTGGTCGGTAGTCACGAGAATGCGGCTTTCCGATCCGCGCAACGTCGCGAGGATGGTGTGGTCGTCGTTTGCGTAGATGTGGCCGTCGACCTCGCGCGGCACGTGCGCGGGATCGCACGTGGGAATCTGGCTCGCGACCGCCGTCACCATCCCGAACGCGAACGACGCGCATCCCAGCAAGAGGAGGATGACGACGATGAGCAAGAGCCTGAGCTTGCGGATCCTGCGGTGGCGGCCGTTGCCGGGCGCCTCTCCTCCACGGGGCTTGCGGCGGAACAAGCGGCCGATTTTAGTCGCCCGCTAGGCGGTGTTGACCGTGATGAAGGGAGCGTGCGTCGGAAGGTCGGTGCCGCCGTCTTTCTCCTGGGTCACCATCACCGTGGCCCCGCTCGGCACCGGCTTGTCGAGCGCAAAGGCGGTGACGTCCTCGCCGGCGTCGAAGGTTCCGGCAGGACGAGGTTGTCCCTTCTCCGCGACCCACGCCTCGTAGGTCATCCCGCTGCGCGCCGGCTGGAGGCGGGCCAGTACGAGTGCCGCTTCGCCGCCGGGAGTGACGACGAGGCGCCCCCGGCCGTCGATCCGGTAACGGCGGGCATCAGCCGAGGTGAGCACTGCTGCGACGCGCTCCTGGTTCGCACGCGCCTCGCGTTCCCGGTCGAGCTTGTTCGAAAGCGACGTCGCCCAGACCGCGAGGACGATCGCGGCGGCGACCGCGACTGCTGCGGCAGCGGCGGCCGGCAACGCCCACCGCGGCCGCAGGGGGGCCACGTTCGGCCGTTCTGCCCGCGCGGCCGTGAGGATGCGCTCGCGCAGCTGCGGCGGAGGCGCCGGCGCTTCGACGGCGTAGGCCAGCGACGAGGCCGCCTCGGACAGCGTTGCGAGCTCGTTGCGGCAGGTCTCGCAGCGCGCGAGGTGCGCCTCGTACTCTCGGCGCTCGTCCGCGTCGAGTGCGTCGACCGCGTAGGCGGCGGTCAGGTCGTGGAGGGCCTCGGTTCCCATTTCCTCTCTCCTGGTTCGGGCTCCGTGAGGAGATCGCGAAGTCGGCCGAGGCCGCTGAACATCCTGGATTTGATCGTACCGACGGGCTGTCCAAGTCTCTCTGCGAGTTCCGACTGTGTGAACCCGCCGTAGTACGCGAGCTCGAGCGCCTCGCGCTGCTGATCGGGAAGCTGACGCAGGGCGGCCTGCACGCGCTCGCGCTCGTACCGCAGCCACACGGCGTCGTCGACCGTCCCTTCGCCGCTGCGCTCACCAGCGGTTTCGAGGGGCTCCGCGCGGCGACGCTCCTCACGCCGCACGAGATCCACCGCCCTTCGGTGGACGAGCGTGAGCAGCCACGTCGACGCCTTCGCACGTTCGGGCATGAACGTGTCGGCCTGTCGCCAGGCCGTGAGAAACGCGTCCTGGACGGCATCCTCGGCGAGCGCCTCGTCTCGGAGGATCCGGAGCGCGAGGCCGTATGCGACGCGCCCGAACCGGTCGTAGAGCTCGGCGAGTGCCTGCTCGTCCGACCGCGCGACGAGGGCGACGACCGCCTCGTCCGACAGGTGGGCGAAGGCACGGGGCATCGCGGAGACAGTCTGGCCCATCGCTCCTGATTCGCCTAGCGCGATCTCCTGGTTCGGACCGAACCGGTCCGGAACGGCAGGCGAATCAGCGCCGACACGACGGCCACCTCGACACCGGAGACACCGACCGGCCGTCGGAAAGGAGCGAAAGGAACGATGCGCAAGCTCGCGTTCGTCCTCCTGGCGGCCGCAGGCGCTGCTGCGCTCGTCGTCGGTCTCGCGACGCGGGGCTCAGGCCCCGCTGCTGCGACCGCGTCGAGTCATCGGGAGGCGCCGCTGATCTCGGAGGACCCGTCCGCCGACAACACGGACCTCTATGCGTTCCGGAGTCCGGACAAGCCGGACACCGTCACGATCCTCTCGGATTGGATTCCCGGTGAGGACCCTGCTGCCGGGCCGAACTGGTACACGTTCTCGCCGTCCGCGCGCTACGACATCTACGCGGACACGAACGGCGACGGGAAGCCAGACGTCACGTGGTACTTCCGGTTCAAGAACCGGTCGCCCGTTGCGTTTCTGCAGAACACGCAACAGGAGTACACCGTCACGAAGGTCGTGAAGGGCAAGTCGACGGTAGTCGGCAAGGGTTTGCTGACGCCGCCGGACAACATCGGTCCCCGGTCGACCCCGAACTACCATCAGCTCGCGGCCGCCGGCGTCCACCAGCTGAACGACGGCACCACGGTCTTCGCGGGTCAGCGTGAAGATCCGTTCTTCGGAGACATCGGCGCGATCTTCGATCTGGTCGCGATCCGTGAAGGTACCGGCGCCAATGGCGGCGGCAAGGACTTCTTCGCCGGCTACGGCGTCCACGCGATCGGACTGCAGGTGCCCGTCTCGCTGCTCGACAACGGCACGAGCCACGTGGTCGGACTCTGGGCCGCCACCGATCGCCAGAAGGCGGCAGTCGACCCACCGCGCGTCAAGAAGCAGCGCAAGGGCCGGAAGGACACCGTGAAGTGGGTGCAGGTCTCTCGGCTCGGCAACCCGCTGATCAACGAGGTACTGATCCCGACACAGCTCAAGGATCACTGGAATGCGACGACCCCGGACAAGGACAAGCAGTTCGAGCAGTACTACTCCTCGCCGATTCTGGCGAAGCTGCTGAACCAGCTGTATCCGCAGTTCGGGCCGTTCAAGGAGACGGACCGGAGTGACCTCGTGGCCGTGCTCGGAACGGGCCTGAAGAGCCCCAACTTGAACTTCACCGGCCCAACGTTCGCGGACGAGCTCCGGCTCAACCTGTCGATCGCGCCGACGGCGCCCATTGGCCAAGGCAACCGGCTCGGGGTCCTCGGCGGGGATCTCGCCGGCTACCCGAACGGGAGACGGCTGGAGGACGACGTCATCGACATCTCGGAGCGGGCAGTCGGCGGTGCGCTGATCGGCCACAGCCTTCCGCTCGGGGACGGCGTCGATTCGACGGCCGTTCCGTTCCAAGGCTCGTTCCCCTACGAGGCCGACCCCTTCAGCGGGTTTGACAACACCAAGGGAACGACGTACCCGACGCACCCCTAGTCCAGGAGGCGGGAGAGCCGGCTCGGCTCTCCCGCCTCGTTCGAGAGGAGACCGCCGTTGAACCGCTTCCGAATCGTCACCCTCGCCGCCGCCGTTCTGATCGCCGCCGTCGCGGCCCTCTTCGGCGGGGTGTTCGGCGGGTCGGCGTCCAGGAGCGCCGGCGCGGCCCCGTCGGGCGTCGACACCGATCGCCTCGCCGCCGGCTTCGCCGCCAACACGCCGGCCTTGGTGCTGCAGCTCCAGGACGCCCTCCGTGCACAGCCGGACAACGTGCGCGGGCTCGACATGCTCGGGCTCGCATATCAGCAACGGGCCCGCGAGACGGGCGATCCCACGTACTACGGCAAATCCGAGGGCGTGCTGGACCGCGCGCTGCGCTTCGCGCCGAACGATCTGCTCTCGACGAGCGGACTCGGCTCGCTCGCACTCTCCCGACATCGTTTTCACGAGGCGCTCGCGCTCGGTCGGCGTGCGCGCTCACTCTCTCCGACGACGGCACGGAACTACGGCGTCATCGGCGACGCGCTCGTCGAGCTCGGCCGCTACCGAGAGGCGTTCGCCGCGTTCGATCACATGGCCCGGTTGAGGCCGAGTCTGGACTCGTACGCGCGGATCTCGTATGCCCGTGAGCTGCGAGGAGACTACGGGGGTGCCGTAGCTGCGATGAGGCTCGCGCTGGATGCGGCGATCGGCGAGCCGGAGGCACTCGCCTGGACGCACGTCCAGCTCGGGAAGCTGTACTGGTCTCGCGGGCTCGTCGGTGCGGCCGCGAGCGAGAACCGGCTCGCCCTGAAGACCTTTCGCGGGTACCCGAGCGCGCTCGACGCCTTGGCGCTCGCCGAGGCTGCGCAAGGACATCTGCGTCGGGCGATCGCGCTCGCGCAGCGCGCCGTGGACGCGATTCCGCTCCCGCAGTACGTCACCGATCTCGGTGACCTCCTTCGAGTCGACGGGCGCGTGCGCGCGGCACAGCGACAGGACGCGCTGATCGAGGTCATCAGGCGGCTGCTGAGAGCAAACGGCGTGAAGACAGATCTCGAGACGGCGCTCTTCGACATCGACCACGGCGTCAACCTGTCCGGCGCCCTCGCCCTCGCCCGCCGTGCGCACGCCGACCGACCCTCGATCGACGGTGACGACGTGCTCGCATGGGCGCTCGCGCGCAACGGGCGCTGCGCGGAGGCGCTGCGTTGGTCGCGGCACTCACTCCGCCTCGGCACGCAGGACGCTCTGAAGTTCTTCCACCGCGGCGCGATCGAGCGTTGCCTGGGTCACACCGACCGGGCATCCACGTGGTTCCGCCGCGCCCTGGCTCTCAATCCGCACTTCTCGCTGCTCTGGGCCGACGACGCGCGGAGGTGGTCGCGATGAAGAAGCTCGTCGTCCTCCTCGTCGCGCTGGCCGCCCTGGCGGCGCCGGCCGTTGCGGCTGCGCACCCGCTCGGCAACTTCACGATCAACCGGTTCAGCCGGGTCGAAGTCTCCGGTCCACGCCTCTACGTGCTCTACGTCCTGGATCTGGCGGAGATCCCGACCTTCCAGGCCGGAAGGATCGACGCGCAAGCCTATGCGCGTCGAATCGCGCGGGGCGCCGAGCTGACGGTGAACGGGCGCTCCGCCCGTCTGCACCCCGGCGCGACCGCGCTCGCGCACCCGCGCGGAGCCGCAGGTCTTCACACGACGCGGCTCGAGGTCGTCCTGCGCGGGCCGCTGCTGAGGGGGCCGAGCGACGTGCGCTACGTCGACCGGAACTACGCCGGTCGACTCGGTTGGAAGGAGATCGTCGTCGGGAAAGACGCGCGCAGCACGAGCAACGAGTTGCGCGCGTATCCGAAGAGCCTGCTGCAGAGCCCGCTCGACGTCACATCGGTTGACGCTCGTCTCCAGCCGCAGATCGGTCCGGACACGCCTCCCGGCCTCGTCCGCGGGAAGAGCCTGCAAGCGCCTGACCGTATCGCCGATTCCGGCTTCGCCCGTCTGATCGGCCGCGACCACCTCGGCATCTGGGTGGTGCTCGCGTCTCTCGCGGCCGCGCTCTTCTGGGGCGCCGCACATGCGCTCTCGCCGGGTCACGGGAAGACGATCGTGACCGCGTACCTCGTCGGCAGGCGCGGCACGCCCAGGCACGCGGCGCTCCTCGGGTTGATCGTGACGGCAACCCACACGATCGGGGTGTTCGCGCTCGGGCTCGTGACGCTGCTGCTCTCCCGCTTCGTCGTCCCCGACCAGCTCTACCCCTGGCTGAACCTGGCGACGGGTGTGCTCGTCGTCGGGATCGGTGCCTCCGTCCTCTGGGCGCGCTTGCGGCACCGTCGGGCGCACCGCCACGGACATCGCCATGACCACCATCATCACCACGACCAAGCGGACGGCATCACCAGGCGCTCGCTCCTCGCCGTCGGCGTCTCAGGAGGATTGCTGCCCTGTCCGTCGGCGCTGGTCGTCCTCCTCGCGGCGATCTCCCTGCACCGAATCGCGTTCGGCCTCTTGCTGATCGTCGCGTTCAGCGCGGGTCTCGCGCTGAGCATCACGGGGATCGGCCTCGTCGCCGTCCTCGCCAAGCGTGCCTTCGCTCGAATCAGCCTCGAGGGCCGCCTGGTCGGGCTCCTGCCCGCCGTCAGCGCCCTGGTCATCGTCATCGCCGGGTTCGCGATGACGTTTCACGCCATACCGAAAGTGAGGTAGCACGATGTTCGGGCTCGACGACAAGATCGCCACCTTCTCCGACGGAACGACCCTCGTCGTCGTCCTCGCCGTCGCCTTCGTCCTCGGCCTTCGCCACGCCAGCGACCCGGACCATCTGGCGGCTGTGACAACGCTGATCGCCTCCGGCAAGGAGCGCGCCGTCCGCGGCGCCGCGCGCCTGGGGTTCGCCTGGGGCCTCGGACACGCGACGTCGCTCTTCGTCTTCGGCCTTCCGGTCGTCCTCTATAGCGCCTACCTCCCCGAGCCGGTGCGGAGCGCTGCCGAGACGGCGGTGGGATTCGTGATCGTCGGGCTCGCCCTGCTCCTGCTCGTCCGCTGGCGCCGCGGAGCGTTCCGCGAGGGCCCGCACGAGCACGGGGCAGTCGAGCACGCCCACGTGCACTCGCCGAGGCGACCGCACGTGCACGGGAGAACGAGGACGGCACGCACGGCCTACGCGATCGGGCTCGTCCACGGCATGGGCGGCACGGCGGGGG
>OEKB01000178.1_pt4 | contig 13577 bp, 12 predicted proteins | sample 1503171 | NCBI WGS metagenome assembly OEKB01 (sample SAMEA104379580, study PRJEB20068) | metagenome | isolation source: 1998
GTCAGGCCGCGACGGTCGAGGATGTCCGCAATCGCCGCGGTGTACAACGCGTTGGCACGGGCCGCGAGGTCGGGCACGGACACCGCAATAGACTAAGCCGGTGAAGGCCGTCGTCATAGATCGCCCGCACGAAGTTGCCTATCGCGAAGTGCCTGAGCCGGTCTTCGGCCCGGCGGACGTGGTCGTCCGAAGCCACAAGGCCGGCGTCTGCCGCACGGATCTCGAGGTTCTAAACGGTGCCCTGGATCTCCGCTGGGTCCGCTACCCGTGCATTCCCGGACACGAATGGAGCGGCTCGGTGGTCGAGGTCGGGCAGGACGTCACCGATCTCGAGCCGGGCGATCGGGTCGTGTGCGAGGGACTCATCCCCTGCAACCGCTGTGGCCCCTGCAGGTCTGGAGCGACGCACCTGTGCGCGAACTACGACCAGCTCGGGTTCACGCGCGGGGGCGGCTACGGCGAGCTCGTCGTCGCGCCCTGGCACGTCGTCCACCGTCTCCCCGACTCGGTCTCCTTCGAGGCCGCCGTCCTGGTCGAGCCGGGCTCGATCGTGCTCCGCGGGCTCGAGCGCGGGCACCTGACCGTCGGAGAGAGCATTGCGGTGGTCGGTATCGGCACGATCGGCTCGCTCGCGATCCTCCTCGCCCGGCTCTTCTCGCCGCGGGAGATCGTCGCTTTCGGAATCCGCGACGAGGAGCTGGAGCTGGCGATGCGTCTCGGCGCGGATCAGGTGGTCAACGTCGCCGACTCGCAGGCGGACGGCAGCTTCGACCTGGTGCTCGAGACGGCGGGGCCCGTCGCGGCGCTCGAGCTGGCGACCCGATTGCCGCGCGAGGGAGGACGGATTGTGCAGCTCGGGCTCCCCGGGGCGGGCAAGATGCTCGAGCTGCCCGCCGACAGGTTGCTGCTTCGCGATATCGCGCTCATCCCCAGCGTCGGGTATACGACAGCTGTCTGGGCACGAATGCTCGACCTCGTCCGGGCCGGCCTCGTGACGCTCGACCCGCTCGTCACACATAAGTTTGCGGCGGCAGAGTTTCAGGCTGCGTTCCGGCTGATGGATCTGCGCGAGGGCATCGTGGGCAAAGTCGTGCTCGAACACGAGCCGCGCTGAAGGCCGGAGCGGAGTAGTGGCAACGATTCGCAACCTGCCGCCGCGTCGTAGCGGGGCTTTGCGAAGCGCCGAGTGGTTCGACCGCGACGATCTCGACGGCTTCCTTCATCGGTCGTGGCTGAAGGCCGAAGGCGTGACCGACGAGGCGTTCCGCGGCAAGCCGATCATCGGGATCTGCAACAGCTGGAGTGAGCTCGTCAACTGCAACGTGCACCTGCGCGCGCTCGCCGAAGCGGTCAAGCGAGGCGTGCTCCAGGCCGGCGGGTTCCCGCTCGAGTTCCCGGTCATGTCGCTTGGCGAAGCCCTGATGAAGCCGACGACGATGCTCTACCGGAACCTGATGTCAATGGACGTCGAGGAGTCGATCCGCTCGAACCCGCTCGATGGGGTCGTCCTCCTGACGGGGTGTGACAAGACGAACCCGGCCTCGATCATGGGTGCAGCAAGCGCGAACGTGCCCGCGATCGTTGTGACCGGCGGTCCGATGCTGAACGGTCACTGGCGCGGGCGTGAGCTCGGCTCGTGCAGCGACTGCTGGTTCTTCCACGAGGAGTTGCGCGCGAACCGGCTGTCCGGGGACGAGTGGAGCGAGATCGAGGGGGCGATGTCGCGCTCCCACGGCCACTGCATGACGATGGGCACTGCGTCGACGATGGCATGCATGACTGAAGCATTAGGGCTGACGCTGCCCGGTGGCGCGGCGATTCCCGCAGTCGACGCACGCCGGTACGGCCTCGCCGAGGAGGCGGGCAGACGGATCGTCGATCTTGTCGCCAAAGACATGAAGCCGGGCGACCTCCTGACCCAGGATGCCTTCGACAACGCGATCCGGGTCCTGCACGCCGTCTCGGGGTCGACGAACGCCGTTCTTCATCTGATCGCATACGCCGGCCGCGTCGGCATCGATCTACCCCTGCGCCGCTTCGACGAACTGTCGGCGTCGACGCCGTGGCTCGTCAACCTGAAGCCGGCCGGCGAGCGTCTGATGGAGGACTTCTACTACGCCGGCGGACTTCCGGCAGTCATGGCGCAGATCGCCGACCTCCTCCACCTCGATGCGCTCACCGTGTCCGGCCGGACGGTCGGCGAGAACATCGACGGCGCTGAGATCCTCGATCCGACCGTGATCGCGAGCGCCGCGGAGCCGCTTCAGGGGCACGGCAGCCTGGTGGTCCTGACGGGCTCGCTCTGCCCGGACGGGGCTGTGATGAAGATCTCCGCGGCCGAGGCCAAGCTGCTCCAACACGAGGGCAGAGCCGTCGTGTTCGAGGACGTGCACGACCTCGCCGCGCGGGTCGACGATCCGGACCTCGACATCGACCCGGACTCGGTGATGGTGCTACGAAACGCGGGACCGGTCGCCGTGCCCGGGATGCCGGAGTGGGGACACCTGCCGATCCCGGCGAAGCTGCTGAAGGCGGGCGTCACCGATCTCGTCCGCATCTCCGACGCACGCATGAGCGGCACGTCCTACGGGGCAGTCGTCCTCCATGTCACGCCGGAGGCCGCTGTCGGCGGCCCGCTCGCGCTGGTCGAGAACGGCGACCGCATAATGCTCGACGTGGCAGGCCGTTCGCTCGACCTCCTGGTCGACGACACCGAGCTCACTCGTCGGCGCTCCGCTTGGATGCGCCCGACACCGAAGGACGACCGCGGCTATCGACGGCTGTTCGAGGACCACGTCCTCCAGGCGAACGAAGGCTGCGACTTCGACTTTCTGCGCGGCCGATCGCCGGTCGTGGCCGACACGACGACGTATCTCTAGTCGGCTCGCGGGCCTAGACGAACGCCAGCGCCTGCCCCGGCGCCAGCCAGAGCGGAGTGAAGTACGCGCACGTGCATGAGAGCGGAAGAACCTCGTCCCTCACTGCGACGCCGAGTCGGTCGCGCATAAAAGCCTGACGCGCTTTGATCCGGGACCAAAGGGCAGGATGGCGCGCCTCGATTTCGCTTCGAAGGCTCGTGTCCGCGACGGCCACCGTGTCCTCGCAGTTCGCGGTCCAGCCTGGTCGGATCCCGGTGGGGATGATGTCGCTCTGCAGGACCATTCCGCTTGCAATCGGGTCGTCCGATCCCGCGCGAATCGGGGAGTCCAGCCACTCCTCGTAATGAATGAGATGGCCGGGATTGAGCGATGAGGCGAACGACTCTCCGGCGAGGAGGTCCGTGATCGTGGTGAAGATCTCGCCGCCCGGCCGGCCAACGGCCAGCGCCTCGTACCAGGTGGCGATCGCCCGCCAGTAGGGAATTGCCAGACGCTCGAGGTAGCCGTCGCTGTCGGGACCGAGATCAGTTGTCGAATGCGCGACGATCCCGCCGCGGGCGCAGTTTCCGCCCCAGAGGCCGATCGCGGCGATGGCGGCGTCGCCCAGCTCCAGTTGCCTGGACGAAGGGCTCCTCAGCCCGACGGCGACGTCGGAGCCTGAGGCGAAGACGACGTGGAAGCTCAGCGGATCGCCGCCCCAAGGAACGCTCTGCAGAGCCTCCCGCTCGCTGACGCCGGGCCGCGCCGCCTGCAGCACGCCCATGAGCCAGGCAGAGCAGAGAGCCGCACCCCATTCGAAGACCGCGATCTGATCAGCGGAAGAGAACGTTCGGAGCCCGGTGCGAGGGCTCGTCAGCGCGCTGGTCGCGTCAGCGACGAGCTCGGGCCGACCGGTGATCGCTCGCAGCGTGTCGACGAAGAATGCGGGCGCGAAGATCGCGTGGAACTCACCACTCCACTCACCCGACTGAAGCGCCTTCCAACCGACGACGCCGACGCGGTCCCCTGGCCCGATACCGACGTCGCGCAAGGCCTCCTCGACAGTCGGGCCGCCGCCGCGGTCGATCCCCATCAGGCTGAGTGTGGGGCAGCAGACCGCCTCGATGTCGATCGGGACGATCGGGGTGTATCCGATGTCTTCCTTCCCGAGGAGCAAGACCCGCCGGTTGCGGCCGAGAACGAGTAGCGCCTCCTCGAAGCGCGGGTCGAGGTTGCACAGGTAAATGAGGCTCGCCGCGTGCTCCCGGTCGCCGTAGACGACAACCCAGTCGGCGTCGACGGCCGCGAGCAGCGAGTCGATCCTCGTCTCGAACTCCTGGGCCTCGATCCGGGGAGACTCGTCCGGGAGGTCGAGCGGTGGCGAGCCCACATCGGTCAGCTCGATCGGTCGCATCTCTTCTCTCGCTCCCTTGACAGCTGCATCAACCGGCGAGTACCTTCACTCGACAGGTCAGATGGTCACCATACAACGCTCCGGCGAGCCGAATCCCGTCCAGGCCGTCAAGCTCAGCGACCAGGTGACACGCGCGCTCGCGCGACGGATCGTGAACGGTGAGATAGGGGAGGCGTCGCCCCCGCCGACCGAGCAGGACATTTGCCGCGAGTTCGGGGTCTCGAAGACCACCGCCCGAGAGGTCGTCCGCGCCCTCTCGGGCCTCGGCCTCGTAGAAGTCAGACACGGTCGCCGAATGCGGTTGCGACCGGTCGGGGAGTGGAATCACCTCGATCCGCTCCTGCTCGAGCTCAATGACGACCCGGATGTCGTGCGGCGGTATTTGGCGGACCTCCACGACGTCAGGATGCTGCTGGAGCCCGAGATTGCCGCACGCGCCGCCCTCAGGGCGAGCAAAGCCCAGGTCACACGGATGCGCGCGATCGTCCGGCGCATGGGAAAGCTCGTGAACGATCCCGACACATACCTCGAGGTCGACCTCGCCTTCCACCGGGAGCTGGCCGCGGCGACCGACAACGTCGTACTCGGGTTCATGCTCGACTCGGTGAGAGAGCTGCTGAGGGTTAGCCGTCGGGTCACGAACATGACGGGAGCCCTGGCCGAGGCGACGCAGGCACACCAGCAGATCCTCGACGCAGTTGCCGCCGGGGAGGCCGAGACCGCACGCCAGGCAATGCGGGTGCACCTCCTCACGGTCACGAGCATCTGGGCACCGGGGGAGCAGCGGGCAGAACTTACTGCGGCGATCGGCCGCGGCAAGGAACGAGAAACGGAGGCAGTCAATGTCTGATGCAACGGCAGTCGCTCCAGCCGCCGTCGCGCCCGAGGAGGTGTATGTCGCCGAGACCGAGCTCGAGGCCGGCGCCATCGGCTTCTGGGGCGGAATGATTCAGGCGGTTACACACATTGCCCCAGGCTTGAACATCCTGCTCGGCCTGACTTTCATCGTCAGCTTCGTGGGCGTGAACGCCCCGATCGCCTATCTGATCGGTGGATTCATCTGCCTCGGCGTCGCGGTCGTGCTGACGCAGTTGGCCAAGGAGTTCACCGGCGCGGGCGGCTACTTCTTGTACGTCAGCCGGACGTTCGGGTCGTTCGGGAAGATCATCGGCTCGCGCTTCGGCTGGATCACGACCTGGCTCTATTTCCTGTACGACCCTGTGGCGGTGGCGTCTGTCTGCGCCTTCACCGGCCTACTCGTTCAGGACACTGTGCAGGCGCAGTACGACGTGAAGATCTCCTGGTACATCTGGTTCTTCGTCTTCCTCGCGGTTGTAACCGTGTTCACGCTGTTCGGGATCGCGCTCTCCGTCAAGGCGATGCTCGTCGCGGGCGGGTTCGAGATCGGGATCTTTCTCGCCCTTGCGCTCTCGGGGTTTGCCTCGCCTGGGCCGGGAGGGACGAATGCCTCGTCGTTCAACCCGAGTCACCTCCCAAGTGTGAACGGCCTCTATCTCGGCGTCGTCTTCACGATCCTGGCGCTCTCGGGGTTCGAGGCGGTGGCGCCGATCAGCGAGGAGACCGAGAACCCCCGCCGGAACCTCCCGATCGTGATCGTCGGCTCTGTCGTTCTCGTCTCCCTCTTCTACGCGTTCGTGAACTGGGGCGTGCTGGTCGGTCACGGCACGACCGACGTGGCAAAGGGCAACTTCACGAACTCCGACCAGGTGTTCGACCTTGCCCGCAGGCTGTGGGGCGGAGCGTGGCTGCTGGTCTTGATCGCGACGGTGAACTCCGCGCTGGCAGTTGCGATCGCGATCCAGAACGCCTCAACCCGTGTGTTCTTCGGCATGGGGCGGATCGGGGCGCTTCCGCGCTGGCTTGCGTACGTCCATCCGCGCTTCAAGACGCCGTGGAACGCGATCCTCGGGCTAACCGTCGTCACAATCGTCCTCGCGATGTGGCTCGGCAGCTGGATCGGGCCGGTGAATCAGTTCGGGATGATCGGGATCGTGCAGACGATCGGGCTGATCATCGTCTACTGCATGGGCAACATCGGCGCCACGATCTATTACAGCCGCGAGAAGAGGCAAGAGTTCAACTGGTGGCTGCACGGCGTCATACCGATCGCCGTTTCCGGCGCCCTGATCTGGGTAATGTGGAAGACGGTCGAGGGGTTGCATCCGATCGCGCTGAACAACCCGCTCGATTACGCGCCCTGGATCGCGCTCTCCTGGTTCGTCCTCGGGCTCGTGATCCTCTTCTACGCCAGCCGAACGGGCAAGGAGACCTGGCTGTTCAAGGCAGGTGAGGCCGCCCACGAGCGGGCCGAGACCAGCGCCGAGCGCGCACATCGACCGGCGCTCTAAGCACCCTTGCTGCCGCCGCGGGTCACGATGCCCGCGGCGGCAGCGGAGCCTCGAGCCGTGAACCCGGATGAACAAGACCTCGCAGGCCTCGGCGTCGCCGTCACGGGCGCCGCAGGCGACATCGGCCACGCGATGGCGCTCGAGCTTGCGCACCGCGGCGCGAGCGTCGCGCTGATCGACCGCGTTTCGGAGGACGAGGCAGCCGATCGCATCGCAACCGTCGCCGCCGTCGGCACCTGCACCTATCACCGGGCCGACGTCACAGATCGTACGGCTGTCGATGCTGTGCTCGCAGCCATCGATCCGCTCGATGTGGCGATCGGAAACGCCGGCATCGTCGAATCGGCACCGTTCCTAGAGGTGACGGCCGGCGAGTGGCAACGCCACCTCGACGTCAACCTCACCGGCTGCTTCAACGTCGGCCAGTCCGCGGCGCGCGTGATGGTCGAGCGGGCGAGACCCGGGCTCGTCCTGTTCACGGGCTCGTGGGTCGGAGAGATCCCGTGGCCCGACATCGCGGCCTATTGCGTCTCGAAGGCCGGTGTGCGGATGCTGGCTCGGACAATGGCGCGCGAGCTCGCCCCTCACGGCATCCGCGTCAACGTGGTCGCCCCCGGAATCGTGTTCGCGGGCATGGCACGCCGTCAGTTCGAGACGGATCCTGCCTACGCTCGGCGGGCATCGGTCGTCGTTCCGCTCGGCGAGCTCGGAACCGCCGAGCAGGTCGCGAAGGCGACGGCGTTCCTCTGCTCCCCGGACTCTGCGTACATGACCGGCTCGGTCCTGCTCGTCGACGGCGGCGCCTCGCTCTTCCAGTTCGCAGAGTGACCGGCATGGAGGTCGTCCCGGGAGTGCATCGGATCGCGGCGGAGGTCGGGGGCCGCCCGCTCTATCTCTTCCTGTTCCTCGGCGAGCTCCGTCTCCTTCTCGACGCGGGCTGTTCGAGCAGCGTCGAGGGATTCATCGTTCCGTACCTGGCGCGACTCGGCCTCGAGATCCGGGACCTCGACATCCTCGTCATTTCCCACTGCGATCTCGACCATCAGGGTGGGGCACACGCGCTCAAGCAGGAGAACGAGTCGCTGCTCGTGACCTGCGGAGCTCTCGACGTACCCTTCGTCTCGGATCCCGAGCTCCTCATCGCCCAGCGGTACGAGGGCTTCCGCGCGGATCACGGGATCGGATACGACGCCGAGACGCTCGGCTGGTTCCGCGAGATGTGCGGACCGGCGCAGGCGGTCGACATCGGCTGGGCAGGCGGCGAGACCTTGCGGCTCGGCCCGGATTGGGAGTTGGACTTCCTCCACGTCCCGGGGCACTCTCCCGGACACGTCGCGCTTTCGGACCGGCGATCTGGTGCGCTGTTCAGCGGGGACTGTCTTCAGGGCTCCGTGTACCTAGGGCTGGACGGAACGCCACGGCTCTGCCCGACCTATACCCATGTCGACCCGTATCTCCAGACCGTGGCCGTGATCGGGTCGCTCGCCCCGAGCGAACTGCACGGCTGTCACTGGCCTGCCCAGCGTGGCGACGATGTCGGGGCATTCCTTGCCGAGACACGCGAGTACGTCGAGCGGATCGACGGACTCGTCGTTGCCAGCCTCGACGACCGGCCCGTCACCCTCCGGTCCCTGATCGCGCGGGTCAACGACCAGTTCGACGAGCCCTGGCCCGACGGGCTCGAGCAGGAGCTCGTCTACAGCATCAACGGTCACGTCGAGCGTCTGGTGGAGCGCGGGCAGGCGAGCGTCGGCCGAAACGCGGACGGTTATCTCGTCTACCGGAGCGCCGCGTGAGGGTGACCCAGATCGATACTGTGAGGCTGAACGAGTTCCCCAGTCTCGTCCACGTGCTCGTGCACACGGACGACGGGCTCACGGGACTCGGGGAGACGTTTTTCTTCGCCGACGCGGTCGAGGCTCACGTCCACGACATCGTCGCCGACTACCTCCTCGGCAAGGACCCGTCCCAGATCGAGCGTCATGCCGCAGCGCTCCGCGGCTATGTCGGGGCGGCGGCCAGCGGCGCAGAGACGCGTGCCGCGTCGGCGATCGACATCGCGCTCTGGGATCTGCGCGGCAAGGCGCTCGACCAGCCGATCTACGACCTTCTCGGCGGGCGCTCTCGGGACCGGATTCGCACGTACAACACGTGTGCCGGCTACCGGTACGTCCGCGGTCGTCAGGCACAGGCAGCGACAAACTGGGGGTTACCGGAAGGAGCTCCGGGCGGTCCCTACGAGGATCTCGACGCATTCCTCCACCGCGCGGACGAGCTGGCGCGCAGTCTTTCCGAGGAAGGTTTCACCGGCATGAAGATCTGGCCCTTCGACCCGTACGCCGAGGCCAGTCTCGGCCACGACATCTCGGGTGCCGAGCTCGATCAGGCGCTCGAGCCCTTCCGGCGCATCAGGTCGGCTGTGGGCTCGGACATGGATGTCATGGTGGAGCTCCACTCGCTCTGGGACGTGCCGGCCGCATGTCGGATCGCTGCTGCACTCGAGGAGTTCGATCTGTTCTGGATCGAGGATCCCGTCCGCGTCGCGAGCTCCGGGGCCCTAGCCGAGGTGCAGCGGAGGTCGCGTGCTCCGATCGCCGGGGGTGAGACGTTGACGGGGCTCGCCGCGTTCCGCGCCCTGATCGAAGAAGGAAGCACCCAGATCGTGATCTTCGACGTCGGCTGGGCGGGCGGCATCACGGCGGCCCGCAAAGTCGCAGCGCTCGCCGAGGCGCACGAGCGTCCTGTCGCCCCTCACGACTGCACCGGACCTGTCGTCTACACAGCCGCGACGCACCTCGCGCTTCACCTGCCGAACGCGATTCTCCAGGAGAGCGTGCGTGCGTTCTGGAGCGGCTGGTACCGCGAGCTCGTGACCGCCTTGCCGGTTATCGAAGGCGGGACGGTGGACGTTCCGGTCGGGCCGGGCCTCGGCACCGAGCTCCGTCCCGAGATCTTCGAGCGGCCGGATGTTCACATTCGGTCCACGAGCGAGGAGGGAAAGCGATGAGCACGACAGTGCGCGTGATGCAAGAGGACTGGGGGGTCTTCCAGAACCTCCCCGCCACGGCGAAACGATTCACCGAGCAGACGGGAATCGACGTCGAGGTGACGCTTACGGTCATCCCGGAGATGTGGGAGCTGATGGAGCGGAGCTTCTCGGGTGAGGATCCGCCGTTCGACCTCGTCGGCGTCGACGATTTGCTGCTGATCCAAGCGGCCCGGGCGGGGCACGTCGAGCCGATGGATGCGCTCGTCGAGGCCGATGACTATTCGCTCGACGACTTCCCGCGGGCGGCGATCGATGCGCTGACGGACGCAGGACGAATCTGGGGTCTTCCCTACTGCTACGTATCGAATGTCCTCATCTACCGTGCTGATCTGTTCGACCGGTTCGGAATAGCCGTGCCCGAGACGCTCGACGAGCTCACCGAGGCAGCCGTCTCCATTCAGGAGGCTGTGCGGGCCGAGGGGACCGGCGATTTCTACGGAATGGCGATCCGGGGGGCGCCCAACTGCGGTCTCAACTTCTGGATCGTCGGCTCGACCTGGGGGCCGTCGTTCGGTGCGCGCTGGTACGACGACGAAGGACGGCCGACGCTTGCCACTCCCGAGCTGATCGGCGCCATCGAGCACTACGTCGACTTGGTCCGCCGCGCCGGTCCGCCGGAGTCACCGACGATGGACTTCATGGACTGCATGGAGTGCTACGGCAGCGGTCGTGCCGCGATGACGATCGAGCCGGCGAACGAGGCCTCGATCCTCTACGACGAAGGTGGGCCGGTGGCCGAAGGTACGCGGACGGCGCTCATGCCGGCGGGACCGCTCGGCACGCGGCACGTCGGGCTTTACACGCCTCCGTATGCGATCCCGTCACTCTCTCGCTCGAAGAAGGAGGCATGGGAGCTGGCGAAGTTCCTCTGTGCCCCGGAGCAGGTCCTGGAGGATGCGCAGCGCAGCGGTTTCGTCGAAGTCGCTCGCGAGTCGGTGCTGCGGGATCCCCGATTCGTCAAGCGCTTTCGTCCAGAGCTCGTGCATTCGACGGTCGAGACCCGTCCCCACGCACGAGGCGAGCGGCCGGTGACGAGCTACGGCATGGAGGTCGGCAACCTGATCGGCGACGAGATCGTGCGCGTGCTCAAGGGCGAGCTCGGCGCCCGCGAGGCGATGGAGAACGCCGAACGAACCGTGGGCGCACTGGGTCCGCCGAACTAGGTCCCAGGAGCGCGTCTCGCGCCCGACCACGAGCGCGACTGCGACTCGAGCAAAGTGCGCGAGAGCGCTCGCGTGGCACGCGCAGACCCTCCTTGCAGGAGGTGGTCTTCCGCGGGCCTTCGAATCGGTGTGCCGCTGCAAGCGTTTTGCAAGCATCGGGCTCCCGCTGTGATGTCACCGTGTTCAGCCGAAATGCAATCGCCGAAGCCAATCTGGCTCGGGCCCTGCAGTCCGGCGGAATACGGGGGAACCGGTGTACCTAAGGGAGGCGGCTCATAACCCGGAGATCGCAGGTTCAAATCCTGCCCCCGCTAGTCCGAGGGCCCGCCTAAGCGGGTCGTTCCCGGAATGTGTGCGGCCCGTGCGGCGTTCGACGCGTCGTGGGCTTCCACGTCGTGAGAACGGGCGATCTCGAGTGGGAGGAGTACGCCAACTACCCGGGGCGGCATCGCGCCGCGCTCACCGACGGCGCCGCGCTGCGCCACACGCGCGCGAACCTCATCCGCCAGGAGGCCGGCGCGATCGGTCCGCGGCACGTCGAGCGCGTGTAGGACGAGACGTTTGTCCCACTGCGCGGCATGCTCACGATGTACCTCGGCGACCCGCCCGCGCGGCACGAGGTCCCCGTCGGCGCGATCGCGCACGTCGAGGCCGGCACCGCGCAGCAGATGGTGAACGAGACCGAGGAGGAGGTCCTCGTTTTCGTCTACGGCGCGCCGCCTGAACAGCCGGGCGCTGACGTGATCGACAGCGCTGTCTAAGGCTTTCGCGGGCGACGGTCTACGGTCGTCCGTGAGCGAGCAGCTCGGTTACACCGATCAGAGTTCTCGGAGCTCGAAGAAGCGGTTGCTGGTCGTAGGTGTCTGTTCAAGTCCTGCCCCGGCTACCTCAAGCAGGCGGGCTGGCTGAGATTTGAACGTACCGGCGTAAACTCAGCCGATGTCAGCCTGCTCGAGCTTGCGCCGGCGCGGTTCGATCTGCGCGGCCGTTCTTAGGAGCATGTCGCGAACGCTCGCGGCGAGCGCTCGGCGCACGGCCGTCTCTGCCTCAGCGCCTGGCCGGTCGTAGTGAGCAGCTACGTCGAGGTGTGGGGACGGAGTGGGCGTGAGCTTCGGGCGCTGGACTCTGAGCGAATGACCGTCGGAACACTCGAGTCGAACGATGTGGTCGTGGACGCCGACGGGGTCTCCCGCGTGCACGCCGTGTTCGAGCGATTCGGCGACAGCTGGTGTGTCCGCGACCTCGGCTCTCGCAACGGCACCTTCGTGAACGGAGGAAGAATCATCGGCGAGCGGGCCCTGCACTCAGGCGACGAGATCGTCCTCGGGCGACTCCGCCTGCTGTTCCACGGCTCGGCCGGGGGAAAGGAGACGGCCGCGATCGCAGAGCCGCCGCCCCTCACGCCGCGCGAGCGCGACGTGCTTCTGGCCCTTTGCCGCCCGCTGCTGACGGGCGATGCGTTCACCGAGCCGGCGTCGATCCGTGCGATCGCCGCGGAGCTCGTCGTCTCCGAGGCCGCGGTTAAACAGCACCTGTCGCGCCTGTACTTCAAGTTCGACGTCGGCACGCACAGCGAACGGAGACGTGTTCGGCTGGCCAACGCGGCCGTCTCTACCGGCGCGGTGACGCTGAGTGACCTCCGGCCTCGAGCCTGACCTGGAGTGACGGAGCTCCTCGGCAACCGTTACGAGCCCCTCGAGGTGGTCGGTTCGGGAGGAGAAGGGCGCGTGCTGCGTGCTCTCGACCGTCGGCACGACCGGCTGGTGGCCCTGAAGGTCCGATCCGCGCAGAACGGATCTGCTCGGGGGGAGCTCCTCAGGGAGGCGCGGGTCCTCCTCTCCCTGGAGCCGCACGCCAGCTTGCCGCTCGTGCGAGACGACTTCTTCCACGAAGACGAGTACGTCATTGTGATGGACTGGATCGAGGGGACCGATCTGGGGGGTCTGCTGGCGGATCAGGGCACACCCGGGCTGGCACCCTCGACTGTTCTCCGCGCACTGGCCCAGGTAGCCGAAGCCCTCACGTTCTTGCACGCGCATGACCCTCCCGTCATCCATGGCGACGTCAAGCCCGCCAACCTCGTCCTCACGGAGCGCGGCCGAATCGTTGTCGTGGACTTCGGAATCGCTTCGACCGGCGACCGGGTTGCCCGGGCTGGGACCCCCGGGTTCGTCGCGCCCGAGGTAGGCGCAGGCGAACCGCCCACCCGCGCCTCGGACATCTTCTCCCTTGCCATGACCGCGTTCACGCTCCTCACGGGAAGTCCACCGCGGGGGGGAGTTCCGGAGTGGCCGTCCAGTCTCGACGCAGAGCGCCGACGTGTGTTCGAAGAGGCGATCAGGCTCGGTATTGCAACCGATCCATCTAGACGTCCTTCGTCGGCCGGCGAGCTGGTCGAGCGCCTTCGTGCCGGCTGGGAAGCCGATCTCCCTACGGGCGTCGTCACGCTGTGCATGACTGACATCGAAGGCTCGACGGGTCTTTGGGAGGCCCATCCGAACGCGATGCGCGGCGTCTTGGTTCGCCACGACGCCATCGTGGCCCAAGTAGTGGAGGGACACGGAGGCAGGCTCCTCGAGTCGATGGGCGAGGGCGACTCAACGGTTTCGGTCTTCACCGGCGCCGCCGAGGCTGCCCGCGCAGCGTCCGACCTCGTGGGCGCGATGACGGCCGAGCCGTGGCCGGAAGACATTCGGATCCATGTCCGGGTGGGACTGCACACGG
>OEKB01000264.1_pt4 | contig 13209 bp, 11 predicted proteins | sample 1503171 | NCBI WGS metagenome assembly OEKB01 (sample SAMEA104379580, study PRJEB20068) | metagenome | isolation source: 1998
ACGGGACGACGAGCGCAAGGGAGCTCGCGAGCACGGCAGACGTCTCGGCTCGGCCAAGACGTCCCCGGAAGTCGACGCCCGCAGCTCGGCGGCCTGCAGTCCGCAGCGCGGCTTCCTCGTCACCCGAGCCTGCGATCCGAAGGGACTGGTCGCCGAGCGGAAAAGCCCGAGGCCACGCGTCGAGCAGCACGTCGACGCCCTTCTCCGCGGTGAGGCGCGAGATGCAGGTGAAGCCGGCGCGACCGTCGAGACGCTGGACTGCGCGGTCGCGCGTCGTGTTGTACTTGACGACGAGCTTTGCCGCGGGCCAGCCGGCTTCGACGTACTTCTTGCGAGCGAACTGCGACGGAAGCACGAAGACGTCGACGCAGCGCTGCCACGTCCGCAGCGCGCCGTGCAGGGCGTCCATCGCCGCGACCGGCAACGTCGCGAGCCTCGAACCGCGATAGCACCCGTGCACGACGCTCGGAAACGGGAGGTGTCCGAGACACTCCTCGCACGTCCGGCCGTCACGGACGAAGATCCCCGCGGGGCAGAGCGGGCGGAAGTTGTGCAACGTCTGCACGACCGGAACGCCGGACCGGTGAGCGGCCCAGAGAGCGGACGGGCTCAAGAGCGGAAACGTGTTATGGAAATGGACGACGGCCGGCCGGACTCGGTGGATCGCCGACTCGGTCAGCGCGTAGCCCGCGCGCGACCAGGCGACCCGGAGCGGAAGCGTGGCTTTCCTGCGAGCCGGCCACGTGGCGATCTCGTCACTCGCGATCTCGAGCCGTTCGACTCGGCAACCCGCGTCCGCGAGCAGCTTCGCCTCGTCCTCGACGACCGCGTTCTCACCGCTCGGATTTGCGCTCCGGTAGCGGTTGTGCACGAGCAGAACCTTCATCCTCGTGCCCGCGGCGGTCGAGCCGTCCCGGCGGCGGCACGGGCGTACAGGTCGGCGAGGTCTGCCGCGACGGCATCGAGACCGAAGTCGGCGACAGCGGCCGGCACGGAGCGCTGCTCGAGCCGGTCGAGCGCGGCGGCGAAATCGCGGGCCGAGACGGACGGTGGGCCGGGGCGCACGAGCTCGAACCGCGCGCCGGTCGTGCGTGCGAGCGCGGCCGGACCGCCCCGGTCGAACGCGACGACGGGCACCCCGAACGACTGGGCCTCAGCCGCGACGAACGACGCGCCCTCCTTGAAGCTCGGCAGGACCACGGCGCTGGCGTGTTCGAGCTGCTCCCAGAGCCGCTCCTGTGGCAGCCAGCCCACGAACGTGACGCGGCCGTCGAGCCCGTTCCGGCGGGCAAGCCGCTGGAGCCTGCGGCGATCCGGCCCCTCGCCCGCGACCACCAGGCGCCAGGCCGGGCTCATGCGCACCGCCTCGATCACGACCGAGACGCCTTTGAACCGGTTCAGCCGGCCCGCATACAGAGCGAGCGGCGCTCCTGGTGCCGGCGCGGAGGGTCGGGCGGCGACCGCGCGCTCCACCGAGGCATTCGGCCGCAGCGCGGTCTTGCGCCGGTGCTTGCGCGGAAGCGCCTGCAGCGTCTCGCCGTTGTTGGCAAGGATCAGGACCGCCCTGGTCCACGCATACCGGACTAGCGGGTTTGCGCGGTTGACCGCGCGCAGCGCCAGAAGGAGCAGCTCGGACGCCGCTCCGCGCGCGCCGAGCGCACGGTACAGCGGTCGCGGAACGCGCTGTCCCCCGGCGATCGGTCCGAGAACGAACGGCGCGCGGGTCACGCACACGAGCGCGGGCAGCCACATGTTCGCGAACGTCAGATGGTGGACGACGTCGAACTCGTGGACTCTGTGGAGTCGACGCGCGGCTCGCGCGGCCGCGATCTGCCACAGCACGTAGTACGCGCGGACGCCGACGCGGCCCCGTTTCCAGAACCGCGCCCAGACGGGGAGGTCGACGTAGACGAAGTGCAGCTGCGGCTGACGCATCGCGGCCAATGCCGGCTCGATGCGGGGCCGGTTGTTCGCCCGCGTGAGGACCCAGACGTCGTGGTTGCGGGCCGCGGCGCGCGACCAGTTCCAGCCGCAACCCGGCTCGGAGCCGCGCTCCGGTTCGCAGGCGTAGGCGGAGATCAAGACCTTCATCGCACGCCGATCGACTCGGTCGTCTGAGTCATTGCCATCGGTGCGCCAAAGCTCGCGTCGCCCGCACGATTCGACGCGGAGCCGTCTCCTTGAACACCCACGCGGCGCGCATCGCAGTGGGGAGCGCGCGCGTCGCGAGCGCCTCCGCAACCCAACCGCGTCCGAGTGTCACCTCGGTGACGGGAATGCACGGAATCCTCCAGCGACTCTCGAGCGGCGTGAAGAGGCCCCACTTCGTCGAGCGCGAGGCGCTGAAGCCGCTCACGCGGAGCGTCTGCTCCAGGATGGGGTGACTGCTTCCACCCGGCGGCGCGAAGAGGCGAACCGGTCGGTCGAGCAGGCGCTCGAGCAGCTCCTTCGACCCGACCACCTCGCGCCGCACAGCTGCGTCGCCCAAGCGTCCGAGTGGCTCGTGCCGAAGACCGTGCGCTCCCACGTCGTGACCGAGCGCGACGAGCTTGCGCAGCGCATCGACGTCGAGGTGGCCGGTGCGGCCGACCGCGCCGCCGGGCACGAAGAACGTGGCCGGGAGACCTCGCCGAGCGAGCTCCTCGGCAACCCGCACGTGATCCTCGGTCGCGTCGTCGAACGTGAGCGCCACGGAGTCGACCGGCCGGACGTCGCGGCTCACGTGCGCACCGCTAGCCGCGATCAGGTCGAGCAGGCCGACGAACGAGTCCCAGGACAGGTCGTGGACGGCACGCCGGACGCCGACGACGCGGTGCAGGACGAGAACGCACTGCCCCCCGGTCGTCATCTGCCCATCAGCGCCCCGAGCGCCTGCCGGGGCACCTCTGCAGAAGGCACACGCTCCAGCGCGGCCTCCAGAGACGCGCGCAGCGCAAGGGGCGCCGCCTCTTCCGCCGCCACTCCAAGCTCCCCCGACAGGACCCGGACCTCGTCGTCAGGCGAGAACGCGTTCCCGACGAGCTCCGCCACGCTCCCTCGACCCAGCCGCCAGAGGCGCTGGAGCCTCCAGTGGAAGAGGTCCTGGAGCGGGAGGCCGAGGCCAGCCTGCTCCCAGTCCCAGAGGAGGAGGTCCTCGCCGTCGAGCGGGTCGGAATTCCAGGGCGCGAAGTCTCCGTGGAGCGGAATCAGGCCCGGCTGGAGGCCGAGAGCCGCCGCCAGCGGATCGGCGAGCCGTCCCAGCTCGGCGAGGCCCGCGAGCTCGGCGACGGTCATCGGACGGTCGGCGCGAGCCTCGATCCGAAACGGCCGGAGCAGCAGCACCGCACAGTCCTCCCAGGTGAAGCAATCGATCGCCTGCGGGACGACGAGCCGCTCGAGCCGACAGTCGGCAAGGAGCTGCAGCACGGCGAACTCGTGCTCGAGCTTCGCACGCTGCTCCTTCGCCACCTTCGCGAACGCCACGATGCGCCGATCGCGGCGGATGCTCAGCAAGACCCTCGCGCCCCGACGTATGTCGCCGGTAACCGCGGCCGCGAGCTCGACACGGTCACAGCGGAGCGCGGCGGCGATACGCCGCTGGAGGCCCCGCTCGACGTCGACGGCGACCCGTGGTCCAAGCGATCCGATGCCAAGCCGCTGGGCCGCCTCGACCATGACCGCGGCCGCGACATGCCGGACACCCGCAGGTCGGTAGAGTCCCGCGCCCAGCGGCCCCGGGGCATTGCGCCGAACAGGCAGCAGCCAACGGGGTCCCTCACGCCCGCGCACGACGCGGTACGGCTTGCCGTCGCGCCGCAGGGCGCCGAGACATCGAATCGCGAGCGAGTACGAGCCGGCCCCGGACTGCCTGCGTGCGAGGCGCTCGTCGAGCGCCGCGAGCGCCGACTCGAGCACTCGCTCAGTCGGCGCGCCCGCGTCGAGCGTGACGAAACGATCGGCGTGGGCCGCCGCGAACGCGCGCCAGGCGACGAGCTGGCGCTCGACCTCGGCGGGCGCCAACTCGAGCTTGCGCGAGCAGACGACCTCTGCCGAGACATCGAGGTGGAGGACGAGATCGGGACGCGGGAGACACCGCAGCGCGAATCTCACCGTCCGCGGCGGCAGCGAGACCCGGTATCGCTCCGGATCGACGGCGAGATCGATCCACCCTCGCTCGACGACGATGAGCGTGCTCCGAATGCGCGGCAGGTAGAGCTTGGGAATGGCGGCGAGGAGCGTGTCGACGCAGAGGTACCCGAGGCGCGCGAGCGAACCGAGCGCCGCAGACGGCGTTCGCGCGTGCGGCGCGGCCGCCAGCTTGTCCTCGCGCTGCAGGATCCGGCTCGGCGGAGGGATGATGTGGGGCCGGAAATGGAAGTGGGCGACTCGACGGAAGGCGCCTGCTGCCTCGCGCTCGAGACCGCGGGCGAGCTCCGACTTGCCCGTGCCATCCGGACCGACGACGAAGACCAGAAGACCGGTCGGACGGATGAGGCGCCGTCCGATGCGCGCGGACGCGAAGAAGGCCCGGCGGACGAGGGCGGCAGGCGTGCAGCGTGTCCGCCGAAGGCGACGACGCAGCGCGCCGAGCGAGCCGGCCAAGTCTCGCTCCTCCGCCAGTGCCTGGCCCAGCCGATCCCCCGCACGCCCGAACTGCGCCGCCAGCAGTCGTCGTGCCCCGACGGGGTCGGCGCGGAAGGAATCGAGCAGGCTCTCTTGATCGCGCGGCGTCACTCTGCGCTTGCGCGCGCGCTTCACCGCGAGATAGAGCGTCTCGGCGGCCGGTCTCGGTGCGCGGACGCCGTCGCGTTCCTGTGATTCCGCGAGCGCGAGCCCGACCGCAGGCCCGTCGCACCCGATCGCCCACGGGTCGCAGACGAGGTCCACGTGCCGATAGCGCCGGCCCGGCTCGTTCGCCTCGAGCACGTAGTACCGACACCAGGGTCCGGCGTAGTGGAAGCACTGGAGAACACGGCCGAGCGCCCCGCCCTCGATCAGGGCGTGCGCAAGATCGAGGTTGGCCCGCTCGACGGCGACGTCGACGTCGGAGTCGACGACGTCGACGCGGGCGCCACCGTGGAGCACCACATACCGGACGTTGGCTTCGTCGAAGAGTCCCGCGAGCCGCGCGACGAACTCGCCTCTCGCGATCGACGGCTCCGGACGATTCGCCGGGTGGCGCCAGGTGCCCCGTGCGCGACCGAATGCCCGTCGACGCTGACGCCACGCCTTCGCCCCGTACCACGGGTCGTAGAGTCCGTCGATGAGGTTGGCCACATGGTCGAGCGAGTACCACGGATGAATCGAGTCCCGCCGGATCAGGAACGGCTCGCCCCCGGCAACGTTCGTCCCGGCGAGCGCCGTGAAGCAGACCCGATAGAGCTCCCGTAGATACGCGAACGAGTACCGGCCGACATCGCGCTCCGTCCCGACCGGAGGCGCGAACCCGTCCGCCTGTTCGCCGAACAACCGCTCGAGGATCCGCTTTGGCTCTCGCAGCTCCCGCTCGGCTGCCGAACGGCTGTTGATCTCCGAGCACCGCGCGTGCGAATGCGTGTGGGGGAGGATCATGTGCCCGTTCGCGTGCAGCTCGCGAAGCTCGGCGCGGCCGACGAAGAGGTACTCCTCCGCCCGAAGCCGAGAAGGGTCTCTGCGTCCGTAGTGGATGCGCTCGGCCGAAAAGCGGCGCATCTCCTCCGCTGAGCGAAGCTCGAGGATCCTCGTTGGCACGAAGAAGATCGCTTTCACTCCGAGCGGCTCGAGCACTTCGATCGCGGCGGTGTACGCGGAGCGCAGCCCGTCGTCGAACGTGACGAGCAGCTCCTCGCCGTTGACCTGATCGGCGTCGTCCCCGGCGAAGCGGTCGAAGAACTGTCGAGGCGTGATGATCGTTCGGCGGCTCGCGAGCAAGCGCAGGATCGCCTCGAACTGGGAGAGGTTCTCCCCGGCGACCGCGTGCGTCATCGTGACGCGGACGTTGTCCGGAGGTCGCATCGCGCCCAGGACCCGCCCCCCGCCCGTCCGGCGAATGGCGGTGCCGATCCACGCGTGGCGCTCGTCCATCGCCGGTTCGACTACCTCCCCCGCCTCGTCGCCGATCGCTCTCGCGCCAGCTCGAGGCTCGCCCGAACGACGAACGCACTGTTGGTGCGCAGGTACCTGCCTCCGAGCCGTCGGGGCTCGCGCGCCAGCCGGTGGAACCATTCGAGACCATGCCGCTGCATCCACGCGGGGGCGCGCGGGGTCGTTCTCGCGACGAAGTCGAAGGCGGCGCCGACTCCAAGTGCGAGCGCCGGGGCGACCGACTGCGCATGAGCTCGCATCCACAGCTCCTGCTTCGGTGCGCCGAGGCCGACCCAGACGAGGTCAGGTGCCGCGTTCCTGATCGCCACCAAGACCGCAGCGTTCTCTCGTGCATCGAGGTCGGAGAACGGAGGCGAGCAGGTGCCGACGATCTGCGCCGCCGGAAATGCTCGACCGAGCGTCCGCTCGCAGCGCCGCAGCACGTGCTCCGTCGACCCGAGCAGGTAGTGACGAAGTCCAAATCGCTGGCCGAGCTCGAACACGCGGGGCATGAGGTCGGGTCCGGCGATCCGCGATGCCCCCGCCAGGCCGCCGCGACGCTGGAGCCACGCGACGGGTGCGCCGTCCGGGAAGACGACCCGGGCGGCACACAGCGCTTCCCGCAGCTCGGGGATGCGCTGGGCGAGCATCAGGACGTGGACGTTGCAGAAGCAGGCGTAACCGCCCTGCCGGTCGCAGGCCATGGCGACGACGCTGCGTGCGGCGCCGTCGAGGTCGCTGCTGACGCAGCGGACGCCGAGGACGTCGCCCGCCGGGCCGCCCGTCGTCGGAAGGAAGGCGCGCGGGCTAGTAAGCGTCATGTGCTCGGACGAGGGCCGGCAGGGTCCGGAGCATGAGCTTGAAGTCGCTGAACACCGTCCAGCCGGTGACGTAGAGGTAGTCGAGCGTCTCCATCTCCTCCATCGGGATGTCGCTCGCGCCGAGTACTTGCCAGGGCCCGGTGATTCCCGGCTGGAGCCGCAGCCGCCGTCTTGCCCAGTCGCGAAGGTGACGGTCCTCGGCAAGGATCAGCGGTCGCGGACCGACGAGCGACATCTCGCCCTTGACCACGTTGATGAGCTGGGGAAGCTCGTCGAGCGAGTACCGGCGGAGCCGCCGGCCGACCGCGGTCACGCGAGGATCGTTCGGGACCTTGAACATGCGCCCGTCCCCGTTCGCGACGTGCTTGTTGGCGTCCGCGAGCTCGGCCTTGTGCTCCTCGGCGCCGATGACCATCGTGCGGAACTTGTAGATCCGGAAGATGCGCTCGCCGACGCCCATGCGCTCCTGCAGGAAGAACACCGGTCCCGGCGAGTCGCGCTTGATCAGAATCGCGATGAGCAGGAACGCGGGAGCGAGCACGACAAGCGCCCCGAGGGAGCCGACGAGATCGACGGTTCGCTTGAGCGCGCGCGAAGACCGTGCGAGACGGAGGGGTGGCAGCCCGAGCAGGGGAAGGCCCTCGACCGTGTGGAGCTCCGTCAGTGGACCGACGATCTCGAACAGGCGCGGGACGATGTCCACCTGGATGTCGATGTCCTTGAGGGAGCGAATCAGCTCGATGGTCTCCTCGTGCGAGTCGTTCGTGAACGCGACGACGACGCGCTCGATATCGAGGAGGTTGACGAGAGCGCGCAACTGTTCGGGGGCACCGAGCAAGGGAATGTGAGCGAGCTCGCTCGATCGCTCGAGCGGGTCACGGTCGACGAAGCCGACGAGGTTGATGCCGTACTCGGGGTGATGGAGAAGCTTGTGGGCCACGAGCTGTCCCACCCGGCCGGCGCCGACGATGAGCGTGTTCTGGAGATAGGTGATGCGCCGGCGGCTGAACGACCGCGCGAACGTGCGCGCGAGCGCGATGAGGAAGATCGCGAGCGCCCAGAACACGACGAACTTCCGCAGGTCCGGGTCGAGAAGCCCGGTGATCGACCCGGCTGCGAACAGAAACCAGGCGCTGATACTGACGAGGTGGGAGACGCCGACGACGTCGTCGGCCGTCGAGTGATCGGTGCGCTCTTCGTCTCTGTCGTAGAGGCCGTAGAGCTTCGCGGTAACGATCCACGCGGGGACGGTCGCGATGAACAACAACGCCTCCCCTCCTGGCGGCAGGAGGTCGTGTGCGTGCGCGTTGCGCGTGGAGACCAGCTCGGCGAGCGCGAACGCGGCGCTCAGGCCGAGGACGTCCGCAAGGACGAGCATGCGTCGAATGAGCCAACCGCGACGCCGGATCGTTGCGGTCTTGCGGCGCCGATCGAGAATGGCGAGCGTCCGTTCGTCGACGACCGCACCGACCTCGTCGTACAGAGACAGGCCCGGAATGAGCGAGAGCGGCGTGGTCGTGGTCACGCTCGGGGCTTTCCCACGCGTGCGACCGACGCAGCCGCTCGGGCCGCTCGCTTCCACTCGGCCCGCGCCGCGACCAGGCCTCGTCCCGTTCGGAGGTCTGCAAACGTGACGTGCCGGCGCGGCGGGACCTCATCCACCCCGGTGACGACGACGCCGAGCTTCGCCGCGGGGCTCACGTCGAGGACGCGCCGCAGCTCGTCGAGGGCCTGTCTTCGAATCTCGTTCCTGCGCACGACGACGATGAGCGCTTCCGTCTGGGCCGCGAGGGCGATCGCGTCGCCGTTCGACAGGATCGGCGGCGCGTCGAGCACGACGAGGTCTGCTCGGCGGCGGAGCCCGACGAGGAGCTCGGCCAGTCCGTGGGTGACGACGAACTCGCTGCCTTCGGGCAGTGCGTGCCCCGCGACGAGCACCTCGAGCTTCGCCGCCGATTCCGAGAAGCCGTTGCCGCTCGGCCCGGTGCCGTTCGTGGCAACCGAGCCCAACGGCAACTCGGCGAGCGCTCGGCTTCGGCGCGCCGCGCCGAGCGCGACGTCGGTCACGCCCGGCTCGGGGCGAAGTCCGAAGATCCGAGCGAGAGACGGGTTGCGCAGATCGAGGTCGACGAGGATGACGTGGCGGCCCGCGCGTGCGAACGCGACGGCGAGGTTCGCACTGACGATGGGCCGCTCGCCGTCGGGCATCGCACTTGTGACCATGATCATCCGGGCGCCGCGATCGGCGTTGACGAGATCGACGTTCGTGCGGAGGACGCGGAATGCGTCCGTGAGCGGTCCCTCCGGATCGATCACCATCGCCGGCCCCGGCGCGCGGACCGTGGGGCCGGTTCGGTCGGCGGCCGCGGTCCGCGAACGCGCTCTCGGCTCCGTCGCCGCCCGGGTCTCGCTCCGCGCACGGCGCTGAATGCTCGGCAGGCGCGCGAGCAGGGGCAGACCGAGTCGTTGCCAGATCTCGGTGTCGTTCCGCACTCGGGTGTCGAGCCCCTCCAGGCCGAAGGCGAGCCCAACGGCGAGCACGACGCCCAACCCGAGACCGAGCAGCAGGGCGCGCTTCGGCCGTGGCTCGACCTGCTGCGCGTGATCCGCCTCGCGGACGACGACAGCTGTCGACGGTCCGACCGCCACAGTGGTCGCGAGCTGTCGCTCCGCGGCGACCAAGTCCGCGTACACCGAGCCGCTGGTCGCACCACTCTCCCGGAGGGAGGAGATCTCTGCCCGAACCGCCCTGATGGAGTCTGCGGCTCCAGCCGAGTCGACCTCGCGCCTGTACTTCGTGAACTCTCGCGCGTAGGCATTCGCGAGCCGTTCGGCGAGCGCGGGACTGCCGTTTCTGACGTCGATCTCGAGGAGGTCGGTGTTGGTCTTGGGGGTGACGCTCGAGTCGCGGAGGAGCTGCTCCGGCGAGCGATCGTGCAGGCCGACGGCGGCGAGGGTGCGCCGCGCGACTTCCGGCACCCGGGCGAGATCGGCCTGTGTCGCCGCGACTCGGTCCGGCTGAGCGCCCGCCGCGGGAGCCGCGACACCGGTCAGGGCCGCGGCGAGATTGTTCGATGTGAGAAGAACCTCGGCGGATCCCTGATAGACGTGCGGTCGACTCAGGGAAAAGAGCACGCTGGCGAGCGGCAGCACCAGGAGCGTCGGGATGACGACACGGCTCCGCCGGCGGAGGACGCTGAGGTATTCGGACGCCGTCGGAGCGAGCGCTCCGGACCGCGCCGCGCCGGGAGCCTCCGCGGGCGATCGGGGGGGCTCGGTCACGCCGTTCACCTGCACGGCTGCCGACCTGGGGAGCCTGGACGGTCGGACGCGGAACGTGCACAATCGCCGTACGCTTGTCCAGACCGAGACACGCCAGCTCCTAGAGGACGAGCGGATTGGCGCCCGCGTGGCATGAGTGACGCGCTGTGAGCGAGCGCGTAAGGCGGCCCGCTCGGAGAAGGGCGCCTCTGTGGCGGCTCGAGGCTGAGCAGAGAGTGAGGGCCGCCCTCCGGCGCTACCGGCGTCTGCTCCTCGGCCTCGTCTCGCGCGCGGCCTACGAGTCGGAGACACGCGCGCTTGTCCACGACTTCCTCGGCGAGGCCCTCGGCTTCCGAGACGAGGCGCTCGATCCTTCTCCGAAGACGTCTGCCAAGAACGCCGACTACGGACTCCGCGTGGACAGCGAGCTCGTCGCGCTGGTCGAGATCAAGCGTGTTGCGACACGGCTGGATACGCCGCTGCCGCACGTGCTCGGCCGCGCGGCGGATGCGCCTCCCTGGCTCGTTCTCACAAATGCGGTCGAGTGGCGGCTTTACCATCTCGACACCGCCTCCGGCACGCCCGCGTCACCGACGCCGATCATCGACGTCGACCTCTTGGGGCCGCTCGCGCTCGCGGAGAAAGCGGCAGTGCTCGTGCACCTGACGCGGGAGTCGTTCGAGCGGCGGGGAATCGACTCGCTCCTCGTGGCGAGAGACGCCCTCTCGCCGGACTCCCTTTCCGCTGCCGTGACGTCGGTCGGCGTGCTGAGGGCAATCCAGAGGGAGCTCGGCCGCAAGACGGGTCAGTCGATCGACACGAAGGCGATTGCGCAGGCTGTGCGCGACATCCTTCCCCCGCCGAAGGGTCAGCCATGAGTCAGCTGCCCTTTCGCACGACTGCGAACACACCCCTGTCGTCCTGACGCCCGGCATCAGGACTCAGTGGCTCGGCATGGCAGACGAGTGACGGATCTCGGCTGTGCTGGGCTCTGAAGGAGTGGAATGCGCAGTTCAGGTCGATGTCGTCGGCGACGATGACGCCTCCCGGTCGCAGCGCCTGCCACGCGTGCTCCAACTCGAACAGCAGGTTGCGCCCGGAGTGCCGGCTGTCGTGGACGAACAGGTCGATCTCGCCGAGCCGGGCGAGCAAGTGAGGAAGCCGTCGCCGGCTCGACCCGTGAACGTACGTCCATCGACCCCGAACCGTCTCGGGCACCGCGGCGCCGACCTGGTCGTGGACCCTGCGGTCGATGAGCGGCGGCAGGTCGACGCTCCAGAGACGGCCGGCCCCGTTTCGGGCCAGCGCTTCGAGGACGAACCTCGACGTGATGCCACGCGCAACCCCCGTCTCGACGATGTTCGCGGGCTGCAGGTGATGGGTCAGGCACCAGACGGCGCGCACGAGCCCCGGCTCGCCGTCGCCCCAGCCGGCGAAGGCGCCGCGTCCGGGGCTGATGCCCCGGCTCTCGAGAGATTCCACGACGTTGCGCCACAACTCCCGGAAGGGCTCGATGAGAGGACAGGGCCACGCCGCGCCGACAAGCTCGTGCAGCGCCTCTTCCCAGTTCGTGTCGACCTCGTATCGACACGGCGGCCAGGGCATGAACCCACCGACGCCGTGTCTCCGCTTCGCACGAAGCTCGTGGCGCTCGGCGACGATCGTCTGCAGCTTGAGGACGGCCTCGATCGGGTCGGCGGCGAACGCGCGGCCCGCGCGTCCGAACCGGGTCAGAGCCCTCCGCGGCGCGGCGAGCGCCGTCTCGTCGAACGAGCTCACGGGCGCTCCCGGGCGACGGCCAGGAGCGACTCCGGCGAGAGCTCGCCGAGCTTCCTCCGTCGCGGGGAGAGCTCGTAGAGGTACCCACGGCGGCCCTCGACGTCGACCTCGAGGATGCGAAGGCGCGGATGGTCGCCGAGAAGCTGGCGACTCAGACGGGCCAGCGCCGGATTCGCGCCCGCGATCACGAGATCCGGCTGTGTCCGGCGCGCGCGCGCGGTCAGCGTTTCGGGTCCATCGATCTCGCCCACGAGCTCGAGGTCGGGCTCAGCACCGACGACCGTGGCGACGATCTCGCGCATCATCCGCGGCATGTCGACCAACAGCACCCTCGTACTCGAGCGATCGGAGATCACTCGAGTATCCGGCGCGCCTCGGGCCGAAGAAATGAATCGGAGGATCCGAATCCGGTCTAAATCCGGGATCTAGCTGCGACCGGATCGCGGATCAGTACCGCGCTAGTACCTGCCGCACTTCCGAGCGCCGCGCGATCTGGAGCCGCTCGAGGACCGCGTGGACGTGGTTCTTCACCGTGGGCAACGAGAGCGAGAGCCGCTGCGCGATGTCCTTGTTCGAGAGGCCGTCGCCGATCAACGTGGCGATCTCGCGTTGCCGAGCGGTCAAGGGGGCCGATGTGCCCGCAAACTGGCCGGCGGCCAGGCGCCCGACGTGGCGCATCAGCTCCCCCGCTATTCGCGGCGAGCAGATCAGCTCCCCGCGGTACACGCCCTCGATCGCGGACACCAGGTCGGCGATCGAGGCGTCAAAGGTGACATAGCCCTCCATGCCCGCCTCTGCCCGGCTCAGGACCTCTTCCGCGAGCTCCGGTACGGCCAGGGCGATCACCCTCGCCTCGGGCGCCGCAGCTCGTAGACGGGGCAGAGCGGAGAACGCATCGACGGCGGCGACGTCGATGAGCAACACGTCGACCTCGAGCCTGCGCAACTGGTCGGCCGCCTCCGCCGGTACCGCTGCCGTGCCGACGACCCGGATCCGCTCGGTCGAAGCGAGGATCTGCGCCAGGCCTTCACGGTATAGCCGGATCGCGGCACAGACGAACGTTCGGATGTCGGAATCCCCGCTCCGCGCCGCAGGTGGGTACTGCGAATCCATCAGCCCACCGCTCTCCCCGGTCGTCATCGAAACTACCCCTGCGCGCGCTCCCTGTCAAACACAATTTCGAACGCTCCGAGGCGCTCGAAGTGCACGCCACCGCGATGCGTTTCACGCGCGCGCCGTCAGCAGGTTTGGCGGCGTCCGAACGACGACTCGAGGATCGTGAGCACGAGCCGATACGGAGAGGCGG
>OEKB01000263.1_pt5 | contig 13187 bp, 13 predicted proteins | sample 1503171 | NCBI WGS metagenome assembly OEKB01 (sample SAMEA104379580, study PRJEB20068) | metagenome | isolation source: 1998
CCGCCCCTACCGGCCGCAGACAAACGGCAAAGCAGAGCGCTCCATCCGCACGCTCCTCAACAGCTGGGCTTACGGCGCGATCTACGGCTCAAGCCGAGAACGCACCGCCGCCCTTGACGGCTGGCTCTGCCACTACAACCATCGACGCCGACACTCAGCCCTCGGCCACCAGCCGCCCATCACCAGAACCAACGTGCTCGGGTCTTACAGCTAGGCGGCGAGACGCGCCGCGTGGGGCCCGGCGAGGGCGGCGACGAGGAGCCGGGCCAAGTCAGTCCCCACCGCGTGCTCGAGACGGCGGGAGGCGGACGGACGAATGTCGTCCACTCGGGTCAGCGCCGCGCAGTGCTCGAGCAGCAGCTCGGGCCCTCCTCCCCTCCTCGTCTGCGGTGTCGGCGCTCGGTGCATGCCGCTCTCGATATCGGCGCTCGGAACACCGAGGGCGATCCCTGACCGTGGGGTTTAGCAGGACGAAGGCCGCCCGCCGCGCCGCGGCGCTGGGCGGCCTTCGCTTGGAGCACGATCAGCTGCGGTCGGTCGTGCGCACCGGCTCCGTCTCCTCGACGGGACGGCCGTCCGAGGCGACAGGCTCGCGCTTCCGTCGTCCGAGCCCGAATCGCGGTGTTCGAGCGGGCGCTCCTTCGGTCTCGGCACGCTCCGCCGACGTCGGCTCGTCCGTAGCCGGTCGGTCGACGGGGACTGGCGCGGCCGCGGGACGCTCCCCCCGCGCCGGGACGGCCCGCCGCGGCCCGGTCGTGTCGAACGAGTAGCCGAACGTGAGGCCGATCCCGAAGGCAAACACGGCGACGTACTGCTTCAGGTCGTTCACGAGGCCGCGAACGTGGATGTCCCCGGACCAGGAGATCACGTGCCGGTGGAACCACGAGTTCCCCGGCTCCGCCGCCAGCACGATCCAGAGCGACACGATCGCGATCGGCACGAAGGCGAGCAGGAAGACCGTCACGGCCAGCTTTGGGAACCCCCACTTCGTCCAGCCGCCGAGCAGCTGCGAGAGAGCCATGACCAGGCCGGCGCCGGCGATCAGGCCGTAGACAGCCCAGAATCCGCCCAGCGTCTTCTCGTCGACCTGTGTCGCGATCCAGATCAGCAGCCCGGCGACACCCGCCGCCAGCAGCGTCGTCGTCGCCCGGGTCATTCCATACATTCGATCACCTCGCTCCGTTGTGGCAGGAGGGTTGTTCCCTCCTTTCTCCAGAACGGAACTCGGCTAAAGATCGATGCGGCGGGCGTCGAAACGCGCGGAATAGAGCTCTTCCTGGAACTCCTCGATCGTCCGTGCGACGTCCTCGGCGAAGAGGTGCTCGACCACCCCGATCTCGGCGTCGTTGTGCCACGGGACATCGACGTGGTCGTGGGAGACGAGGTTGACGGACCTCTGCTGGCAGGCCGGACAGTGGACGGCCAAGCCGAGCGAGCCGTCTCCGGGCGCGAGCAGGAAGAAGGACGAGGGGAACACCGGCCGCGGGCGCCCCTCCGGGAAGCAGAAGAAGCTCCAGGGCCACTCCCCCGCCTGCAGCCGCCGCACGGCCGCGTCCTCGAGCTCCGTCGCCACGAGGTCGAAGGTCGCCGTCAGGAAGTTGAAGAAGACGCCGCCCTCGAGCCCCAGCGGCGCCCAGTCGAGGTCATCGTGCGAGACGAGGCCGTCGTGCTCCTCGCCGCAACCACATTCGAAGACGACGCGGTAGACGGCAGGATGCGCGGCGCCGGGCAGGCGCTCCAGCCTCCGAAAGGACGACAGGGTCACACGCGCTTCGCCCCGCGTCGGACACGCGAAGGTGAATCGTCCGGTGATCGCGTCGTACATGACTGCCCTTGTAATCGGCAGTCCGGACGGAGTCGAAACCCCCGAAACGGCAAGCCTCAGTACTCGATCAGGGCATGGAGGTCGTACTCGGACAGGCGTTCGCGCCCGTTCAGGAACGTGAGCTCGATCAGGAAGCAGCAGCCGACGACCTGGCCGCCAAGCTTCTCCACGAGCTGCTTGGCGATCGCCTCGACGGTCCCGCCCGTCGCTAGCACGTCGTCGTGGATCAGGACTCGGGAGCCCTCGGGGATCATCTGCGGGTGGAGCTCGAGGGCGTTCTGTCCGTATTCGAGCGCGTAGGTCGCGCTCACGGTCTCCGGCGGCAGCTTGCCCGGGCGCCGGGCCGGAACGAACCCGCAGCCGATCTCGCGCGCGATCGCCGCGCCCAAGATGAAACCGCGCGCTTCCGCCCCGAGCACGAGATCGGGCTTCCGCTGGCTTCCCCATCGGGAGAGCTCCTCGACCGAGTACGCCAGCGCTTCGGGATCGGCGAGCAACGGCGTCACGTCCTTGAAGCTGACGCCGGGCTGCGGCCAGTCCGGGACCTCGCGGACCTTCTCTGCCAGATTCACCCGCTTATGTTGACGCAAGCCGCCGCAGGGCGCGCAGGAGGAGGAGGCGCATCAGCTCCTGAGCATGGGCTCCCAGGAGCTCGAGGTCCTGAAGGCCGCCACGGCGGCGCTCCGGGTTGCGGGCGCGCAGCGCCGGCGCGACCGTAGCCTCCAGAAGGCTCGCCTCCCGGTCGGCGGCCGTGCGGAAGGTGCGGAGGTGGCGCGGATCGATGCCGAAGCGGGCTAGCTGCGCGCAGGCCGCGGCGATGTCGGCGTCGAGCTCGCCGTACACGCGACCGCCGCCCGCCGAGCGCCCCTGGAGCAGACCGAAGTCCTCGAGCTCACGGGCGAGCCGCTGGTCGATTCCGGCCCGCTCGCAGAGCGCCGCGAGGTCGAATTCGTCCTCCTCGCCGGTCAGTCCGGCCGCGTGCTTACGCCGCCGCTCTGTCGTCGAAGGGGAGGCCAGCTCCTGCCGGATCACGCGCAGGGGCAAGAACTCGTCGCGCTGCAGGCGGAGGATCGTCTCCAGCCGCTCGACGTCGTCCTCGCTGAACATCCGGTAGCCGCCCTCGGTGCGCCTCGGCGCCAGCAGCCCCTGGTCTTCGAGATAGCGGATCTTCGAGATCGAGATGTCCGGGAACTCCTGCTTGAGCATCCCGCAGACGGTCCCGATCGTCAGCAGCCGTTGTGCTCGCGGACGGGTGATTGTCATCGGCCTAGAGACGGCCCGCTGCGAGAAACATGGACGCGTAGCGTGTCGCCATCAGCGGTTCAGGAAGGTGAGCCGGTACTTGCCGATCTGCAGCTCGTCGCCGTCCTCGAGCGCCGCACTCTCCACTCGCTTCCGGTTCACGAACGTGCCGTTGAGGCTGCCCTGGTCCTCGATCGTGTACGTCCGCTCACGGTTGGTGAGCACCGCGTGTCGGCGGGACACGGTGACGTCGTCGAGGAAAATGCCGCAGTCGGGCGAGCGGCCGATCGTCGTCTGGTCGGCGCCGGCGGGAAAGGTCTCGCCCGTTCGACCGCCGCCCGAGCGCACGACGAGCGCCGGGCCCTTGATGCCGAGATCGTCGAGCGCGCTCTCCGGAGACGCCTCGCTGTCGTCCGGCGTGAACGTCTGCGTCGCCTCCGCGCCCGCCTCGTCCTTGACGAGCAGCGCACCGCAGCGGGAGCAGTAGTTGGCGGATTCCGGATTTTGGAAGCCGCACTCCTGGCAGTAGACGTGCGCCACGCTATGCCGGCGGAGCGGCCTTCGACGTGAGGATCTCCGTCAGCCGGTCCACGTCGAGCTGGTCGAGGACGCTCCGCCCCTCCGTCTTCTGGAGTCGTGCTACGAGCTCGGCCCGCAGGATGTCGATCTTCCCGTGCAGCAGGCGTCGCTGGTACGAGATCTCCTGCTCCTGCTGCGTCAGCTCGTCGATCAGGCGCTTCAGGTCGTCGTCGGTGAGGCTGCCGAGGTCGGGAAGAGGTTCCACGATCCGCCTTTCGTCGTCGGGGGACCGGCTCATTGAAGCAGCGATGCCCCTCAAGGGTCAAGTTGTACTTGAGAGTTTAGGCCGTGGCCGGAGCGCCCTCGGTCTGCATGATCTCCTCGACCTGGGCCCGGTACTCCGCCTCCAAGGCCTCGGAATCCGCCACGGTACGGCCCTCCGCGTACAGGTGGATCGCGGGCTCGTCCTGGTCCGGCAGCACCTGGACCCAGCCGCGGCGCTCGAACACCTTGATCCCGTCCGTCAGGTCGAGGCGTCGTCGCTTGAGGCGTTCGGTCAGGACACGCATCACCAGTCCCTTGAGCGCAAAGGGGCAGTGGATCTGGCGGTGGACGAGTGTCGGCGTCGGCAGGTCGGAGACGAGCTCCGAGAGCGGGCGGCCGATCGGCGAGAGCAGCTCCAGGAGCTTGCAGAGGCTCGCGATCGCGTCGTAGGCCGGCAGGAACTCCGGGAAGACGTATCCCCCGCCCACCGCGCCGGCGAAGATCACGCCGTCCCGAGCCGCGGCCTGCGTGAGATCGGCGAGCGAGGCCGGCGTCCGGACGACCTCGAGGTCGCTGCCCTCGAGCATGCGGTCGACCTGGCTCGTGACGGTGACCGGGAAGGCAAGCTTGCCCCGCCGGCCGTTCGAGCCGAGCAGCCGGAGGAAGAGGAGCAGTGTCTTCTCCACCGGGATCTCGTGGCCGTGCTCGTCGACGAGGTAGAGGCGCTCTGCGCCCCGGTCGAGCACGACGCCAAGGTCGGCGCCGACGGCGGGGACGAGCTGCTTGACCTGACCCATCGATTCCCGGAGCAACTGCAGCCCGGTGTCCGCGCGCTCGGTCGTGAACCCGTGCGCGGATACGGCCTCCACCCCGAGCGGCCCCAGCAGCAGCGGGAGCACGAACGAGGCCGCCGAGTAGCCGTAGTCGACGACGAGCCTGAACCCGCGCGCGCGGATCGCGTCGAGGTCGAGCCCGTCGATCAGATCCTGTGCGTACGTCTCCCGGACGCGTGCGGGATAGGTGACGGTTCCGATCGCACCGAAGGCGACGCGGCGGAGCTCACCGCGCGTGAAGTTCTTCTCCACCTCTTTCTGCCGGGCGCTCGTCATCTGGATGCCGGGCGGCTCGAAGAGGCGGATCTGCACGACCTCGGGATCGGTCTGGCTCGTCCCGACGTGGATGCCCGCGTCGTAGCCCTCGCTCTTCAGGAGATGCCGCGCCACCGCCGCCGGGAGCACGCGCAGGTCTGCGACGTCGAGCCCGGTGGACGTGAAGCCGGAGATCAGCGCCCGCTTCGTCATCCGGCAAGCGGGCGGCGACTCTCGGCTCGCGACGACCCGTGCCCCGCGCGGGAGCGCCGTGCCGAGCGCGGTGGCGATCCGCACTGCGACCTCGGGCGTCAGATCGACGTTGACCAGCCCGGCAATGACGTCTCGGCCGAAGAGTCGCGTCGTCGCACGCGACTCCCAGATCAGGCTCTCGTGGATCTGCGCGCCGGACTCGACCTCTTTGTAGGGATAGATCCGGACACCCGGCATGATCACGCTCTCCGACCCGATCGTGACCTCGTCGCCGACTGCCACGCCCTCGTGGATCCGCACGTGCGCGCGGATGTCACACGAGCGGCCGAGGATCGCTCCCTCGATGAGCGACGCCCGGCCGATGTGCGTGGATGCGTCGACGACCGAGCGCTCGACGCGCGTCCGCTCGCGGAGCGTCACGGTATTGGAGAGCACCGTGTGGGCGCCCACGCTCGCGCTCGGGGCGATCCGACAGTAGTTCCCGACGTACGCGGGTCCCTCGATCTGATCGAGGTCGTCCACCTCCACGCCCTCCCCGAGCCAGACGTTGCCACGGATGCGAATGCCGGTGATGTTGAGCCGGACTCGTTCGTCGAGCGCGTCGATGTTCGCCTGCCGGTACTGGTCGAGATTCCCGATGTCCTGCCAGTAGCCGTCCATCGCGAGGCCGTAGATCGGCCTTCCCATCTCCAGCAGGTAGGGGAAGAGCTCCTTCGAGAAGTCGTAGGGGCGGTCGGTCGGGATGTGCCGGAGCACCTCGGGCTCGAGCACGTAGATGCCCGTGTTGATCGTGTCCGAGAAGACCTGGCTCCAGGACGGCTTCTCGAGGAAGCGCTCGACTCGACCCTCCTCGTCGGTGACGACGATGCCGAACTCGAGCGGGTTGTCCACCGCCTTCAGTCCGATCGTGACCGCCGCGCCGTGCTTCTTGTGGAACTCGATCAGGGCCGACAGGTCGAGGTCGCAGAGGGCGTCGCCGGAGATGACGAGGAACGTCTCGTCGAGTTGCTTCGCGGCGAGTCGGACCGAACCGGCGGTTCCGAGCGGGGATTCCTCAACGGAGTACCCGATCTCCATGCCGAGCGCCTCGCCGTCGCCGAAGTAGCCCCGGATCGCCTGGGGCAGAAACGCGACGGTGACGACCACGTCGGTGAAGCCGTGCTCCTTCAACAGCTCGAGAATGTGCTCCATGCACGGCTTGCCGACGATCGGGACCATCGGCTTCGGCTGGTTCGAGGTGAGCGGCCGAAGGCGCGTTCCCTCGCCGCCTGCCATGACCACCGCCTTCATCGGCGCACGTCTTTCCAGGCCGTTGCCGCATACATCACGCTCGCGACGACGGCGAGCACAAGCCCTGCCCAGAAGATCCAGTAAGGCCAGTGCGTGCTGCGGTGCGTGACGATCAGGAACCCGATGCCGGCGTAGAGCAACCAGGTCGCGGCCTTGCCGATCGCGTTCACCTGGAGCTCGTAGCCCTGCGGTGCAACCGCTTTGTAGCCCAGCATCAACGCGAGATCACGCCCGAGGATCACCACGAGCCCTGCCCACGGCATATGGTCTGCGACGAAGAGGAGGATCACCGCCGCGTCGATCATCAGCCGGTCGGCGAGCGGGTCTGCGATGCGTCCGAAGTCGGACTCGACCTGCCAGCGGCGGGCGAGGAACCCGTCGATTTGGTCGGTGACGCCGGCGACGCCGAACACGATCCCGGCAGGCCAGCTGTGGCCGCCGTCGGCGGCGAGCATCAGCGCGACGAAGACCGGGATCAACAGGAGCCGACCCAGCGTGAGCGCGTTCGGGAGCTGCTGCAACGGAACGGGAACGGCACGCGCCGACATAGGGCAAGGATAGACCTCGGGCTTAGCCACGCCGTTCCGGCCATGTCCGCCGCCGACACCCCCACCCGGGTGGGGCGAACTGCCCACCACCCTCGCGGTCGACGATACCTGCCTCCGGCGCACGCGTGGGTCTCGAAACTGTGACGATCTCCGCCATGGCGGAGACGCTCTCTCTCCCCGGCTTCGTGAATGCGCACTGCCACGCCTTCCAGCGCGCGCTTCGCGGACGAAGCGCCGGCGGCGACTTCTGGGCGTGGCGCGACGCGATGCTCGCCGAAGCAGGCCGCCAGACGGTGGAGACCGTGCGACGGGAGTACGCGCTCGTGTATCGGGAGCTGCGGGCCGCGGGATACACCGCCGTCGGCGAGTTCCACTACCTCGGCTTCGACGAAGCGCTCGCCGCGGTCGACGCCGCTGACGAAGCGGACGTCCGGATCGTCCTTCTGCTCTCCGCCTACGGTCGCGGAGGCCTCCCCCGCTTCCGGCAAGCATCACCCGCGGCGTACCTGGGCCAGGTCGAGGACCTGCGCGCCCGCGGCATCGCGGTCGGTCTGGCACCGCACTCCGTCCGCGCGTGTCCCGCCGACTGGCTCGAGGAGATCGGCCGTTACGCGGTAACGGAACAGCTTCCTCTGCACGTGCACGCCGACGAACAGCCCCGAGAGATCGAGGAGTGCCTGGCCGAGCACGGCGTCCGGCCGATCGAGCTCCTCGACCGCACGGGGTGTCTCACCGAGCGCACGACCGTCGTCCACGCGACGCACGCGAACGGGGACGAGCTCGACCTCGTCGCGCGGGCGCGCGCGCGTGTGTGCGCCTGTCCGACGACGGAGGCGAATCTCGGTGACGGCTTCCTGGCCGTCGAGCACGTGTGCACACGTGGGATCGGCATCTGCGTCGGGTCGGATTCGAACGTGCGCATCGATCCGCTCGAAGAGCTTCGCGAGCTGGAGGGGATCGCACGAAGGCAGTCCGGCCGGCGCAACGTCCTCTCGACCGAGACATTGCTGTGCTACGGCGCAGACGAGGGTGCCGGCGCGCTCGGGCTCGAGGAGTGGGACGACGTCGCCGTCGACCTCGAGCACATCCAGCTGCGGGGCGTCGAAGACGTGTTCGACGGCTTGGTCGCCGGTTGCTCCGCCGACGTCTTCGCACATGCATGAGTGGCGCAGCCACACCGCTGAGGTCGAGCTCGTGATCGAGGCCGGCAGCGCAGAGGAGGTCTTCGCAGAGGCGGCGACGGCATTCGCCGAGCTCGTCGCGATCGAGGACGACGGCCCCGAAGCGCGGCATGAGGTCCGGCTCGAGGCGCCGGACAACGCCTCGCTGCTCGTCGCGTGGCTCGAAGAGCTCATCTTCCTGACCGAGACCGCTGGCTTCGTCCCCGAGGAAGTAACAGCGCTGCAACTCGGGGAGCGGACACTCAACGCGTGTGTTCGCGGCAGGCGCGTCCGAGTCAATCCACTCGTGAAGGCTGCGACGTACCACGACCTGCAGTTCGTCCGCGAGAACGCGAGCTGGCGCGCTCAGGTCGTCCTCGATGTCTGAGCCTCGCCGCATCGACGAGACGCTCTACGAGATCCCGGCCGACGCACGCGCAGACATGCGCGTTCCTGCCCGGGTCTTCGCCGACGAGGCGATCCTCGAGGCGATCGTGCGCGACCGCTCGCTCGAGCAGCTGCAGAACGTCGCGACGCTACCGGGAATCGTCGACGCGGCGATCGCGATGCCCGACATCCACCAGGGGTACGGGTTTCCGGTCGGAGCTCTCGCAGCGACGGAGCTGCCGGACGGGGTCGTCTCCCCCGGCGGCGTGGGCTACGACATCAACTGCGGCGTCCGCCTGCTCGCACTCCCGATCACTGCCGACGACCTGGGCAGGCGTCGAGAGCCGCTCGTCCACGAGCTCTCGCGCGCGATTCCGGCGGGTGCGGGCCGCGAGGGCGGAAAGCGCGTCGACCTCGACCAGGTTCTCCTGGACGGCGGACGCGTCGTTGCGGAGCGGGCCGAGGACGTCGCACGCACCGAGTCGGAAGGACGGCTCGACGGCGCCGATCCCGCCGCCGTGTCGCAGCGGGCCCACCAGCGCGGGGCGAACCAGCTCGGCACGATGGGTTCCGGCAACCACTTCGTCGAGGTCCAGCGCGTGGACGAGCTCCTCGATCCGGCCGCGGAAGCGTTCGGCCTGCGCGACGGTCAGGTGACTGTCACGATCCATTCGGGCTCCCGCGGGCTCGGACACCAGGTCTGCAGCGACTACGTAAGGGCGATGGACGCCGTCCTCGGGCGGTACGGCATCTCCCTCCCGGACCGGCAGCTCTCCTGTGCGCCCGCGTCGTCGCCCGAGGGGCAGGCGTACCTCGCCGCGATGGCCGCAGCGGCGAACTTCGCCTGGGCCAACCGGCAGGTGATCGCAAACCGTGTGCGCGCGTCGATCCGCCGCGTGCTCGGCGAGGAAGCTGCGAAGGCGACGCGCCAGGTCTACGACGTCGCGCACAACGTCGCCAAGCGCGAGCGGCACGCCGGCCGCGACGTGCTCGTGCACCGCAAGGGTGCGACGCGAGCGTTCCCGGCCGGATCGGCGGAGATTCCCTCGGACTACCGCGAGGTGGGGCAGCCGGTCTTCATCCCGGGAAGCATGGGCACGGCGAGCTACGTGCTCGCGGGCGAGCAGGGCGCGATGACCCGCTCCTTCGGGACGACGTGCCACGGCGCCGGCCGAGTGCTGTCGCGGACGGCGGCGAGGAGGGAGATCGCCGGTGCCGATCTCCGACGCCGACTCGAGGCGCAGGGCGTCGTCGTTCGCTCGGCGTCGAACAAGGGCCTCGCGGAAGAGGCGCCCTTCGCGTACAAGGACGTCGAGCGTGTCGTCGACATCGTCACGCGCGCAGGCCTCGCGCGCCGCGTGGCTCGGCTTGTGCCTATTGGTGTCGTGAAGGGCTGAGGCGCGTCTCGAGCTGCTTCGTCCAGCGAGCCGTCGCTCGGACGTACGCGGTCTGTGCGGCCCGACCGTGGAGGCCGTACGCGCCGTCGTAGCTCTCGTAGCGGCCGCCGTGTCCGGCGGGCTCGATCTGGGTGCCCTCGCTCCATTCGTTGTAGCTCGTGATGGTCACGATGTCCGCACCCGCTGTGATCGCGGCGCGCCACATGCAGTCGTACGTGGCGCCGTCGTCGCGCGGCTTCACCCTCGGATCTCCGGTCGCCGACTGCGCGTCGTAGCCGGGCCCGACGGACGGCGCACAGAGGATCCCCGCAGCATGCGCCTGTTCGCACAGGCGCGCGAACTTGCTTCCTCCGAACACCAGGATGTCGTAGGTGTAGAAGCCGTCGAATCCCGCGCGCGCCGCGAAGCCGACACGGTCGGTCTGGGCGAACGTCCGCAGTCCGGTGAGGTGCAGGTTGAGCGTCCGCCACTGGTCCGCGCTGAAGTCCTCCGCGCGATAGACGTAGACGTCGCGGATCCCGAGCGTACGGAGGTGCGCGAGGTCGTTCTGGATCGACAGGATCGATCGCCCCGCGTAGGGCTCGATGTGCACTCCAACGCGGAGGCCTCTCCGCTTCGCAGCCTGTAGCACGGCCGGCAGGCGGAGATCCTCCGCCGACCCCCAGCCCCACCACGAGCTCACGACCTCGCCGACACCCGCACGCTCGATGTCACGCATCTGCGCGCGGAGGACGCGTGGATCCGAGCTTGAGTACGCACCGCGGGCCGGGAAGTAGACCGACGACACATCGAACGGCGGCGAGTGCGCCCCCTGCTGCCAGTGGGCGTAGCCCCCGTCGTGGACCGGGTTCGAGTACCACGGGTAGAAGAAGATGGCGCTCCGCACGGGTGCCGCTGCAGCGGACGCCGGCAATGCGAGAGCCGCCACGAGGCTCGCCAGGATCCGCCGCATCCTGCCTAGCTTTTCACACCGCCCGGCTGTTCTCCTCCCCCGTGGAGGGACCACCGGCGGCGCCCAGGGGAGACGGCGCCGCTGCGGCACAGACGCCGCCTCTTCTCTCCGGTGCACGCCAAGAGAGCGGCGACGCGCACTCGGACCTGGGCCCACTCACGTTCAAGGCGGGTGCGCGCAGTCCTTCGCGACGCCTGCCGTGGGCTCAGTCTGTGCGCGTACTGTCCCGACGAGCTTGCTGAGCCGCTCACCTCCTTTGGGCGGGTCGCGAATCGTGTCCAGGATGGATGCTCAGCTCTCCGACTCGCCGCACCTGGCGAGCCGTCCGCGGGCAGATTGCCGACGGATTCCGCCGGCTGCCACGGTTGCGACCACCGACAGGCGCGACTGAGCCCGCTTAGGATGGTCCGCGGCCAGCGGCACCGCGTCGTCGGTGCATTACGACAAGAGGAGGAGTTTCGCATGGCCAGGCAACTATGCGGTGCGATCGCCGCGGCCTTCGCTGTTGCGCTGATCGCGCTCGCCTTCAGCGGCGGAGCCGCGGCTGCGACACCGGACCTGGGACCGAACGTGATCGTCTTCGACGCGAGCATGCCGACGAGTCAGATCCAGGCGACCGTCGACGCGATCGCGAGCCAGCAGGTGTCGAACGAGTTCGGGACGCAACGGTACGCGTTGCTGTTCAGGCCCGGCACGTATGGGTCGAGCGACCATCCTCTCAACTTCCAAGTCGGGTACTACACGTCGATCGCCGGCCTCGGCCGCTCTCCGAACGACGTCGTCATCAACGGGTCGGTCTACGTGCGCAACCAGTGCGCGTCCGGCTTCTGCACCGCGCTGACCAACTTCTGGCGGTCGTTGTCGAACCTCACGATCAATGTCGACACCCCAGCCTTCGGCTGCTACAGCGGCGAGTTCTGGCCCGTCTCGCAGGCGTCGCCGATGCGTCGCGTCGACGTCAACGGGTTCGCCACGCTGATGGACTACTGCACCGGCCCGTCGTTCGCGAGCGGCGGCTTCATCGCCGATTCACGGTTCAACGGCAGCACGGTCGTCAACGGATCGCAACAACAGTGGCTCGTCCGGAACAGCACGCTCGACGGCTGGACGAACGGGGTCTGGAACCAGGTCTTCTCCGGTGTCGTGGGCGCACCGGCGCAGTGCTTCCCGGCTCAGGCCTCGTGCGGCGGGCCCTACACGACGCTCGCGACGAGTCCGGTGACACGGGAGGCGCCCTACCTGTACGTCGATTCCGCCGGGAACGAAAACGTGTTCGTCCCGTCGGCGCAGACGAACTCCTCGGGCACGTCCTGGGCCAGCGGGCCGACGCCCGGCACGCCGATCCCGATCGACGACTTCTACGTCGCTCGGCCGTCGGACTCTGCGGCGACGATCAACGCCGCGCTTCGGAGGGGCCGCAACCTCATCCTGACGCCGGGCGTCTACCACCTCGACCAGAGCATCGCCGTCACGCGCCCTGACACCGTCGTGTTCGGTCTCGGGTTCCCGACGCTCATCCCGACGAACGGGAACGCCGCCATGACGACCGCGAGCGCGAAGGGAATCCTGATCTCGGGAGTCATCTTCGACGCCGGTCCGACCACCTCCCCGGTACTGCTGCAAGTCGGGAGCGGCCATGCGCGGAGCGACAACGAGGCGCCGGACCCGTCGGCTCTCAGCGACGTGTTCTTCCGCATCGGCGGCGCCGAGCCAGGGAGCGCGACCACCAGCCTCGTCGTCAACAGCAACAACGTCATCCTCGACGACATCTGGGCCTGGCGGGCGGACCACGGCAGCGGCGTCGGCTGGACGAGCAACACGGCCGACACCGGAGTCGTCGTCAACGGCGACAACGTGACCGGTTACGGCCTGTTTGTCGAGCACTTCCAGAAGTACGAGACAATCTGGAATGGGAACGGCGGGACGGACATCTTCTTCCAGAACGAGATGCCCTACGACCCGCCGAGCCAGGCTGCGTGGATGGAGGCGCCCGGCGTCGACGGCTGGGCCGCGTTCAAGGTAGGGAGCGCGGTGACCAGCTTCAGCGGGTACGGCATGGGGAGCTACAGCTTCTTCAACCAGGGAGTGAACATCTACGCCGCACACGCCTTCGAGGTGCCCGTGACGCTGCCGCCCGGGAGTCTCCACGACCTGCTCACGATCTTCCTCAGCACGGCAGGCTCCGGCGGCATCCTCAACGTCGTCAACGACACCGGCGGATCGTCGACGATCGCGAACCCGGATGTCCCAGTGACGGTCGTGAGCTACCCGTGATGGGTCCGCCAGCAATGAGGAGCGGACG
>OEKB01000113.1_pt2 | contig 13084 bp, 16 predicted proteins | sample 1503171 | NCBI WGS metagenome assembly OEKB01 (sample SAMEA104379580, study PRJEB20068) | metagenome | isolation source: 1998
TACCACGGCGTGATCGAGACGGACGACGGAGCGACGATCCTCTGGGACCTCACGGGCTACGGCTGGCCCGAGGAAGGGCGCGTCCTCACCACGATCAAGCATCGCAGCGCGCACGAGGCTTACTCCCGTCTCAACGACGCGCTCTGCGTGGCGGGCGGGAAGGTGGAGGGCCGACTGGTGACGCTGGAGATCGCCGAGCTCGTCTGGGAGCATCCGGGCTAGCCGCCGGCGCGAAGGTCGGCGGTCCTCCGAAGCACGGCCGTTACGATGAGCACGATGGAAGTGCAGGAACGAAGCGCATTTGCGGCGATCGAGGACGCGATCGAGGACATTCGGCAGGGGAAGTTCGTCGTGGTCGTCGACGCGGCCGACCGCGAGAACGAGGGTGACCTCACGATCGCGGCGCAGTTCGCAACTCCCGAGGCAGTGAACTTCATGACCAAGGAGGGACGCGGCCTGATCTGTCTCTGTCTGACGGAGCGCCGCTGCGACGACCTCGGCCTGCGCCAGATGACCGAGAAGAACGAGACGCCGTTCGGCACAGCTTTCACGGTCTCGGTCGAAGCCCGCGAGGGCGTCACGACGGGGATCTCCGCGCCCGACCGCTCGCGCACGATCCAGGTTGCGATCGACCCGTCGTCGAGGCCTGAGGACCTTGTCCAACCGGGCCACGTCTTCCCGCTCCGCGCCCGCACCGGCGGCGTGCTCGCACGTGCAGGCCAGACCGAGGCGGCGGTGGATCTCGCCCGCCTCGCTGGGCTGATTCCCGCCGGGGTCGTGTGCGAGATCATGAACGGGGACGGGACGATGGCACGCGTTCCCGATCTGATCCCGTACTGCGAGCGGCACGGAATCAAGTTGATCACCGTCGCCGACCTGATCGAGCATCGCCGCCGGCACGAGAAGCTCGTCGAGCGAATGACGAGCGTGCGCATGCCGACGATCTACGGAGAGTTCGCCGCGATTGCCTTCCGCGAGACGCTGACCGGCAAGCACCACGTTGCGCTCGTCAAGGGGAAGGTGGAGGGCCAGGAGAACGTGCTTGTCCGCGTCCACTCCGAGTGCCTGACGGGCGACGTGTTCCACTCCCTCCGCTGCGACTGCGGTGAGCAGCTCGACCAGGCCATGCGCCAGATCGCCGCCGAGGACCGTGGGGTCCTGCTCTACATGGCTCAGGAGGGACGCGGGATCGGCCTCCTGAACAAGCTGCGCGCGTACGAGCTGCAGGAGAACGGGCTCGACACGGTTGAAGCGAACCTGCAGCTCGGCTTTCAGCCGGACATGCGCGACTACGGCATCGGCAACCAGATCCTGGCCGACCTCGGACTGAGCACCATCCGGATCCTCACGAACAATCCCAAGAAGATCACAGGCATCGAAGGCTTCGGCCTCACCGTCGTGGAGCAGGTTCCGATCGAGACCAACCCGACACCGGAGAACATGCGCTACCTCGCGACCAAGCGGGACAAGCTCGGGCACAGGCTGCACCATCAGGACCTCCGCTACGAGGTCGAGGAGTGAGCGAGCGCTGGCCCGGCGACGAGGCCGAGGTCGTCGAGGTCGGGGTGGAGGAGCCGGAAGTCGAGGAGACCGAGGACGAAGCGCCGCTCGAGGTCGAGGACGAGCGGCTCGAAGAGGAGGATCGTGTGCACGAGCTGCCGCTCGAAGAGGAGCCGTTGATCGAGGAGGCCGAGGAGCCCGCCCGCTCGGTCGAACACGCCGAGGGACAGCTCGACGTTCCCGACGACGTCGACGTGATCGAGGGAGAGCCCAAGGGCACACGCCGCTCGGTCGCGATCGTCGCTGCGCGCTTCAACGGCGACATCACGAACCGGCTGCTCGAGTCCGCGCTCGACGAGCTCGACCGCATCGGCGTGCAACGCGAGGCCATCACCGTGATGCCGGTCCCGGGCGCCTTCGAGCTGCCCCTCGCGGCCATGGCCCTCGCCAAGACACGCCGCTATGCATGTGTCGTGGCGCTCGGCTGCGTCGTCCGCGGCGAGACGCCGCATTTTGAATACGTCGCGGGTGAAGCGGCCAGCGGTCTGCAGCTCGCTGCGCTGGAGACGGGCGTGCCGGTCGCGTTCGGTGTCCTCACCGTCGAGAGCACCGAGCAGGCCGAGGACCGCGTCGGCAAAGGCGCCGAGGCCGTGCGCGCCGCGCTGGAGATGGCGGACGCCTTCTCGCAGCTCCGCGCGAGCGCTGTCCAGGCCGCGACCTAGCGACGCTCAAGCTGCGGCGAGGTGCCGTTCGGCTACACTGCGCCGCCGATGTCCAAGGTCTGCGCCGTCTGCGGAAAGAAGCCGAGCTTCGGTCACAACCGAAGCCACTCGATGGTGGCCACGAAGCGCCGGTTCGACCCCAACCTCCAGCGCGTCCGGGTCCTCCTGCGCGGCAAGCCGACGCGCGCATACGTCTGCACCCGCTGCCTCAAGGGCGGCAAGGTCCAGAAGGCCATCTAGCCCGCGGCAACCCAGGGCCGAGGGCCGTGGTCTAATCCGGGCGTGGAGGCTGCTCCGGCGCTGGCCTCGCCCCTCGGGCGCATCACCATCTCGAACGAGGCTGTCGCGCACATCGTCGGACGCGTCGCGGCGGAGGCGTACGGGGTCGTCGGCATGGCGTCGCGGGGGCGCGGGGTCGGCCGCCTCCTGACCCGCGACCGCTGGCGGCAGGGGATCACCGTCCGCGGTTCGGCCGACGAGGGCGTGACGATCGAGCTGAACGTGATCGTCGAGTACGGGCTCAACCTCGCCGAGGTCGCCTCGACCGTCCGGAACCGTGTGCGGTACGAGGTGGAGCGGCTGACGGGGCTCCACGTCACATCGGTCGAGGTGCGAATCCAGGACGTGCGGAGGTCGGCTTGAACGACCTCGAGCGAGTGCGCGAGCTCGCTCGGGCGGCGCTGGCATCCCTCGAGGCGAATCGCCGCCGGATCGACGACCTCAATGTCTACCCGGTTCCCGACGGCGACACCGGCACCAATCTCACGCTGACCGGCCGCGCGATTGTCGAGGCGCTCGAGAGTTCGGCGGCGGAGGATCGAGCGACCATCGCGCGCGAGGTCACGCGCGCCGCATTGATGGGCGCGCGTGGCAACTCGGGGGTGATCTTCTCCCAGATCGCGCGCGGGGCGGCCGACGTGCTCGGCGAGACGGAGACCATCGAGACCGAGAGTCTCGCCCGCGCGTTCCGCTCAGCCAGCGACGCCGCGTATCGTGCCGTCCGCCAGCCGGTCGAAGGGACGATGCTCTCGTGCATCCGCGCGCTCGCCGAGGAGGGAGAGCGTCTCCCGGACGACTTCTGGCACGCCCTGGTGCGCGCGGGCGACGAGGCGGTCCTGAAGACGCCGCAGCAGCTGGACGTGCTGCGCGAGGCCGGCGTCGTCGACGCGGGCGCGGCAGGGCTCCTCGAGATCGTCCGCGGCATTGCCGCGGCGCTGACCGGGGAGGAGCTCCCGCCCGCCCCGACAGACACCGAGCCGCTGACAATCGAGGCGATCCACCAGGAGCTGTCGCGCTACCGCTACTGCACGGCGTTCGTCGTCGAGGGCGACCGGCTCGACGCCGACGACCTCGAGACCAAGCTCGAGCCGCTCGGCGACTCGCTGCTCGTCGTCGGGGACGAGACCGCGCTGAAGGTGCACGTCCACACGGACGATCCCGGCGCCGCCCTCTCGCTCGGCGCGGCGGCGGGCATCATCGAGCAGGTGGAAATCGCGAACATGCACGAGCAGACGCACGCGCGCGAGGAACGGCTGCTCGCTCCCGTCCCCGACGCGAAGACCGCGGTCGTCGCGGTCGTCTCCGGCGACGGGAACCGGCGCCTGTACGAGAGCCTCGGCGCGGCGCGCATCGTGGAGGGAGGCCAGACGATGAACCCGTCGACCGCGAAGCTCGTCGCGGCGATCGAATCGGCGCCCGGTGCCGAGGTGCTCGTTTTGCCGAACAACTCGAACGTCGTCCTCGCGGCCGAACAAGCTGCCCGACTCACATCTAAGCCTGCGCAGGTGCTGGCGACGGACTCGCTGCAAGGCGGTCTCGCGGCGATGGTCGCCTTCGATCCCGACCGGACGGCCGATCACAATGCAGCAGAGATGCGCGAGAGCCTCGAAACCGTCGCGACGGGTGAGGTCACGATTGCGTCCCGCGATGCCAAGCTGAACGGCATCGCTGTGCGCGAGGGCGAGTTCCTGGGCCTGGTTGCGGATGAGGCCGTCGCCGGCGGCGCCGACTTCGACGAGGTCGCCGGCGCAGTCGCCGAGCGGTTGCTGGCCGAGCCGCGCGGCGTCCTCACCCTCCTGACCGGCGAAGACCAACCGCAGCTGGACCAGCTCGTGGCGCGCCTCCGCGATGACCACCCCGACCTCGAAGTGGATATCCAGGACGGTGGCCAGCCGCACTACCCACTCCTCCTCTCTGCGGAATAACCTTCGACCGGTGGCAGGTCCCATTCGCGTCCTGCTCGTGGAGGACAACAAGGTGTTCTGCGAGGCGCTCGAGCTCCTGCTCGGCCTCCAGGCCGACATCGAGGTCGTCGCTTCCGTCTCCGACGGCAAGGACGCCGTTCCCGCTGTGCGCAGGCACCAGCCGGACGTCGTCGTGATGGACTACCGCCTGCCCGGAATCGACGGCGTGCAGGCGACGCGTGCGGTACGCGATGCGGTACCCCGCGTCGCCGTCGTCTGTCTGACCGCCTCCGCGAACCTACGAGAGGTGGACGCGCTCTACGAGGCCGGTGCCGTCGCGTGCCTCTCGAAGGACCAGGAGCTCGACGAGATCGTCGCCGCGATCCGGCGCGCCGTGAACGCCCGCGCGGCATAGTGTCCCGTCCGGTGATGGTCTCGCGTCTCTGGTGCTCCGCCAGATATGCCCTGACCATCCCCGGACGGGGCGCTAGGTGAAGCTCACGGCGGAGAACACCGCGATCGTCCTCGACTCGACGGCGGACTTTCCGGATGCGCCGCAGCGCTTCCCCAACTGGCGCGTGGTGCCGCTGTACGTCCGGTTCGGCGCGGAGAGCTTCAAGGACTACGTCGAGCTCTCGCCGGAAGAGTTCTATGCGCGCCTGCGGACGAGCGAGGAGCTGCCGACGACGTCCCAGCCCACGCCCGCGGACTTCCTCGCGACCTACCGTGAGCTCGAGGGCTACGAGCGCGTCTACTCCCTGCACATCTCCGGTGATCTCTCCGGCACCTACGCAAGCGCGACGACCGCGGCGGACGAAGTCGGTGGCGACAAGATCCGCACGGTCGACACCGGCACCGCCTCGGCAGCCGTGGCGATGCTCGGATTGGCGCTGGAACGGCGGCTCGAACGCGGGACGGACGACGACGAGCTCGACCGGCTCCTCGAGCGCTACCAGCGAGATGCAGGTCTCCTGTTCACCGTCGACACGCTCGAGTTCCTGCGCAGAGGCGGACGCATCGGACGGGCAAAGGCCTGGGCCGGCAACCTCCTGAACGTGAAGCCGATCCTGACGATCGAGCGCGAGGTGATTCCGCTGAAGCGGGTGCGCGGAAACCAGAAGGCCATGCGGATGTTCGTGGACGAATTCACGTCGCGCAGCGAGGACTCGCCCACGCTGCGGGTCGGCATCGCGCACGCGGACGCACCGGAACGCGCGCGACAGCTCGAGAAGATGGTCCGGGGCGAACGACCGCAGGCGCAGATCGAGCTCGTCACCAGCCTCGGCGCCGTCGTCGGCACGCACGCCGGTCCCGGCACCGTCGGGTTCTTCTGGTTCGATGACGAGGAGTGAGCGCGGTTCGAGCACGTGTCGAGGGCCCGGCCGGGTTCGCCGGCGGGGCGAGCGACGGCTGGCCGCGCCCGCGCGCGTTCCCGCGCCCTGAGTCGCTCGAACGCCCCGTCGACGCGCTTCCGGGGGTCGGGCCGGCGGTGAGGAAGCGGCTCGAAAAGCTCGGGCTCGAGCGTGTCGGCGACCTCGTGCTCCACGGCCCGTTCCGGTACGAGCAGCCCGCGCCTGAGGTGCGGATGGCGGACCTCGGAGGAGGAGACGACGAGGTGGTGATCGCCGGGGAGGTGCTGTCTGCGCGCGTGCGACGTCGGGGGCGGCTCCAGATCCTGACCGCGCGCGTGACCGACGGGACGGCCACGGTGTCCGCCACCTGGTTCAACCAGCCGTGGCTCGAGAAGCAGCTGCAACCGGGGACGCAGGTGCGGCTCCGCGGGCGCCAGGGCCGGTACGGCTTCGACGTCCGCTCCCACGATCTCGGTGGAGGCGACGAGGCCACGGCCGATTTCGCGCCGGTCTATCCCGCGAGCGAGGAGATCACCCCGAAGAAGCTCGGCGAGCTCGTCCTGGCGGCTCTGCCGCGCGCCGTGCTCGATCCGCTCCCGGCAGAGCTGAAGCAGCGGGACCGGCTTCCGCAGCGGGGAGACGCGCTCTGGGCCGTCCACCGTCCGCGCTCGCTCGACGAGGCCGAACGAGGTCGCGCGCGGCTGGCGTTCGAAGAGCTCTTGCTCCTGCAGGTCGGGATCGCGCGCCGCCGGCGTGAGCGCGAGGCGGAGGTCGCTCCGGCGCTCGGCCCGCCGGGCGAACTCGTCGCGCGCTACCGCACCGTCCTGCCGTTCCGGCTGACCGAGCACCAGGAACACGCGATCGTCGAGCTCGACGACGACCTCGCGCGCACGGTGCCGATGCAACGCTTGCTGCAGGGCGACGTCGGCTCGGGCAAGACCGTGGTCGCGCTGTACGGATTGCTGCGTGCGGTCGAGAACGGCAGACAGGGAGCGCTGATGGCGCCGACCGAGACGCTCGCCGAGCAGCACTTTCTCACGATCGAGGGCATCTGCCGCGAGCTCGGTGTCACGTGTGCGCTCCTGACGAGCGCGTCGCCGAAGCGAGAGCGGCAGCACGCACCGTCGGCCGACATCGTGGTGGGGACGCACGCGTTGATCCAGGAGGGCGTCGAGCTCCGCGAGCTCGCAGTCGCAGTCGTAGACGAGCAACATCGGTTCGGCGTCGAGCAACGGAGCGCGCTCGTCGCGGAGCGGTCACCGCACGTGCTGCACATGACCGCCACGCCGATCCCGCGGACGCTCGCGCTGACGGTGTACGGCGATCTGTCCGTGTCCGAGATCGCCAAGCCGCCGGCGGACCGGAAGCCCATCGTCACCGCCTGGGTGACCGAGGAGAAGAGCGCCGCCGCGTACTCGCGCCTGCGCAAGCATCTCGATGCCGGCCGGCAGGCCTACGTCGTGTGCCCGCTGATCGAAGAGTCGGAGACGAGTCAGGCGCGCGCCGCCGAGGCCGAAGCGGACCGGCTCCGGCGCGCAGAGCTGCGCGGCTATCGCGTCGGGCTGCTCCACGGCCGCCTGCGGCCCGCGGAGCGGCGCGACCTGATGGCACAGTTCAAGTCCGGCGAGCTGGACGTCGTCGTCGCGACCACCGTGATCGAGGTCGGCGTCGACGTTCCCAACGCGACGATCATGATCGTGCAGGAGGCCGATCGCTTCGGTCTCGCGCAGTTGCACCAGCTGCGCGGACGGGTCGGTCGCGGGTCCGAGCAGAGCTACTGCCTGCTCATCTCGCGGGCGCGCGAAGAGCTGACGGATGCCGCCCTCCAGCGGCTCGAAGCGCTCGTCCGGACGACCGACGGCTTCGAGCTCGCCGAGGTGGATCTCGACCTTCGCGGCGGCGGCCAACTGCTCGGAACACGTCAGTCCGGGATGACGGACCTCCGCTTTGCGCGGCTGCGCGAGGACCGGGCGTTGCTGGAGCGCGCTCGGCGCGTTGCAGAGCGGCTGGCGGAGGAGGAAGGCCCGCTCGTCGCCGAGACCGAGCGGGTGTTCGCGGACGCCGCCTCGGCCCAGCTTGCGTAGCTCTAAGGTGCTCTAAGGTGCCGTCCCGCATGGAACCTGCTGTGAGCATCGTCGTCGAGAGCTACACGCACGGCGAAGGGTCCTCGCTCGAACGCGTGACGCTGGCGCTCGAGGCTGCGACCGCGATGGCCGAGAGCAGCGAGGGCGGCGAGGTCCTCGTCGCGGACTCGAGCGGCGACCGCGCGCTCGCCGACCTCTTGCGCGACCGCTTCCCGGAGGCGCGGCGGATCGATGCGATCGGCCTCGGCTACGACGAAGCGAAGATGCTGGCGGCCGCCCAGGCCCGAGGACGGTTCGTGCTGTATCTGGACGGCGACTGCATTCCGGCGCCGGGCTGGCTCGACCAGCATCTCGAAGGGCTTCGCGACGGCGCGGCCGCGACGGGAGGATTCACGCGCTACGACGGCGGCTTCCTCGGCGCGGTCGAGAGCGTGCTCGACTTCGGCTTCCTCCTCCCGGCCGAGCGGCGTGCGCTCGGCTGCTACGCGTTCAACAATTCCGGCTTCCGCCGCGAGGTGCTGCTCGCTCAGCCGCTGCCCGAGGGGCCGATGCGCTGCCGCTGCTATCCGCATGCGCAGCTCTTCGCACGGGCGGGAACACCGGTCGAGATGGTCCCGGAGGCGCGTGTGCGTCACGAGCGCCAGCCGTTCTTCCGCGAGCGCTTCCGACAGGGATTCGACATGGTCGCGGCCGGCTGGTCCGATCCGTCGCTGCGCGAGGGTCGGCTTGCACGCATCGGCCTGCTGGCAGCACCGCTCTTCTACGGACGGGCGGTTGCCAGCGATCTCCTGCGGCTGGCCCGCGGCTGGCGCGATCTCGGTCTCCGGCCGTGGCAGCTTCCGCTTGCCGCCGGCCTCTTGCCGTGCTTCCGCCTCGTCGACCTCGCCGGTATCGCGCGAGCGCTCGCTCCAGGAGGACGCGAGAGCGGCGTCGGGATGGAAGCGACGCGCGCGTGACTGCGCGGTGACCGGCGACACTGTCCGGATCTCGGTCGTGGTCCCCGCGTACGACGCGTGGGACACGCTCCCGAAAGCACTCGATGCGCTCCGCAGGCAGGTCGATCGGCCGGACCGGGAGCTGCTGCTCGTCGAGAGCTCGGGCACGCGAACGCGCGAGGAGCTGACGCGGCGCTGGCCCTGGGCACGCGTCCTCGCGCCCGGCGCTCGTACCCTTCCCGGACACGCCCGCAACCTCGCTCTCGAGCATGCGCGCGGAGAGCTCCTCGCGTTCACCGACGCGGACGCGATCCCGGAGCCGGAGTGGCTCGACGAGCTGGAGCGCGCGTTGCGACCGGATGTGGCGGCCGTCGCCGGCGCGGTGGTCAACGGCACGCCGGGCAGCTCGGTCGGGACGGGCGGATACCTGCTCGAGTTCGCGGCGTGGCTGCCGGGGCGGCCCGGCGTCCCGCTCCACGGCGCGACGTGCAACCTGCTGATCCGCCGTGACGTTCTGACAAAGCTGGGCGGTTTCCGCACCGATCTGTGGCCTGGCGAGGACACGGTGCTCACGTTCCCGCTCGGCGAGCGCGGACGGCTCGTGTTCGCGCCGCGGGCGCGCGTGACGCACCTGAACCGGACGCGCTTCCCGGATCTCGTTCGCCATCAGTACCGCCTAGGAGTGTCGTTCTCCGAGGTCTGTCGCCAGGTCGACTTCCCTCTCCGGACTGCCACGCGCCTGCCGCTCGCGCTCGTCGCCGGGCCGCTGCGTGTTCCCGTGCTCTGGCTCAGGCTGCGACGCTGGCGAGTGCTTCCGCGTCGTCAGGCAAGCGTCTGGCCCGCCGCCTTCGCGGGCGCGTGCGCCTGGTCCGCGGGGCTGACGGTCGCGGCCGCCCGCCGCGGGCTCGGCCACCGGCGACGCTCCGCGTGATCGTCGTCCCGCTCCTCGTGGCCGGATCAACGCTCGGGGCGGCGCACCCCGCGACGACGTCGCGCTGGACACTCGCCCGTGCGCGCCACGTCCTTGCAGCCGGGGACTTCCTCGTCACCGACACGACCCAACCCGACCGGCCCCGGTACCACCTCGTGTTCAGCGACCGGCAAGCGGCCGCATTGCGGCCGCTCGGGACGCGGTCACGTGGGGGGTGGCGCAGCTTCCGTTTCGCCGGCACCGCACACGACGGTCCGACCGATGCGGATCTTCCGGTCCGATTCCGCCTGTCGACCCGAGCTGGCATCATCGGTTTCCGCGGACCGCCGGCAGACACGTCCCAGCCGGGCCTGCCGATCCGCGCGGCCTTCTACTACGCGTGGTATCCAGAAGCCTGGACGCGCGACGGCATCTTCCCGTACAGCATCTTCCACCCGTCGCTCGGCTACTACGACGCCGACGAGGCGACGGTGGTGCGCTCCGAGACGGAGGCCCTGCTGTACGCGCATTTGCACGCTGCCGTCTATTCGTGGTGGGGCGTCTCGGGGTATCCGCCCACCGACGAGCGATTCGGCCGGTACCTCGCCGTCGCGCGAACGACGCCATTGCGTTGGGCGATCTACTACGAGCGCGAGGGCTACGCGAACCCGAGCGTGGAGCAGATCCGCTCCGACCTCGTCTACGTCCGTGACACCTACGCGTCTAGGCCGGCGTACCTGAGGATCGACGGACGCTTCGTCGTCTTCGTGTACGGCGGCGCCGAGTCGTGCGCGACCGCGGAACGATGGCGGGAAGCGAACGCCGGGATCGGAGCGTACATCGTGCTGAAGGCCTTCGACGGCTACCGCGACTGCAGCGCGCAACCCGACGCATGGCACGAGTACTCCGGAACGCTCGCGGAATATGAGCTCCCGACCGGCGCCTTCATGATCTCCCCGGGATTCGACGAGGTCCGCGACGGCCACGCAGCGCTCCCTCGCGATCTCGCGCAGTGGCGGCGGAGCATCACCGACATGGTCGCGTCGAACGACCCGCTGCAGCTCGTGATCAGCTTCAACGAATGGCCGGAAGGAACGTCGATCGAGAGTGCGCGCGAATGGGCCACGCCGAGCGGGTACGGCGCCTTCCTCGATGCATTGCACGACGAGTTGCCCTGATGCGGATCATCGCGGGCTCGCGCAAAGGCCACAGGATCTATGCGCCGTCCGGGCGCGACACCCGGCCGACGTCCGACCGGGTCCGCGAGAACACGTTCAACCTCATCGGGCCCGTCGACGGCGCGTCCGTCCTCGATCTCTTCGCCGGCTCGGGCGCGCTCGGCCTCGAGGCCCTTTCGCGCGGTGCGAGCTCCGCCGTGTTCGTCGAGACCGACCGCGACGCACGTCGCACGATCGAGCGGAACCTCGACAAGCTCCGACTCGCTGGGGCGCGAATCGTTCCGCTCGACGCGACGACGGCTCTCGCACAGGAGGCCGCGGCGGGCAGAAAGTACGATCTCGTCCTGGTCGACCCGCCGTATTCGATGACGAGCCACGCGTCACTCGCGCGCTACTTGCCGCAGGTTCTCGCTGAGAACGGCGTGCTGGTCTTCGAGAGCGATGCGCGCACGGAACCCGAGCTGCCGCTCGCAGTGCGAACGAGCCGCAAGTACGGGAGCACCCGCGTGACGCTTTTCGAGCACGAATGATCACGGCGATCTGTCCAGGCTCCTACGACCCGGTCACGTTCGGCCACGTCGACGTCATCAAGCGTGCGTCGGGGATCTTCGACCGCGTCGTCGTCGGCGTCGTCGCCAACCCGCATCACAAGGCGCCGATGTTCTCGCTCGACGAACGCGTCGCCTTCCTGCAGGAAGCGCTCGCCGAACTCGGCAACGTCGAGGTCGACGTGTTCTCCGAGCTCGTCGTCGACTTCGCGCGGAGATGGGACGCCAAGGCGATCGTAAAAGGACTCCGCGTGATCTCCGACTTCGAATGGGAGTTCCAGATGAATCAGCTGAACCGCACGCTTGCACCCGACGTCGAGACGGTCTACGTGATGGCAAGCCCTGCCGTCAGCTTCGTTTCCTCGAGCGGCGTGAAGGAGATCGCCGTTTTCGGCGGCCGGGTCGACGAGCTCGTCCCGGAGCCGGTAGCCAGGCGGTTCGCCGAGCTCTTCCCCGGCGGGAGGCCCGGGACGCCGGAGAACCCGCAGGAATAACCGCCTGCCCCGCTAGACTCAGGAGACCCATGGACGTTCTTGTATTGATCGACAAGCTCGACGACCTCGTGCACAACGCGAAGGCCGTGCCGCTCACCGACCAGGTGCGGATCGACCGCGAAGAGATTTACGACATCCTCGACCAGATGCGCGCAACGATCCCCGAGGAGATCAAGCAGGCTCGCTGGATCGTGAAGGAGCGCCAGGAAATGCTGGCGGAAGCGAAGCGGGAAACCGACAGGCTGCTGGGGGAGGCGCGCGAGCAGGCGGTGCGGGAGGCCTCGCAGACCGAGATCGTCAAGATCGCCGAGCGTCAGGCGCAGGACATCGTCGACGAGGCGCGTCGGCAAGCGCGTGAGACCCGCCTCGAGATGGAGGACTGGGCGGACTCGATCCTGTCGACCCTCGAGGTCAATCTCGAGAAGTTCCTGACGGCGGTGAAGCGCGGCCGTGAGCGGTTGCACGAGCGCTCGCAAGAGACGGTGGTCGCCGGGGTCGGACCGACGGGCATCTCGTCCGACGACGAGCAGCCCTTCGTCTCGACGACGGCTCCGTAGAACGCGTTAGGCCGCGACCGCTTCGGTCTCGAGCTCGGCGCTCACGGTCTCTGCGGTCTCGACGAATGCGCGCGCCGCGGGGCTGCGGTAGCGGTCGCGGTGCCACGCGAGCGCGATCAGCCGCGGCGGGATCTTCGGGATCTCGATCAGCGTCGTCGCCTCGTCGTCCTCGTCCATGGTCAGACGCGGGACGAGCGCGATCCCGACGCCGGCGCTGACGAGTGCCTGCACGGTCTGGTTGTGGTCCGACTGAAAGACGTAGTGGAGCGGCTGCCCGAAGGTCGTCTCGATTCGCGCGAGGGTGCGGCACTGCTTGTGGCCGATCAGGTCGAGTTGGGCGATCTCGCGCAGAGACGGCACGCCACGCTCGGCGAGCTCCGACCCGGCCGGCACGACGAGAACGTAGGAGTCGCGTAGAAGCTCGACCGACTCGAAGGGTCCCTCGGTCAGGGGGAGATCGGAGAACGTGAGGTCGAGCCCGCCGCGCTCGACCTGCGCCAGGAGGGCGGCGTCGTCTGCGGACTCGCTCAGCGAGACGTCCACCTTCGGCCAGGCGGTGGAGAAGCGGCGCATCAGCTCCGGCAGGATTCGCTGCCCGACGCTCTGGAACACCCCGACCCG
>OEKB01000089.1_pt2 | contig 12952 bp, 13 predicted proteins | sample 1503171 | NCBI WGS metagenome assembly OEKB01 (sample SAMEA104379580, study PRJEB20068) | metagenome | isolation source: 1998
GATGCGGGGCTCCGGCGCCTCGCCGTGCACGCCCTCGGCGTCGATCTGATCGCGATCGCGTTGCGCCTCGCGGTCGGGGAAGACGTGCCCGACGAGGCGGTGACGCCGCGCTTCCGGCGCCCGTCGGCGATCCAGCACCTGACGGCGGAGCCGGGGCCGTTGCCGACCGGCACGGTGCGGCGGGTCGGGTCGCTCGAGAAGGTCCTGGCATTCCCCGGCGTGCTGGAAGCGGACACGGAGCTCGCCGTCGGTGAAACGATCGACCCCGTGCGGCTCGACGGCGAGGGACACGGCTATGTCATCGCAACCGGCGACACGAACCTGGAGGCGCGGGACCGCGCGGGAGCCGCCGCACGCCTCGTCGACGTCGAGGTCTGGTGAGTCCGCTCACCGTCGTCGTGACGGCGTCGGGTGCGCCCGGAACGGCGGCGCTCCTCCGCGCGCTGCGTCTGAACGGCGAGCGGCCCGTGCGGCTCGTGGGCACGGATATGTCCCCGCAGGCGATCGGACGCCACTTCTGCGATGCGTTCTACGTCGTGCCCCCTGGCGGCGACCCCGCGTTCGCCGAGACACTGCTCGGCATCGCCCGCCGCGAGCACGCTGACGCGGTCCTGCCGCAATCGTCCTTCGACCTGCTCGGCTTGGCCGAGGCGCGAGAGACGTTCGACGCGGAGGGAATCGCGGCGCTCGTGTCCCGCCCGGAGACGATCCGGCGCGCGAACGACAAGGCCGAGATGTACGCGCTGCTCGAGCGAATCGGCGTCCACGCTCCCGCCTGGCGCCGCGTCACCGGCGGGCGCGCCTTGCGCGACGCCGCGCAGGAGCTCGGCTATCCGGGCCGCGCCGTCTGCTTCAAACCGGTGTTCTCGTCGGGATCGCGCGGGTTCCGCATCCTCGATCCGACCGTCGACCGAGCGAGGCAGCTACTCGAGGAACGACCCGGAAGCGTCGCAATGCGCCTGACAGAGGTGCTCGAGTTGCTGCCGGAGGAGGGCGGGCCGGAGCTCCTCGTCATGGAGCTCGCGCAGGGCCGCGAGCGCACGATCGACGGCATCGCACGTGGCGGCGGGATCATTCTCGGACACGCAAAGACACGAGAGGCGATGCGGGCAGGCCTCGCGATGTACTTCGAGACGCTCAAGGATGCTGCGCTGATGGACGTCGCCGACCGCGTCGCCTCGGAGCTGCAGATCGACCACTTCTTCAACATCCAACTCGTCGGCGAGCACGTGATCGAGGTCAACCCACGGATCTCGACCGTCGTCTACCAGGACGATCTGAACCTCCCGTACCTCGGCGTCAAGCACGCGCTCGGCGAGCTCTCTGACGAGGCGCTCGCAGCGTTCGCGGTGCGGGTGCGCCCGACGAGGCGCGCGCTGCGGTTCTTCGACCAGGTCGAGTGGGACGAGGTGCGGCGCGTGGAAGAACCGTCACAGTTCCAGCACGAAGAAGCCGATGCGCAGGCGCGGTAAGGCGGCTACCCTCGAGGTTCTTTCCCCTTGGGTGGGAGGGGGCTAGGGATGGTCGACGCGGCGATGGCGGCCATGTCCTGGGCGGACATGCAGCGTCCCCCGCGCTCGCGGACCGCGTCCACGACGCGGTAGAAGAGCCGATCCCAGCCGCCTGACGTCGGCGGGTCGAACCGATCCGGGTGCCAGAGGACGGCGAACCCCGCACCGTTCTCGGCCCCCCAGTCGAGCAACCGTTCGAGCCGCGACCACGCGGCGCGCGGTGTGAGGGCCAGGTAGCGCGCTTCCGCCAGGGTGACGTCCATGACCGCGAGCGGGAGCTCGAGGAGCTCGAACGGACGGTCACGCCCGACGTCCCACGGCCGAAACGGCCGCGCCAGCCCGGCGCGGAAGCCCGGCGCGTCCGGGAAGCCGAGCGACGTGTCGTAGCGGAAGCCGAGCTCCGCGAGCTGCCCGAGGTTCGTGTGCGGGTCGACCCGGAGGTAGTGGTAGCGCTGGCCGGCCACGTTCACGCCGAACGACTCGATGCGCGCCTTCTCCTCCTCGAGGACACGTGGCTCGTCTGCAGACGTGTACGACCCGTGCACGCCCACCTCGGCGCCCGCTTCGAGCAGTGTCTCGACCGCGCGTGCCCGCAGACCTTCGTACGTCTCGGGAGAGGAGCCGTCGTGCGGATCGCGATGGCCGCCGAGCACGAAGAACGTCGAGCCCGTGGCGCCGTGCGCGCGCACCTTCCGGACGATCTCGACGAAGCGCCAGTTCGGGTCGGTCCCGCGCGCCCGGTGCACCGGCGCGAGCGCGAGGCCGGTCGCCTCGCGTGCGGCGGCGCGCGCGCGACCGTGCAGGACGTCGGCCTTCAGCCGCGCCGCGGCGCCACGCAGACCGATGCGGGTCCACCGCCGCAGCGAGTCGACGTCGTACGTGAGCGCGACGGCGAAGCGGGCACCATCCCACGTCGGCGGCTCGAGCTTCAGCTTCCGGCGGAGCCGTTCGAGCGGCGGGTCGAGCGGGTCGAGACAGGACCACGCCGCGCGGAAGCGGCCGTGCTCGTCACGCTGCGCGCCGCGTTCCTCCAACCGCGCGAGGTGGAAGAACGCTTCCGCGACGTCGTCACCGACCGGACGCTCCGCCCGCGCGACGGCCTCCCACGCCTCCGGCCGGTAGGGCAGGTCGTCGCCGAGGCCGAGCTCCGTGCCGCCGATTGCGTCCAGCACCCACCGCGAGCGCCGCTCGACCGCGGCCGGAATCAGCGTGTCGCCCCGCGGAGAACGCGCGCGAGGTGGACGAGCGCCGGCTTCGGATCGTCGCGCGCGAACACGGCGTCGACATACGGCAGCCGCGGCACGGCCGGAGACTCACCCGGCAGAAGCGTGATCGCCCATCGCTTCCCGCCGCCGTTCATCTCGGCAGTCGGCACCGGCTCGCCGACCAGGTCGGCGTAGGCGACGCGTGGGAGATCGACGCCGCAGGCCGCCGCGAGCCCGTGCCATTGCCACAGGCGCGGGTTGATCTCCATCAGCTTGTAGCGACCGTCTCGCGCGTCGCGCTTGAACTCCACCTGCGACAGCCCGAAGTACCCGAACGCCCGCAAGAGTCGCAGGGCGGCGTCCACGACCTCGTCCACCCAGACGGCCTCGCCGACGCGACAGGTGCCGATCCCACGCGGCGTCTGGCGGAGCTTGCGGCCGCAGAAGACGCCGAGCGGTCGACCGTCACGGGCCACGTAGCTCCCGACGCTGTAGAGGGCGTCGTCACCGCCGGGGACGAGCTCCTGCACCATCGGCCCGAACGGCCGGGCGCGCTCGTAGGCGGCGTCGAGCTCCTCGCGGGAGTCGCAGCGGAAGGCCTGTCGCCGAAAGCGCTGCTTGAAGCCGACCGGATCCGACGGCTTGACGAGCAGCGGGAATCCCAGCTCCGCGGCGGCCGCGCGTGCCGACTCGGCGCTCTGGGGATGCCGGGTCCGGGGAACGTCGACCCCGGCTTCCTCCGCGCGCTCGATCTGCGCCCGCTTGCTCTGCACGCCCGCGAGCACGTCCCAGCTCGGAAAGGGCGCGCGAACCGACTCCGAGAGGCGATCGAGATTCCGTGCGACGACGTTCAGGCTTTCGTCGTGGGTGGCGAAGAGCGGCAGCGGCTGCCTCGCCTCCTGCGCGAGCCGGTCGAGCAGCGCCACGAAGCCGGCCTCGTCGACGTGCGGGTCGGGACACACCACCGGCTTCGCGAACCGGGAGCGAAAGCCGAGGGCACTCGGCCGGTGATCCAGTGCGAGCACGGGGATGCCCGCACGGCCCAGCGATCGGATCGCCGCAAGCCCGTTCACCCAGCCGACGTCGACCACGACCGCGGGGACACGTCCGCTCGCGCTCCCGTTCGCCACGCTAACGGAGCGCGTTCAGCGCCGAGACGTCGTCTGCCGTCGGCTCCCACGCGCCGGCGGCGACGTTTGCACGGACGTGCTCGGGCTTCGTCGCGCCGGCGATCACGGACGTGACCGCAGGCTGCGCGAGGAGACCGCCGATCGCGACCTCGAGCAACCTCACCCCGCGCTCCTGGCCGAAGCGCTCCAGCGCCTCGATGCGGTCGAACGTCTCGTCCGTGAAGACGTCGTCCCGTCCGCTCAGGCGGGTCCCCTCGGGCCGCGCCGCGTTCCGCTTGTACTTGCCGGTCAGGAGCCCACTGGCGAGCGGGAAGTACGGCAGCATGCCGACCCCGAGTCGGTCACAGGTCGGCAGCAACGCCTCCTCCGCCTCGCGTCGCAGCAGGGAGTACTGATTCTGCGCACTGACGGGCGCGGCGAGCTGCTGCGTCTGCGCGATGCCGTCGACCTCTTCCACGTCCCGAGCCTGCATGTTCGAGTGGCCGACGTAGCGAACCTTCCCCTCCCGCACGAGCTCGTCGAGCGCGCCGAACGTCTCGTCGTACGGGGTGATGCCGTCGGGGCGGTGGTACTGGTACAGGTCGACGTAGTCGGTGCGCAGGCGGCGCAGCGAGGCGTCGATCGCCTTGCAGACGTAGTCCCGCGAGCCACGAGCCTTCGTGCCGTCGCCCATGTCGCCGCCGAACTTCGTCGCGAGCAGGACGCGGTCGCGCCGGCCCTCGAGTACCCGGCCGAGCAGCTCTTCGCTGCCCCCGCCGTTGCCGTAGATGTCTGCCGTGTCGAAGAGCGTGACCGATTCGTCGAGAGCCGCGTCGACGACGGCGCGGGTCTCCTCGAGGCCGATGCGACCACCGACGTTGTTGCAGCCGAGGCCGACGACAGAGACCTCGGGCCCATGGTCACCAAGCCGACGCGTGCGCACGAGCGGGACGGTACCGGCTCGACCCCACCGCGACCGAACCACGCACGCGCCTGCTAAGGCTTCCGCATGCGCTATCGCAGCCTCGGCTCGTCCGACCTCGAGGTCTCCGAGATCAGTCTTGGCTCCTGGCTCACCTACGGCGGCGGAGTCGAGCGCGCACAGGCCGAAGCGTGCGTGAACAAGGCGTTCGAGGTCGGGATCAACTTCATCGACACCGCGAACGTCTACTCCCGCGGCGCGGCCGAGTCGTTTCTCGGCGGCATTCTCGCCAGCCGTCCCCGCGACTCGTTCATCCTGGCCACGAAGCTCTACTTCCCGATGAACGGCGACCGCGGGCTCTCTCGCAAGCAGGTCTTGAAGCAGATCGATCTGTCGCTGGGACGGCTGCGCATGGACTACGTGGATCTCTACCAGTGCCATCGCTACGACCGCGAGACGCCGCTCGAGGAGACGATGGAGGCGTTGACGGAGGTGGTGCACGCGGGGAAGGCCCGCTATCTGGGCTTCAGCGAATGGACGGCCGAGCAGATCCAGGCAGCGATCGACCTCGTCCCGCGCGTCGAGAAGTTCGTCTCCAGCCAACCGCAGTACTCGATCCTCTACCGCGTTCCCGAACGCGACGTCATCCCGCTCTGCGAGCGCAACGGCATCTCGCAGATCGTCTGGTCACCACTCGCGCAGGGAACCCTGACGGGCAAGTACCGCCCCGGCGAACGGCCGCCTCCCGGCACGCGCGCGGCGTCGCTGGACATGGGCTGGGCGATGGACCGGTTCCGCGACGACGACGTGCTCGAGACCGTGCAGCGGCTGCGTCCGATCGCGGACGGGCTCGGGATCACGATGGCGCAGCTCGCGCTCGCCTGGGTGCTGCGGCTCGACAACGTCGCCTCTGCGATCGTCGGGGCGTCTCGGCCCGAGCAGGTGGAGAACAACGCGGCCGCCTCCGGAATCCAGCTCGACGAGGCGACGCTGCAGGCGATCGACGAGGCGGTTGGGGACGTCGTCGTGCGCTAGGGACCGACCGCTTCGTCCGCCGCCTCCGTTTGAATCCGACCCCTCGTTTCCCTCCCGAACCCAAAGGAGTCCGAATGGCACTGACGCAGACGCAGCTCGCAAGCGAGGTCGCCGAGCGGAGCGGCCTCAGCCGCAACGACGCGAAGCGGGCGCTCACCGCCCTCGAGGACGTCGTCCTCGACCAGCTCGCCTCTGCGGAGAAGGTTCGAATCGGCGGCGTCGTGCAGCTCGCGGTCCGGGTCAAGGAGGCCCAGAAGCCGCGCAAGGGCCGCAACCCGGCGACGGGCGAGGAGATCACCATCGCCGCCAAGCCCGCCGCGGTCACGCTGCGGGCACGTCCGCTGGCCAAGGCCAAGTCGTCGCTGCCGTCCGTGCAGAAGGCACGCCGGCGGCTCGCCGCCTAAGGCCCTCTTCAGCTGGTGCGGGGGAGCCCCGCCGCTTCCCCGCACGCACCGCCCCTCGCGAGCCGGAGGCGGCCGCGAGCCCGGTGCTCAGTCGAGACTCAGGCGGTAGCCCGCGACCGCACGCCCGTTCAGCTCTGCGGCGTAGCGAAACACGAAGCGGCCGTTCTGCACTTCACCGGTCGCGGGCCCCAGCGTCGTCCCGTCGGAAGCGATCGCGACGGCCCGGAGCGTGCGCCCGCTGCTCCACGAGAGCGGCGGCTCGACGGCGAGCTCCGTGTCGGGGCCGAGCGGCTGGCGAACGACCGTGCTCGACCCGTCGCGCTGGACGATCACGTAGTGCACGCCGGCAGTGAGCGGGGCGCCGTCGAACGTGTCCTCGAAGGCACCGGCCAGGAGACGGTCGTCCGGCGTCCGAGCCATGAAGCCGTTTGCAGCGATCCCGAACCCGCCCGTCTCGTGGACACCCGCCGAATCCCAGGTGGCTGTGACGACGAGGTCGCCAAACGTGCTCTCGGTCACGCCTGGGCCGAGGTCGCGGTAGCGCGTGAGCTTCTTCCCTGCGTAGGACGGTCCGACCGCACGCTGAAGCTCTCCCACGAGGCCGAGCCACGGGCTCTCGAGCGTCTCCTGCACGTCGTCCCAGACGTACGAGCTGATGAGCCCGAACGCCATGTTCCAGGTGAGCACCTGCCCGTCGGTCGCCATCGTGCCCTCGTAGAGGTCGTGCTGATAGAGGAGCACCTTGTCGTGGAAGAGCCAGTCCGCGAGCGGATACGGCGCCCAGTTCGTCTTCCCGTACAACGCGTTCGGCGCGTCGTGCTCGCGCGCCATCATCAGCATGCTGCCGTGGAAGCCGCTGACATCGCGCGCCAGCCGGTCCCAGCCGTCCTCGACCATCAGGCACCGGTTGGAGTATTGCGCCAGCACACCGAGCCAGCCGTCGTAGTAGGCGTCGGGATCGGGCGCCGAGACGTTGAAGTCGCGGATCCACGGACGGGCGCCCACCTGGTCGAAGAAGAGGCAGTCCGCAGGAACCTCGGTGCGCCACTCCTCCAGCTCGCGCGCGACGCGGTCACGCACGAACGGGGCGTACGGAGAGACGACGAGACCGGAATGCTCACCGTAGCCGTCGACGACAGGCCGGCCTTGCTCGTCGATGACGGCGATGTCCTTGCGCTGGAGCGACGGTGGCAGCGACTTCAGCGTCGGAGAACGGTCCGCCCACCAGCTCACGTTGAGATAGGGCATCACCAGCTGCCCGAGCGCGTGCGCCGCCTGGACCGCGGACGCGAAGTCCGCGCTCGTCCCCCACTGCGGGTCCGGCGGCAGGAAGTCCGGGTCGCTCTCGTCGTGTCCTCCGGGTTGGAAGCCGACCGGGTGCAGCAGCGCCGGCGAGGGGAGCCGCCGAAGCTCCGGGCCCCAGTCCCCGAATGGCTTCAGCTTCCTGAGGTCGGCCTTGATGAGCGGCGCCTGCGCGAACCGGGTCAGCTGCGGCCCGAGCTTGCGTTGCACCGACGGGTACTTGTCGATGCCGTTGTCCTGCCGATACGCGAGGATCGACTGCTGCGCGGTCGCACCGATCCGAACGCGGACGGCCGGGCTCGTCCACGACGTCCCTTTCTCGATCCACGTCTGAAACTGGTGGACGATGCAGAAGAAGGGACCCGAGCAGCGCCCCGCGGGCGGCTGGCGGAGGAAGCCGAGGATGAGCGGAGCAATCGGGCCGGAGTTGACCGAGTAGAGGGCGATGTGGCCGCCCGCGACGTCGAGCGCCAGGTAATCGGCGAAGGCCCAGCGGGACGGATAGATCTGGAGGTTGTTTCCGAGCCGGGAGAAGAAGCCGGACGTGAGCCGGACGCCGGGCAAGACGTTCGGTGCGTACCCCGCCTCGACGGTCGCGACAGCACCGAACAGGTCCTCCGGAAACGGAACCTTGGTCACGACGGCGCCTCGATTCCGGATCGCGAGCCGCAGATCGAAGAAGGAGCCGCGAGCGCGCACCGTCACCGTCGCCGAGCCGAGGTTGGGCGCGCGGTAGCCGAGCGTGAGTGTCGCGGACGACTGACTCCACTTGTACGAGAAGCGGCGCGCACCGCCCGGCGTGAATGCGCAGCCTCCGACGAGCGACGGACCGTGCTCCGAGACTGCGCGCCAGAGGCAGCCGGCGCTTCCTCGGAGCAGGGCTCCCTTGGCGCGGTCGACGAGCTCGAGAATCCGCCCGTTCCGCTTGCTCAGCGCAAGTCGATAGGCGGGCGTGGTGATGACGAGCCGGTCGTGCGCCCGGGCGTCGAAACGGATGCCGGGGAACGGCTGCGCGGGACGGGCAGGCGCAGTCGAGGGAGCCGCGCCGGCGACGAGGGTGATCGCGACACCTGCAACGGCGAGCGGCCGCAGGCCGCACCACGCCCGGCGCGCCCCGAGCCCCCCGCTCCGCTGATCCCCACGCTCGTCGTGCATGCGCCGCTAGATGATGAACACATGAGGCGACGCCGTGAGCCCTGAACGCACCCTGGGCCCGCCACGCGTGCGATCGATCGCCGCGGCGCTGCTCGCGCTGTTCTTCATCTCCATCGTCGCCGACACACCGGGGACGGCGGCGGGCACGGCGGGCGCCCGAACGTCAGCTCAACGGTTCGCAGATTCGTTCGTCACCAAGCACGGCGAGTTCCTCTACGTCGCCGCGCGCCGGTTTCGCTTCGGCGGGGCGAACATCGAATGGCTCGGTCTCACCGGCTACGGGCCGTTCGATCCGCGCGGACCGCGATTCCCGAGCCACTACGAGGTCGACGACGCGATGGCGACGGCCCAGGAGATGGGAGTGCGTGTGGTCCGGAGTCAGACGATGGGCGACTCGGTCGGATGCGCAGTCTGCATCGAGCCGACGCGGGGGCATTTCGACCAGGCCGCATTCCGGCACATCGACTACGCCCTGAAATCCGCGCGAGCGCACGGGGTCAAGATCATCCCGACGATCATCGGCGACGACGCCCGCGGGGGCGGAACCGGCTGCGTGTACCTCCGTTGGCGAGGCATCTCCACTCCCGGCTGCTCGCTCGTCGACATGCCGAGGTTCTGGACGGATCGCACCGTCCTGCGGGACGTCGAACGACACGTCAAGGCACTTCTCGAGCACCGGAACGTCTACACCCGCGTCGCGTACAAGAACGACCCGACCATCCTCGGCTGGGATCTGCTCAACGGCGGCGGCAGCCGGACGGCGTGGACACGGCCGCTCGCGCGATACGTCCGCAGCATCGATCGGCGCCACCTCATCCTCTCCGGCCCGGTGAACGCAGCGCTCCGCGACGTCGACGTCTGCGTGGCGTTCGTCTATCCACACTGGTCGCAGCCGTTCGCGTCGGTCCGGAAGGGAATCCAAACCTGCAACGCCGCACGGAAGCCGTTCGTCGCCTACGAGTACGGCTGGGACCGGACGAACTACCGAACGCCCGGCGAGCTGCAGGCGTTCCTGCAGTCGCTCCGGGCCATTCCCGGCGTCGCCGGCGATGCGTTCTGGGCGCTGCAAGCCCATAACGACGGCCACGGCTGGATGCCGATCCCGGCCGATGTCTCCGACCCTGCGCAGGCGCCGTACGTCGAAAGCGGCCAGTGGTGGGCCCTGTACTACACGGGGATCCCGACGCTGGTCACTACGGCGGAGGACATGGCCGCCCGCGCGCAGCTCCTGCGTAGGCACAACTACGCGATGGCCGGCGTGCGCGTCCCGCCGCACGCGATCCCGCCGGCGCCGACCATCACGTCCGCCGCGTACGGGGCGACGCGGGGGAGCGGACAGGTCGGGGCGACGGTCTACTGGCGAGGCTCGGCCGGCGCGAAGGACTACAGCGTCCAGCGCTCGGCGAGCGCCGACGGCCCCTGGACGACCGTCTGCAATCGTTGCGTCACCGATCTCGACGACGGCTACGTCGATCTCGGCGCGGGAACGGACAGCGTGTGGTATCGCGTCGTCCCGTACAACCTCGACCGGAAACGCGGCCGGCCTTCTAAGCCGATGCGGACGTCGACGGGATGACAAAGACACGTCAGGCCGCGAGCAATCCCGTCACGTACATCGCACCGATGCCGCCGAGGAACCCACCGAGCACCCACCCAGAGCGCAATCCACCGCTGATCCGTTCGCCGACGTAGCGCCCGACTTCGACGACCACCTCGAGCGCTGCGCCGGCGGCGGCCGCGAAGAAGACGACGGCGAGGAGGTCGGAGCTGGCGAAACCGCCCAGCCACGCACCGAGAATCGCTGGGGCGCCTGCGACGAGGGCGAGCGCAACGAGGCGCCGGAGCCGGAGACGGCTTCGGCTCTCCGCCGCCGGCGCGGCGATTCCGAGCCCCTCGGTGATGTTGTGGATCATGAATCCGACGATCAAGAACGTCCCGAGCGTCAGCTCGCCCAACGCGAAGGACGTGCCGATCGCGAGCCCTTCGCCGAAGTTGTGCACGCCGATGCCGATCGCGACGAGGAGCGCGAGCGCAGCGGCACCCCCTGCGCCCCCTCCCCGGCGTGATAAGTGGACCCCGAGGAAGGTCATCGTCAGGTAGCTGACGGCGACGCCGAGCAGGACGAGCCCAGTCCCCGCCAGCGGTTCGGGCAGAGCCGATTGGCGCTCGAACGCTTCGGCGAGCGCCTCGATCCCGAGGAAGGTCAGCAGCCCACCCGTGAGGGCCAGGAACGCCGAGAGCCAGCGCTCGTCTGCCCTGCGGAGTGAAGGGAGCCAGAGCAACCCGAGTGCGACCGGCACGACGCCGACGAGCAACCCGATGACGCCGTAGCCGAGGAAGCCGTCGAAGCTGGCGCCCGGCGTCTCCACTGCGGCGGCGATCTCCCTCGTGGTCTCGATTCCCGTCTAGCTCGTCACGCCGACGGAGATCGGCTCGTCCTCCACCCAGTCGTACGGGACGACAATCGTGGCGGAGCGAAGCCGACCGAGCTCACGACGACCGTCGACCGAGAAGGGGACGATCGCGTCGTCGACCGTCACAGAGGCGATGGTCAGCTCATCCCGCTGAGGATTGGTGACGCGAATCCGGACCTCACCGGTCTTGAACTCGACGCGGCGGATGCTGAACTCGTCCGCCGGCGGCGGGTTCCGTCCGATCAGGTCCAGGAGCGACGAACCGGTCGTGACGAAGACGCCGACGACGGCCGCGAGCAGCACGACCGGAACGAGAGCGCCCACGCGCCACAGGCCGCTGCCGGGAGGACGCGCCGCACCTGCCTCCATCAGTCGACGACCTCGAAGAAGCCCATCCAGCCCAGCTCGGTGAACTCCGACTGGTGCGCGTGGAACATGAACCGTCCCGTGTTCGCGAAGTCGATCTCGATGATCCCGCGCTGTCCTTGGCAGAGCATGACCGTGTCGGTGTACTCGAACGCGTCGCCGGAGCCAGTCGGGTAGTAGCGGAAGAAATCACCGTGGAGGTGGAACGAGTTGAGAAGATCGAATTCCGTGAGGTTCGCGAGGTAGATCCGGACTGTCTGGGACCGACGAACGCGGATCGGATAGCGCGCGTAGTAGAACGAGCGGCCGTTGACCGTGTAGAAGTTGTTCTCGCCGTCACCGTCGGTGTCGAAGCCGTTGATCACCATCACCAGCTCCTGTGCAGGCGCCCGCGGTTTCGCCGGATCGATGATGAACGCTCCGTAGAGCCCCTTGTGAATGTGCTTCTTCAGCGGCGTCGCGTGGCAGTGGTAGAGGTGCATCCCGTACGGCCCCGCGGGGAACTCGTACGTGAACCGGTCGCCCGGATCGACGATCTCGAACACGCCGTCCATGTCGGTCGGGTGGATGCCGTGAAAGTGGATCGTGTGGGGGTGCGAGCCCGCGTTCACCAGGTGAACGCGCAAGCGGTCGTCCTCGGTGGCGCGGATAACCGGGCCGGGAACCGTGCCGTTGTAAGCCCAGGCCGAAAACATGATCCCCGGCGCGACCTCGACGTCCACCTCGCTCGCGACGAGGGCGTATTCGCGCAGGCGGCCCGGCCTGTGCGCGAGCGCGCGTGGCGGATAGAGCAGGGCGTTCAGGTCGTCCGGGCCGCCGGGCGCAAGGGCCGCCTCGCCGACCATCGCGGCGTGTGTCAGGCCCTGTCCCTGATGCCCCACGTGGTCCGAGGCCGCCGCCTGCCCGTCGAGCACGAGCTTGGAGAGGGTCGGGGCGGCAACGAGCGGCACGGTCCCGGCGAGCAGCTCGCGGCGGCTCAACCGAGGAGATTTAGGCATGCCTAAATCTTACGGACCGTGGCTGCCGCGCGCCATTCAGGCCACGACTCGATAGACCTCGAACACCTCTGCGTAGTCGCGGTTGACGTTGATGCCGTGCGTCCGCGCGACGTTGCGGATGTATTCGGGGTCGCTGTAGCGGCGGTGCTGCTGGGAAGCGTACTTCGCCAGCGCCGCGACCTTCTTCTCGACATGCGCCTGCCGCAGCGAGACGTACGCCTGGTAGGCGAAGTCGAAGTTGTTCCAGGGGATCTCGTAGCCGAGGATGGTCGTCCGCTTGAATGCGCGCAACCCCTCGGCCGCGATCACCTGGTGGTCCTGGTGGATGTCGTGCAGGCTCGGCTGGAAGACGGCATCCGGCTTCCACTCCTCCCAGAGCGCGACGAGCGTCTCGAGGATGTCCTGACGGTGCTCGGGAAAGGTGCGCACGTCGAAGTCGTGCACGGTCAGGTTCGCGTCTGGGATGCCGAGCTCGGCGGTCGCCTCCCTGACCTCCCCGGCGAGCGTGTCGGGCGCGAAGCCCTCCGGGAG
>OEKB01000025.1_pt2 | contig 12797 bp, 9 predicted proteins | sample 1503171 | NCBI WGS metagenome assembly OEKB01 (sample SAMEA104379580, study PRJEB20068) | metagenome | isolation source: 1998
GCGGTCAAGGTCTGCGCGCCCGGCTCGGCTGCGCCGGCGCTCCAGCTGTAGTTCACGGGCGACGAGTAAGGGCTGCTCGCATCGTTCCCGCCGGTCGAGCCGCTCCAGCCGCCGAGCGCCGAGAGGTCGGGGAAGGACACGCTGCTGACCGCCGTGTGTACGTCCGACGCGGTCGCGTTGAGCGTGAACGAGCCGGAGCCGGTCGAACGGAACCACTGTGTCTTCGTGCCCGAGGCGTAGTACTGGTTGCCCGTGCCCGTCTGCTCGGTCGGCGCCGTCACGGCCACGGTCGGAACAGCGGTGTCGACCTTGGCCGTGGCGGTGACCGGGGCCGAGACGTTGCCGACGTTGTCCTTGATCGTGAACGTGTAGCGGTAGCAATGGCCGCCCGAGACCGTGGTGTCGGGCGAGGTGAACGTCCCGGCGTCGGCGCTGAAGCCGCTGCAGCTGTCACCGTTCAGGGTTCCGGTCTCGCGCGTGACCGTCCGCGTCGACGTGTCGAGACCGGAGCCCGAGCCGTCGTCGCCGTCGCCGAGTGTCCAGCTGACAGAGCTGGTCTTGTAGTACGGCGCGTTCGCACCGGTGAGCGTGATCGTCTGGTTCGCCGGAGCGGTCGTGTCGTTCTGGAAGGTCACCGACGACGTCGACGTGTTGAGCGCGTTGTCCTCCTGCGTCAGCGTCTGCGCGCTCGGGTTGCTGGGGCTCGGCGTCCAGGAATAGGTGGAGGACTGGAAGTTCGGGCTCGTCGTGGCGTACTCGTCCGCATGCGTCCACCCGGTCGTCGCGATCGCCGGGTAGTGGACCTGGTAGGCGCCGGAGGCGGTCCCTGTCCCGGCCGTGTCGGTGATCGCGTCCCGGAGCGCGAAGCTTCCGGCGGCGTTCCCCTTGTAGAAGAGCGTCCCGGTGCCTGCGTTGTAGTAGGCGCTGTTCGGTGCCGTGATCGAGACGCTGCCGGTCGGCGCACCGTCGTCCGGATTCGGGTACTGCACCTTCGCGACGCCGTCGTTGACGTAGAAGTCGAGCTGACGTCGCGCGGACTGGGCGGCGTTGATCCCGCCGGTCTGGTGGCGCCAGAACTCGACGTAGAGCGTCTCGCCGGCGGCGAGCGAGACCTTGCCGAGGTTGTAGGTCGCCGTCGTCGTGACGGGGTTGATGCCGGTGCGGAGGTTCTGCGCCGCGGGGTCGTCGGTCGGCGTCATCACGACGCCCGTCTGCGTGAAGCTCGAGCCGGAGACCGTGCCCTTCCAGATCCCGACGGTGAGCACGGCGGCACCAGCAGTGAGCGTCCCGTTCGGGATGTCTGTCTGCACCGTGAACTTCCACTGCCCGGCCGGGAAGCCGGTCGCGCCGCCGACTGGCTCGATGAGCCAGCCGCGTCCGACGCGGTTCACTGGCAGCGTCGTCTGCTGCGTCGACGTCGAGATGCCGGGGCTCCACGCGTACCAGCCCGTCGCGTTCTGCGCGGGGATGTTGTTGGTCGTGATGTCCTGCGTGCCCGTCCCGGTCGCGAGGCGCCAGGAGTTCGTGACCGCGCTTGCGGTGCTGCGCAGGTTGATCGGCGTCGGGTAGTTCGACGCCGGGTCGATGACGTAGGGGAGGGGCAGCTTGGAGTCGTCGAGTCGAAGCGAGAGCGACCAGGCACGCCCGCTGCGCTCGAGTGACCAGCGAAGTCGTTTCGGCGTCACGTCCTTGCCCAGACGATCGCGGATCGCCACGGGGAGAACCTCGAGCGATCCGTCCCGCGTCAGCGCGATCGATCCGTCCGGTCTCGCGCTCGGTTGGAGCCGCGTACCCTCGATCTGCCACCGCCACGTCCTGACGCCCTGTCGAGCGACGACGGTGGCGAAGAGCTCGGTCGTGTGCCCGCCGACGGTGATCGTCTCGGTGCCGAAGGAGGTTCGGCGCGAGACGCCGTGCACGAACCGCCGCCACGGCCCACCGGCCGCAGACGAGCGGAGCGAGACAGAGGCCGGGCCGCGGCTCACCGAGTACCCGTGGCGCCCGATGTGGACGGTCACGCCACGCGCCGGGTTCCTGACGAGCGGTGCCGACCCCTGCGGCAGGCCGAGAGCGCTCGTCAGGAACGCCGTTGCGTCGTGGTTCGTTGCCCTGTCGCCGCGGAGAGTGGCGAGCTCGGAGACGGCGAAGGCAACGGGGAGGACCGCAAGCACTGCGGCTGCGGTCAGAAGCGCGGCGAACCATCTGGAAGACTGCGCGCTCGCATTCTCGGCTGGCGCCGAGCGCAGATCACGCCGCAGGTCCGGGAAGCTCGCCATGTTTTCCTCGCGTGCACGCCTTGGCACGCGTCTCCGCTGTCACAAATCGGCGGAAGGAGGCGGGTTCCTTGAGGCTCTTCCCACTTGAAAGTGGGATCCCGACGTCACAAATCCCCCGTAGGGGGGAGCGGGTTCGAGCCCTTATCTAAGGCTCAAGTTGAGGTAGAGCTCTAACGGTTCGAACGGGCAACCGTGGCGGCCACGAGCTCGCCGGCGGGTCCGCTCGCGACGGCCGTCACGTCACCGGCGCTTGCAGCTGCGATCTCCCGGTCCCCGACGAGCCAGCACCGGTCGACCGCGGGACAGACGCGTGCTTGCGCGGTCGGAAAGGCGGCCGCGACCAACCGGCCGACGACGGCGCGCCACTCTGCGGCGTCCGCCGGCGTGTCCCAGCGGAGGACGAGCAGGACCGTCGGGGGGCCGCCCGCGGCACCCACGTAGAGGGCGAGCCTGCCGCCGCCCCATCCGTCCGCGACCCGCTCGGGTTCCGGCAGCGCGAACGTGAGCAGCAGCGCGCGGACGTCGAGCTCCCCGAACGTCTCGGACGCGCTCAGGGTCGCCGTCGTGCTGACCGCGCGATCGTCGACGTGCGTCGGCAGGACGATCGGAAGCGCGCGCTCCCGTTGGAGGAACTTGTCGACGTGCAGCAACTGCTCGGTCGTCTGCGGAAACGTTCGCAGCGCCGACAGCAGCGCGAACGTGCCGCCAATCGAACGAAGCTGCGAGACCAACCGCCGTCCGGGGCCTGCACCCGCCGTCAGCTCGACCGACAGGAAGCGATCGAGGGGCGTGCCGGCGAGCGCAGGCGATCTTCGCCCGGAAGCCGCGGCTGCGACCGCGTCGACCATCGCATTCGCGGCGAGCGCCCTGTCTCGATCTCGCCCGCGCAGGCCGGTGAGCCGGCGCAGGCCGACGTTCTGGTCGACCAGCGCGCGGACGACCTCGTGCACGAGCTCCTCCCGCGCGGGGGCGGGACGTGCGCGTAGCCGAAGGACGCGGGCGACAGGATCGTAGACCGCGTTCGACGCGCGTGCGCGGGCGGTGAGCTTCGTGGAGATGTCTTCCGTCGCCGCCGATAAGCCGAGACCGGCGTACAACCTGTCGTCAAGCTCGCGCAGACGTCGCGGATAGTCGCGCTCCAGCACGCGCGCTCGGTCGGCGTCGTAGCGAGGTGCCCGTTCGACGAGCACGCGGATCGGTCGACGCGCGTGCAACCCAGAGGCGCGCTCCGCCTGGCGGAGCACCGCGAGGCTCGGGCCGGTCGCCGACGCGCCCGCAGGCACCACACTCGCGGCACAAATGACAACTGCGACGAACTGGCGCATGCCGGAGTATCGGCTGGAACAGCGGACGGCAGAAGACGGACGGCTTCATACAATCCTTCGTAGATGGCGACGACCGAGGATCGGCTCGATTCGACGGCCGAGTGGAAACGCGAGCTGTACGACGCTGCGCCCGAGCGCGAGGGCGAGGTCTTCTCCACGATCTCAGGGCTCGAGAACGAGCCGCTCTCCACGCCCGACAACGTCGCGTTCGACTACGAGCGTGATCTCGGCTATCCGGGCGTCTATCCGTTCACCCGCGGCGTCTACCCGTCGATGTACCGCGGGAAGCTCTGGACGATGCGGCAGTTCGCCGGTTTCGGGACGGCCGAGGAGACGAACGCGCGCTTCCGCTACCTCCTCGACCACGGCCAGACCGGGCTCTCGACCGCGTTCGACATGCCGACCCTGATGGGCCACGACTCCGACCATCCGCGCTCGCTCGGCGAGGTCGGACGCGAAGGGGTCGCGATCGACTCGCTCGCCGACATGGAGACGCTTTTCGAGGGCATTCCGCTCGACCGAGTGTCGACCTCGATGACGATCAACTCACCCGCGGCGATGCTGCTCGCGTTCTACTTGTGCGTGGGCGAGGAACAGGGCGTCGCGCGCGACCAGCTCCGGGGCACGATCCAGACCGACATCCTGAAGGAGTACATCGCCCAGAAAGAGTTCATCTTCCCGCCAGAGCCGTCGATGCGGCTCGTCATCGACATGATCGAGTTCTGCGCGGAGGAGATGCCGCTCTGGCATCCGGTCTCGATCTCGGGGTACCACATTCGGGAAGCCGGGTCGACCGCAGCGCAGGAGCTCGCATTCACGCTCGCGGACGGCTTCGCATACGTGGATGCCTGCCTTGCCCGCGGGCTCGACGTCGACGAGTTCGCGCCGCGGTTGTCCTTCTTTTTCAACGCACACCTCGACTTCTTCGAGGAGATCGCGAAGTACCGCGCCGCGCGGCGGATCTGGGCGAGGGAGATGCGCGAACGGTACGGTGCGCGCAACCCGCGCTCGTGGCTGATGCGTTTCCACACCCAAACCGCGGGCGTGTCGCTGACCGCGCAGCAGCCCCAGGTCAACATCATCCGGACCGCCCTCGAAGCGCTCGCGGCAATCCTCGGCGGAACGCAGTCCCTGCACACGAACTCGTTCGACGAGGCGCTCGCGCTCCCGACCGAGCACGCGGTGCGGCTCGCACTCCGCACGCAGCAGGTGATCGCGCACGAGACCGGCGTCGTGAACACGATCGATCCGCTGGGAGGCTCCTACTACGTCGAGGACCTGACGAACCGCCTCGAGGCCGAGGCCTACGACTACTTCGACCGGATCCGCAAGCTCGGCGGCGTGGTCGCAGCGATCAAGGAGAACTTCTTCCAGCGCGAGATCGCAGAGGCGTCCTTCCGCTACCAATCGGAGGTCGAGCGAAAGGAGCGGGTCGTGGTCGGCGTGAACAAGTACGTGCACGCCGAGGAGCAGCCGCTCGAGATCCTCAAGATCGACCCGTCTCTCGAGCAGAAGCAGGTCACGCGCCTCCGAGCGCTGCGCGCGCGCCGCGACTCGGGCGCCGTCGAGTCTGCGCTCGCCGCCCTGAAACGAGACGCGGCGACGGAAGACAGGAACCTGATGCCGCCGATTGTCGAAGCAGCGCGCGCGTACGTGACGATGGGCGAGATGTGCGACGCGCTGAGGAGCGTTTGGGGCGTGTGGCGAGAAACACCCGTCTTCTGAGCAGCTTCAACGGAGGAGCCTCCCGCTTCCCTCAGGCCCCCTCCGCTGGTCCGCTGCGCGGACAGGCGCCTCCGGCGCCGGAAAGAGACGCCCGCCTTCGAGCGTTCCGCGTGGCGGCCGGGGCGTTCTGGCTCGCGTGCGTCGTCTTCCTCCTCGTGCCCGCACACGGGAAGCCGCCGACCCGGTTCCAGGGCGGGCAGCCCGCCCAGCCGAAGTACTCGCCGGCCCGGGGCTTGTGAGGCTCCCGCCGCGCTCCCCTTCGCGACGCACCGTTTCCTAGACTCGGAGCGTGTTGCGGGAGCGGATCCTGCACCGGCGCTTCCGTGCGCGCGGGCCCTGGCAAACGCTCTTCCGCATCGACGGCGAGGGCTACGGGGGCTGGCGCGACTACACCGGCGACAACCGTCTGTCCGACTTCGCGGATCGGTTCCCGCCGTGCCGGGTGCTCGAGCTCGGTTGCCTGGAAGGCGGCCACACGGTCGAGCTCGCGCGTCGCGGCTACACGGTGACTGCGGTCGAGGGCCGGGCGGACAACGCTGCCCGCGCACGCTGGGTGCTCGGGCTGCTGGATGCGGACGCGGAGGTGATCCACGCGAACCTCGAGGTCGTTCCGCTCCTCGACTTCGGACACTTCGACGTCGTGTACTGCGCCGGGCTGCTCTATCACCTCCCCAAACCGTGGCTTCTGATCCAGCAATGCGCCGAGGTGGCGCCTGCGCTGTTCGTCTCCACCCATGTCGCGGAGACGGAAGAGGTGATCGTCGAGGATCGTCCCGGCCGCTGGTATCAGGAGTACGGGCTCGAAGATCGGTTGAGCGGCATGTCGTCCCGAAGCTTCTGGTTCACGACCGAGGCGCTGCTCGCCGAGCTGCGCAGCGTCTACGAGCGCGTCGAGGTCGTGCGGGAGGACGAGATCGACGCGGGACCACTCGTCAGCGCGGCGGCTTGGACGGGGGTCGCGGCCACGCGCGGCCTCTAGACTCAGGCGCGTGGCGCGGAGGATCCGAGTCGTGATCGCGAAGCCCGGCCTGGACGGGCACGACCGCGGTGCGAAGATCATCGCGCGCGCGCTGCGAGACGCAGGCATGGAGGTGATCTACACAGGCCTCCACCAGACGCCCGAGCAGATCGTCGAGACCGCGATCCAGGAGGACGCGGACGCGGTCGGGATCTCGATCCTCTCGGGCGCGCACATGACGCTCGTTCCGCGGATCCTCGAGGGCTTGAAGGAGAACGGGGCGGAGGACGTCGTGGTGGTGGTCGGCGGAACGATCCCGGCCGACGACGCGGACGAGCTCAAGAAGGCGGGGGTCGCCGAGGTCTTCACGCCCGGCGCGCCGACGAGCGAGATCGTCGACTTCCTCCGCGGCAACGTCCCGGTCTCGTGATCCTCATCGAGCGCGATCAGGCGGTCGCCGTGGTGATCGTCGACCGCCAGGAGGCGATGAACGCGCTCGACGTCGCGACGCTCACCGACCTGCGCGACCAGCTGGCAACGCTGGCCGCGGATGAAAGCGTGCGCGCCGTGATCGTGACCGGCGCGGGTGACCGTGCCTTCGTGGCCGGCGCGGACATCAAGTACATGAGCGGTCTCGGCGTCGACGACGCAAAGGCGTGGGGCGCGCTCGGGCACGAGGCAGGACGTCTGCTGGAGACGATGCCGAAGCCGACGATCGCCGCGGTCAACGGCTTCGCACTCGGGGGCGGCTGCGAGCTGGCGCTCGCCTGCGACATCCGCTACGCGTCGTCCAAGGCGAAGCTCGGTCAACCCGAGGTCAACCTCGGGATCATCCCGGGCTGGGGCGGCACCCAACGTCTGGCGCGGGTCTGCGGCCTCGGCGTGGCGAAGGAGCTGATCTTCACCGGCCGCACGGTCGACGCCGAGGAGGCGATGCGGATCGGCCTCGTCAACGCGGTCCACGATCCGGTCCTGGAGAAGGCCCGCGAGACTGCGGCGCTCCTCGGGGCGAAGAGCCCGGTCGGGTTGCGCGTCATGAAAGAGCTCGCGAATCGCGCACTCGCAGGCGACCACGCTGTGAACCTCCGGGCCGAGAGCGAGGCGTTCGGCGAGCTGTTTTCCGGCGCGGACGCGAAGGAGGGGCTGGCCGCGTTCGTCGAGAAGCGCGAGCCGAGGTTCGCCGGGCGCTGACCCGGACCTTCTGCGAGCCAGGCCTATCCGTCAGGCCTAACGCCGGGCGAGCGCGCCGCTGTAAAAGTAGGGAAGTCCCGACGCCATGGCTCGACGGCGGGACCCCCGGAAGCGGCCGGCGTGGGGAGACGTACAAAGCCACGCCGGGCGGACTCCCATCCGCGTCACCCGCTCGCACGGCTCGAGGACTGTGGTCTTCGGGCCGTGCGAGTCCCGTTTCTCAGGCCATCTTCTCCCCCAAACTGGGACCTTTCTGGCTCGGGGCGGTTGATTCCGCAGGAGCAGGCGGCGCAGCAGCGCCGAACGTCGTACGTCAACCGGCGAACTGGACCAGCGCCGCGGTCAGGGCGCCGGGATCCCCCCGCTGCGCCTTGAGCGTCGCCGGCGCAGGCTGCGTCCACACGACGGCCTGCTGGCCTTTTACCGCGAGCGTCACGTCTGCGATCGTGCGTGCCGAGCCGCCGTGATCTACCGTCTCGACGAGCGCGCTCGCGGGGACGTTCAGCACGACCGTCCGATTCACCTTCGTCAGTGTCAGGTTCGACGGATAGGCCTGGGACGTCGCCACCTTGACCGACAGCTCGTCCGTCGCCGCGCTCACCACCGTTCCGGTGAGCGTCAGGGCGAACGGGGCGCCCGGCTTGGACGCGAAGAGCAGCTTCTGGGCCGCCTGGAGGTACGGGAACGGGTCCGTCGCGCTGCCGCCGTTCGGGTGGACCTCGAAGTGCAGGTGCGTATGGGCGCCGTCCGCGTCTCCCGAATCGCCGACGTAGCCGATCTGCTGGCCTGCTGCGACCTTGGCGCCGTTCTTGACGGCATACGCGGTTCCCTGGACGCACGCGCCGCGGTTGTCGTTCCGCATGGTGCGGTCGTTGTTCAGGTGGATGTAGTAGTACGTCGTGCGGCTGGCGCCGTACAGGTAGAGCATGCAGCCGGCGCTGCGCGAGCTCGTCCAGTACTTCACCTTCCCTGCCTCGACCGCGACCGCCGCCGCTCTCTTCGGCGCCATGATGTCGTTGCCCTGATGCGGACCGCCGGGTCGCGGCTCGCCGAAGTCGTCGCGGTACTGGACCTGTGCGACGACGGGGAAGATGATGTGCGCCGGCGGCTTCGCCTCGGAGGATGCTGCGGCGATCCCGACCGCTGGGCCGAGAACTGCGGCGAGGAAAAAGATGCCTCGGGCTGTCGTCCGGCGGCTGCGCATTGGCTCCGGTTCGCTCCGAAGTCGCGCACCCTAACAGGCTTGGCGGTGTGCGCCGTGGAGCGCAGCGGCCTCAGTAGAGTCCGCGCCGATGAAGATCGCCGTCTGCGTGAAGCACGTTCCGGAGGGCACGAAGCGGATCGATCCCGAGACGAGGCGGCTCGACCGGGCCGGAGAAGGCGCGCTCAATCCCTTCGACGCGCACGCGGTAGAAGAGGCGTTGCGCCTCAAGGACGCGGCCGGAGAGGCCGAGGTCGTACTCGTCTCGCTCGGTCCCGCGAAGGCGCAGGACGCGCTCCGCAAGGCACTCGCCATGGGCGCGGACCGGTCGGTCCTCATCAGCGACGAGGCCGCGGCCGGCTCGGATCTCGTCGCGACGAGCTATGCGCTCGCGAAGGCGCTCGAGCGTGAAAGCGCCGACGTCGTCCTGTTCGGCCAGCAGGCGGGGGATTCCGACGGCGCCGTCCTCTGGGCCGCCGTCGCCGACCGCCTGCGCCGTCCCGTGGTGTCCCAGGCGGCGGAGGTGAAGCAGACCGACGACAAGCTCACGGTCAAGCGGCAGACCGAGTTCGGCTACGACGTGATCGAGGCGCCGCTGCCTGCCGTCGTCGCGGTCTCGGACGCGATCAACGAGCCCCGATACCCGTCGCTGAAGGGGATCATGGGCGCAAAGTCGAAGCCGCAGGAGACGTTGTCGCTCTCCGGAGTCGGCGTCGAACCGGAGCGGGCGGGCGCGGCCGGCTCGCGAACGGAGGTCTACGGGCTCAACGATCCGCCGGCACGAGGTGAGTCCCGTCGGATCGAGGACGACGGGACCGCGGCCGAGCAGATCGTCGAGTTCCTGGCCGAGAAGCGGCTGCTGTGAGCACGCTCGTCTTCCTGGAACACCACGGAAACGAGTTGCTGAAGGGGGGGCTCGGCGTCCTCTCGAAGGCGGCCTCGCTCGGCGACGACGTCAGCGGCGTCGTGATCGGCTCCGGGGTGCGCGCGCTCGCAGGCCAAGCCGGAATGTTCGGCGCGGCGCGGGTCTACGTCGCGGACGACACCCAACTCGAGGCCGCGCTCCCACAGCCGCGCGTCGACGTGCTCGCGAGGCTCGTTCGCGACAAGGGAATCGACACGGTCCTCTTTGCGAATTCCGTGCTCGCGGCGGACGTCGCGGCGGCGCTCGCCGCGCGGCTCGACGCGGGCCTCAACTGGGACCTGACGGACGTCGAGCGTGAGGACGGCAAGCTCGTCGGGAAGCGCCCTGCGCTGCAGGATTCCGTCGTCGTCGACGTCGGGTGGACCTCGGAGCCGCGCCTCGCCCTCTTCCGCACCGGCTCGTTCGATCCCGTCGAGCGCGGTGGAAGCGCAGAGATCGAGGACGTCCAGGTCGAGCTCGAGGACTTCTCCACGGCCGCGCGGATGGTCGACCAGGCACACGAGGAGAACGAAGGCCCGTCGATCGAGGACGCCGATGTCGTCGTCGCCGGCGGCCGCGGGCTGGGCGGACCCGAGAGCTTCACGCTCGTCGAGGAGCTCGCGAAGGCGTTGGGCGGAGCGGTCGCCGCGACGCGCGCCGTCGTCGACGCGGGCTGGTACCCGTATTCGACGCAGGTCGGCCAGACGGGCAAGACGGTCGCGCCGAAGCTGTACATCGCGTGCGGGATCTCCGGCGCGATCCAGCACAAGGTCGGGATGCAGGCCTCGGGCGTCATCGTCGCGATCAACAAGGACCCGAACGCGCCGATCTTCGAGTTCGCCGATCTCGGCGTCGTGGGCGACGTGCACCAGGTGGTGCCGAAGCTGACCGAGCTGGTCAACCAGCGCAAGGGCTCATGACCAAGCCTGCGGACTACCCACCGACCTACAGCGCCGCGGACTACGTGACGCCGCCCACCGATCCGGAAGGCGAGCGGATCGAAGTCGGCGTGCTCGTGGTGGGGGCCGGCCCGGCAGGGCTCGCCTGCGCGATCCGCCTGGGTCAGCTCCTGGAGGACGCGCCCGAGATGCGCGCGCGGCTCGGCGAGGTCCCCGTGGCCGTGCTGGAGAAGGGAAAGGTGCCGGGCTCGCACCTGCTCTCGGGAGCGGTGGTGAACCCCCGGGCGCTCCGCCGGCTCTTCAAAGGCCGCAAACGCATCGACGAGATGCCCTTCTTCGGGCCGGTCGAACACGAGTCGGTGTACCTGCTGACGGCGAATCGGGCGCTTCCATTGCCTACCCCGCCGACGATGAAGAACGACGGCAACTACGTCGCGTCGCTCTCGCAGCTCGGCCGCTGGCTCGCCGAGCAGGCCGATGAAGGCGGCGCCATGATCCTCCCCGAGACACCCGCGGAGCGCCTGCTCGTTGACGGGGGTCGCGTCCGCGGGGTTCGCACCGGCGACCGGGGCCGGGGCCGAGCCGGCGAGGAGCTCGGGAATTTCGAGCCGGGAGCCGACGTCGTCGCGCGCGTGACCGTGCTCGCCGAGGGCACGCAGGGCCACCTCACGGGCGTCGCGCTCGACCGCTTCGGCTTGCGGGGGGACAACCCGCAGGTCTGGGCGCTCGGAGTCAAGGAGGTCTGGAAGGTCGCGAAGCCGCTCGACCGCGTCATCCACACGATGGGGTGGCCGCTGCGGCCGCAGGCGAAGTACCGGGAGTTCGGCGGCTCGTTCATCTATCCGATGGGCGAGAACATGGTCACGCTCGGGATGGTCGTCGGGCTGGACTACCGCGATCTCGAGCTCTCCGTGCACGACCTGCTGCAGGAATTGAAGACGCATCCGCTCGTCCGCGGGATCCTTCACGGCGGCGAGCGCATCGCGTGGGGAGCGAAGACGATTCCGGAGGGCGGGTTCGTCTCGCTGCCGAGGCGGCTGCATGCACCCGGGCTCATGATCTGCGGGGACGGAGCGGGCATGGTGAACGTGCCTGCGCTGAAGGGCATCCACTACGCGATCGAGTCCGGGTCGCTCGCGGCGGAAGCGGCCTTCGCCGTTCTCCGGCGCGGCGAGACGCCGTGGCGTCCCGGCGCGCTCGCGGCTTACGACGAGGCGGTCCGAGGGAGCTTCATCTGGACCGAGCTGCAGGAGGTGCGCAACATGCGGCAGGCGTTCAGTCGCGGGTTCTGGCTCGGCGGGGCGCTCGCCGGGATGATGACCGCCTCGCGCGGCAAGTTCCCGCCCGGGAACACGCGTACCGAGCGTGACTCCGAGCAGGAGCTCCTGCGTAGCAACCGCGCGTCGTCGTACCCCGCACCCGACGGCAAGCTGACGTTCGACAAGCTCTCGTCGGTGTTCGCATCAGGGAACCAGACGCGCGACGACCAGCCGAATCACATTCTCGTGCGTAGCGACGTCCCGCGCGACGTCGCTGAGCTGTGGGAACACATGTGCCCCGCGCAGGTGTACGAGGCGACCGGTGACGGCGTGGAGGTGACGCCGTCCAACTGCGTGCAGTGTGGTGCGATCACTGCCAAAGGCGGACGGCTGACGCCGCCCGAGGGGGGATCCGGCCCCGAGTACACGCTCACATGAGCCAAACCACCCGTCGGAACCGCCGGTACGGACTCGTATGCGAAGACGAGTGATCAGGTTGCTCGTGATCGCCGCTCCGTTCGTGCTGGCGGGCTGCGGCAAGGGCAAGTACTGAGAACCGGCACAGAGTCGACCCAGACGCGCCAGTCGCACACCGGTATCGTCGACCTCGAGGGTGGCGGGTCTCGCCCCACCCTCGACTGGGTGGGGGTGCGGCGCTCGGACCAGTACGATCGGGCCGTGGCTACGACCGGTTCGCTGCTCTCGCTCGACGACGTCTACCGCGCACGCGAGCGGATCGACGGGCGGCTGCACCGCACACCCACGCTCTCGTCGCGCACGCTCTCCGAGCGCGTCGGCGCCGACGTGCACTTCAAGTGCGAGCTGTTCCAGCGGACCGGCTCGTTCAAGCCTCGCGGGGTGCTGAACAAGCTTGCAACGCTGACGGCCGACGAGAAGCGCCGCGGCGTGATCTCGATCTCCGCCGGCAACCACGCCCAGGCGCTGGCGTACGCCTCGGCGGTCGAATCGATCGACGCGCTCGTCGTCATGTGGCAGACCGCGAGCCCGATGAAGATCGCAGCGGCGCGCGCTTACGGCGCGACCATCGACACGGAGGCG
>OEKB01000277.1_pt8 | contig 12760 bp, 16 predicted proteins | sample 1503171 | NCBI WGS metagenome assembly OEKB01 (sample SAMEA104379580, study PRJEB20068) | metagenome | isolation source: 1998
GAGCCGATGTCGCCCCGCTTCCCGTCGGCGATCACCTGCAGCCCGGCCGAGCGCGAGTAGGCCGAGATCTCCTCGAGCGCACGGATGCCGTCGGCGCCGAGGGCTTCGAAGAACGCCACCTGCGGCTTGACGGCGACGACGTAAGGCGCGACCGCGTCGACAAGGCCGCGGCAGAACCGCTCGCACGCGGCCGCCGCTCCTTCGCGGCTGCCCTGCGCTTCGCCTCGCAGCTCGACCGGGAGCAGATCCGGACGCGGATCGAGGCCGACCACGAGCTGGGAGCGCTTCCGTTCGACCGCCTCCGCGAGCCGGTCGGCGAAGTGCGTCGTCGCCACCGTCGCCACGAGGTGCAGGTTACTTCCGGCCGGAGACGACGAAGGCCGCGGGAGCGGCCTTCGCGTCGAGTCCTTCGGAGCGGGCGTCCCGGTCTAGCCGCCCTTGACCGCAGCCTTCAGCTGGCTCCCCGCAGAGAACTTCGGCACCGTCGCCGCCGGGATCGTGACCTTTTCGGTCGGGTTGCGGGGGTTCACGCCCTGCCGCGCGGCCCGATGCTGGGTCGAGAATTTCCCGAATCCCGTGAAGGTCACTTCCTCCTTGCGCCGCAGGGTGTCGGTGATCGAGTCGAGGAACGCGTCGACAGCCCGGGCAGCATCGCGCGCTGACAACCCCGACTTCGAGGCGACCTCGTTCACGAATTCCTGTTTCGTCAAGTCCCTCTCCTCCTGTCGTCGGATGGCACTGACCGCCGCAAGAGGCTAACAGGCGGCCCGGATCGGCTCAACCATGCGGTTTTGCTGCGCTTTTGTCCGCATTTATGAGGTCTCCGGCTCGAAAGAGCGGCCGAAGGTCCACAGACTCGCGCTCCAGCGCCTCCGCCCCGCCCTCCTCGCGGTCGACCACGCAGACGGCCGTCCGCACCACCAGACCCGCCTCACGCAGCGCCGCCACCGACTCCAGCAGCGCGCCGCCCGACGTGACGACGTCCTCCACGAGGCAGACCAACTCGCCCTCCGCGTAAGCGCCTTCGACCCGCTTGGCCGTGCCGTAGTCCTTCGCCTCCTTGCGCACGATCAGGAAGGGCAGGCCCGACGCGAGCGAGCCCGCGGCGGCGAGTGCGACCGCCCCGAGCTCCGGGCCGGCGAGCCGTGCCGCGTCGGACGCGTGCCGCCGCACCTCCGCGGCGATTCGCTCGCCCAATGCCCCCAGGATGTCGGGTCTCGTCTCGAAGCGGTACTTGTCCAGGTAGTAGCGCGACCGCCTTCCCGAGCGGAGGACGAAGTCTCCCTCCAGGTACGCGTGCTCGCGAAGGGCGCGCTTGAGCTCGTCGTCGGTCAATGCTCAGCGGGTCTTGCGAAGGATCTCGCGCGCGAGCGGCAACAGGCGCTCCGCATCGGGCGAGCCGTTCGAGAGGGAGACCATGGAGCCGTCCTCGTAGTACAGGTCGACGCGCTCCCGGTCGGCGCTGCGGCGCCGGATGAGGGCCGCGCCCGCGAGCATCCCGCCCGCGAGACCGAGAACGGCCGCGGCGCTACGGCGCATCCGGTTTCGTCCGTCTCGGCGCGGGCTTCTTGCGCTCCGCTGCGGGCTTCTTGGGCGCGGGCTTCTTCGCCGCAGCGGGCTTCTTCGCCGGTGCGCGTCGCTTCGCTGGAGGCTTCGCCGAGATCGAGCGCAGCGCGCTCTTCAGGTCGTAGAAGACGAGACCCACCGTCGGATTCGGACCGGTCGTCGCGGCGATGCGCTGTTTCCCGTCGGCGACCACGAACACGCTCCCCTCGTCGGTCGCCACCTCGAGCTGCGTGAGCCGCGCCTGCGCTCCGAGCTTGATTCCACTCGCCTCCTCCAGCAGCCGCGCCGCGCCGCTCGCGAGCTCGCCCGCCTGCTGCTCATCCGTGAGCGTCGACGCCTCCGTCTTGCCGGTATCGTCGAAGACGACGGCCGCCTGGATCTGCGACGAGATCTCCGTCAGATCCGCCAGGGCCTGCTGCGCGTCCACCGGATACAGCATATTGCGACCGCGTGCGAATGAGACGGCGGGATCTCGTGCGAAAGTTCTATGCGGACCGCGGGCCGCACCTCGCGGCGATGATCGCGTACTTCGCGCTGCTCGCATTCGTGCCGCTGACGTTCCTGTCGCTCTCGTTGCTCGGCCTCACCGGGAGGGCGGACGAGTCGAGCTTCCTGGTCAAGGAGATCAGGCACGCGTTGCCCGGGACCCCGATCGACCGCATTCTGTCCCTCGTCCACGCCGTTCAGGACAACGCCACTGCGCTCGGCATCGTCGGCGGTGCCGCGCTGCTCTGGACGTCGCTGTCGCTGTTCAGCGTCCTGGAGTCGGCGTTCAACATCGTCTACGGCCGGCCGAACCGGTCGTTTCTCCAGGGCAAGGGGCTCGCGATAATCCTGATGGTCGGTTCGCTCGTGACGCTGTTCGTCGCGTTGCTCGCCGGCTCGTTCGGCGTCGCCGTGCTCAAGGAATACGTCCCCGGGTTCGCGGACAACGACATCGTCGCGTACTTCCTCTCGATCGGCGTCTCGCTCATCGGCGTCCTCTTCTTCCTCGTCTCCTGCTATTCCGTGCTGCCGAACGTAGACGTCTCCTGGCGCGACGTGCTCCCCGGCTCGCTGTTTGCGGCGGTGCTGCTGGAGGCGACGTTTCAGGTTCTGCCGTTCTACCAGCGCTTCGCCGACCTGAATCCCACGCTGCGGGCATTCGGCGCGCCCGCGATCCTGCTGGTCTGGCTGTACGTGATGTCGAACATCATCGTCTTCGGGGCGGAGCTCAACTGGTGGCGCGCACGGCGCGCCGAGTCTGCGCTGGTCGACGAGCTACCCGGCCTGGCGTAGGGACTCCAGCAACGCCTGCGCCGCACGCGCGCGGTGCGAGTTCTCCCGCTTCCAGTCGTCGCCGAGCTCGGCAACCGTGCGCGTCTCTCCCTCGGGGACGAACACCGGATCGAAGCCGAAGCCCTCGTCACCGCGCGGCTCCTCCGCGATTCGCCCCGAGAGCATCCCCGTGCCGCGGACCTCCTCGGATTCGGGTGTGAGCGCGACGAGCTCGCAGACGTAACGTGCGCGGCGACCGTCGCCCTCGACGCCGTGCAGCTCACGGAGCAGCCAGCCCACCTCGTCCCCGGCCGCGCTCCTCGACGAGTGGACCCCCGGACGGCCGCCGAGGCCCTCGACCTCGATCCCGGAGTCCTCCCCCAGCATCCACGCGCCGGGGTGGCCGACCTCGCCCCCGAACCGGGCTTTCGCACGAGCGTTGTCGTAGTACGTCGGACCAGCCTCGGGAGGAAAATCCCGGGCGCCGAGGAGCTCGACCGTCCAGCCGTGAAGCAGGCCCTGGAGCTCGCGCGCCTTGTGCTCGTTGTGCGAGCACAAGAACGCCCTCACTCCGCCCACCGCACCTCCGTCACGTGCTCGACGTCGGCGATGCGCGCGACGAGCGCGGGGATCTCCGTTCCGTGCGGCAGCGCGACGTCGAGCGCAAGCCGGCGCCGGTCGCCTTCCTGGCTCACCTCGATCGACTCGAGCCGCGCGCCGCTTCGCTCGACCTCGTCGATCACGTCTCCGGGGCTCCGACCCGCGGGGAGCTCGACGAGCAGCCGACCGTCCTCCGGGCGGAACCGTACGAGCACGCGGTACGCGACGATGCGCAGGGGATACAGCGCAACGAGCACCAGCGCCGTCGTGATCACCGCGGCGCTGTAGTACCCCGCGCCCGACGCGAGCCCGACGGCGGCGACGACCCACAGCGTCGCCGCCGTCGTCAGCCCGCGCACCGACAGTCCCTGGCGGATGATCGCGCCGGCGCCGAGGAAGCCGATCCCCGTCACGATCTGCGCCGCGATCCGGGTCGGATCGGCCCGAACGACGCTCTGACCCGACGTGAGGAACGCGTGGAATCCGTATGCCGACACGATCGTGAAGAGGGCGGAGCCGACGGAGACGAGCAGGTGCGTGCGCAAGCCGGCCTCGCGCTCGCGCAGCTCCCGCTCCACGCCGATCGCGCCGCCGAGGACGGCGGCGAGGACGAGCCGGAGCAGCGACTCGTCCCAGTTGAGGGTCGGCAGGCTATGCGCGTACAGCACCGACGGCTTCCTCCTGCGCTGCGGCGACCTCGTCGATTCCCGTCGCCGCGAGCTCGAGCAGCTCGTCGAGCCGCGCGCGTGTGAACGGCGTTCGCTCCGCCGTCGCCTGCACCTCGACGAGCGCGCCGTCGCCGGTCATGACGACGTTCATGTCGACCTCCGCCTGCGAGTCTTCCGAGTAGTCGAGGTCGAGCAACGGCTCGCCGCCGACGATCCCGACGGAGACGGCGGCAACCGAACCGGTCAGCGTCTTGCCCAGGCCGAACCGGTCGAGTGCCCGGCGCGCGGCGACGTACGCCCCGGAGATCGCGGCGCAGCGCGTCCCGCCGTCGGCCTGCAGCACGTCGCAGTCGACCCAGAGCGTGCGCTCGCCGAGCGCCTCGAAGTCGGTCACCGAGCGCAGCGACCGCCCGATCAGCCGCTGGATCTCGATCGTCCGCCCGCCCTGGCGGCCGCGCGAGGCCTCCCGCTCCGTGCGATCGCCCGTCGACGCCGGAAGGAGGGAGTACTCCGCCGTCAGCCACCCGCGCCCCTTGCCGTACAGCCAGCGCGGAACCCCTTCCTGGATCGACGCCGTGCAGAGCACCTTGGTCTTGCCCTGCGCGAGGAGGACGGAGCCGTGCGGCTGCTCGAGGAAGTCGGGCTCCAGCCGAAGAGGACGCAGCTCGTCCGGCCGCCGGCTGTCCTGCCTCATGCGGCTGCCGCCTCGAGCGCGGACAGCTCGACGTGCTCGACCTCTGCGATCGGCAGCTGGAGGAAGCGCGCGCCCATCTCGCGGAACATGTCCGGCTCTCCCGTCGTCAGGAAGCGGTAGGCCCCCTCGCGCGAGGCGTCGTTCTCGAAGTCCTTCCGGAGCAGGGTCTCGGCCACCTCTCGTGCCGTCTCCTCCGCCGAGAAGACCAGCGTCACGTCCCGGCCGAACACGCGCTGGAAGATCGGGCGGATGAGCGGATAGTGGGTGCAGCCGAGGATGACGGTGTCCACCTCTGCGGCTCGAAGCGGTGCCGCGTACTCGCGCACGGCGTCCGTCGTCTCCGCCGCGAAGGGGTCGTCGCTCTCGATCAGCGGGACGAGTCGCGGACAGGCGACGGGGAAGAGCTCGACGCCGGCGTCGAGCGTGTGGACGAGGTCCGCGTACCGTCCCGCTTCGACCGTCGCCTCGGTCGCGAGCAGGCCGATGCGGCGATTTCGCGTCGCGAGCACCGCGGCGTGCGCTTCGGGCGTGATGACGCCGACGACCGGGACCGTCAACTCCTCCTGGAGCTGCGGCAACGCCGCGGACGTCGCCGTGTTGCAGGCGGCAACGACGAGCTTCACTCCTTGCGCCTCGAGGAACGCTCCGATCTCGCGCGCGAACCTCCGCACCTCGTCGAGTGGCCGAGGGCCGTACGGCAGGCGGGCGTGATCGCCGAGGTAGAGGAAGTCCTCATGCGGGAGCGTGACAAGGCACTCGTGGAGGACGGTGAGGCCGCCCACCCCTGAGTCGAAGACGCCGACGGGCCGCGGATCCACCCGCCGATCGTAACGCCAGGCTTCGGCTGGGCATGCGCAGCGCCCTGAAGCCCGGCCGTTTTGCCGCCCGGATAGGCTGTCCAGCGCCGTGCGACGCCGCTACGTCGTTCTCGCGCTCCTCTTCGCCGTCGTGGCGGTCCCGGGCCATCCGGAGGCGGCCGGCAGCTTCACGCAGACGGACACGAAGGTCACGATGAGCGACGGCGCACACATCGCCGTCTCCTACTTCGTCCCCAACGGGACCCCGCCTTCGACGGGCTGGCCCGCAGTCATCCTCCTTCACGGGCTCGGGCAAACGCGCAAGACGTCGGACTTCGTCAACTGGTCGCCGAACACCCTGGCGGCGAACCTCCTGGCCCCCGACGGCTACGCGGTGCTCACATTCGACGCGCGTGCGCACGGTGAGTCGGACGGCCTGTTCACGCTCGACGGCCCCCGCGAGCTGCAGGACCTGCGCGAGCTCTTCACGTGGCTGACCTCGCATCCGAACATCGACGCCGAACACGTCGGTGCCTACGGTGCGTCGTACGGCGGTGGGCTCGTCTGGAAAGCCGCGGTCGAAGGAGTGCCCTTCGCCGCGATCGTTCCGGCTGCGACTTGGACCGATCTGCAGGAGGCACTCGCTCCGCAGGGAGCGGTCAGGGCCGGGATCATCGTCGGCTTCTCGCAGGACCTTCCACCGCAGCGCTACGGACCGGAGGTTCGTCAGCTCCTCTCCGACACGCTCGCCGAGCGCAACGCCGCAGCGACCCGGACGTATCTCGCGTCGAGGTCGACGCGGCCGCAGCTCGGCTCGGTCCGCGTGCCGACGTTCATGCTGCAGGGCCGTCGTGACTTCGCGTTCGATGCGAACCAGGCGCTCGCGGCGTATCGGCTGCTCAAGGGCCCGAAGCGCCTCTACCTGGGCGACTTCGGCCATGCTCCCGCGGCGAATCCGCCGGCCGAGTTCGACTATGCGTCGCATGAGGTGCGTGACTGGTTCGACCGGTACCTGAAAGGGATCCCGAACGGGATCGACATGCGTCCCCCGATCGAGATCGCCCCGGATCCCTGGTCCACGACCACGAGGACGTACCGCGTGCTCCCGGCCACGCGGAAGCTCCTCTTCACGTTCGCAGGGACGAGGACCCTCGCAGCCGAGGGCAAGGTCGTTCGCGACACGAAGCGCGTGGGTCACGTCGAGACGTTCGGCAACCCGATCGCGAAGATTCGACTCACCTCGAGCGGCTATCGGCACCTCGTCGTCGTGCTGAGCGCCGTGCGCCCCGACGGGACCGAGACGGTGGTCGCCGACGGCGGCGCGGATACGAGCGGCGTCGGGCGCCGCCCGCGGACGGTCGCGATCCGGCTCCAGAACGAGCTGACGTCGATTCCCCGCGGTTCGCGCCTGCGCGTGACGCTCGCCGCGCAGTCGACCGCACAGAACATCGGCAACCTCGTCTACCTGAGCCCGCTCCCCGAGGGAGCGCGCGCCGCGATCCGGCGGGTCACGCTGACCGTTCCGGTTCTGCGCCGGCCGGTCTCGCCGTGATCGCCCACGTCGCGGCCGCGGCGGCGGCGCTTGCTGCAGGTGCATCGACGCCAGGCGTCACGCCGACCACGATCATGATCGGAAGCACGGTGCCGCTCAACGGCCCAGCCGCCGCATTCGGCTCGGTCGCACGAGGCTCGGACGCGTACTTCAAGTACGTCAATGCCCGCGGCGGCGTGCACGGCCGGAAGATCGTCTACAAGTACCTCGACGACGAGTACGACCCTGCGAAGACGGTCCAGCTGACGCAGCAGCTCGTCGAGCAGGACAAGGTCTTCGCACTCTTCGACACGGTCGGAACGGACAACGCCCTCGCGATTCGGGAGTACGTGAACGACCGCAAGGTGCCCGATCTCTTCGTCGGGAGCGGCGTGTCGGAGATCGCGGCCGAGCACGCGAAGTACCCGTGGACGATGGGCTACCTCCCCAGCTTCGTGGGCGAGGGAGCCATGGACGGCCGCCGCATCACGCGGGTCAGCCCACGCGCGAAGATCGCGGTCCTGTACGAGAACTCCGACTTCGGCAAGGACCTCCTCACGGGGCTCAGGCGCGGGCTCGGCGGCAAGGCGAAGATCGTCGCGCAGCAGTCGTACGAGACGACGGAGCCGGACGTCGGCTCCCAGATGGGCCGTCTGCGAGCGTCGAGCGCCGACACGTTGATGCTCTTCGCCACGCCGTTGTTCGCGATCAAGGCCTACGTCGGCGCGAACCGGCTCGGCTGGCACCCACGGATCTACGTCTCCTCGGTCGCCATCTCACCGGACGTCATGAAGATCGCGCGAATCAACGCCGGCCCGCGAACCGTCGACGGCTCCATCTCCGTCGCGTTCGTCAAGGATCCGACATCGCCCGTCTGGAAGAACGACAAGACGGTCAAGCTCTACCGTTCGATTCTCGCGAGGTACATGCGCGGCGCGAAACCGCTGGACGTCTACCTCTACTACGGTATGGCCGTCGCGTACACGATGGTCGACGCGCTCAAAGGTGCGGGCGCAAACCCGACGCGAGCCAGCCTGCTCCGAGCGGCGACGCACCTGAACGAGGTCAATCCGTTCCTGCTGCCGGGGATCCGGATCAAGACGTCGCCGTCCGACTACTACCCGATGGAGAAGGCCCAGTTCGTTCGCTACCGGCACGGGCTGTGGGTCCTGTTTGGGAAACTCGTCGACGCGCGTGGGTAGGCCAACCGAATCGCCCTCGGCGGCGTCTAATCCGTGCGAAATATCACTTGAAATTTGGAAAGGAAGGGGTATGAACACGATTCTCAGGCTGGTCACGGTGTCGGTCGTCGCCGGCGCCGCACTGGCCCTGGCGGGGAACGCGCTGGCCACGCAGAAGCTCACCGTCACGACGTCGGGGGCGTCGCTGACGATCAGGGCCTCCCAGGATGCAAGCGACCCACAGCCGGCCAGGATCCAGATCTACGTCCCCGCCGGCTACACGCTCGGGACGATCCCGGCGCCGACCACGAAGATCGGCACGACGACGGGCCATGTCTTCGCGCGTGACCAGGGGAACATCGAGCTGCCGCTCAGCGGCGACGTGCTGGTTGCCGATCCTGCGGCGCATACGAAGGACGCGTGCTCGCCCGGAAACAACCAGGCCGTCCTGATCCTGCAGCTGTCCGTCGTCGGACAGACCATCAACCTGCCCGTCTACATCAATCCGACGACGGGGGCCGAGCAGGGCCTCGGGGCGATCAAGCTCACCGTCTGCCTCGGCTCGGTCGATACACCCGCGAACACTCCGGGGCGCTCGCCGTTCGGCGCCCAACTCCACGACGCGACGTTCACGGTCAACAACCTCTTCTCCCCGCCGTCGGGCGCCACCCGGTGGGAGTCGCTCTGGACGCCCTACGCCGCCGGCACTCCCCTTCCGAACCCGGCCGGGACCGTCGAGGCACGCGCGTTCGTCGGGCCCGGCGCGATCACGCTCATCGGCCGCATCGCGAACAAGGCACAGCGGATCGTCGAGCTCCGCGGCAAGGTCAGCTATGCCGGTGTCGGGATTCCGGGCGCAACGGTCAGGATCCTGATCAACGGGAAGCTGTCGAAGTTCTCGAAGAAGACGACTGCCGCCGGCGCCTATCGGCTCCGGCTGCAGAAGACCGTCAAGAAGAAGAAGACGACGGCGTTTCAGGCGCGCACGACCGTTCCGGAGACCGACGTGACGTCGACCGGGTGCGCCAGCCCGGCCGTGCCGCCCGTCCCGTGTGTCAGCGCGACGCAGGGTGCGTTCACGGTTAACAGCCGCAAGGTACTCATCAGGCTGTAGGGGACACGTAAGACTGACGGTTCGAGACGGGGCCCGAGCGGCCCCGTCTCGTATCCTGGAGCCGTGGCCGAGATCCGCATCGGGACCTGTTCGTGGGCCGACGAGGCGCTCTCGAAGTACTTCTATCCGCCGGGGACACCGCCGGCCGAGCGCCTCTCGTACTACGCCCAGCACTTCGACACGGTCGAAGTGGACTCGACCTACTACCGGCTGCCGGCCGAGCCGATGGTCGAGCGCTGGGCCGAGCGCACACCCGACGGGTTCGTCATGCACGTCAAGGCCTTCGGGCTGATGACCCGGCATCCGGTGAAGCTCGAAGCGCTCCCGCCGGACCTTCGCGACGAGGCGCCGACCGACGACAAGGGGCGGGTCGATCGGCCGTCGCGTGCATTCCGCGGCGAGGTGTTCCGGCGCTTCCTCGGCGCGCTCGAGCCCCTGCGCTCGCAAGGCAAGCTCGGCGGCATCCTGTTTCAGTTTCCCCCCTACGTCGTGCGGAAGGATCGGTCGCTCGACTATCTGCGGTGGGCGCGTGAGCAGCTCGGCGGCGACGAGATGCTGGTCGAGTTTCGACACGTGAGCTGGTTCGAGGACGATGCGCGCGACGACACGCTTTGCTTCCTCGAGGAGATCGGCGCCACGCATGTGATCGTCGACGCGCCGCGGATCGAGGGCGCGAAGAACGTAATCCCGACGGTGCTCGCCCTGACGAGCCCGACGTTGTACGTGCGCTTCCACGGCCGAAACGCGTCGACGTGGAACAAGCGCGGCGGCAGCGCGTCGGAGCGGTTCGACTACCTCTACACGGACGACGAGCTGCGGGAGTGGGTCAAACCGCTGCGGGAGCTTGCGGAGCAGGCCGAGCAGGCGTACGCGTTCTTCAACAACAACGCGACGAGCCCCGACGGCCGTGGCGGACGCATCGCCCAGGCGGCCGCGAACGCGCAGGCGTTGCGGAAGCTGCTCGAAGCCGAGCACGTGCCCGTGTCCTGAATGCGGGTCCTGTCGATCGTCCACGGGCCGAATGTCGGAGCCGAGGTCTTCGCGGACGCGATCAGCGACCTCGGCCACGACCATCTCGAGTGGAGCCCCGCGATGGGCACGCCGCTTCCTGTTGGCCCGGAAGCGGCCGACGCGCTGCTCGTCTTCGGCGGCTCGATGCACGTCGACCAGGAGGACGAGCACCCGTGGCTGCGCGCCGAGGGCGACGTGCTTCGACGCGCGCTGTCTGCCGGGACGCCGCTGCTCGGGATCTGCCTCGGAGGGCAGCTGCTGGCACAAGCTGCGGGCGGCTGGGTCGGTCCGGGCACCGAGCCGGAGATCGGCTGGTTTCCCGTCGAGCTGACCGATGCAGCCGAGAACGATCCAGTGTTCTCGTCACTGCCGCGCCGCTTCGACGCGTTTCAGTGGCACTACTACGTCTTCGACGTACCCGAAGGGGCGCAGGAGCTTGCGCGCAACGCCGCGTGCCCGCAGGCGTTCCGCGTCGGCGATCGCGCGTGGGGCGTGCAGTTCCATCCCGAGGTGACGCTCGAGCAGGTCCATTCGTGGATCGACGACAAGGAGGAGGTGCCCGTCGACTGGGATGCGCTCGCGCGCGAGACGGCGGAGCGGATCGGCGCGTGGAACGAGCTCGGCCAGACGCTCTGCCGCGCGTTCCTCGAGGCCGCGGAGCACGCGCCCGCGCGCCCCTCGGCAGACCTCCGTCACGGTGTCTGACACCGGGACGTGACTCCAAAGGCGCCAGCCGGAACGGCCGTGTCAGCGCTCGATGGGCAGCTCGTCGTGACGCGACCATTCGTGCCACGAGCCGGCGTAGTTCCGCGCCGCGTATCCGGCGGCGCGGACCGCAAGCGTTGCCAGCGCCGAGCGCGACCCCGAGTGGCAGTACGCCACGATCGCGTCCGCCTCGCCGATCAGGTGACGGAGTTCGTCCGACGGAAGCGGCTGGCCCGTTCCGACGAACAGCTCTTGCACGTGTAGATGCCGCGCGCCCGGAATGTGTCCCTGTCGCGGATCGCACGGATAGCCCTGCTTGCCGGTGAACTCCGCGTCGGTCCTGACGTCGAGGATCATCAGCGATGGATCGTCGAGACGGCCTGCGAGCTCCTTGCGCGTCGGCACAGCGTCCAGCCGTGGCTCGAACGACGTCTTGACCGGTTGCAGCTCGACGGCGCCGACCTCGAGCTCGGCCGGCCAGCCCGCAAGGCCACCGAGCAACACGGCGACCCGCCGATGGCCCGCGAGCTCGGCCATCTGCGCGGCCGGCATCGCCCCGACACCGTCGCCGCGGTCGTAGAGCACGAGGCGTTCCTCCCCGGTCACGCCGTGGCGACGCAGCCGTAGACCGACCTCGGGCGCAAGAGCCTCGAGCATCGCGGCATCGCTCATGGGCGGCGGCGATCCCAGGACGAGCGGCTTCGACCCCGGGATGTGGCCGCGCGTGTGCGCGTTCGGGCCGCGCACGTCTCCGAGGAAGAGATCGGCCTCGCCGAGATGCGCCTGCACCCAGGCGGCGTCGACGACCGGCGGAAGCTCAGACACCGGCGAGAAAGCCCTCCAGCTCGGTCTGGAACTCGTCGGGACGCTCGAGGTTGACCAGATGTCCCGCGCCCGGAAGCTCGCGGACGTCGAAGTCCCGCAGCTCGGCCGCCGACACGAAGGGGTCGTGCTCGCCGACGACGAAGCGGACGCGACCGCCGAGCGACCGCGCGAGCTCCGTCGAATCCTCGCGGTCCCGGATCGCCTCCACGGCTTCCACGAGACGTTCGGGATCCCGGAAGAGGAGTCCGTCGTCCCACCGGTCCGGGTCGGCGAAGAGCTTCGGCCGCATGCCGCGCCAGAGACCATCCGGGCCCCCGGAGCGGATCAGCTCGATCGTCGCAGCGCGCCCGTGCCGCCGCTCGCCGGAATCGGCGTCCGGGCGCGCGCCGACGAGCAGGAGACCGCGAACGCGGCTCGGCTCACGTCGAGCGAACGCAAGCGCGCAATAGCCGCCCATCGACGCGCCCACGAGCGTGAGCTCACCGGGATTCTCTGCCGCGATCGACCCGGCCCACGAATCCATCGTGCGGCCGCGCCCGTACAGACGCGGCGCCGTCGCGCCCGGAACATGCGCGCGCTGGCGCTCCCACATCCGCTCGTCGAGCGGGAATGCGTGCAGGAACACGACCGTCACGAGGCGGCGACGAGGTCGATCTCGGCCGCGATCGACGCGCGCTCGGAGACGCGCTGTACCCAAGCGGAAAGCGAGGAAAACGGCTGGAGGTCGACATCCATCCGGTCGCGCGCACGGAGGATCCACGGCACGTACGCGACATCCGCGAGGCCGAACGCCCGTCCGGTCAGGAACGGC
>OEKB01000247.1_pt3 | contig 12712 bp, 16 predicted proteins | sample 1503171 | NCBI WGS metagenome assembly OEKB01 (sample SAMEA104379580, study PRJEB20068) | metagenome | isolation source: 1998
CGCGACCCGCCGGTCGCAGATCGGCTCCGGCGAACGGGCGGAGAAGATCCGCACCTACAACTTCCCCGAGAACCGGATCACCGACCACCGGATCAAGCTCACGGTGCACCAGCTCGACCGGATCCTCCAGGGCGACCTCGACGACTTCACCGAAGCGCTGACGTCCGAGGAACGGGCACGCGCACTGGCCTGACGGTCCGCGACGCGCTCGACGAGACCGAGCGCAGACTCGCCGCCGCCGGAGTCGACACGCCGCGCGTCGACGCCGAATGGCTCGTCGCGCAGGTCCTCGGCGTCCCCCGTTCCGCCATCCACGGGCAGCCCCGGCTCGACAATCCCGCCCCGCTGGAACGGCTTGTCGCGCGCAGAGAACGGCGTGAGCCCCTCGCGTACGTGCTGGGCCAATGGGGATTTCGCCGGTTGACGCTCAAGACCGACCGCCGCGCGCTCGTCCCGCGGCCGGAGACCGAGATCGTGGTCGAGCGCGCGCTCGCGCTGATCCGGGACATGCGCGCGCCTCGCGTCCTCGACGTGGGCATCGGAAGCGGCGCGATCGGTCTGGCAATCGCCGACGAGCACGTCGGCGCGCAGGTCATCGGTGTCGACACCTCGGCGGAGGCGCTCGCGCTCGCGGCCGAGAACGCGCACCGTCTCGACCTCCCAGTCGAGCTCCGCGAAGCGGGCATCGACGCGGCGGCCGACGGCTGGGACCTCGTCGTCGCCAATCCTCCCTACGTCAAGGCCGACGAGTGGGAGACGCTCCAGCCCGAGATCCGGGACTGGGAGCCGCGCGCTGCGCTGGTCGGCGCCGGCGACGAGTACGAGCAGCTGGCGCGCACGGCGAGGACGCGCTGGCTCGTGCTGGAGGCCGGCGACGGCCAAGCCCAGACCGTGGCGGACGCGCTCGCGGCGCACGGCTACACCAACATTAGGATCAATCTCGATCTGGCGGGCAAGGAGCGAGTGGTGGAAGGCAGGAGAGCGTGAGCAGCGTCGACGAGGCCGTTGCCGCAATCCGGACGGGCAATCCGGTCGTGCTGCCGTTCGACACCGTCTACGGGCTCGCGGCCGATCCGTATCGCGACGAGCCAGCTCGCCGGCTCTATCGCCTCAAAGGCCGCTCGCAAGCACAGCCGTGCGCGCTCGTCGCGTGCGACGTCGACTACCTCCTGGAGTGCGTGCCGGAGCTGCGCGGCCGCGCCGCGACGATCGCGCGCGAGCTCCTTCCGGGCCCCTTCACCCTCGTGCTCCCGAATCCAGGCCGTCGCTTCCGGTGGCTGACCGGCACGAACCACGAGGCGATCGGCGTCCGAGTTCCCGACGTCGTCGGCGCCTGCGCCGCGATCCTGGCGAGGGTCGGCGCGGTCGCGGCGACGAGCGCGAACCATCCGGGCGAGCCGGACCCGGCGACGCTGGACGAGGTGCCGGCCGCGATCCGGGAGGGATCGGCGGCCCTGGTCGACGACGGGCCGCTCCCCGGCGTCCCCTCGACGGTCATCGACTTCACCGGCGAAGAGCCCCGCGTCCTTCGCGAGGGCGCGGTGCCGGCGGCTGACGTCCTGCGACAACTGGGAACGCCAGTACGATCCAGCTAGTGCTCCGCCAGAGATGCCCTGACTATCGCCGGATGGGGCCCTAACTTCCGGGAGAGGAGCTTCCATGGCCGTCGCCGAGCAGTCGTTCCAGCAGCTGACCACCGCCGGGCTCGAGCAGGTCGACCCGGACATCGCGGACCTGCTCCAGCGGGAGACCGAACGGCAGCGGGGCCAGATCGAGCTGATCGCGTCCGAGAACTTCACCTGGCCGGCGATCCTCGAGGCGATCGGCTCGACGCCGACGAACAAGTACGCCGAGGGTTACCCGGGCAAGCGGTACTACGGCGGCTGCGAGATCGTGGACGCGATCGAGCAGCTGGCGATCGACCGCGCGAAAGAGCTCTTCGGCGCCGAGCACGCGAACGTCCAGCCCCACGCGGGAGCGCAGACGAACATGGCCGCGTACATGGCGGTTCTCCAGCCTGGCGACACGATCCTCTCGCTCGAGCTCTCGCACGGAGGACATCTCACGCACGGGCTCAAGGTCAACTTCTCGGGCCGGCTGTACACGATCGCGCACTACGGCGTCTCCCCGAAGACGAACGTCGTCGACTACGACGAGGTGCTGGACCGGGCGCGCGCGTCCAGGCCGAGGTTGATCGTGTGCGGTGGTTCGGCGTACCCCCGCATGGTCGACACGGCGAAGTTCCGCGAGATCGCAGACGACGTCGGCGCGCTCCTCCTCTGCGACATGGCCCACTTCGCCGGTCTCGTCGCGGCCGGTCTCCACCCGAACCCGGTCGAGCACTGCGACTTCGTCACCTCGACGACCCACAAGACGCTGGCCGGCCCGCGCTCCGGCTTCATCCTCTGCAAGGAGGAGCACGCCAAGGACCTCGATCGCGCCGTCTTCCCAGGCATGCAGGGCGGCCCGCTCCTGCAGACGATCGCCGCCAAAGCGGCCTGCTTCAAGATCGCCTCGAGCGAGCCGTTCCGCGACTACCAGAAGCAGATCCGCGCAAACGCTGACACGCTCTCCGAGACGCTGATCGACGGCGGGCTCGACGTGCTCACCGGCGGAACGGATACCCACCTCCTCCAGCTCGATCTCCGCAAGACGAGCTGGACGGGCAAGGACGCCGAGGAGCGGCTGCACGAGGTGAAGCTGACCGTCAACCGGAACACGGTGCCGTTCGACGAGCGCAAGCCGACGATCGCCAGCGGGATCCGCATCGGCACGCCTGCCGCGACCATGCGCGGCTTCGACGAGGAGGACTTTCGCGAGGTCGGCCTCATCATCGTCGAGGCCCTTCGGGAGTCGCCCGATCTCGACACGCTGCGCTCGCGCGCGGAGGCGCTGTGCGCGAAGCGGCCGCTGTACCCGGGGTTCAGGGGTTACACGACGTACGTCGCCTGAACGGTGCCTGTCACCGAAGTCCGGCACCCGCTCGTCCAGCACAAGCTCTCGTACCTGCGTGACAAGAGCACGCCGACCGTTCACTTCCGCAAGCTCGTGAACGAGGTGACGCTTCTTCTCACGTACGAGGCGACGAAGGACCTGCCCACCGAGGAGGTCCAGGTCGAGACCCCGCTCGAGCGCGGGGCCTTCCCTCGGATCAGCGGCAAGAAGGTCGCCGTGTGCCCGATCCTGCGCGCGGGCGTCGGGATGCTGGACGGTGTCCTCTCGCTCATTTCCTCCGCGCGTGTCGGGTTCATCGGCATGTACCGGGACGAGGAGACGCTCCAGCCGGTGGAGTACTACGCGAAGCTGCCCGCGGACGTGGCCGAACGGGACGTGATCCTGCTCGACCCGATGCTGGCAACGGGCAATTCGACCGCGGCCGCGATCCGAACAGTCAAAGACGCCGGTGCCACGTCGGTGCGGCTGATCGCGATCATCGCGGCGCCCGAAGGAATCGAGCGGATTCACCGTGACCACCCGGACGTCGAGATCGTCGTCGCCGCGATCGACCGCGGGCTGAACGAGCAGGGCTTCATCGTCCCCGGCCTCGGCGATGCAGGCGACCGCCTCTACGGGACGAAGTGACGCGCATCATCCACGAGCTCAAGCAACGCCGGCTTGGACGCCGCTGGCAGCACTGGTCGGAGGTCGATCCGGTCGACGACTACGCCCGGCGCGCCGGCGTCGGCGTCGCGATCGCATTCGCGCTCTTCCTCCTCCTCGCGGCGCTCGTCGTCGTCGGCTTCCTGGTCGCGCGCTGATGCTGCACACCCTCGCCGACCACCTGGAGGTCATCTGGGGCGCGCTGGCGGCGCTCGCGATCGTCGTCCTCCTCACGCCTGCGGTCGGAGGGATGGCGCGCATGCTCGGCGTCGTCGACCGGCCCGGCTCCCGGCGGCTGAACGTTCGCGCCGTGCCGCGGCTCGGCGGGCTGGCGCTCTTCTTCGGCATCTTCGTCCCGGCGCTCGCGTTCCTCGACCTCTCGCAGGCGGCGCGCGGCCTGCTGCTCGGCGCCGCGGTCGCGACCACGGTCGGCGCGATCGACGACTTCCGCGGCCTCATCTGGTGGGAGAAGCTCGTCGGCCAGATCGCGGCCGCGTCGATTCCCGTGGGCTTCGGGATCTGGGTGCACCGGTTCACGTTCCCGGTCCTCGGCGTCCACGTGCTGCCCAAGTGGGTCGGCATGCCGGTCAGCGTCCTCTGGATCGTCGCGATCATGAACATGCTGAACTTCCTCGACGGCCTGGACGGTCTCGCCGCCGGCGTCTCCGCGATCTCGGCGTTCACGTTCACGCTGATCGCGCTCTCGCTGCCGCGACCCGAGATCCAGTCGGCGATCCTGTCAGCGATCGTCCTCGGCGCCGCGCTGGGGTTCCTGCGCCACAACTTCTATCCCGCCCGGATCTTCATGGGCGACTCCGGCGCGCTGCTCCTCGGGTTCGTCCTCGCCGTGGTGCCGCTGCAGGGCCTTCTGAAAACGGCGTCGATCGTCACGCTGTTCCTGCCGCTGGCCGTGCTCGCCGTGCCGATCGTGGACACGACGTTCGTCGTCGTGCGCCGCCTCAAGCACGGCGAGAAGGTGTTCGCCGCCGATCAGGCCCACCTCCACTACCGGTTCCTGCGCCGCGGCTTCACGCAGGTGCGCGCTGCGGTGTACATCTGGGCCTGGTGCGGCACGCTCGCGGTCGCCGCGCTCGGAACGCGCTTCATCCGTCCGCACGCACACGGCGAATGGCATCTCTGGCGCACGCTCGCGTCGGCCGCGCTCGGCGTCGTCGCCCTCGCCGCGTCGATCTACATGGTGTATCTCCTCGAGATCGTCAAGCTCGCGAACCCGCGGGTGCGCCGACGCGAGGAAGAGGCGCGCGAAGCCGCCCGTCGCAGCGCCTAGGACTTTGGCTTCGGCGGGTGGAGCAGTGCCTGTGCCGGCACAGAGGCGGCATAGATCTCCTCCGACCGCTCCGTGAACTCGCGCGTGTCCGTCCACATCGCATGCGCAACGCCGTTCGCCGCGACGAGGGCCGTGGAGCCGTAGCCCCGCAGGTTGGAGGCGGTCTGCGTTTCGTCCGAGCCGACGCGTGCGACACGGATCGGCGCGGCCCACGTGCGCCCCTCGTCCATCGAGAGCGTGCACGTCGGCCACGCCTCGTGGCGGTAGGCGTCGCCGAACGTGTCCATGTAACACGCCCACAGCGCCCCGTCGGACGCGTCGATCGCGAGCGACGGATCGAACTGGTCGGAGAGCTCGCGGTCCGGCGGGCCGAGGCGGTGCGGACGTGCGAGGACACGGAGCTGGGGAGACAGACGTGCGAAGCGAAGCCCGTCCGTCTGATTCGGCTCGACGTCGGCCCAAGCGACGTCGACGCCGTTCGCGCGGTCGACCACGACGTGCACCGACGGCGGGAGGCAGAACTGCGGCTGGGGCGGGAGCGGCGCACCCTCGCAGGTCTCGTCGTAGGGCGTCGTGAAGGATGCGAGCGTGTGCGGGCGGCCGAACGTTCTCCCGCCGTCGGGCGAGCGCAGTACGACGAGCGTGTTGTCGTCCCCATCGGCGGCGGCGAGGTACAGGTCGCCGGCTCGCGACGGCGCCAGCGAGAGCGCGAACGGCTGCGGGACCGGGAGCCGAACCGGCTTCGACCAGCTCGCGCCGCCGTTCGAGCTCCAGGCGAGATAGCCGACGAGCGCGCTCGAGAACTCACGCGGCCGCCGCGTCCACGCGACCCAGACGCGCTGCTGCAGGGCGGCCGCCGCGAAGTGCTCGTCCCGGGCGTAGCCGTCGACGGGGAGGAATGCGTGTACGTGCCACGACTCGGTCGGACCTGCCCGCGTCGCCACGTGCACTTGCGGCTCGGGCAGGTCGCAGAACTTCGTCGCGCTGAACACGTAGATCTGCCGCCCCGTGCCCGTGACGGCGACGGCCGGAAGGTCGATCCTGCAGTTGCCCCGAAGGAGTGGAGGGCCCGGGTTCGAACGCCAGCTCGCGCCGCCATCGGTCGACTGGTACACGCGCGTGTCCGCGAGCCCGTCCGACGATCCCCCCAACAGGAGCTTCGGCTGCGCTGGATCGAGCGCGAGCGCCGGCGCGTACTGCACCCGCGGATTCCGGGAGACGTTCTGCTCCCGGCCGACCAGCCGCCGCTCGACGTGTACGGGCTTGGGACGGGTCTTGAAGTAGATGATCGTGACCGCGGTTGCGATCCCGATCACGATCACAGCGGCTTCGAGCAGGAGTGTCCGGACGGCTTGGCGGCGGAACAAAGTCACCTGTATTTGACGTAAGAACGCGGCTTTCTGCTGTTACAAGCGCTGCTATGCTGGCGGCGGAAATGGAGCCAGCAACCCGCCCCTCCTTCCAGCCGGCCGCTGCGGGAGGCGTCTTGCTCGGCATTCTCCTCGCGGCAATCGCGCTCGGCGCGCTGATCGGCTGGGCGGTCGGATCGGCCGGGATCGGAGCCCTCGTCGGTGCGGTGGCCGGAATCCCCCTGGCCGTCTACTCGGTCTACCGGCGTTATCGGCGGAGCTTTTGATGCGCGGCGGGCTCTTTGCCACCCCGCGTCCGGTCCCTGGGCGCCTGATTCCCGCGCTCGGGGGTGCGCTGGTGCTCGTCATCGCCCTCCCGGTGTTCCTCCTCGCGGACTGGCGAATCGCGGGCTGGGCGCTCGGCGCGGTCCTGTGGGCGGCCATGCAGGCGCTCAACCTGCTGCTGGCGCGTCTGAAAGAGCGCACCGGTAATCTCGCCGCCGCAGGCGTGCAGGGTTTCGCTCTTTTCTTCAAGATGATCGGGCTGCTCGTCGTCCTGATCGCGGTTGCCGTGACCGATGCCCAGCTCGCGGTCGCGGCGGCGCTGACCTTCGCGCTCGCGTACACGTTCGAGCTGGGGCTGTCGCTCGCGTCCTACTTCGGAGCCGAGCCGTGATCCGCCGGCTGATCGTGGCCGTCACCCTCGCGCTCGTCTTCCCGGCGAGCGCGTTCGCGCGGGGGACGTTCGACCCCTCGACCGAGTTCGAGCAGCACGAGTGGATCCCGATCCACCTGGGGCCGCTCGACCTCTCCGTCACGAAGGCCGTGGTGTACCTCTTCCTCGGCGCGTTGGTCACGATCGTGCTCGCGCTGTTCCTGATGCGCGGCCCGACGCTCACCCGGCGCGAGACGGTCGGCGAGACGATCTACGAGATCGCGCAGACGCAGGTCGCCGAGCAGGGCTTGCCGACGCGCGCAATCGGACGCTGGTTCCCTTACGTGGCGACGCTGATGCTCTTCATCTGGGTCGTGAACATGCTCGGGTTCATCCCGCTTCCGCTGACCGGCGAGACCTGGCACCACATTCCCGTCTGGGGGATCTACGCCGCCACCTCGTCGCTCTCGGTCACGCTGGCGCTCGCGCTGCTGACGTGGATCTTCACGCACTACGAGGGAATCCGTGAAAACGGGCTCGTCCGCTACTTCAAGAGCTGGATTCCGGAGGTGCCGCGGGTGATCCTGCCGCTGATCGTGCCGCTCGAGGTGCTCGGTCAGTTCATGCGCCTGGTCTCACTGAGCGTCCGTCTCTACGCCAACATGCTCGCCGGCCACATGCTGATCCTGACCTTCATCGGCCTGATCTTCGTGCTCGAGAACGTGGCGCTCGCCGTGATCACGGTGCCGGCGGCCACAGCGTTCTATCTCTTCGAGGTCGTCATCGTCGTTTCGATCCAGGCGTTCATCTTCGCCGCCCTGTCCGCGATCTACATCGGCTCGGCCATCGAGCCCGAACACTAGGAGGGTTCATGGTTCATTCGCTGCTGCTCTACGCCACCGGCGACAACACCAAGGCCGGGAAGGCGGTCGCGCTGGCCCTCGGTATCGGCCTCGGAGCGCTGGGCGCCGGCGTCGGCATCGGCAACATCTTCGGTTCGATGATCCAGGCGGTCGCCCGCCAGCCGGAGCTTCGCGGCGAGCTGCAGGGCATCCAGTGGCTCGGGTTCGCGCTCACGGAAGCCGTCGTCTTCTACGGCCTGATCGGCGGGCTGCTCGCGTATGTCCTGGTCTGACGCACTCGTCGCATCGAACGCGCTGATCAAGGTCACGCCCGGCCTGATGATCTGGACGATCGTCGCCTTCCTGATCACACTCTTCGTGCTGAAGCGCTACGCGTTCGGCCCGATCCAGCAGACGATCGACGAGCGACGCCGGCGAATCCAGCAGTCGATCCAGGACGCCGAGAACGCGCGGACGGAGGCACGACGTCTGCTCGAGGAGCACCGGGCGCTGATCGGCCAGGCCCGGGGCCAGGCGGAGGAGATCCTCACGGAAGCCCGGAGGGTGGCCGAGGCCCAGCGCGCGCGCGTGAAGGAGGAGACCGAGGCCGACCGTCAGCGCCGGCTCGAGGAGACGCGCCGGCAGATCGAGGCCGAGACGCACCGGGCGCTCGAGCAGATCCGCGCCGAGGTCGCCGAGCTGACGCTCGTGGCGGCCACGAAGGTCACCGGGAAGGCGCTCGACGACGCCGATCACCGGCGCCTCATCGACGAGGCGATCCGCGAGCTCGACTTCAGCGCGCTGGAGAAGGAGGCCGTGCAATAGGCGCGGTCCATCGCACCTACGCGCGGGCGCTCTTCGACGCTGCGAAGGAGAAGAACCGGCTCTCACAGGTGCATGCAGAGCTGGCCGATTTCGCCGCCGCGGTCGCCGAGGTGCCGGAGCTTCGCTCCGTCCTGCGCAACCCGCAGATCGAGCCGCGTGCGAAGGCGCGCGTGCTCGAGAGCCTGCTGGGAGACGCCGACGAGCTCTTCGGCAATTTCCTGCGCCTGGCGGCCGAGAAGGGCCGGATCGGCGACATCGAGGAGATCGCGAGCGAGTTCGAGCGCCTCGTCGCCGCGGAGGAGCGCCGACTCAACGTGGAGCTGACGACGGCGTACGAGCTCTCAGACAAGGAGGCCAGCGAGATCATCGATCAGATCGCCGAGGCCTCCGGACGAACGGTGGAAGCGACGCGGACGGTCGACCCGGGCCTCATCGGCGGCCTTGTCCTTCAGGCAGGAACGATGCGCCTGGACGCGAGCGTGCGGGGGCGGCTCGAACGTTTGCGCCGGGAACTCGTCTCATCGAGGTGATGAAGCGTGTGCTCTCGTCCCTGTTCGTGCTCCTCCTTCTGTGCCTTGCCCTCCTCGCCGCGGGGTGCGGTTCGAAGAAGAGCGCGCAGAACACGACCACGTTCGTGCGGGTGCTGCCCGACGCGACGACGCCCGCCGAATGGGCCGACCGGATCGTGAACATCTTCTTGCGGCCCCTGAATCAAGACCTCGGAGTGGTCTCCGGGTTCAACAATCCGCAGATCAAGCTCTACATCGCGAGCCAGAACCCGACGACGCTCCACATCATCAACACACGCATGAACGACCTGAAACGCTGCACCTCCAAGCTCACCCAGATCGGTCCCCCACCGAAGGGCGACCCTCGGCTGAACACGATCAACGCGAAGTTCCACCGCGCTTGCGCAGACTACGAAGTCGTTGCCGACGAGCTCCTGAAGGCGACGCCGTTCCTCTCCTCCGGCCGCAGCGACGTGATCCAGAAGGGCGAGGACATGATCAGGAGTGTCAGGGACGAGTCCGGTCGGGCCGCCGACAACCTGGCGGCCGCTGTCCGGATTGCGCAGCGCCTGCACGAGTTCCGCCGCGCCGGGCTCAAACCCTCCGTCTGAACGAAAGGATTCACGCGTGAAGCTACGGCCTGAAGAGATCACCTCGATCCTCAAGGAGCGGATCGAGCAGTACGACATCGAGACCGACCTCGCGGAGGTCGGCACGGTCCTGCAGGTCGGCGACGGGATCGCCCGCCTCTACGGGCTCGAGAACTGTGTCGCCCTGGAGATGCTCGAGCTCGAGCACGGTGTGGTCGGGCTCGCCTTCAACCTCGAAGAGGACGACGTCGGGGCCGCCCTCTTCGGCGAGTGGCAGCACGTCAAGGAGGGCGAGCCGGTGCGGCGCACCGGGAAGGTCGCGAGCGTTCCGGTCGGCGAGGCCCTGCTCGGCCGAGTCGTCGATCCGCTCGGCAACCCCCTGGACGGCCAGGGCCCGATCGAGACGGACGAATCGCGTCCCCTTGAGTTCAAGGCGCCGGGCGTGGTTGCGCGCCAGCCCGTGAAGGAGCCGCTGCAGACCGGCATCAAGGCGATCGACTCGATGACGAACATCGGGCGCGGCCAGCGCGAGTTGATCATCGGCGACCGGCAGACCGGGAAGACCGCGATCCTCGTCGACACGATCCTGAACCAGAAGGACACGGACGTCGTCTGCGTCTATGTCGCGGTCGGTCAGAAGGCGTCCACCGTTGCGCAGGTGTACGAAAGGCTTCGCGACGAGGGCGCGATGGAGTACACGACGATCGTCTCCGCGCCCGCGCAGGAGGCTGCGCCGATCAAGTGGATGGCCCCGTTCGCGGGCTGCTCGATCGGGGAGCATTTCCTCTACGACGGCAGGCACGCGGTCGTGATGTACGACGATCTGTCGAAGCACGCGGACGCGTACCGCCAGCTGTCGCTCCTGCTGCGGCGTCCGCCGGGACGCGAGGCGTTCCCGGGTGACGTGTTCTACCTCCACTCGCGGCTGCTCGAGCGCGCGTGCAAGCTCAACGACGAGCTCGGCGGTGGCTCGCTGACCGCGTTGCCGGTTGTGGAGACGCAGGCGGGCGACGTCGCCGCGTACATCCCGACGAACGTGATCTCGATCACAGACGGCCAGATCTACCTCGAGAGCGATCTCTTCTTCTCGGGCGTCCGGCCGGCGATCAACGTCGGCATCTCCGTCTCGCGCGTCGGAAGCTCGGCGCAGACGAAGGCGATGAAGAAGGTCGCCGGGCGCCTGAGGCTCGACCTGTCGCAGTACCGCGAGCTGGAGGCCTTCGCGCAGTTCGGCTCTGAGCTCGACCAGGCGACGCAGCAGGCGCTCGCTCGGGGCGAGCGGATGGTGGCGACGCTGAACCAGCCCCAGTACCAGCCGTGGCCGATGGAGGAACAGGTGAACGCGCTGTACGCGGGCGTCAACGGCTTCCTCGACGACATTCCCGTCTCGCAGGTGCCGCGCTTCCAGGACGAGCTCCGGGAGTACCTCCGCGCCGAGGGCTCGATCCTGAAGGAGATCCGGGAGACGGGCGACCTTCCGGACGAGACGGCGGCGAAGCTCGACGAGGCGATCAAGAAGTTCAAGGAGACGTTCAACGTGCAGGAAGAGGCGCTGGTCGCGTGACGGGAGCGAACCGATAGCCACCGTCCAGGACATCCGGCGCCGGATCCGCTCGATCAAGAACACGCGCAAGATCACGCGGGCGATGGAGCTCGTCGCGGCCGCGAAGCTCCGGCGTGCCCAGGCCCGCATCGAAGGGATGCGACCCTATGCGGACCGCATGCTCGAGCTGATGGCCGGCACGGCCCGCGCCAGCACGTCGGTTCGCGGCCTGCCGCTGCTGCAGCAGCGAGACGAGGTCAAGACCGTGGCCCTGGTTCCGATCGCCGGAGACCGGGGGCTCTCGGGCCCGTTCAACTCGCAGGTGATCCGCCGCGTCCTGGCGCTCGAGCGCCAGCTCCGAGGGGAGGGCAAGGACGTGCGCTGGGTCGCCGTCGGACGCAAGCCGGCCGGAACGCTCCGCTTTCGCCGGTACGAGCTCGCAGGTGAGTTCACCGGCTTCACCGACGAGCCCCGCTACGCCGACGCCCAGGCGGTCGCGCATCGCCTCGCCGAGCTGTACACGGAGGAAGAAGTCGACCGCGTCACGGTCGTCTACAACTCGTTCGTCTCGCCGCTCGTCCAGCGGGTCACCGTCTTCGACATCCTGCCCCTCTCCGAGGACCTGCTCGAGACCGACGAAGCCGAACGCGAGCGTGACACGCTCCACGGGGACTTCATCTTCGAGCCGGAGCCTGAGGAGATCCTCGAGCGGCTGCTCCCCGTGTACATCGAGACGGAGCTGTACCGGGCGCTGCTCGAATCCGCCGCGTCGAAGCACGGTGCACAGATGACCGCGATGCGCAACGCATCCAAGAACGCGGGAGAACTCATCGACAACCTCACGCTGGCCATGAACCGCGCCAGGCAGGCCGAGATCACGCAGGAAATCCTCGAGGTCGTGGCGGGCGCCGACGCCCTCACGGCGTAGCCGCGCAGCCATGCGGCGGCCCTAACAAATCGCCCCGCGCGGCGTCTGACGCGACGACAAGGGAAAACAGCCCTTGGCGTTAGACTACCGCGTCCGCCCGCGCTTGCGCGGGGCGGTAGAGGAGGAAAGGGTGCGTGGAGGGCAGCTCCACGTCCCGGACGAACGGAGGGAGTAGATGCATCTACGCAAGCTCTGGCTCATCGCCGGGGTGGTGCTCGCGGCGCTTGCGCTCGTGACCACCGGCTCGGCAAGTCAGCAGTCGGCGAAGGCCGGCGGCACCGTGATCTTCGGTGCGGACCAGGAGCCGGGCATCCTGAACGGCGACATCATCGGCGGCAACCTCTTTTGGGGTCAAGAGGTCATCTCGCCGGTGTTCCCGGAGGCGTACAGGGTGTATCCGGACTTCAGCTTCCGCCCGGAGCTGGTGTCATCGGTCCAGGTCCAGACGAATCCGTTCCGGCTGACCTACCACGTCAAGAAGAACGCGGTGTGGTACGACGGCGGAGCGACGCGTCCGATCACGGCGCAGGACTTCGTCACGGGCTGGCAGACGATCATGACGAAGGACTTCAAGATCCTCAGC
>OEKB01000036.1_pt1 | contig 12637 bp, 16 predicted proteins | sample 1503171 | NCBI WGS metagenome assembly OEKB01 (sample SAMEA104379580, study PRJEB20068) | metagenome | isolation source: 1998
GGGCGAACGGGATGACGACGGAGGGCCACACGACCTCCACCAACGGGACTTCCACCGAGAAGAAGGGCGGCTACGGGTACTGACGGTTCTGCCGTGACGCCAGCGCTCGGAACCCTCAGAATAGGCCTCGGCCCGAGCAGCCGACCGAGGAGGAGAGGGAGCCGTGAAGGTCTTCCAGCGCCAGACGGAGCTACGTACGACCGGCGGCCTGACCGTCCGCGACATCACGGACGAAGTCGCTGAGGCGGTTCGCGAGAGCGGCATCACCGATGGGATCGCGTGCATCTACTCGCCGCACACGACGTGCTGCGTCCGCGTCAACGAGTTCGAGTCCGGATTCCTCGGGGACTTCGCGGAGCTCCTGCAGCGGCTCGTTCCCCGCGAGACGTACTACGCGCACGACGACTGGGACAAGCGGACCGAGAACATCTGCCCCGAGGACATGGACGTGGGCAACGGTCACTCCCACTGCATGGCGATGCTGCTCGGCCCCGCCGGCGAGTCGGTGCCGGTCCGCGACGGCGAGCTCGAGCTCGGGACTTGGCAGCGTGTGCTGTTCATCGAGCTCGACCGCGAGCGCGACCGGCGCTGGTTGGTCCAGGTCGTCGGGAACTAGCAGCTCCAGCTGGTCGCACGATGCACGCGTCGTGCGACGACCTCGCGACCTTCTCGCGCCTGAGCATTCGACCGCGGTCGTCGAGGATCGAGAGATCGCCGTGGCCCAGCGACGCGGTCAGCACCCAGCCGCCCGCCTGTTGAACGTTGTACGAGCCGACCGCGACGACGGTCGTGCCGAGCGGCGTTCCGTCGATCCGGTGCACGCGAAGCGTGCCGCTCCAACCGCTCGTCACGTAGGCCCGGCCGCGGGCGAACGTCACGTGCTGCGGCGGCCAGTCGCCTGACGGTCGCGCGACTGCGCGGCCGGTCCACGCGTCGTAAACGAGCAATGCGTCCCGGTCGCCGGAGCTGACCCAGACGTGCCGTCCGTCCGGCGCAGCGCCGACGTCGTGCGCGAGCAACTCGGGGCGAAAACGGCGGACGAGTCGTGGGCGGGTGCGGTCGGAGACGTCGACGATGGCGAGCTCTCGGGCCTTCGATCCCAACGCGATCCAGAGCGTTCGTCCTCCCGGAGTGATGGTGATGTGACGGGCGCGCGGACCGACCCTGGCGCGTCCCAGCACGCGGCCGTGGGAAACATCGAGCACCACCACCTCGCCACGCGCGGCATCGGTCACGTATGCGTGCCGACCGTCTGGATGACCGGCCGTGTAGCGAGGCTCCTCGAAACCGCGCAGGACGCGCACGACGCGGAGCGTCCGCACGTCGACAAGACTGACGGCGCCGATCTCCGAATGCGCGACGACCGCCGTCTCGCCCACGGTCTCGATGCTGCGTGGAGACGACACCGTACGCACGTAGCGCCGGACGCGGCCGTCCGCGAGGTCGACGGCGACGAGCTGTGACTCGCGGTCGGCGGTCACGAGACCGAGAGGCGCCTGCGCGAGCGTCTCGGCAAACGCACGAGGCGCCGCCGCGAGCGACGCGGCGGCAATGACGAATTCACGCCGATTCACGGCAGGTCTACGTCGACGGGCGGGCGCGGGGTCCCACGAGCCGGTCGAGGCGTCGGCGACCGACATCGTCAGGATGACACCCATGGCTCGCTCGGAGTACGCCATTCCATACCCAATGGCAAAGCGGGTCCTCGACAAGGGAATCGCAGGCCTTCTGCTTCTGATCCTCGTGCCGCTGTTCCTCCTTGCAGTCGCCGCGGTGGCGCTCGACGCGCTCGTCTCGCGGCGCGATCGCGGCACCGTCTTCTACCGGGAGCCCCGAATCTCCCGCGGTCGAACGTTCGCGCTGATCAAGTTCCGCACCCTTCGCCGGGACGTGCTAGTTGAGATGCAACGCGCGGGCGGGCACGCGCGACTGTACGAGGCCGACGCGGCGAATGTCACGTGGAGCGCGCGCAGGCTCTTGAAGCCCTGGTACCTCGACGAGCTACCGCAGCTCGTGAACGTGCTGCGCGGCGACATCAGCCTCGTCGGACCACGCCCGTGGCCGCCGGAACTCGTCGAGCGGCAGGTGGCAGATGGTCTGGACTACCGAAACCGCATCGTCGCCGGCCTGACCGGGCCTGCTCAGGTGACGAAGGGTGTCTCGGATGTGCGCTACGCCGATCTCGACTCGGCCTACGTCGAGCGGTGCTGCACGCTCGGGGGCTTGGCGCTCGTGCGGTACGACCTCGGGATCCTGAAGGAGACGATCCGCACGCTCGCACGAGGCGAGGGATTGAGCTACTGATCGCCCAGCTGCGCAACCAGCTTTGCCGGCGCGACCTCCGCAAACGCGTCCTCTGCGATCCCGGCAAGCTCGTCCCAGTGGATCCCGCGGTCCAGTCGAACGCCGAGCCAGCCGCGGTGCCCCACGTACGGCGGGACGAAGAAGCGCTCCGGGTCGGCCTCGACAAGCATCGCCTGCATCCCGCTCGGCGCCGCGCACCAGATGGCGAACCGGCCGTCACCGTGGTGGTTCGTCAGCACCATCAAGTACGCGCGCTTGCCGCGAACGAAGAACGTCGGCGCGCCGTGACTCAGCCGCTCGGTCGTCTCGGGCAAGGCCAGGCAGATCTCTCGGATCCGTGCCAAGGTCCGCTCACGGTCGGCCTTCGCGCGCATGCCGACATGCTCGCACGGTTCACGCGCGCGCAGGCGCGTCCCGGGGCCTGACTGCGCGCAACCAGAAGGCCGGGAGCCGCACCGTGAGCGGCCCCTCGCGGCCGATCCGCTCGTGAAGCCGTCCGAGGTGCGAGCGGTGCGTCTCGAGATCGAACCCGGGGACCGTCCACGGAAGCGCCCACAGGTACCAGGCAAACGCACCGATGTCGGCAAAGGTCGTGAACTCCTCTGCATGACCGGACTCGACGACGTCGAGTCCGGCTGCGGCGACCTGCGCCCGTGCGAGGGACAGATTCCACCCACGTGGACGAGGAGCGGGTCTGTCCAGACCCAGCGCGCCGTAGAAGTCGTCGTAGCGTCCGCCGACCTGCTGCGTGAGGAAGGTGCCACCGCGAGTCAGCACGCGCGCCACCTCCTCCGCAAGGAACGTCGCGTGGCGGTTCGTGATCAGCGCGAAGGATTCGGGCGGGAACGGCAGGCGGCCGCCCTCTTCGCCGGGGTCTTGGTCGACGTTCTCGCGCGCCGCTTCGTGGTGCACGACGATGATGCCGAGCGGCCGCAATCTCGCGCCGGCGACATCGACGTTCGGCGGCCACGACTCGGTCGCGACCGTTCGGGCCGGTCTGAAGGACAGCGCGGCGAGCCATTCGCCTCCGCCGGTCTCGAGGTCGAGGAGATCGGGAGAACGCTGCGCGTGGCTCGACACGATCTCCTCGAAGCTCCAGGGGAGCGGCGCGATGCTGATTCGATCGCCGAACGACGTGAGGTCCGATCCCTCCAGGTAGCGGGAACGGGCCTCGTCGATGAGGCGGCGCGCTGAGGCGTTGAGCGGCATCTGGTCGACGGTACCCGGGGCTACGACGAACAAGCTCGTCGCGCACCCGCACGGCAAGAACGCGCCCGACGGCTAGACCAGCTGGGGTGACGGCCTCCGGCTTCCGCTCGCACGCGGAGGCCGGAGGTTCACCTTGAGTGGTCATTCCCTCCTGCCGATACACCACGGGATGGACTCGGCACCCGTCCAGTTTCCTTGGCGTCCTCTCGGCGCGATGCTCGTCGAGCACGGGCTGCTCAACGAGGCGCAGCTGGAGCTTGCTCTCGTGGAGCAGCGCCGCACTGGACGACTGCTCGGACAGATCGTGGTCGAGCGTGGCTACGTCAGCGGCTTCGGGCTCGCACGCATGCTCTCGGCCCAGCACGGCGTCGAGGTCCGGGCAGACGGTGGGCCGCTGGGCCACTCGGGCCCGCGCCGGTCGACGGAGCGCACCGAGGCTCCCGCCCGGGCCGAGGTGGTCGTCTGGCGCCCGCTCGGGAAGCTGCTCGTCGAGCAGGGATTCGTCCGTGAGAGCGATCTCGACCAGGCGCTGGACGAACAGCGCCGGACGGGCGCCCGGTTGGGCGAGATCCTCGTGGCACGCGGCTATCTGTCCGGGCCCACGCTCGTGCAGGCCCTCGCCGAGCAACACGGCGTCGACGTCACGATCGACGACGTACCCGGCGTCGAGCTCGAGACCGTGATCAAGCCCGCAGTCCCAGGGGTGCCGGTCTTCCAGGTAAACGAGGTCGTGTTCGAGCCCGGATTCCAGTCTCGTTCGGTCGTCTACCAGAGCCCGAACTTCCTCGAAGCAGCCGACTTCGCGTTCGAGTACGTCGAGGAGCACGAGCCCGCTGCGCTCGAGATCGAGCGGACCGACGGCGAGAGCTCCGAGACGGTCTGGACCTACAGCGCCGGCCGAGCAGCCGCCGTCGCCGCCTCCCGGAAGGATCTCGTTCAGACGTTCGGCTTCGATCCAACCCGCTGGCAGGGCGGTCCCGGAACGCCGAAGTAGCCGGTTCCCGCCACCGACCCGCACGGAAGCGGAGTCGGATGGTTGGACGCTGGCGGGCCGATCGTTGAGGATTGGCGCGTGGAGGAGATCGCCCCGCGGCTCCGGCGCTGGACGGCCTGGCACGAGGAATGGAAGCAGGAGGTCGGCTCCCTGGCCGTCGGCACCTCGAACGGGCTGGTCCTCATCGACCCGATCGAGCCGCCTCCCGAGGTGCGCAGGGGAGAGCACGTGCTCCTGACGGTGTTCTGGCACGCCCGCCCGACCACGGGGCTCGAGGCGAAGCACTTCTGGGCGCATTCGCGGGGGATCCGGAGGCTGAAGAATCGCGGCGTCGAGGTCACCGACACCGTCGACGGGGATGGGGAGCTCCCCGGCGGCATTCAGGCCTTCCAGACGGCGCGCGAATCCGAGGTCGTCTACTGGCTTCCCGATCAGAGGGCAATCGCCGTAGGCGACGTGCTGCTCGGCGCCGGGGCGAAGCCCCACGCGACGTCGGAGCCGCTCCGCCTCTGTCCCGAGCGCTGGCTCGGCGACAAGAAGTACCGAGATCTGCGCAAATCGCTGCGCCCCTTGCTCGAGCTCCCTCTGGAACGAATCGTGCCGTCGCACGGCGATCCGGTCGTCAGCGACGCCAAGGACGTGCTCGCCGCGCTGCTCGAATAGCTCGGCAATCACCCGTTTCGGGTGAGCTTCAACCGGTCATTCGCCTACCGTCAACGCGCTTCGTCGCCTTCCAGCTGCGCTACACGAATCTCGGCGCCGGCTTGTATCGAGCCGTCCCGGTGGCGGAGGCGACGCTCGTCGATTCGCGCCGACACAGCTACACGTCGATCAGCACGGAGTACGGCAGTCGCCTCCAGCCGTCGCCCGTCGTCGAGCCGGATATCAACCACGGGCTCCACCTGCGGCCAAGACAAACGACGACGGGCTACAACGTGGGGAATCGGGTCGTGCCCGCGTCCATGCAGCTCCGGCAGCTCCAGTCCATGCTCTCGGGCGGCTGGAAAACGCCGCCTGGGCCCTCAGGCGGTGACCGCTACCGCGACTTCCGCACCGCCGACGCCGTGAGCCTGAACGGCTGCAGAGACGCCGCGAGCTCCCTCAGGCCGGCGGCGGTGCGCGCAGGAACCTGATACCAGCGTCCCCGCGCGAAGCGTTCGAGATAGACGCCGTAGCTCAGCCAGCGGTCGAGCCTCGCCGTCGCGACGATGCCGGGGACGTAGCCGTTGCGGAACTTCAGCTGCAAGTAGCTCGCGCCCAGGCGCGGTGAGCGAACGGTTGCCGGCTGCGGTCCCATGTAGATGAAGGAGGCAAGGCCGTTCAGCAGCTTCTGGTCGGCGATCGCGACACACCCCTTCGCGCTGCAAAGCCGCAGGTCGCCGGGCTTGAACTCTTTCGCCGAGGCGGCAGAACCGAAGACCAACGCGAGAACGACGATCCCGGCGGGCGCAATCAGGCGCGAGGACACGCGAACCTCCCGAGAGCTGATGCCGATACTACGCCTGAGAGTGCCTCGGAGTTCCCGGCGCTCAGCTTTTCCCGCTGCGCAGCCTCTCTGCCGCGTGGCGGGTCGAGTGCAGTGCGCGCCGGGCGGCAGCCCGCGCCCGACGCCTGAGCGCCGCCCTTCCCTCGAGCTCGACACCCTCGAGGCTTTCCAGGTCGTCCGCGTCGAGTCGAAGCTCGAGTGCTTGCATGTTCTCTTCTACGTGTGCCGGTGACGCCGTCCCCGGGATCGGAAGGGTCACGACGGAACGGGCCAGGAGCCAGGCGAGCGCCACTTGCGCGATCGTCGCCTCGTGCTTGCGCGCCACGGCCTCGATCCGCCGGTTCGGCCGGACGAGATCGCCGCGGCCGAGCGGAAACCAGCAGAGATACGCGATTCCGTGGTCCGCGCAGTAATCGACCACCGAATCCTCACGGTCGACCAGGTTGAGGCGATTCTGAACCGACACGATCGGGACGATCGCCTGCGCCCGGCGCAGTTGCTCGACGGGAACGTTCGAGAGGCCGACATGGCGGATCTTCCCTTCGTCGCGGAGCGCCGCGAGGGCTCCGACCGTCTCCTCGAACGGGACCGCAGAGTCGAACGTGTGGAGCTGGTACAGGTCGATCCGCTCGAGCACGAGTCGCCTGAGGCTCGCCTCGCAGGCGCGCCGCAGGTGCGCGGGATCGCCGTCGGGCCGCCACGTGAGCCTGCTCGGCCGCGTCTGGCCACCCTTCGTCGCGATCACGAGGTCGTCGGGGTACGGCCGCAAGCTGTCTGCGATCAGCTCCTCGACGACGTCGGGGCCGTACGCATCGGCCGTATCAATCAACCGAACGCCGAGCTCGACGGCTCGCATCAGCACCTCCCGTGCGCGAGCTCGATTCGGCGGGGGCCCGTAGCCGTTGAATCCGGCGAGACGCAGCGTGCCCAGCCCGAGCCGCGGCACGACGAGATCTCCTCCGATAATGATCGTCGAGGCGTTCATCCTGCGGTCGTCGCGCCGCCTATTGACGCGACTGCCGCCGGCGCCAGCGATGCAGCTCCTTCGACTTCCGCGCGGATTTGGGCGGCGGCGGCTCGGGCTTCGGATCGTGCTCTTCGAGCCAGCGCGCGGCTTCGTCGGTCGGATCCACGCCGACTGCGCGTTCGCGCTCCCCCAGCTTCCTTGCGCCCCCAGTCGTGATTGGCCGCTTCCGCGTCATCTCGCCACCTTAGTCCCCCGCGTCGAGACTGACGGGGGGTGGCGCTACTGCGACGGGGGGACCGCGACCCAGACGAGGCCGTGGCTCACGACGATTCCGTCCACCGCGCGCGTGCGGAGCGGGATCCGGTCGGCGACGCGGTTGGTTGCCGGGTCGATCCGGAAGACGGTCGCCTCGACGGTGGCGCCGTCGGAAGACAGCACGCGCTCGGCGGTCACCCAGACGGACCCCGCGCCTAGGACGATTCTGATCGGGGTCAACGGCAGCGGAATTCTGTCCACGACCTCGTTCGTCCTCGGATCGATTCGCCAGACCGCAGGAGTGGTCGCGCGTGTCGCAGCCCACTGCGAGGCGGGGTCACCTCGGCCCAACGTGGTCACCCAGACGCCGCGTTCGTCCGCCGCGACCCGTGTGGGCTGACCGGCCACGTGGATGCGTCTGACGATGCGGACGGAATCGCCGTCGATCCGGGCCACGAGGTTGCGCTTCGAGTCGCTTGCCCAGACGGTGTCACCGGCACTCGCGCTTCCGACGACCGCGAGGCCGCCTGGGGTGATCCCGTGGACCGTGGACATGGTCGACGGCTCGATCTCGGTCACCGTCTCGCTGTCCTGGTTGCCTGCCCAGACTCGGCCGTCCGCATCCGCAGCAATCGTGGTCTGCGCCTCGTTGTTGCCGTCGACGCTCGGACCGACCCGAATCGTCCGCGCCTCGGCCGAGAGCAGGTCGTAGTCCAGGACGGTCCCCGGCGGCGCGGGCGTGTGCCCGGCCACTCCTCCGTCGGCGGCCCACAGATGCGGGTGCACCGCCACGAGATCGATTGCCCGGGAGAGACTGCCGGTGTCGTAAACGCGGCGCTTGCCCGGAAGGATCCTGGAGACCGTTGCGTCTCCGACGTTGCACACGTACACATACGTTTCGTCGGCGGCGAGCGGACCCGGGTACCCGCCCACCGGGATGTCTGCGACGAGCGCGTTCTTCGCCGGGTCGACGACGGCGACGGAGTTCGGTTTCACGACGATGGCCTTGGCATTGCCGGAACGGCCGAACGCGAAGAAGACTGCAAGCGCGCTCGCCGCGAGAGTCGCTGCGATTGCGAGCAACGAACGGCGCCGACGCATTGCCGAGACGATCGGGACCGGCGGCCGCGCGGGCACGCCCAGCTCTGGATCCTGGCGCAGGATCGCCTGCTCGAGCTCCCGGAGGGCCGGGCCCGGCTCGATCGCCAGCTCGTCGTGGAGCGCCCGCCGGCCGTCGCGGTAGACCTCGAGTGCCTCCGCCTGCCGGCCGCACCGATAGAGCGCCGCCATCAGCTGCCCCCTGAACCGCTCACGCAATGGATGTTTCGCAACCAGCTCTCGGACCTCGCCGACGAGAACGCCGTGTCGGCCGAGCGCGAGATCGGCGTCGATCCGGTCCTCCAGCCCTGCGAGACGAAGCTCCTCGAGGCGCTCGGCGTCGACCCGGGCGAAGGGCTCGTAGGCCACGTCCGCGAGCGCCTCGCCACGCCAGAGCGCGAGCGCCTCGCGGAGGGACCCCGCGGCTGCATTCGCATCGCCGTCATGCAAGAGACGACGACCTTCGTTCGTCAGCCGCTCGAAGCGCTCGGCGTCGAGCTGGCTCTCGTCGATCTGCAGCATGTAACCGGGCGCCCTGGACACGATGAGCTCGTGCTCGCCGCGTCGACGTCCCGGCTCGAGCGTCTTGCGGAGGTGCGAGACGTACCCCTGGAGCATGTTCGCGGCCGTTTCCGGCGGAGAATCGCCCCAGACCTCGTCGATCAGCCGATCGATGGGCACCACTTCGTTCGCGTGCAGGAGCAGCAGCGCGAGGACGGCCCGCTGCTTCGCGCCGCCGAGCGGCAGCAACGTCCCGTTCGCGGCGACCTGAAGCGGGCCCAGGACGCGAAAGTCGAGCCCGTTCGTGCCCCGACCGTAGCGCGGGGACCGGCCTCCATCAAGGATCCCGGCGACGGGCGGCGAGGTGCGGGGTGGGTCCCGGCCGTCCCCGCACCTCACGTCGTGGCTCCGCCGGTGAGCAACGCCGGAAGGCCCGCGCTAGGCGGGCCTTCCTCGTTCGAGGCCGGGACCCAGCGTCTAGCCCAGTCCGAGCGCGGGCAAAATCACACTGCAATCGTTCCCGAACAGCGAATGACCTCCCCGATCGCTGACGATCACGGCGCTGACGAAGTCGCCGCTGAACTCGGGGCCGTTCCAGGTGACATCGACGACCAGCTGGCCCTTGTCGTGACCGAGAACGCCGCCGCCGCTGCCACGAATGAGCTCCGCAACGCCCTCGAAGACCCATTCGTGCGTGTTCAGGCCGTTCGCATCTCCCGAGAGCAGCGTGTCGGAGAACGAATACGCGCTGTGGACGATGACGCTGGCGCCGTTTGCGGGGTTCGTAAACACGATCGTGCTCTCGGATTGGTTGCGCGATACGACCGGCGGGCGCGGCGCGCCCCAGACGTTCAGTTCAATCCGGAATGAATCGTTCACGGACATGCCGGTCCCGCAGAAGTCGTCCTGCGTTTCGCTTCCGGAGAAGCTGAGATGGACGTGTTGCGGGTTCGCAGCGCTCGCTGCCGGCGCTGCCGCGAGCGCCACGGCCGCGAGCGCCGACGCGATGACGGGAAATCTGAGCAGGCTTCGCCCACGCATAAGGCACCTCCAAAGGACAGATGTGGCGGCCTCGGAGCGTGCAACCGTTCGGCCGGGACTCCTTCCCTTATGCCAGTGCGTCCTGGACGAATGCTTGAAAGTCCTGGAAAGCGACTGGAACGGACATGTCCTCTAGGTCCGCGGGCCCCAATCGATACCGCTGTCCCAGATCGCCGACCTCGTGACGTTGCGGGCGTGGGTGCCGTTCGCCCGCATGACGAAGATGTCGGCGTTGCCGTCCTTGCCGGCACCGGGCTTCCTGCCGAAGGTGATGCAGTTGTCATCCGGCGAGAAGGTCGCAGAGGAAGGCGATCCGTTTTCCGTCGGGCGACCACGACGGAGCCGTGTCCTTCACCTCGGGCGAGGACGTCCGCTCGACCGCCTGAACACGCGATCCATTCGCATCCATCACGCGGATGCGACCGAGGTACGGATTGCGCGAGACATCCGACAGGGTCTCGCATTCGAAGGCGACGCGCTTGCCGTCTGGCGACCAGGCCGGAACTTCTCGGCAGACCCCTCCGGCGGAGACGTCGCTTCTCACGCAGCCTTTGCCAGAAGGATCATGGGCGGGACGCGTGAGTTGTGAGCCGTTGCCGGCGACGAACGCAACGGCCGCCGCGACCGAGGCCACCACAACTTGACCCCAGTGCGTCGCGCCGTGCCGGGTCGCCCGATCAGGGGTGGAGCAAGCGGTACCCGTCGCGCAGGAACGGCGTGCTATCGATCAGGGACTGCGTCTCCTCCGGCACGACGCGGCCCTCTTCGGTGACGATCTCGTCGACGAGTCCGGACGGGGTCGTGTCGCGCAGCTCGGGCTCGTCCTGGACCTCGGGCGGAGGAATCGGTGCGAGCTTCAGCAGCTCGCAGGCAACGACCATCCGAACGCTTCGCTCGCGTGCGCCCTCGGCCAGCGCACGCGTGCCGATCTTGTTCTTGATCGATCCGTCCTCGTAGACCGTGTCCGCGCCGACCAGGACGAGCGATGCGGTCTCCAGGGCTCGCTGGACATCACCGTCCTCGACCAGTTCGACCTCGAGACCCTCCGCGCGCAGATCGTCCGCGAAGCTGCGGCCCTCCTCGAACGGTGCCGAGACCGTGCAGAAGAGATGCGCGGGCGGCGTGTGGATGACCGCCTCTCGCACGGTCGCGGAGGCCGAATGCGTCAGCACGAGCGCATCTTGGAGCGAGGGCCCGAGGTGCACTGCGATCGAGGCCGCGGCGCGATCCCGCCCCTCGAGCAGCGCCTTGGCTTCCTCGGACACGAGACGCTTGACCTCGTCAGGCGCGAGCTGAGAGGCCGTGTGAGCCGAGGCGACGAGGCGCCCGACGGCATGTGAGATCGCCCCCATGGCGGGCCGCGCGCCGGCCAGCTCACGGCCCGCATCGAGCAGCCGCTCGAGCAGCGCCGCCGTCGTCGGCACGGGATGGGCGGCCACCTCGAGCAGGGCTTCGACGGAGCGCCGGGCCAGCCAGCTGCCTCCGTGCGTTCGGTCCGAACGAAGCTCCTCGACCGTCTGAGCGAGCGACGCCACGGCGCGATTCTTGCAGGCCCGCCAAAAAGCGGCCGACGGCGCTGTATCCCTCCAGGCTCGTCCGGTTAGTGTCGGGTTAGGGCGCGGTCCTACCGTGTCGAACGTCGCAGATCGTCAAAAGGAGAATCGTGATGGAGATTGGTCTCATTCGCCGCGCGGGGCTCTTCGCGGTCGCCTGCCTCGCCTGCCTGCTGGCGGCAGGCCCGGGCCGAGCAGCCACTCCACCACCAAGGCTCCTCGCCACCTACGAGCCGCTGACCCAGTTCGATCCCCTCGAGAGCTTCCTCCCGACGAAAGTGCAGTCGTTCATCGCCGACAGCGACCTGGAGCGGCTGGTGGCGCCCGGGATCTGGTCGGTCGTCAATCCAAACCCCGAGCCGGGCGAGCTGCCCGGCCCCGGCACCGGGGTCTGGCGACTGAACCAGGACTCGTGCAGTCCGTCCGCGCCCACCGGCGGACTCGCTTGCTATGCGTCAGCCGGGAACACGGGGAACGGCGGTCCGGCTGTCTACGGGCGCGTCGTGCACGAGAACGGCCGAATCGTGCTGCAGTACTGGTACTTCTACTACGACGACGTCTATTCGTACCTCTATCCGCCGAGCAATTTCATCTGGCAGGCACACGAGGGCGATTGGGAGGTCGTCAACGTCGTCCTCACGGATGACGAGCAGCCGCTCTCGGTCGGCTACAGCCAGCATTGTCTCGGCCAACAGCGCGAATGGGCAGACGCGCCCCGTTTCGATGGCACGCACCCGATCGTCCACGTCGCGATCGGCTCGCACGCGAACTACTTCTCGGCGGGCCCTCATCCGATCGACGTAAGCTGCATCCCGGCGGCGGCCGTGGCGATTCTCCGCCAGAACGGGTTGCCGCTGCCGGTCGATTACGCCTTCAACGGGCCCCTCGCGGGACCTCCGGGGTCCGGCGGCGCCGTCATGCCGGTCCACGAGATCGGCGACGACGGCCCGGCGTGGGTGACCTTCCCGGGCTTCTGGGGAGAGCTGCAGTACTTCCGTGCACCCGCGCCCATCGGCACGGCTCCGCTCGGAACCTCACCAGTCGGACCGGCGTATCACGAGGTGTGGAGCGATCCACTCGGAACGCTCGCCACCTGGCCGATGACATAACAAGGGCCGGCCGGCTGCCGTGCCCGGGCCCGTGGGCGCAACGGCACCACACTAGGGAAGGGATCGAAAGACGATCAGACGTCCGTCGGCAGCGCAACGAACGAGTTACCTGTTGAACCA
>OEKB01000211.1_pt2 | contig 12499 bp, 10 predicted proteins | sample 1503171 | NCBI WGS metagenome assembly OEKB01 (sample SAMEA104379580, study PRJEB20068) | metagenome | isolation source: 1998
CCGCGCTCAGACACTCCGCGTCGTTGACGTCGTTGCCGACGTAGGCCGTGTCTTCGAGCGCGAGGCCGAGACGTTCCACGCGCTCCCGCAGTACGGACAGCTTGTCCTCGACCCCCTGCACGCAGTCAGCGCGAAGCTTGCGCGCACGTGCGCCGACGATCGGATTCTCCTCCAGCGACACGATCAGATACTCGACCCCGACCTCGTCGAGCCGCCGCAGGCCCAGACCGTCGCTGCGGGAGAAGGCAAGCGACTCCTCGCCCCGTTCGTTCACCCAGACGCGGTTGTCCGTGAAGACGCCGTCGAAGTCGAACACGGCGAGCCGAATCCGCTGGAGCAGCGGCCGCAGCTCCGTCACGGCCGGGTGGCCGCGTGCGCTCCCGCGTGTTCCGACACAGGCTCGACGTCGTCGAACGTGACGAAGTCCTCGAACGCGACCGGGCGCCGAAGCCGACGGCCGACGAGCCGGTCCAGCTCGTAGGGCGGGAGCCCTCCGTCGGCCGGCGACTTGATGACGATGTCGTCCGCCGTCAGCACATGGCCGAGCTCGAGGTCGCGCGCGGCGACCAGCTTCTTGCCCATCTTCTCCACGGCGTCCGCCTCCACGGGAAGCGGTCGCTTGATGCCGTCGCCGAGCGCGACCGGAATGCGGTGGAGGTCCCGGACGAGCCTGCGCATCCCGTCGGGCATCAACGAGAACGCATGGTCCCTTCCCTTCAGCGCGTGGTCCAGGGTGAAGTGCTTCTCGATCACGCGGGCCCCGAGCATGTACGCCACGAGCGCCATGGCGATGCCGCTCTGGTGGTCGGACAGTCCGATCACGAGCTCGGGGAATTGCTCCCGCAGCGCCGGAATCACGTTCAGGTTGAGGTCCTCGACGTCGGCGGGATACGCGGCCGTGCACTGGAGAACACAGAGCTGGTCGTTGATCGGCAGGATCGTGTCGGCCGCCCGCTGGATGTCCTCCATCGTCCCGCCGCCCGTCGAGAGGAACATCGGCTTCCCGAAGGACGCAACGTGTCGCTGGAGCGGCGTGTTGCGCAGGTCGCCGGACGCGAACTTGAATGCTGGAACGTCCAGCTCGGCGAGGAGGTCGGCACTCTCGAAGTCGAACGACGTCGCGAAGAACGTGATCCCGAGCTCCCGCGCGTATCGCTGCAGCTCACCGTATTCGTCCGCGTCGAATTCGAGCGCTTCGCGGTGCTCGCCGTAGGTCCGGCCGAAGCTGAGCTCGTTGTCGTACGGCTGCTCGTAGAACTCGCGGGTGTAGAGCGCCCGGTTCGAGCGCTTCTGCAGCTTGACCGCGTCGACGCCCCACTCGTGCGCCGCGCGAATCAGCTGCTTCGCCTTGTCGACGTCGCCCTGGTGGTTGTGGCCGATCTCGGCGATGACGTAGCACTCGCTTCCGTCCTGGATCTCGACGCCGTCGATCGTCAGTTTTCGCGCACGGTGGTCCGCCACGGCGGCCATGCTACTGACCCATGCGGCGCACCGTGCCCTTCTCGGCCGTCGTGCTCGCGGCGTACATCGTCCTCGCCGCGGCGGTGTTCTGGCCCGCCTGGCGGTCGCCCACCGCGCGCTGGGTGGGCTACGAGTTCGACCCGGTTCTCTTCATCTGGAGCCTGCGCTGGCTCCCGTTCGCGATCGGCCACGGGCACGACCCGCTGACCAGCAACTACCTCAACTACCCGGGCGGGTTCAACCTGATGTGGAACACCTCGATCCTCTTCCCCGCGCTGCTGCTCAGCCCGCTCACGTTGCTCGCCGGCGCGGTCTTCTCGTACAACGTCCTCTCAACCCTCGCGCTGCCGCTGTCGGGCTGGTGTGCGTACTTCGCGCTGCGCCGATACGTCCGGCGCGAGGCGGCGGCGGTCGGCGGACTTCTCTACGGATTCAGCTCGTTCATGTTCGGCCAGGCGTTCAACCACCCGCACCTGACGCTTGCGGTCTTCCCGCCGCTCGCGCTGTTGCTGCTCGACGAGATCCTGGTGCGACAGCGGCGGTCTCCGGTCGCCGTCGGAGTGCTCCTCGGCGTGGCGAGCGGCCTGCAGCTCTTGACCGGAGAGGAGATCGCGGCCGCCTCCCTGCTCGTGGCCGTGATCGGCGTCGCCCTGCTGGCGCTGCTGCACCGGCACGACGTTCGCCCGCGCCTCGGGTATGCGGCGAAGGCGCTTGCCGCCGGTGCTGTCGCGACGCTCGCGATCGCGGGCTACCCGCTGAGCGTGCAGTTCACCGGGTCGGGCACGGTCTCCGGGCCGATTCAGCCCACCGGCTCCTACGTCATGGATCTGCTCGAGTTCGTCGTGCCGACCACGCGGCAGGGGCTTTCCTTCGACGCGGCGAATCGGATCGGTGAAAGGTTCAGCGGCCAGAGCGAGGTCGCGGGCTACGTCGGCATCCCGCTGCTCCTGCTCGCGGCGTTCGTCGTCATTCGTTACCGGTCTGATTCGCTCGTTCGGTTCGCCGCGATCCTGGGCCTCGTCGTCGCGGTGCTCTCGCTCGGGCCGCGTCTACGTGTCGACGGCCGGAACTTCGCGGGCGTCCGCCTGCCCTGGGTGATTCCGCAGCGGTTACCGCTCCTCGAGAACATCCTGCCCGCACGGCTCGCATTGTTCGTCTTCCTCCTGCTTGCGCTCCTCGTCGCGGTCTTCGTCGACCGGATACGGACGCGAGGCCTCGCCGTCGCGGCCGTCGTGGCCATGGCCTTCGTTCCCTTGATCCCGAATCTGCCGTACCCCTCCACGGCCGCAGCGTCGCCGCGGTTCTTCAGCTCCGGCGCGCGCGCGATTCGAGCGGGAAGCGTCGCTCTCGTCGCCCCATTCGCGGGTGTCACCGGCGGCACGACGATGCCGATGCTGTGGCAGGAGGAAGCGGACCTCCGCTTCCGCATGCCCGAGGGGTACGTGATCCATCCGGGCGGGACGCTGGACGCCGCGAGCCGGACCTCGGCGCTCTTCGGGCGCATGGCGCACATCCAGCGCGGCGATCCCGTCTCCCCGTTGACGAAGAGCGATCGGCGCGCGATGCGCTGCACGCTTGTCCGCCTGCGCGTGCAGAACGTCGTCGTCGGCCCGATGCCCGTGGGGGCGAGCGAGATGCGCGCGTTGTTCAGGGAGCTGCTCGGCGACGACGCGACCGCGACCGGCGGCGTCGAGCTCTGGCCCGACGCGCTAGTCGCCGCCCGCCGCGGCGCCGGCCGTTGTGCGTAGGCGGGCGAGGTCCGCGTCGACGAGGAGCTGGACGAGCTCGGTGAAGTCGACCTCCGGCTTCCAGCCGAGGCGCGTCCGGGCCTTCGAGGCATCGCCGACGAGATCGTGCAGCTCGGCCCGGCCGCGCTCGAGCGCCGGATCGACGCGGACGTGCTCCTGCCAGTCGAGACCGACGTGGGCGAACGCGAGCTGCGCGAGGTCGCGCACCGAATGGTTCTCGCCGGAAGCCACGACGTAGTCGCCGGGCTCGTCCTGCTGCAGCATTAGCCACATCGCGCGGACGTAGTCGCCGGCGTAGCCCCAGTCGCGCCGCGCGTCGAGATCGCCGAGGACGAGCTCGTCCTGGAGCCCGAGCGAGACGGCGGCGGCGCCGTACGCCACCTTGCGAGGCAGGAACTCGAGGGGGCGCCGCGGCGACTCGTGGTTGTAGAGGATGCCCGAGCAGGCGTAGATGCCGTATCGCCGCCGGTACGAGCGCGCGCTGAAGTGCGCGTAGGCCTTGGCGACGCCGTACGGCGTCAGCGGTGCGAGCGGCGTCTCTTCCGTCTGAGGGACGGCGCGCGGCTCGCCGAAGATCTCCGAGGACGACGCCTGGTAGAAGCGGATCCGCGGGTCAACCGTCCTGATCGCCTCGAGCAAAGAGGTTGCCCCCACCGCTGCGAACTCCGCCGTCTGGACCGGCTGCTCCCACGAGACGGGAACGAACGACGGGGCCGCGAGGTTGTAGACCTCGCTCGGCCGTGCGGCACGCAGCGCCTGCGTGAGCGACGTCTGGTTCAGGAGGTCGGCCTCGTGCAGCTCGATCCGGCCCTCGATCGCCGCGAGATTCCCGTACTGCGGCGCGCCCGGACGGACGAGCCCGACGACCTCGTACCCCGCTTCGAGCAGGAGCTCGGACAGGTACGAGCCGTCCTGGCCGCCGATGCCGGTGACGAGGGCGCGCCTCACGCCGCCATTGTCTCGGACACCTCGGCGTACGCCGCGAGGGTGGCCTCGGTCACGACCTCCCAGGAGAAGTGCCTGCGCGCCCTCTCGCGCCCCGCGGAGCCGAGCTCGCGCCGCAGGCCGCGATCGGCGAGGAGTTGCTCGAGCGCGCGCCGCAGCGCGCCCGGGTCGCGTGGCGGGACGAGCAGGCCGGTCTCGCCGTCGACCACGAGGTCGAGCAGGCCGCCGACGGCACTGGCGACGACCGGCTTGCCGTAGGCCATCGCCTCGAGACAGGTGACGCCGAAGCCCTCGCGGCGTGATGGGCACGCGACGACCGCGGCACGGGCGAAAAGGCGCCCCAGCTCGGCCCGCGGAACGAATCCGCGTGCGCCTGGTACCTGCCTGCGGAGGGGCCCGTCGCCCGCGGCAACGAGCGGCAGCCCGCGCGTCGCCTGCACGAGCTCGAGAACGCCCTTCTCCTTCGAGAGCCGCCCCGCGTAGAGGATCTGGAGGGGCTCGGCCTCCTCGCCCGGATCGACCGGCAGGTCGACACCGTTCGGGATGACGCGCACGTTCGTGCCGCCGAGTCTTTCTGCCGCTTGCGCAATCGCGGACGAGACGCCGATCACGAGCCGGGCCCGGCGGAGCACCGCGCGAGCGAGCGCCGGCGCACGTTCTGCGAGCGCGACGTCGGTCCCGTGCAGCGTGACGACGAAGGGCCTGCCCGTCCGGGCCGCGACCCAACCGGCGGGCAACCAGTGCGCGTGAACGAGATCGGCGTTGCGGGCCGCGTCCCGGGCGGCATGGACGAAGGACGCGAGCAGCATCGGGACGAGCGCGCCGAGCCACGGCCGCCGCTTGAGATTTCCGAGGACGCCGTGCCCGTACGCGATCCCGAAATGGCGAAAGGACTGCGCGGACACGACTTCGACGTCGACGTGCACGCGAAGCCGCTCGACCGCGTCGGCGACGAACCGTCCCGCTGCGTCGCCCTCCCAGCGCGGGTAGGAGGTCGTGAGGACGACGACCTTCACCGGGGTTGAAGCGAGCGGCTGTAGACGACGGGCAGCGCGAGCACGAGCGCTGCGAACGCATAGAAGTAGTAGAACTGCATCGTCAGGTAGAAGACGTTCGCGGCCATCGTCCCCGCGAGCGCAGCCGTCATCCCCCACGCGAGCGGGCGCACGCGCGCCGCCGCCGGCTCGCCGATCGCGGCGAGCGCACGGCCGAGCGCCCGCGCAGCACGCAGCCGCACGAACAGGTAGCGGATGAAGAGCAGGAACGCGATCGTCCCGACGAGCCCGGTCTCGACGATGAGAGCGACGTAGTACGAGTGCGGGCCCCAGTTCGACTTCCCGGTCACGAACTCGTAGTAGACGGAGAACGTGTTCAGTCCGAGGCCGAACAGCGGGTGCGAGTGCAACACCTGCGGCACGAAGTCGTAGACCGCGAAGTGCGCATTCTCGGAGCGCCCTCCCGTCTGTAGACGTGACTTGATCAGCACTTCGAAGTAGTGCAACCGGGTGACGACGACCGCGAACAGGACGACCGCGACGCCGCCGAGCGGAGCGAGCAAGGCGCGGGACGCGAGGAACCGGCGGTAGGGGAGGAAGAGAATGAGCAGGCCGACCGCGAGCCCGAGCAACCCGCTGCGGGACAGCGTCGCGAGCTGGACGAGGAAGAGGAATCCGAGCAGCACCGCCAGCGGGACGCGCAACCGGTGCCCGCGCTCGAGCCGCAGGTACACGGGGAGCAGCATCAGCAACGGGACGCAGAGCATCACGCCGAGGTGATTCGGATCGCCCGTGAGCGCGTTCGGACGGAAGATCGACGCGCCGTTGATGGCGCCGTAGACGTTGATCGAGCTGGCGCCGCCGGTCAGCGGTGACAGCACGCGATGATCGAGGTTCACGCCGGCGCGCGCCGCGAGCAACTGCAGGACGCCGTAGACGCCGTTCGCGGCGAGCCCGAGGGAGAGCGCGCCGACCGCCCGCCAATAGAACGCCCGCCCGCGCCGCGCGAGATAGGCGATGCCCGCCGCGAGGAAGAGGAAGTGGACGATGAACTTCACCATCCCCTTCAGCCACTGATCGAGCGAGTCCTTCGTCTGGATGTTGAAGAACCCGACGAGGTAGATGACGAGCAAGAGCGCGAAGATCACGAGCACGACCGCCGTCGTCTTCGGATAGCGCCGCTCGCCGTGCGCCACCCACTCGAGCGCGAACGCGAGCAGGAAGAGGATCGTGAGGACGTCCGAGATGCTCACGTCCACGCCGATCCCCCACTGCACCTTCTCCCAGGTGACGCAGAAGAGCGTGGCGAGGAAGAGGAACGTCGTCAGCCTCACGCGGCCACCTCACGCAGCAGTTCCGCGAGCTCCTCGACCCGTGCGGCCCTCCCGAGCCGCTCGCGGTCGGCAGGGGACAGCGGGGTGCCGTCCAGCGTCCCGGCCACCCAGGCGTCGTAGAGCGCCCGCAGAGCGGCCTTCAGCTCGTCGACGTCGTCGGCGGGAGCGACGACGCCGGCGCCGGTCTCGCGGATCAGCTCGGCGGCGGCGCCGTCCGGAGGGACGGCCGCGAGGATCGGCCGCTCGGCGGCAAGGTATTCGAACACCTTGCCGGAGAGGACGCCTTGCCCGCGCCCGCCCGCCTCCGGAATCAAGAGCAGGAGCGCGTCCGAGTCCCGCTGGAGGGCGAGCGAGCGCCGCCGCGGGACGTAGGGATGGAGCTCGAGCCGGTCACCGAGATCGAGACGCGCGGCCCACTCGCGGTCGGACGAGCGAAAGTCGCCGACGAAGCGGGCGACGCCGTCCTCGATCCCGGAATCCGCGAACGCCTGCAGGAACGGCCGCGGATCGCGCTTGCCGAAGAACGAGCCCGTGTGCGTGATCCGGAACCGGTCGGCGCGCCGATACTCGAGGCCCGCGAAGTCGTCGAAGTCCGCGCCGTTCAGGACCGGGACGACGACCCCCGCGGGATCGAGCGCGCGCGCCTCCGCGGCGATCGCGTCGGAGGCGGCGACGACGGCGTCGGCCTGAGCCGCGACGAGACGTGCCACCTGATGGCTGATCTTCTCCTTCGCGCGCACGGAAGCGCGCTCGACGCGCCGATGCGGGTGCGCGCCGATCGAATCGCGCAGGTCGGCGACCCAGCGCGCACCGGTCACGCGCTTGACCGCCGCGCCGATGAGGTGGACCGAGTTCGGCGGCGACGTCGTCAGGACGACGTCGATGTCCTCGGCGCGTGCGATGCGAACCGCCGCCGGGATCGCCGTCAGATTCCAGCCGACGTTCTCGTCCGGCACCAGCAGGCGCCGCGAGAGGGAGCGCGCCTGACGCTGGATCCGGTCGAGGCCGCGCCGCCCGTGCAGCTCCTCCGCCAGCTTGCGCGAGCGCGGGCCGAGGTAGCGCGCGCGGTGGATCCAGGCCTGCGTCGGCGGCTGGAGCTCGTCGTCGACGTGGATCCACTTCGGGTCGTCGGGCGCGAGCACGTGCGTCTCGATTCCGTGCGCTGGCAGATGCGTCGCGAACTTCAACGGCCGCTGCACCCCACCACCGCCTGCGGGGGGAAAGTACATCGTGACGAGCAGCAGCTTCACGCCGTTCGATGGTAGAGCTCGTAGCGTGCGTCGCTGTAGACGAGCCGCCACGGCACGCGGACGTGGAACCGCGAGCTGTCGAGGACGAGCCACGTGGCCTGGAGACGCTCCGGGATCCGGATGTCGCCCGTCGCGAAGTACCGAAGCGTCGCCCTGCGGCGCGCGTAGGGAGCATTCGCCTTCGTGTCCGCAACGTGCGCCGGCGGCGCCGACGCCACGTACACCGGCGCATAGGCCGAGATGCGATAGCTCGTCTCCAGGTCGGAGAAGACGACGGCGCGCTTCGGAACGTCGTCCCGCAGCGCGGCGAGAAGCCCCGGCGTCGGAAGATACGGGTCGCGCGTCTCCTCGGGCGACCACTGGCGGACCGCGTGGACCGCTACGGGAAGCGAGAACAGCAACGCCGCGGCTCCCACGAGCAGCCCGCGGCTCTCGAAGCTGCGCCTGAGCACGAGCCCGACGACGAGCGCGATCGCGCCGCCGACGAGGGCGATCCAGGCCGCGAGCGCAGGGCCGCTTCCCTCGAGACTGTCGAACCCGCCTGGATACGCGAGCTGCAGGGCGATGCCCGCCCCGAGCGCGACCGGGAGCACGAGGACGCCGAGGACGCGACTCAGCACGGCGGCCCCGCCGGCGATCGCGAAAGCGAACGGAAGGAATCCGGCGGCGCGACGCGCCTGCGAGAGCGAGATCGCATCCGCGAAGCGGGGAAAGAGCCACGGGACGAGCTCGATCACGAGGACGACGAGCGAGCCCCCGAGCACGAACGCCGCCCAGCGCCGACGCGCAGCGAGCGCCGCGAGCGGGATGAGCACAAGCGCCGCGACGGCGATCGCACCGGTTCGCGCGAACACCTCCGGGCGGAGCGAGTACGAGTGCAGCGAATGGACGTGCAGCTCGGGCGCGTACTTCGTCAGCGACCGCCGGAGCTCGGCCGCGCTCGGTGAGTGCGACGCGGTCTCGCCGACGATCGGCGCAATCCACGCGAAGGCGGCGGCCGCCGGCGCGATGAGCGCCGCGTAGGCGAGCAGGCCGGCCCGAACGTCGCGGCGCGCGAGCAGCCAGCGTGCCGCGAGAAAGCCCGCGAGCGGCAACGCGAGGAAGACGGCGGTGCTCGCATGGACGAGGAAGACCGAGCCGCCGAGAGCCGCGAGCGAGAGGGCGAGCCTCCACCCGGGTTCACGCACCGTCAGGAAGAAGACCGTCAGGGCCGCCGGCACCAGGACCTGCCGGTCGACGGTGCCGGGCTGCCCGAGCAGGACGAACGATCCGCCGTGCCCCCGCGCGAGGGCCCCGATGCCGACGGTGGCGACGAGCACCGCAAGGCCCGCCCACGCGCTCCGAAACAGCGCGACTCCCGACTCGTACGCGGCGGCGAACGCGACCGGCGCCACGGCGCTCGGCTCGTGGGCCATCACCTGGGTCGGGTCGACCCCGGCGAGCTTGGCGACGAGCGCGAGGAAGCCGTGCCAGAGCGGAAACGCATAGCCCGGATGGAGACCCCCGTTCGCGAACTCGTCGACTGACCGGACGTGCAGGGAGCCGAACTCGTCCAGCTTACGCACGCGGCCGAGGTGGAAGAGCGCGTCGCCGTGGACGATGCCTGCGACGTGCCACAGCGCGATGCCGAACGCGAGCCCGCCGAGTGCGACCGCGAGCGTATCCCAGGCGGGCGGGCCTGCCGCGACGCGGGCCGAGAAAGGCAACGCAGCGAGCGCCACGGCTCCGAGGACCGCCAGCGCGACCCAGATCGACGTGTGCACGAGGAACACCACCGCAAGCGCGAGCACGAGCGCGGCGAGCGCCCACGCGATCGTCAGGGAGGCGCCGCGGAGCCGCAGAGCGCGCGCGACGAGGGCGCCTGGAAGGAGGAGCACGAGCGACGCAGCAACGAGGCGGAGCCAGAGGCCGACGCCGTAGTCCGGCAGGAGGCGCGCGATTCCGAGGAGCGGCAGGGCAAGGAGGAGCAGCGAGGCGGCGCTAACGCGTCGAAGCGCCCACGCGGCCATTCCACTCCTCGGCGAGCTCACGGAGACCTGGGCCGTCGACACGCCAGGAGTCTCGCGCGTGCAGTCGCATCCGTGCGCCGATCCCTGCGTCGCGACGCGCGACCGGCGACAGCGCCGCCCGCAGCGCGTACTGCGCGCCGGTGGACAACGCCGCGAGCCTCGCTCCCGCGGACGTGTGGTGCTTGCGCCAGTACCGGTGCCGGCTGCGCCACATCTCGTTGATGCGTCGCTCCGGGATCCCGGTGCTGAACTGCGACTCGTGATGGACGACGGTCACCTGCGGGAAGTACTCGACGCCCCAGCCGGCCTGACGCAGCCGCAGACAGAGGTCGACCTCCTCCGAGTAGAGGAAGAAGCCTTCGTCGAACAGGCCCACGTCCGCGAGCGCCTCGCGCCGCAGGAGGATCGCGGCCCCCATGACCCAGTCGACCGCGCGCGTCACGTGGCCGCCGGACTGCTTGACGCCGATCTTGCCGAGCGAGAGGAGTCCGAGTGCCGAGACGGCGGGGGTCGGAAACCTCCAGGCGGAATCCTGGAGCCGCCCGTCGGGATACTCGAGCCGCGGCCCGAGGGCGGCCACCCGCGGATTCGCGTCCAGATGCGCCACCATGCGCCCGAAGCCCCAGTCGTTCGAGGTCGTGTCCTCGTTCAGGACGTAGACGTAGCGGCCGGTCGTCGCGCGGATGACGGTGTTGTGGTTGGCGCCGAAGCCCGCCCGGAACTCCTGCGCGACCACGCGCACCTCGGGGAACGCCCGCCGAACCGCGCCCACCGACCCGTCCTCGGACGCGTTGTCGAGGACCACGATCTCGACGTCCTCGCCGCGCAACGACTCGAGGCAGGCGACCAGAAGCTCCCGGCTGTTCGTGTTGACGATCGAGACCGAAACGTCCGGCACGTCGTGCCGGCGCGCTAGCGGGCGAGCCCGCGCGCGACCAAGGCCTCGCGCGCGGCGTCCACGGTGTCGGAGGCCTCCTGCCCTTCGAGCCAACGGAGCAGGTCCTCCATCCCGCGTTCGAACGGGATCTCGGCGCGAAAGCCGAGGTGCTCCTCGGCCAGTTGCGTGTCCGCGTAGCAATGCCGGATGTCACCGGCGCGGTACTGGTTGACGATCTCCGGCTCGATCTTCTTGCCGAGGCCGCGCGCGATCACGTCGGCGATCTCGCGAACGGAGGTCGGGACACCGGTGCCCACGTTGAGCGTCCTGCCGTCGGCGCCAGACGTCGTCAGGGCGAGCGCGCAGCAGCGCGCGATGTCGCGCACGTCGATGAAGTCCCGCGTCTGGCTCCCGTCCTCGAAGACGAGCGGGGGCCGGTCGTTGAGGAGACGCGAGGCGAAGATCGCGGCGACGCCGGTGTACGGATTCGACAGCGCCTGTCGCTCTCCGTAGACGTTGAAGAAACGGAGCGCGACGGACGGGAGGCCGTACGCGGCGCCGACGGCGAGAAACATCTCCTCGTGGTCGCGCTTCCCGATCGCGTAGATCGACGTCGGCCGCAGCGGCTTGGTCTCCGCCGTCGGCTCGGGCTCGAGCGGCGTTCCGTCGTCGGCGAGGACGTCCCACTTGCGCGCTGCGAGCTGCTCCTCCGGCCGCAAGCCGGGCGCGATCCCGCCCTTGCCCGTCTTGGGATTCCGGTACTGCCCCTCGCCGTAGATCGACATCGACGAGGCGACGAGCAGCTTGCCGATCGCGTCCCGCCGCTCGACCACCTCCTCGAGCAGCACGGCCGCGCCGATCGCGTTGATGGACGTGTAGCGCTCGATCTCGTACATCGACTGGCCGACGCCGACCGCCGCGGCGAAGTGCACGACCGTGTCGATCCCGTCGAGCGCCCGTCGCACCGCGTCGCGGTCGCGGACGTCCCCGGTGACGAGCTCCGCGTTCGGATCGAGATATTTCGGCCGGTTCGCGTCCGGGTGCACCTGCGAGTCGAGGTTGTCGAATGCGCGAACGTCGTGCCCGTCCGCGAGCAGCCTGTCCGCGAGATGCGAGCCTATGAACCCCGCCCCGCCTGTGATCAGCACCTTCATGGCCGCGCGTGAGGCTACCAGCGCCGCGCGCCTACGACGGCGTGCGCCCGGGCTGCGTTGTGTTCGTCGCCTCGACGGCTCCGGCCCGGCGCCCGCGTCGCAGGCCCTCCCACGAGAGGATGACGGCTCCCGGCAACGCGAGCACGACCGTGACGAGGAAGAACAGGAATCCGGTCGCGAACGCCGGGTCGTTCCCGACGTGCAGCTGGCCCAGGAAGCTCACGAAGAACGCCTCGCGCACGGCAAGGCCGTTGATCGTGAACGGCACGAGCATCACGAGGAAGAGCAGCGGCCCCATCACGTAGTACGGGCGCGGCGAGAGCTCGACGCCCACGGCCTTGCCTGCACACCAGATCGCGAGGACGCGGACGGCCTGGACGCCGAGGGTCAGCAGCGACACGCCCACGAGGAGGGACGGGCGCACCCGAAAGGCGTGGATCGCCTCGTACACGGCGCGTACCGGCCTTTCGAGCCGCAGGGCGCGGAGGAGCGGAATGAACCGCCGCAACGGACGGCGCGCCGCGCGCGAGAAGAGCGCCACGCCCGCGACGATCGTCCCCGCGACGAACGCGAGCTCGATCCACAGGTAGGCGCCGACGTCGTAGCGCCCGACCGCCAGCGCGAAGCCGACGGCGGCGAGCGTGAGCGTCGCGGCGCCGCCGAGCGCCCGCTCGAGCAGGACGGTCCCGGCCGCGGGGCCGCCCCGCCCGGGATGGCGGCGGGCGG
>OEKB01000272.1_pt2 | contig 12474 bp, 14 predicted proteins | sample 1503171 | NCBI WGS metagenome assembly OEKB01 (sample SAMEA104379580, study PRJEB20068) | metagenome | isolation source: 1998
GAACCAGCTCGACGCGGTCGCTGCGACAAGGCCCGTTTCCGAGTAGTTAGCGTCGCTCGATGGCGGCGATCCTCCTCGCGCTGGGCGCGAGCCTGACGTGGGGGGTGGCGGACTTCTTCGGCCCGCTGAAGGCGCGAACGCTCGGCGCGCTCTCCGTCCTCGTCTACGGCCAGCTCGGCAGCCTCGTCGCGATTGCCGTCGCAGTGGCGATTCGCGCGAAAGGACCGGAGGACACCGCCGCGCTGCTCGCGATTCCCGCCGCGATCTCGGGAACGCTCGGCCTGTACGCCTACTACCGCGGCGTGGCCGCGGGTGCGATCAGTGTCGTCTCGCCGGTCGCAGGCGTCTCGGCGATCGTGCCGGTCATCGTCGGAATCGCCAGCGGCGACCACCCGGCCGTCTGGCAGCTCGTCGGAATCGCGTTCGCGCTCGTCGGCGTCTTCCTCGCGGCGCGCGAGTCCGGCCGCGCCGGCCCGAGGCTCGCAGCGGGGGTCGGGCTCGCGTTGCTGGCGGCCGTGGGTTTCGGCGGGTACTTCCCGGCGATGCACGCGGCGGGAAACGCGGACTTCTGGTGGGCGACGCTGTTCTTCCGGCTGACGTCGACGATCGTGGTCGTCAGCGCGATCGCGGTCCGGCGGCCGGCGCTCGCGGTCGCGCCCATGCAGGTACCCCTACTCGTGCTGATCGGCATCGGCGACCTGCTTGGGAACGTGTTCTTCGCGGCTTCGTCGGCGAGCGGACTGGTGAGCATCACCTCCGTGCTGGCATCGCTCTATCCGATCGTGACCGTGGCGCTCGCGCGGCTGCTCCTCGCCGAGCGCGTGGCCCGCTCGCAGGAGTTCGGAATCGCGCTGACGCTCGCGGGCGTCGTGCTGATCTCGGTGAGTTAGAGGCGTGCGACCCGTCGCTCGATCTCAGCGCGGAGCGCACGAACCTCGTCGACGGAGATCACGACGGGATCGGGGAGATTCCACTCGACGTAGTCCTTCCCGGGGAGCACGGGACAGGCATCCGCGCAGCCCATCAGGACCACGACGTCGGCCCAGGCGACGTCCTCCTCGGTAGTCGGCTTCGGCCTCCGGCCGGAGAGGTCGATCCCGATCTCTCGCATCGATTCGACGCACTGCGGATGGAGCTTCCGCTCCGGTCGTGAGCCGGCGGAGCGGGCCTCCCCGCCGAGCCGCTCGTACAGCGCCTGCGCCATCTGCGAGCGGCCGGCGTTCCCGATGCAGACGAAGTACGCCTTCTTCACGGTCCGAGGGCTCCGCGGAGCGCATCGATCGCCTCCGGCACGAGCCGGTAGTACGACCACGTGCCCCGGCGCGAAGCCTCCACGAGCCCGGCCTCGCGCAGGATCCTCAGGTGGTGCGAGATCGTCGGTTGCGAGAGATCGAAGGCCGCGTTCAGGTCGCAGACGCAGAGCTCGTCGGCGCCGGAGAGGCGGTGGACGATCGCAACCCGGGTGGAATCCGCCAACGCGCGGAAGCGCAGCGCCAACTCGTTTGCCGCCTCGGTCTCGAGCGGCGGAGCGTCGGAGCCGCAGCAGATGCATTCGAGAGCGGGCAGGGCTTGCATCGATGTGCTTCAATCTAGCATCATCGAAGAACGTCGATGGAAGGAGGACCGATGACCGGCTGTTGCAGCTGTCCCGACTGCCCGGACTGCAGCTCGGACGGCTGCGACTGACGTCTGCCGCTGACGTCTGCGCCGGAGCGAGCGCTTCCACTCGCGTCCGGACGCGCGACCGGTGAAAGTGACCGCTCGAAGTCGAGCGGCCTTTAGACGTTGAAGCGAATGTTGAGCACGTCGCCGTCCTGCACCTCGTAGGTCTTGCCCTCCAGCCGCTGCAAACCTTGCCTCGCGGCCTCGGCATGCGAGCCCGACTCGACGAGATCGTCCCACCGGATCACCTCACAGCGGATGAAACCGCGGGCGATGTCGGAGTGGATCGTCCCGGCTGCTTCGAGGGCGGTCTGCCCCTTGCGCAACGTCCAGGCACGGGTCTCTTTCTCGGCGGCGGTGAAGAACGTGATCAGGCCAAGCGCTTGCGTGAGGCGCCGCACGACCTCCTCGAGCGCCGACCTGCTCTCGCGAAACGCCGCCGCTTCCTCGGGCGCCAGCTCTGCGAGCTCGGCCTCGAGCTTCAGGTCGATGCCGTCCGGCCCGTTCTCGACGGCGAGCAACGGCTTCGTCGTCAACGGCTCGAGCTCGGGCGGGAGCTCGTCGGTCCACGAGTCGAGTCCCTCGCCGGCGTCGAGGTGGGCGAGGAGACGCTCGAGCTCGGCGCCCTCCTGCTTCAACCTCGGCTCCCCGGACTTCGCCTGCTTCGCGACACGCTCCAGTCGCCGAGCGACGTGGTCGCGATCGGCGACGAGGATCTCCAGCCGGAGCGTCACGAGGTCGTCCGCCGGCGTCCTCGTGCCGGAGAACGCGTCGAGAACGACGAGGAGCGCGTCGACCTCGCGAAGGTTCCCGAGCAGCGCGGGGCCTGTTCCGCGCACTTCGACGACCCGAATTGCGGCAGGCGTCACCTTGCGCGAGTCGATGACGGCCGCCAGACGAGCCAGCCGCTCGTCCGGGATCGCCGCCATGCCGACGTCGCCCGTCGCCCGCGACCCGGTCAGTGCATGGAACAGCGCCGATTTGCCCGAGCTCGGCAACCCCACGATCCCGACCTCGAGGGGCAAAACTAGGACTGCGGGCGCGCGATCTGCTTCTGGAGCGATACCAGCGCGCGGTGCTGCAACGACTTGATCGCGCCCTCGGTCTTCCCGAGGATCGTCGCCACCTCGGCGTTCGGGAAGTTGAAGACGAACTTCAGCGTCAGTACCTGCTGCTGCTCCTGCGAGAGGCCCTCGATCAGCTCCAGCATGCTCTCACGGCCGATCGCCTGCAGCGCCTGTGCCTCGGCGGACGGCTCTTCGTCACCTGGGGGTTCGGGCACGTCCTCCTCGGGTTGCCAGCGCCGCGACGCGCGGAAGTGGTCCATGGCCAGGTTGTGTGCGATGCGGAAGAGCCAGGCGGAGAACGGCGCGGACCGCCAGCGGAAGCGCTTGATCGACTCGAGCATCCGGAGAAAGGTCTGCGTGGTCAGGTCCTCGGCGTCGTGCCGGTTGCCGACGCTCATGTGCAGATAGCTGTAGATGCGGTCGAAGTGGATGAGATACAGCTCTTCCAGCGCCTCGCGGTCACCCTGCTGGGCGCGGTCGACGAGCGCGCGCACATGCTCGGCGGATTCACGGCCAGGCGGCGCCGCAGCCCTCGTCTCCTCGGCCATCAGCGGAGGGATGCCCCGGACATGGCCGCGCGTAACGCGGGGCTCACGTCGCGGTCGCGCCGAAACCCACGCGCGTGTCACGCGCGAAGCGTTTGACATACACGATCCGCCGCAGCGCGAGCGTGTAGCGGCCGTCCTCGGCCTCGAGCGGAAATGCGGCGTCGCCCGCGTCGGCCCGGACGTCGGCCGAGCCGAGCGCCTGCTCGAGCGCGTCGGCGTTGGCGGGAGTGACGATCGCGCTCATCACCTGCCCCCCGTCGAAGGCGACCTCGACTCGGACCCGCTCCTGGTCAGCCAGGTGCGACCACCTCCGAGAGGACGCCGTGCACCGCGTCCGGGTGCACGAAGGCGACCTCCAGGCCGAAGAGACCGGCCCGGGGGCGCTCGTCGATGAGGTCCGCGCCGGCCTCACTCAGCCCTTCGAGGGCGAGAGCGACGTCCGCCACCTCGTAGGCAACGTGGTGCATCCCCTCGCCGCGCTTCGCCAGGAAGCGCCCGACAGGCGTGTCTGCGCCGAGCGGCTGGAGGAGCTCGACCCGGCCCTCACCAATGCAGACCGACGCCGCCTCGACTCCCTGGTCGGCCACGGTCGCCCGATGCTCCACGCGGGCGCCGAACAGGCGCTCGTAGGTGGCCAGCGCCGCGTCGAGGTCCTCGACGGCGACACCGAGATGGTGGATCCCGCGCGGCTCCATCCGGCCGACGATGCTACAGGCCGCCGGCCGGGGCGCCGCACTCCAGGACCACGCGCGCATGCATGCGCGCGTCAACTTGGGAACCCCGCCTCCCACCCCACGTCGAGCGTATCGCCCGAATCCGCACCGGTGGGGGACGCGTCTGCGCCGAGAGCGTGATGATCAGTCGACGGGCACCGAGAGCGCGACCGGCATGCCCACGGTCTCGGAGGCGCTCGACTCGGGCGCCACCTCCCCGAGCAGCTCCAGCACCTCGTCCCGCACGAGCGTCTCCTTCTCGAGCAGCGCCGCGGAGAGCCGGTCGAGCGATCGGCGGTGCTTCGCGAGCAGCCGGAGGGCCTCCTGGAACGCTTCGTCGGTGAGCCTGGCCTGCTCGTGGTCGCGCAGCCGCTTCGTCTCCTCCGACAGCGCGTAGTTGTCCGCACGCATCGTCCGCGAGCTGACGATCTCGGACATGCCGTACTCGAACACCATCGCACGCGCGAGCTCGGTCGCCTTCTCGAGGTCGTTGGCCGCCCCGTTCGTCACGCGGCCGAAGACGATCTGCTCCGCGGCGCGCCCGGCGAGGAAGATGGTCATCATGTCGACGAGTTCTTCCTTCGTGTGCAGGTAGCGGTCCTCGGCCGGGAGGTTGAGCGTGTATCCAAGCGCCTGTCCTCGCGCGACGATCGTCACCTTCTGAACGGGCATCGTGTCGCCCATCAGGTGTGACATCAACGCGTGGCCTGCTTCGTGGTACGCGAGAATCCGCTTCTCCTTCTCGGTGACGACGCGCCGTTGCTGCAGGCCCGCGACCACGCGCTCCATCGCCCCCTCGAAGTCCACGTGCGTCACGTAGGCAGCGCCCCGACGGCCGGCGAAGATCGCAGCCTCGTTCGAGATGTTCGCGAGATCGGCGCCGGTGAGACCGGCGGTCTGGCGCGCGATCAGGTCGAGGTCGACATCGGCCGCGAGCGGCTTCGAGCGCGTGTGCACGCGCAGGATCGACTCACGCCCGGCGAGGTCGGGCGCTCCCACGAGCACCTGACGATCGAAACGACCGGGACGCAGCAGCGCCGGATCGAGATCCTGCAGGCGGTTCGACGCCCCGAGGACGACGACGCGCGCGCTGGTCCCGAAGCCGTCGAGCTCGACGAGCAGCTGGTTCAGCGTCTGGTCCTGCTCGCGGTTGAAGCCGTGTCCCGTCCGCGCGGCGCCGACCGCGTCGAGCTCGTCGATGAAGATGATCGCGGGCGCGTGCTTGCGCGCCTCTGCGAAGAGCCGGCGAATCCGCGCAGCTCCGAGACCGGCGAACATCTCCACGAACGCCGACGCGCTCTGCGAGTAGAACTTCGCCCCGGACTGGTTCGCGGTCGCCTTCGCGAGCAGGGTCTTTCCGGTCCCGGGTGGCCCGTAGAGGAGGATCCCCTTGGGCACGTGTGCACCGAGGCGCTCGAACCGCTCTGGCTCGCGCAGGAACTCGACGATCTCGAGCAGCTCGCCCTTGGCCTCGTCCGCACCGGCGATCTCTTCCCAGGAGATCGCCGTGTTCTCGTTGGCGTCGACGGCCACGGGCTTGACCCGCGGCATGACCTGGAGGATCCGCCAGAAGAGGTAGAGCAGGAGTGCGTAGAACATGAACAGGAAGAGTGGCCACCAGTTGACCACGAACTCCCGCATGTAGACGAACGAATCGTGCACCGCCCCCATCGCACTGCGCACAGTGCCTTACGGCGAACCGCGCGGATATCCCTTAACCGAGTGACTGAACGATCTCGTCGGCCCGCGAGAAGGCAACACCATGCTCACATCAGACGGCCGTCCAGGCCGCAGCCCGACCTTCGTCGAGCCGCGAACCACGGCTCTCGGCTCCTGCGCGTGGTCGCGATTGCAACACTCCTCAGCGTCCATGCCCGAGCTTCCTCTCCCCGAGCACTTCGACCCGAGCCGCGTCGGCCAGGTCTGGCGCGTTCCGTACGAGGAGCGCGCCCGTGAGGCGCGGGAGTGGGCGCAGACGCACGGCCTGAGCCACGCCGCCGAGGACGCATTCCGCCTCTGTCTCCTCGCCGTCGATGTCCAGAACACGTTCTGCGTCCCCGACTTCGAGCTCTTCGTCGCGGGGCGATCGGGCACCGGCGCGGTTGACGACAACCGACGCCTGTGCGAGTTCGTCTACCGGAATCTCGCCGAGATCACGCAGATCTTGCCGAGCCTCGACACCCACCACGCGATGCAGGTGTTCCACGCGATCTGGCTGGTCGACGACCAGGGCAACCACCCTGCGCCGTTCACGCTCGTTTCGGCCGAAGACGTCGCCTCCGGCCGCTGGAAGACGAACGCCGCCGCGGCTGACGCGCTCGGGATCGACCCCGAGTACGCCGAGAGGCAGCTCATGTCCTACACCCGGCGGCTGGCCGAGGGCGGAAAGTACGACCTGACGATCTGGCCGTATCACGCGATGTTGGGAGGCATAGGTCACGCGCTCGTATCCGCGGTGGAGGAGGCAATCTTCTTCCACGGCGTCGCCCGCTACAGTCACCCCGAGTTTCAGATCAAGGGCGACAATCCACTCACCGAGCACTATTCGATGCTCGGGCCCGAGGTCACCGAGGGACCCGACGGCGAGCCCATCGACCGCAAGAACGCCGAGCTGATCGAGAAGCTGCTCACATTCGATGCCGTCGTCGTGGCCGGGCAGGCGAAGAGCCACTGCCTGGCGTGGACCATCGACGACCTACTGCAGCACGTCGAGGTGAGGGAACGGCTCGCCCACCGCACATACCTCCTCGAGGACTGCACGTCTCCCGTCGTCGTGCCGGCCGTCATCGACTACACCGACGAGGCCGAAGCCGCCTTCGAGCGCTACGCGGCGGCCGGCATGCACGTCGTTCGCTCCACCGATCCAATCACGAGCTGGCCGGGGGTTGGGACGCGTGCCGTCACCGCCATGCGCAGACTGACCGCGACGAGCGAGCCGCCGACACACGACCGTCCCTGAACGCCGCCGTGTGAGAAAGGCGTCGGCGCAGTCGCGAAGCGTCAGTCGACGAGCTCGAGCCGCGGATTCGGGCGAAACCAGCGGCCGACCTTTGCAGCGGGACGACCGTCCGCCATCACGACATCCGCCGTGAAGTCGTTCGAGCCGCGGATCAGCGACGAGCCGACACCGTAGGCGTCGACGGGCACCTCACGCTGTTCGAACGTCTGGATCTTCTCCGCGGTGAAACCCCCCGACGCGACGATCTTCACTCGCTCGAAGCCGTCCCGGTCGAGCGCCTCGCGCACGTTGCGGACGAGCCGCTCGTTGACGCCGCGCGGGTCGAAGTCTCCCATCTGATCCCACAGCGTACGATCCACGAGCTGACCCGACGTGTCGAGACGCACGCCCCACAGTCGCGGTCCGAGCGCACGGGCGACTTCGAGCGCAGTCTTCACGGAGTCGTTCTCGAAGTCGACGAGAACGGTGACGTTCAGGCCCGGCGGCGCGAACTCGGCGAACTTGGTGGCTGCGAGCACCGTGTTACCGCCGTAGGAGGCGATCAGGCTGTGCGGCACCGTGCCGACACCATGGCCGCCCCACCAGGAGGCCTGCGCGTCGGAGGTGACGCCGATGTCGACTCCCAGGATCGCGCCCGCGACGTAGGCCGCGTATCCGTCACCCGTCTGCACTCGGTGATGGTCGTGTCGCGCGGGCATGAAGATGATCGGCTTGCCGTTCGCCGCTTCCACGACCTCGGCGACGTTCGTCGTGATGCGCGTTCGCCGCGCGAGCACGCCGAGATACAGCGTCTCGAGATGAGCGAACAGCGTGTAGTCGCCTTCGATCGTCAGCACCGTCTCCCACGGGTCAATCCGGTCGCCCTCGTACAGCGCATGCACCGTGAGCGCGTCCCAGTCTTCGGCGGCGAGCTTGAGGATCGCGATCGCCTCGTCGATGCCGCCGAGGACCGCGTTCTTGCGCTGGAAGACTTGCATCACGACGCGGGGATGCCGGTCGTCGGCGAGCAACGTCGCACGCGCGTGGTTGAAGTACGCGTCCGTGTAGTACCCCTCGGCCATCCTCTCGGCGGGAAGCTCGAAGATCTCCGGCGGCAGACGCTTCCGCCGTGTCCGCTCCCCGAGGGCCATCACGACTTCTCGAGCTCGAGGCACGCGCGCAGCGCCGCCTCGGCCACCTCGACCTGGTCGGCGGTGGGCTCGGCCGTCGCAAAGCGGTGCTGCAACTCGTGTCCGGGCTTGGCGAGCGCCCGGGCAAGCCGCTTCTCCGGATTACGCACCATCCATCCGAAGATCTCGGTGGACGCTGCGAGCGCGCCGAGCTGGGCGGTGAGCCGCACCGGGAATCGGAGCTCCGGCGGCGCTTTCGCGGCGAGCGTGTTCGCGAGCGCTGTCGTCGCGAGGAGCGGCCCGAGCAGATGCGAGCCGCAGCGTTCGTGCTCCTTGGCTCGCTGTTCGCCGTGCTCGTAGGAGCCGATCGAGATGTGCTCGGCGCCGTGGTAGGCGGCGAGATCCGAGCTGCGCAACGCAAGCGCTGCCGGTGCGACCGACAGCAGACCCGCGACGAGCTCCTGTGCTCCCGGGCCCAGCCGCCCCGACTCACGCGCGAGCTTGACGACGGTCGCGCTCGCGAACATGGACGCGAGCACCGCCGGCCGCTGGAACGGCAGCTTCGCCTCCGGAAGCGCGCGGCGAACCTCGGGGATGATCGCGAGCGCTTCGAGGAGGCGTGCGGGCCCCCGGAGCAGCGGCTGTTCGATCTCGGCGGCGCGAAGGCGCTTCCGCTCGGCGGCGACCTTGAGCTGTCCGTCTTCGGTCCGGATGGCGCACGCCCACGACGTCGGCCCGTGCACGAGCACACCGTTCGCGAGCGCCATGCCACCGAGGCGTAGCTTCTCGTCGGTCATCTCGAAGGAGCGTAGCCGCCCGCGGGCGAGTCAAGTCCCGAGCAGGCACGTCGCCGCGTGCCGCAGCCAGTCGACGCCGAGCTCGAGATCGTCGACCGGGACGCGCTCGTCGGCTGAGTGGACGAGGCGCGCGGCGACCTCGACGTCCATGGTGCGCGACGGGAAGAAGCCGTACGCGACCGTGCCGAACGCCTGCCGGAACCAGTGGCTGTCGGTGAATCCCGCGACACACACAGGAATCGGCCTCGCTCCCGGCTCGGCGTGGTCGACGAACGACTCGACGGCTTCCCAGAGCGGCGACTCCAGCGGCGAGCGAGTGCCGCCGTGCGCTTCGAGGACCTCGAGCTCGTAATCGCCGACACCTAGGATCCCGCGGACGATCGCCTGCGCCTCGTCCGGCGTCTGGCCGGGCAGGAGGCGGCAGTCGACGGTGACGTCGCAGACCGCCGGGATCACGTTCCGCTTCCGGGAGGCCGTTGCCATCGTCGGCGAGAGCGTCATCGAGACAAGCGGCTCGAGCAGGTCGCCGAGCATGGGCGAGATCGAGCGCGCGTGCTCGAGAGCGTCGTCGGCAGAGGACGGCGGCCGGCCAGTTAGCGTCCGGTGCAGCGCCTCGACCTCGGGAATGAGCCGCCGTTCGGCTCGGTAGGCGCCGAGCTTCTCGATCAGCGGCGCCGCCTTCACGAGCGCGTTGTCGGCGATGCCCGGCATCGACGCGTGCCCGCTCCGACCGTGGACGCGCAGGCGAAACGGCGCGCTCATCTTCTCGGCCGTCGAGCACGCGTAGTACGTGCGCCCGCCGAGCTCGACGCGATCCCCGGAGCCCTCGTTGATGCAGTAGTCGGCGCGGACGGCCTCGGGGTGCGTCTCGCAGAGCCACTGCGCGCCGAAGCCGGCGCCCACCTCCTCGTCGGCGGTTGCCGCGAAGACGAGGTCTCCACTCGGCTCGAAGCCGTCGCGCGCGAGCGACGCCACCGCGACGGCCTCGGCGGCGACCTGACCCTTCATGTCCAGCGCGCCGCGGCCCCACACCTCGCCGTTCTTGAGCTCGCCGCCGAAGGGATCCGTCTGCCACTCGGACGCATCCGCGAGCACGACGTCGGTGTGCGAGAGGAACAGCAGACGCGGGCCGTCGGCTCGACCGGGAAGACGAGCGACGAGGTTCGCCCGCTCCGGGACGCGTGCATACAGCTCGCAGGCCACGCCGTGCGACGCGAGGTAGTCGCGCAGCAACTCGGCGGCCCGGGTCTCGTTGCCCGGCGGGTTGGTGGTGTCGACACGGATGAGCTCGCGGAGGAGCTCGGTCACCTCGTCGCGGAGGGCGGCGACCGCCACTCGTTATCCCTCGTCGATCGCCTTCGTCGTCAGCTGGTTGCGCGCGCGCCAGAGCGCGGGGAAGAAGTTGTGGTGAATCATCTTGCCGAGCACCTCGACCGGGGTGCCCTGCGTCCCGACGACCTGGTCGCCGATGATGCGCGCGACCACCTTGTAGTGCCGGATGCGCCACATGGTGATCCGCTCGTCCCACTCCGTCAGCGCCTCGGCGAGCTGGTAGAGGTCCTCGTGCTCGCGCCCATGCACGTAGAGCTCGACGAGATCGAGACCCGCCGCGCGAACGGCCTCGTCGAACGCCTCGCCGAGCGGCGGCGTCACGCGGCGCACTTCACGGAAGCCGGGCGAGTCGAAACCGCTCCCGTGACCCAGCACGCGCCGTACCGACTGGTACTCCCACGGCGACATCTGCTCGAGCATGTCGAGCTGACGCGTGATGAACTGCAGGGAGAGGGACGAGCGACGGAGAAGACGGATCGCGGCGGCGACCTCGCCCCTGCGCACATGCTCTGCCGCCCGCTCGACCTCTGACGAGGCGAGCTTGAGCCAGAGCTCCGACGACTGGTGCACGGTCTGGAACAGCAGCTCGTCTGGATGCGCCCGTTCCTCCGGTGTCTTCTGCAGGGCAAGCAGCTCGTCGGTGCGCAGGTAGCGCTCGTAGTCGGATGCGCCCTTCCCCGGGAGAATCGGCTCGGAGAAATCCTCGTGAGTCTCGGTCGCCACCGGAGCGGAGCATACTTTGGCCGTGTCGGATCTCTTCTCCGATGCGGCGTCGACGCGGCTTCCCGAGGTCGCGCCGCTGGCGTTGCGCATGCGGCCGCAGACGCTGGGCGAGTTCGTCGGGCAAGAGCACATGCTCGGGGAAGGATCCGCCCTCCGGCTCGCGATCGAGCAGGACCGCGTCACGTCGGCGATCTTCTACGGGCCGCCCGGGAGCGGGAAGACGACGCTCGCGCGGATCATCGCCGGCGTCACCGGTGCCGAGTTCGAAGAACTGTCCGCAGTGTCCGCGACCGTCGCTCAGGTCCGCGAGGTGCTTGCCCGCGCGCGCGAGCGGCTCGGCTCGACGGGACGGCGCACGATCCTCTTCCTCGACGAGATCCACCGCTTCAACAAGGCGCAGCAGGATGCGCTCCTCCCCGCGGTGGAGGAGGGGCTCGTGACGCTCATCGGCGCGACCACGGAGAATCCCTACTTCGAGGTCAACTCGGCGCTCCTGTCGCGGACGCAGGTCTACGAGCTCGAGCCTCTCTCGCTAGAAGAGCTCGAGGTGGTCGTGCGACGAGGCGCAACGGAGCTCGGCGCCTCCGTGTCTGGTGACCTGGCGCGTCTCATCGCGATGCGGGCCGGCGGCGACGCGCGCAACGCGCTGAACATCCTCGAGCTCGCCTGGCAAACCGCGCAGGCGGCGGGCGAGGCGCTCGCGGAGCCCCACATCGAGGACGCGGCGCGGAAACGGCCGCTCGTCTACGACAAGGGCGGCGACGCGCACTACGACTTCATCTCCGCGTTCATCAAGTCCATGCGCGGATCCGATCCCGACGCCGCCGTCTATTACCTCGCGGCGATGCTCGAGAGCGGAGAGGATGCGCGCTACATCGCGCGCCGCATGATCGTCCTGGCATCCGAGGACATCGGCAATGCCGATCCGCGCGCACTCCTCGTCGCGGTCGCCGCGGGGCAGGCGGTCGAGCACGTCGGCCTGCCCGAGGTCTCGTTGAATCTCGCGCAGGCTGCGATCTACCTCGCCCGGGCACCGAAGTCGAACGCGAGCTACCTCGCCCTGAAGCGCGCGTCCGCCGACGTGCGCGAGCACGGGAACGTCCGCCCTCCTCCGGCGATGCGCGACGCGTCGTACTACGGCCGTCGTCTCGGACACGGCCAGGGATACGTCTATCCGCACGACGACCCTACGGGGTTCGACGTCGACCACCTGCCGGACGAGTTGAAGGGCCGTCGCTACTACGAGCCGAGCGGCAGCGGCGAGGAGAGCGACGAGTGAGACGCGGGCGCCGCCTGCCTTCGCCGCGGCTGGGAGGACTGCCCCGCGGACACGCTCGTAAACCGACGCGTCTGCGGATGACACGTCTCGTGCCGACCCGTCTGGTGACTGTCACCAGACCGGTCCTGAAGGGACGGCTGTGGAACGATCGCGACACCTTCGACGCGGTACCCAGGACCCGAAGCTGCACATCCACCCGCAAGTCCTCTCCGCTCGGGACTCGTCCGGGGACTGTCCCCGGACGCGGTCGGAACCGACGCGTCTCGCCCCGACACGTCTGGTGAC